>Ga0255051_10000293_pt1 | contig 18654 bp, 15 predicted proteins | sample JV7_2_9_MG_FD_181719 | JGI IMG/M metagenome (GOLD analysis project Ga0255051, IMG submission 181719) | Seawater microbial communities from Jervis Inlet, British Columbia, Canada - JV7_2_9 | ecosystem: Environmental > Aquatic > Marine > Inlet | place: Canada: British Columbia | collected 2016-10-06
CAATTTGGAAATCGTCAATCACCGGACCTATGTTTTTCTGGGAGACGGTTGCCTGATGGAAGGTATCTCGCACGAGGCCTGTTCGCTTGCCGGCACGCTGAAACTCGGCAAGCTGATCTGTTTCTACGACGACAATGGCATCTCGATTGATGGCGAAGTCGATGCCTGGTTCACGGACGATACGGCCGGGCGTTTCGAGGCGTACGGCTGGCAGGTCATAGCCGATGTTGACGGGCATGACAGCGACGCTGTAGCAGCGGCACTCGATCAGGCGCTTGTCGACGATGAGCGTCCCACGCTGATCTGCTGCAAGACGGTCATCGGCTATGGTGCCCCCAATAAACAGGGAACCGCGGATACGCACGGTGCTCCGCTGGGCCCGGACGAGATCGAGGCCAGCCGCAAGGAACTCGGCTGGGACTACCCGCCGTTCGAAATTCCCGAGCAGATAAAGGCGGCGTGGGATGCCAGCGATCGTGGTGCACAGCAGGAAGGCCGGTGGTCGGATCTTTTTTCCACCTATCAAAAAGAGCATCCGGAGCTTGCCAGGGAATACTTGAGGCGCATGAATTGTGAGTTGCCCGAAAACTGGACTGAGTTTGCGGCGGACGCGATCAAGGAGATCGACAACACAGCCGCTGATATGGCAACGCGCAAGGCGTCTCTCGTCACGCTAAACGCGTTTGCGCCTGCATTACCCGAAATGGCCGGCGGTTCCGCAGACCTGACCGGCTCAAATCTGACCAAGCACGCCAATTCCGTTGCGATCACCGGTGACGATGCGTCCGGCAATTACATCTACTTCGGCGTTCGTGAGTTCGGCATGTCGGCCATCTGTAATGGCTTGGGGCTTCACGGTGGCGTCATTCCGTACTCAGGAACATTCCTGACGTTTTCCGATTATGCGCGAAACGCGCTGCGCATGGCTGCGCTTATGAAAGTGCGAAATATTTTCGTCTACACGCACGACTCGATCGGCCTTGGCGAAGACGGACCAACACACCAGCCGATCGAACATGTCGCAAGCCTTCGGATCATGCCGAACATGCGAGTCTGGCGGCCCTGCGATACGGTCGAGACGGCGGTCGCCTGGAGGAACGCTATCGAGAGGGACAACGGGCCGACGAGCCTGGTACTCACACGGCAAGGATTGCCGCACCAGTCTCGCACGGCTGAACAAATCGCCCTGATAGAACGTGGTGCTTATGTGTTGAAAGAGCCGACAGGCGACCCGATCTTAATATTGATTGCAACTGGCTCCGAGGTCGCACTGGCGATGTCGGCAGCCGAAGTGTTGGAAGCCGACGGCATCTCGGCCCGAGTCGTATCGATGCCATGCACTGACCTGTTTGACGCGCAGGCCGATGAGTACCGACAGCAGGTACTGCCGAGCGGGCTCACTGCCAGGGTTGTTATCGAAGCAGGGGTTACCGAGAACTGGTGGCGATATGCCGGAGAGCGAGGCCGGGTCATCGGCATCGATCGATTCGGTGAGTCGGCGCCAGCCCCGGCGCTGTTCGAGCATTTCGGCTTCTCGACCGAAAATGTCGTCGCCAAAGCAAAAGAAGTGCTCGACGACAATTAAGAATACAAAGGAGACCTGAATGACAATCAAGATCGGCATAAACGGTTATGGCCGAATCGGCCGCAATATTCTGCGTGCGCTTTACGAAGGCGATAAGCGTTCGGAGCTTGAAATCGTTGCAGTCAACGATCTTGCGGATGCCAATACCAACGCGCACCTGACACGGCGCGATACTGCGCATGGCCCTTTCCCGGGTACCGTCGAAGTCGATGGAGACGGCATGTTGGTCAACGGCGACCGCATCAGGGTACTGGCCGAACGCGACCCTGCGAAATTACCGTGGGGCGACCTTGGCGTGGACGTGGTGTTGGAGTCGACGGGCTTTTTTGCGTCCAAGGAAAAATCGATGGCGCATATCGAGGGTGGCGCGAAGAAAGTCATCATATCGGCGCCGGCGGGTACGGAAGTCGACGCGACGATCGTCTACGGCGTTAACCACCAGACCTTGAAAGCCAGCGACACCGTAATCTCCAACGCGTCCTGTACGACCAACTGCCTCGCACCACTGGTCAAGCCCCTGCACGATAAAATTGGCGTCAAACACGGTTTGATGACCACGATTCATGCCTACACCAATGACCAGGTGCTGACCGATGTGTTTCACAAGGACCTGCGACGTGCCCGCGCAGCCGCGATGTCGCAGATTCCAACCAAGACCGGCGCCGCGGCAGCAGTCGGTCTGGTATTACCCGAGCTGGCGGGTCGGCTCGACGGTTATGCCATGCGTGTGCCGACGATCAACGTATCGGTAGTCGATCTGAGTTTCGTTGCAGAGCGGGATACGAGCATCGAGGAAATCAACAGCATTATGAAAGAGGCATCTGAGGGCGAACTCAAAGGCGTGCTGGCGTACAACGACGAGCCGCTGGTGTCGATCGACTTCAACCACGATCCGGCGTCGTCCACATACGATGCGGGCCTGACGAAAGTCATGGAAGGTAAATTCGTTAAAGTCTGTTCCTGGTACGACAATGAGTGGGGCTTCTCCAATCGCATGCTCGATACTGCGATTGCCCTCGTCAACGCCAGGTAAGAATGATACTCCTGCAAGGCGATATTGATGTCAGTCATCAAGATGAGCGATGTCGATCTCGCCGGCAAGCGCGTATTAATTCGCGAGGATTTGAATGTTCCACTCGCAGATGGCGAAATTACCAGTGACGTTCGCATCCGGGCGGCACTTCCGACGATAAGGACGGCACTTCAGTCAAACGCGGCCGTCATGGTGATGTCTCATCTCGGTCGTCCCACAGAAGGGCAGGCCGACGCCAAGTTTTCACTGCAACCAATCGCAACTCATCTGACGTTTCTATTGGGCATCGACGTGCAACTAATTACTCGGTGGATCGATGGCGTCGACGTTAACCCTGGTGAAGTCGTGCTACTCGAAAACGTCAGATTCCTGGAAGGCGAAAAGGCCTGCGACCAGGAATTGTCACAGCGCATGGCGAACCTGTGCGATGTTTTCGTCATGGATGCCTTCGGTACGGCCCACCGGTCGCAGGCCAGTACTGTCGGAGTTGCCAGGTATGCAACGGAAGCCTGCGCCGGTCCGCTGCTGGCCGCGGAGCTTGATGCTCTCGGAAGGGCAATGGACAAGCCGGCCAGGCCGATGATTGCGGTCGTTGGTGGATCGAAGGTATCGACCAAGCTAACGGTACTGGACTCGCTCGCCGACGTCGTCGACCAACTTATCGTCGGTGGCGGGATTGCCAATACATTCATCGCCGCCGCGGGCCATGAAGTCGGCAAATCACTGTATGAGGCCGATATGCTTGATCAGGCAAGGCAACTGGCCGCAAATACACCGACTCCGGTCGACGTCGTTACGGCAAAAGAGTTTTCGGCAGATGCGACTGCCGAGACGAAATCGGTTACTGACGTCACCGCGGACGATCTCATTCTCGACATCGGCCCGCAAACTGCGGCGCAGTTCGCCACAATCCTGAAAACTGCCGGCACAATCATCTGGAACGGGCCGGTCGGCGTTTTCGAATTCGATCAGTTCGGTGAAGGCACCAAGACCCTGGCCGAAGCAATTGCGGACAGCCCGGCGTTTTCTGTGGCGGGTGGTGGCGATACGCTGGCCGCGATCGACAAATACGGTGTCGCTGACAGGATTTCCTACATATCGACCGGCGGCGGTGCGTTTCTGGAATTCGTCGAACGCAAGAAATTGCCCGCAGTTGCCGTGCTCGAGGAACGCGCAGCTACCCGTTAGTTGTCAACCAGGGTCCCGTAACAGCGAGAGTCAATCCGCGATCCTGGATATTCAGGAACATGACCGATTCGTCCGGCGAAAAACAGACGCCGGCAAGCTCCGAGTTCGTATAGGCATTATCGGCGAGGGGATACTGCTTCCCGTCCGGCCGTATTCCGACCAGGCCGCAGTGATTCGCCGTGTCCTCGCAAACGAGCAGGTCGCCCCAGGGGCCCATGGTTACATTATCGGCGTGGCGTAGCAGGCTACGGGTTGTTGCCTGGGCCAGCAGGCTGAGTCTGCCAGGCTCTGACTGTTCATCAGGGAGCCCTTCTCGGGGACTCGGCCGATAAACGAATACCTGACCAAGTTGGTCAGGCCCGCCAATGGTGGCCGTGATGACAAACTCGGTGCCTGTAAAACAAAGGCCTTCGCCACGCGCGAATACTGCAGCGCCCGCATCAGCGCCGCGCAGCCGAAGATCATTCCTGACGCTGTCCACATCATCGAGGTCGATCCAGTAAGTATCCAGCCACTCGCCCGTCTTCATCGCGTCGGGGCGACGCCAGTTTCGGGTATCGAACGACTGTTTTTCGGCGATGCAAAGCGCCTGTAATTGGCCGCCGAGGGCAAGTTTTGCCGGCTCATCGGGAATGAAGCGGTAAAACAGGCTGCTGACATGGTCCTCCGTCAGATAGACGATGCCGGATTGTGGGTTGACGGCGGCTGCCTCGTGTTCGAAGCGGCCCATGTCCGTCAACGGCACGGGGTCGACCGGGCCATCGGCTGCCACCGGCACTTCAAAAACATAACCGTGCTTTCGATTTCTATAAACGAATCGAAAAAACTCGGAGGCCCCACCGACCTCCTTGAAGCATTCCTCACAACTCAGCCAGCTTCCCCATGGCGTCGGGCCGCCAGCACAATTGACTTCGGTGCCGGCGAGGCTTAGAAATTTTCTCTCGGTCTCCTGACTGGTCGGGTTGTAAACAATAGTTGTGGTGCCACCGCCGCCCGGCGTGCGGCCGTCGCCGAAATCATAGACCTTATCCCTGGCGATGCGATCAAGACGCTCGAGCTTTGTACCGAACGGTCCGTTGTGCGGCGTGCGTGGTGAATTCTCATGGTTACAGATAAGAATGACTCGGCCGTTATCTCCCGGGAATGCGGCCATGCCGTCGGCCGCGCCCGGTACGAGCAAGCCATCATCCATCTCCTCGCCTCTGCGGCAAACGACCTGGTATTCGAAACCTTCTGGTAAGTCGAGTATCTGCCGAGGATCACGGACCAACTTGCCGAATCCCGCGCTGGTCCCGGTAGAAGCGAACGAGGCATCAGTCGCGGGCGCGGCCGCAGCCGCCAGCAGTGTCTGGATGAAATTTCGTCTGTCAAACATGAATATCGGAGCCAGTTGCGAATTCAACAGGATATCCTAATTTCGCCGACGCGTTCAGCATGTGACGGAATCGGGCTGCTCTATGCAATAATCGCGTCCATGACCAGAAGAACAAAAATAGTTGCCACGCTTGGCCCGGCAACTGACGATCCAGAAATACTCAAACAAATCATCGATGCCGGCATGGATGTCGCGCGCATCAACTTCTCTCATGGCGAACAGGACGATCATCGCGCAAGAATCGAGGCTTTGCGCACAGCGTCGGAGGCATGCGGGCGTGAAATTGGTCTGATGGGTGATTTGCAGGGTCCGAAAATTCGCGTCAGGCGATTCAAAGGCAGCAAAGCGACGCTCAGGGACGGTGGGAAGTTTTTCCTGGACGCGACCCTGGGAATGAATGACGGTAACGACGAAGGTGTTGGCGTCGCCTATCCCAATCTGCATGAGGACCTGAATGCCGGGGATGTTCTGTTGCTGAACGACGGCCAGATAACGCTCCGAGTGGACAGTATTGAAGGATCGAGAGTGCAAACGACCGTCATGCTTGGGGGGATATTGTCCGATCACAAAGGCATCAACCGGCAGGGCGGTGGATTGTCGGCGGGCGCAATTACGAATACTGATCGTGAATACATCAAGTTCGCGGCGGACATGGGCATGGATTTCCTGGCGATTTCGTTTGTTCGAAACGCCGACGACGTCAATGAGGCTCGTGAATTATTCAAGTCTGCCGGCGGTGACGGGCTTATCGTGGCAAAGATCGAACGGGCAGAGGCAGTCGACCGTATCGAATCAATCATTGATGCCACCGACATAATCATGGTGGCGCGCGGCGATCTCGGTGTGGAGATGGGATACGCCGAACTGACGGGCATGCAGAAGCGCATCATTCGATTGACGCGGACAAATAATAAAGTCGTAATTACAGCGACCCAAATGATGGAATCGATGATCAAGAATCCGATTCCGACGCGCGCTGAAGTGTCGGATGTCGCCAATGCCGTAATGGATGGCACGGATGCGGTGATGTTATCCGCCGAAACGGCCGTGGGCGATTATCCGGTTTCGGTTATCTCGGCGATGAGTGAGGTTTGCAGCGGGGCAGAAAAACACGTACTTGCGCGAGGCAGGACATCGCACCGTCTCGATGATCGGTTTCATAGAGTCGATGAAGCGATCGCCATGGCAGTCATGTACACCGCCAATCACCTCGATGTGAAGGCGATCATTGCCCTGACCGAGTCCGGCTCGACGACGCTATGGATGTCGCGAATTCGTTCGGATATTCCTGTCTATGCGTTCACGCCGCACGCATCCACAGGCAGGCGCGTAACCCTGTATCGCGGCGTTTACCCGGTGTCGTTCCAGTTGGAAACATCAGACCTGGAGCGACTGTACCAGAGTATTTTCAAGACCTTGCTGTCGAACGATCTCGTCGAGGCGGGTGACCTGGTCATCTTCACCAAGGGCGATCTGTCAGGTGTGTCCGGCGGAACAAACTCCATGAAGATCGTCCGCGTAACCTCTGCAGGCTAAAACATGAACCACCCTGTGCGACGCCTTATCTACTCGCTCGTTATGATCGTGGCCGGCTGCATACTGGCGATTGTCCTGATCCTCGAGGCGAGTCTGCCGCAACTGGATGGGGACATTACCTCAACACAGATCTCAGCTGCTGTAACGATTGAACGGGATTTCCTTGGCGTTGCAACGGTGACTGCCGAAAATCGGGCCGACCTGGCTTTCGGTACCGGATTCGCACACGGGCAGGATCGTTATTTTCAGATGGACCTCAGTCGCAGGAAGGCCGCCGGCGAATTGTCCGAAATCATTGGTGCGGTGACGCTCGAGGTCGACAAACGACACCGGCTTCATCGCTTCCGTAGCCGGGCTCGTCAGGCCATTGCGCAAATGACGGCTGATGAAACAGAGATCGTCGATGCATACGTCGCCGGTGTAAACGCCGGTCTCGAGAGTCTCGGCATCAAACCTTTCGAGTACTTTGTACTCGGCGTGTCCCCGGAGCCATGGCATGCAGAGGATACTTTGCTTGCTGCCTACGCAATGTACATGGTGCTAAATGACGAGCGCGCATCCAATGATATCAAGCGCGGACTCGTGCATCGTGTCGTTGCTGCCGACGTGTACGAGTGGCTGTATCCGCCGGGTACGAAGTGGGACGCGCCAATAATCGGGGAAGCCCGGCAGTCATCTGCGATTCCGCCACCTGAACAGTTCAATGTTCGCCAGGTATTGATAAAGTCGACTCTTGCGCCTGCCAACGAGGAGGCTGGACGAGCGTTTCTCGGCAGCAACAATTGGGCCGTCAGTGGCGAACTCACTGACAGTGGTCGTGCGATCGTTGCTAACGACATGCACCTGCGTTTAGGCGCGCCCAACGTGTTCTATCGCGTGCGCCTCGTTACGACCGGCGCGATAAAACGCGATGTTAGTGGCGTTACGCTTCCGGGTGCGCCGATCATTGTGGCTGGCAGCAACGGCCATGTTGCGTGGGGGTTTACCAACAGTTACGGAGACTGGTCCGATGCGGTTATTTTACGGCCCGGGTCTCAGCCGGACACCTATCTCACGCCTGAGGGCGAAATAACTTTTGATGTCTTCGAAGAACAAATCGAGATAAAGGGAGAATCACCACAGCAATTCGTTGTCCGGGAGACGATATGGGGACCGGTCCTCGACGACCATAGCTATCCCGACGCCGACCTGGCGGTGAGTTGGATCGCTCAGAAAGCCAATGCCGTAAACCTGAGACAAATTGATCTCGAAACCGCGGCGAACGTATTCGAGGCGGTTCGTGTAGCCAACGCTTCCGGCCTGCCACCGCAGAATTTCGTCACAGGAGACGAAGACGGCAACATCGCCTGGACTATTGCCGGGCAAATTCCAGTTCGCGCGGATTACGATTCATCGATACCAGTCGACTGGAGCGAGAGCGAGGGTTGGATCGGCTGGTTGAATGCGGACGATTACCCGCGTGTCATCAATCCGAAAAGCGGCCGGATCTGGACCGCGAATGGTCGGGTCGCCGACGGTGATGCACTCAAGAAAATCGCCGAGCGCGGCTACGCCTTCGGCGCGAGAGCGCAGCAAATTCGGGATAACCTGTTTGCCAGAGAATCGTACGAGCCTCGCGACATGCTGGAAATTCAGTTGGATGACCGTGCCATTTTCCTTATGCGCTGGAGAGAATTGTTGCTTTCCGTTTTGGACGGTGCCGCAGTGCGCGAGAACCCGCAGCGAGGCGAGTACCGGAGATTCGTGGAAGACTGGATTCCGAGGGCGTCAGCCGAGTCCGTGGGCTATCGCCTCGTCAGGGCGTTTCGCGGACAAGTCCGGAGTATGGTTTTTGACGCGCTGATGCGTCCTGTAGCAGCTGCCTATGAGGGTGAAGTCGATCTGTTTATGAGCAACCAGTTTGAAGGTCCGCTCTGGTCAGTTGTGGAGGAACGGCCAATACATTTGCTGCCATCCGAGTACGAAAGCTGGCGAGAGCTGTTGTTGCAGGCCGTTGACCGGAATCTCGAGTATCTTGCCGATAACTTCGATGGTGAACTGGCGCAACGGACCTGGGGCGAGCGTAATACGGCGGTGATCAGCCACCCGTTGAGCCGCGCACTGCCGATACTGTCTCGCTGGCTGGATATGCCGCGAGACTCCTTGAACGGCGACTCAAACATGCCGAAGGCGCAGGGCCGCGACTGGGGCGCGTCCGAGCGCTTTGCTGTGTCTCCAGGGGACGAGGCCAATGCTTACCTGCACATGCCGGGTGGGCAAAGCGGTCATCCCCTGTCGGATTTCTATGGTGCCGGCCATCAGGACTGGGTACAGGGACGAGCTACCGGATTCCTGCCGGATGCGGCTCAGCACGTTCTGACGCTGACGCCACGACAATAAGTAAAAGGCACTGGTGACGGCCTCCAAGGAGTCCGTCCCCAGAAAGTACCTGCTTGTGCCGGGTAGTGTGAGCGGGGATACTGGTGCCATGCCGCACAAGAAATTCACCGGGACCAACTCCTATATCGCGACAGACGACCTCATGATGGCCGTCAATGCGTCTGTAACGCTCGAGCGGCCGATTTTGATCAAAGGCGAGCCCGGCACCGGCAAGACGCAGCTTGCGATTGAGGTCGCCAGTGCGCTCGACCGTCCGCTGCACGAATGGCACATCAAATCGACCACCAAGGCACAGCAGGGACTTTACGACTACGATGCGGTTGCCAGGTTGCGCGACTCGCAGCTGGGCGATGACCGGGTACATGACATCGCCAACTACATAGTGCGCGGCAAGGTCTGGGAGGCGTTCGAATCCGATATTCAGCCGGTCCTCCTGATTGATGAAATTGACAAGGCCGACATCGAGTTTCCGAACGATCTGTTGCGGGAATTAGACCGGATGGAATTCTATGTCTACGAGACCAAGCAACTGATCAAAGCCAAACACCGGCCGATCATCGTGATAACGAGTAATAACGAAAAAGAATTGCCGGACGCGTTTCTTAGACGCTGCTTTTTCCACTACATCAAATTTCCGGACAAGGAAACGATGGGCCGTATCATCGACGTACATTTTCCGAAACTCAAGAAAACGCTGCTCCGCGAAGCACTCGACGCATTTTATAAAGTTCGCGATGTGCCGGGACTCAAGAAAAAGCCATCGACGTCAGAGCTTCTCGATTGGATAAAGTTGTTACTTGCCGAAGATATCCCACCGGAAGCACTACGCTCGGAGGACTCGCGCAAGGCGATCCCACCGCTATACGGTGCGTTACTCAAGAACGAGCAGGATGTACACCTGTTCGAGCAACTGGTTTTTCTTGACCGCAGGACGCGCACTCAGTAAATCCGGACGGATATGTTAACGAAGTTCTTTTTCATGCTCCGCGATGGCGGACTGAAACCCTCAATTACGGAGCTGTTGACGCTGCTCGAATCCATGCGTAGCGGCGTGGCCGGGCAAAGTGTGGACGACTTTTATTATCTTGCCCGTTCCTGTCTCGTCAAGGACGAGTCTCTGTTCGACCGCTTCGACAAGATTTTTGCGGCACATTTCAACGGCATCGAAGACGCGTTCAAAGCCCTGGTGGCCGAAGTGCCGGAGGAATGGCTTCGGCACCAGGCTGAACTGGTACTCACCGATGAGGAGCGCGCAGAGATCGAAGCGCTAGGCGGATTTGAAAAGTTGATGGAAGCTTTACGTGATCGCCTGGAAGAACAGGGCGAGAGGCACGAGGGCGGCAACAAGTGGGTCGGCACGGCGGGGACTTCGCCATTCGGAGCCTACGGCTACAATCCGGAGGGTGTTCGCATCGGCCAGCAAGGGTCGCGAAATCGCCGCGCGACCAAGGTATGGGATAGACGCGAATACCGAAATCTGGATGACAAAGTGGAACTGGGTACGCGAAATATCAAGATCGCACTCAGAAAACTCAGGAAATTTGCACGTGAGGGTGCTGCGGATCAACTGGATCTCGAAGATACGATCGACAAGACTGCAAGAAACGCGGGGTTCCTTGATATCAGGATGGTTCCGGAGCGCCACAACGCGATAAAGGTGCTTCTTTGCCTCGACATCGGCGGGTCGATGGACGACCACGTACGAGTATGCGAAGAAATGTTTTCTGCAGCACGAAGCGAATTCAAGCATCTGGAATACTTCTACTTCCACAACTTTGTCTATGAGAGCATGTGGAAAGACAACCGCCGCCGACATGGGGAAAGAATTCCGACATCAGACATCGCGCATAAGTACGGCCCTGATTACAAGTTGGTTTTCGTCGGTGACGCCACCATGAGTCCCTACGAAATCGTCTATGCGGGCGGCAGCGTCGAGCACTGGAACGAAGAGTCCGGAGCAGTATGGATCAAGCGCCTGCTGAATACCTATCCGAAAGCCATTTGGCTAAATCCAGAACCGGAACAGCGTTGGGATTACACGCCGTCGATAAAGCTGACAAGAGAACTCATGAACGACAGGATGTACCCGCTAACCGTTAGCGGACTTGACGACGGAATCAAACGACTGCACTAAAAACAGGGCACTGACCCCTTTTTTCATTTTCTTGTTATGGGTTGACCAGTTCTCTGAGGTCGGCAAGGACCTGCTTCGAGTGAGTGTCCGGATCGACCTTGGCGTAGTGTTTCGCAACTTGTCCGTTCGGGTCGACCAGGAAAGTCTGTCGCTTGGCCACGGTCATTCCGAACATCCTGGTTTTCACGCCATAGGCTTCCGACGTCGTTCCATCAATGTCGGCCAGAAGCGGAAAAGGCAGGCTGAACTTATCTGAAAACGATTTGTGTGACACTTCGTCATCCAGGCTCACACCAAGGATTTGGCAGTCGAGCTCCTTGAACTCGAATATGTCATCGCGAAATTCGCAGGCCTCGGTTGTGCAGCCGGGTGTGTCGTCCTTCGGATAAAAATAAATCGCAACCCACTTGTCTCTGTAATCTTCCAGCGAGTGAAGCTGGCCATCCTGATCCCTGAGTTCGAAACCCGGCGCCGGATCGCCTTCCTTGATTTCCTCGGCGAGCAAAACGTTGCCTCCCGCAAAAAGGATGGAGGCCATCACAAGGCCTGCAAAAACATTTTTCATGGTCAACGTCCTGACTGGATTCGGCACTATAATACGCCTCGGGAAACTCTGATCAATAACAATGACAAGTCGCTCCGCAAACAACAATTCAGCACTGGTCTTGCCCGGCGGTGGGGCGCGTGGTGCATTTCAGGTCGGCGTGCTAAAGGCGATTGCAGAGCTAATACCGCCGAGGGCCTGTAATCCGTTTCCGGTAATTAGCGGGACGTCGGCTGGCGCGATTAACTCTGTGGTCCTGGCCAGCAAGGCTCGCCATTACAGCATTGCGGTCGACGAGCTCGAGCGGGTCTGGAGTCACTTTCGCAGCAAGCAGGTGTTTCGCACCGATAGCTGGACTATGCTCAAGAGCAGCCTGCACTGGATGACTGCTATTGTCTTCGGTGGTCTGGTCGTCGGAGCGCCGCATTCATTGCTCGACAATTCACCGCTCAGGTCACTCCTGAGCCGCAACGTCCGCTTTCCGCGCATTCAAACTTCGATAGATAACGGTTATCTCGACGCCGTCGCCGTGACGGCGGCCAGTTACGGCTCCGCACGATCGATGACATTCTTCCAGGCGGCGAAGGGGAAGCAGCCGTGGGCACGCACGCGCCGGATCGGCGTTCGCCAGGAGCTGCATCTGAACCATCTGATGGCGAGTATCGCCGTGCCGATGATTTTCCCGCCCGTCAGTATTGGCGGTGAATATTTTGGCGACGGCGCCATGCGACAGGCAACACCGCTGAGTCCGGCGATCCACCTCGGAGCCGATCGCATTCTCGTAATCGGCGTGCGCGACGAAACGGCCGACCCTGCGGCCGACCCCCGCTCACCGCCGGAAGTTCCGAGTCTGGCGCAGATTGCCGGCTATATGCTCGACACCCTGTTCATGGATGGCCTTTACTCGGATCTCGAGAGAATGACCCGGATCAATCAGCTTGTAGACTCCGTCGAGCCGCTGAAGCGTACTGGTACCCTCATCAAGATGCGTCCGATCGATACGATGATCATCGTGCCGAGTGAAGACTTGAGAGTCCTGGCGCACAGGCACAGGAAGGCGTTGCCGGCGCCATTGCGGGCGCTCCTCAGGGGGGTCAGTGGTAAAGATCCCAGTGAAAACAGGTTGCTGAGCTTCCTGTTGTTCGAAAGGGCTTATACGCAGGAACTCATTGATCTGGGTTACAAAGATGCAATGGCGGTAAAAGACCAGTTGCGTGCTTTCGTCATGGGTGAGGATGTACCGAGACTGTTTGCGCCGACCTGGGTGGCTCAGGACCTGACCGGTTCAGGCATCTAGTCTCTATAACAAGAATGCAGCGCCGAGTCCGAGGAAGGACATATAGCCGGCGACGTCGGTAATGGTCGTCAATACGACGCCACCCGCGAGCGCGGGATCGATCTTCATCCTTTTCAGCGTCAGTGGAATTGCAAAGCCCGCGGCAGCCGCAATGATCAGATTTATGGTCATCGCCGCGGCAATGACGGCCCCTATACGCCACTCGTTAAACCAGATGTAAGTGGCCAATCCAACGACAACTGACCATCCCAGGCTGTTCAGTAAACCCACCATCAGCTCTTTCTTCAGAATTCCCCGGGCATTTGTCCTGTCGATGAGGCCTAGCGCCATTGCCCGCGTGATAATTGTCAGGGACTGGGTTCCTGCCACGCCTCCCATGCTGGGCACGACCGGCATCAATACAGCGAGCAGGACGATCTTGTCGACGGTCGTTTGAAAAATGTCTACGACCGATGCCGCCAGAAACGCGGTAGCCAGATTGACGCCCAGCCAGAGTGCTCTGCGTTGAGCGCTTTTCACGACGGGAGCGAACATATCATCTTCTTCGTCGAGTCCGGCCGCACTCATGAGCGAGTGCTCAGCTTCGTCACGAATAACATCGACAACGTCGTCGATCGTGATGCGACCGACCACACGGTTTTCGTCGTCGACCACCGGTGCGGACAGCAAATCACGATGTTCGAATTCCCAGACAACTTCGTCTGACGGCGTGTGAGCGGGAATCGGCAGGATCCCGGTTGTCATTACCTGTTCAATGCTTGCATCGGGATCCTGCGTGAGCAGGCGAGTCAGGTACAGCGAACCAACATACTCATTTTCTCGATTGACAACGAATATCGTGTCCGTGGCATCAGGAATTTCGGCGTGCGCGCGCAGGTATCTGAGAACGACCTCGACCGTAACATCAGGACGAACCGTGACTATGTCCACGTTCATCAATCCGCCGGCACTGTCCTCGTCATAAGCCAGAACCTGACGAAGTCTTTCCTGATCCTGGTGGTTAAGGGAACGCAATACTTCCTGAGTGAGTGCTTCGGGAAGCCCGGCCATGAGATCGGCGAGGTCGTCAAGCTCCATGCCCTCGGTCGCGGCGAGGAGTTCTTCGGTCGGCATGCGTTGCAGCAGGCCATCGCGAACTTCGTCGGCTACCTCAACGAGCACGTCGCCCTCGAGATCAGGCTCAACCATCTCCCAGATAACGGCACGCTCACGCAATGGCAACGATTCGAGCAGGCGAGCGAGTTCGGAAGGATGCAAACTGTGAATCAGCAGTCGTGCAGAGCGCATGCCACCACTATCGAGCTGCTCGCGCAACAGCTGCAGATTAGCCTGGGTGTGTTCTCTCGCTTCCATCAATCCTGCCTCGGCCCGATATCGGGTCGGCCGAAGTTTAGCTTCCCGGAGCAGTGGCGGCTAGGACTGATCGGTGTCGCCGCCGCTTGCCGATATTTCGTTGTGGCGGGTCAGAACGGGATCGTGGGTTTTGGCGAGGGCGGCGGCCAACTTGTCCACCATATACACCGAACGATGTTGGCCGCCGGTGCAGCCGAGTGCAACCGTGAGATAGGCACGGTCGAAACTTACATACTCGGGTATCCATCGGCTCAGGAATGAGTGGATGTCCTCATACATCAGCCCGAACTTTGGCTGATCGTTCAAAAACGTCCTGACGGCTTCGTCCTGGCCCGTCAATGCCCTGAGTTCTGTCTTCCAGTACGGATTTGGAAGGCATCGCAGGTCGAAGACGAAGTCGGCGTCGGCGGGAATACCGTGCTTGTAGCCGAATGATTCGATCAGAACGGACAGCATGCTCGGTTTGCGCCGATCGACACGCTCGCGAATCACTTCAGCCAGCTCGTATACGCTGGTTCGCGACGTATCGATAACCAGATCCGCGGAATTGATGATTGGTCCGAGTAGTTCCCTTTCGTTGTCGATGGCGGCGCGCAGCTCGGTTCCGTGATCCGCCAGCGGGTGCTTGCGGCGAGTCTCGCCGTAGCGCTTCAGCAATATGTCATCGCTTGCCTGCAGGAAAAGAACATCTGTCTGTACGTCGACTTTGCGAAGTTCGCCGATAAATTCGGGGAGCGACTGCAGGTCACTCAAACGGTTCCTGGCATCGACGCCTACCGCGATACGCTTGGTCGGTTTTTCACCGGGGCGGGTTACTTCATCCAGAAGAGACTTGAGGAGAGCGGCCGGAAGATTGTCGATACAATAGTAGCCGAGGTCTTCGAGCACGTGCAGTGCCACGCTCTTTCCCGAACCGGAGAGCCCACTGACAATGATGAGTCTCATCTCCCCGGACATGAGCGATTAGTCCACCGATCAACGAGTCTGCACGCTTTTTAACTTCGTGCTGGCCGGCACGTGTCCGGCAAGGAGGGCGTCATGCAATTCGCTGCTCGAGTTCGCGCTACGCAGTTTTGCAGTGAGTGTGTCATTCGTCAGGAAACCAGTGATCATGGCAATGTCTCCATGATCACTTTCGGTCAACTCCTTCGGCAGGATGAGCCCGAATATGAGATCGACGGATTCGCCGTCCGGAGAGTCGAAATCCACTGCCTCGGAGAGCTTCATCAACGCACCACAACTGGTCTGTACGCTCGATATTCGGCAATGGGGGAACGCGATGCCCTTGTCGAGGCTGGTACAGCCGAGCCGCTCTCTTTCGATTAACTTCTCAAAGATCTCTTCGTTGGCGATATCCGGATTCGGATTCGCCAGTAATTCGCTCAGTATTTCGAGGCTGTGCTTCTTGCTTCGTGCGTGCACATTGCACAGGACACTGCCGGGGCTGATCAGTTGTTCTAATGTCATGAAGGGTGACCGTCTGTTTGCGCCCGTTTTGGCTGAGATTACCGATGAAGGCAATCACTCGGCCTTTCGAAACGTGAAATTATTTACCCAATATGTCGCTTGTTACTATCCCGGGCGTGGTGATCGGCAAGCTTCTCTTTATATTTCTTTACCTGTCGATCCAGTTTATCTACGAGACCATCAATTGCTGCGTACATGTCTTCTTCTGTGGAGTCGGCATAGATCTTACCACCGTTAACACTGACAGTAGCCTCTGCTTTGTGACGCAATTTTTCTACAGTTAAAATGCAATGTACATCGGAAACAAGGTCAAAGTGCCGCTCAATTTTTTCTAATTTGTTTACCACATAATCGCGCAGTGGCGGTGTGATATCGACGTGATGGCCCGTAACGTTCAGCTGCATAATTTTCTCCCATGCTGTAATCGATTGCGACAAAGTCTCTTGAAAGCTTATTGGATCTCCTCTGTGTCCTGACGAAATTATCGTTTTGGTTTGCGAATCTTCCGTTCGCTTGAAGACGGAATTTTCATTGCTTCGCGATACTTCGCGACCGTTCTCCTGGCAACAGTGATGCCCTCGTCTGCGAGGAGGCTGGCGATCTTGTGGTCGCTGAGTGGCTTGGAAGGGTTCTCTCCACCAATAAGTTTGCGGATCGTTGCGCGAACCGACGTAGAAGACCGATCTTCACCGTCCGCCGTCGAAAGATGACTTGAAAAGAAGTATTTGAATTCGAATACGCCGCGCGGTGTATGCATATATTTGTTGGTCGTAACGCGGGATATGGTCGATTCATGCATGCCAATCGATTCGGCAACATCTCTCAATACTAGCGGCTTCATCGATTCATCGCCATGCTCCAGGAATTCGGCCTGGCGGGCAACGATGCAGGTAGCAACCTTGAGCAAAGTTTCGTTGCGAATTTCAAGGCTTCGCACCAGCCAGCGCGCTTCCTGCAATTGAGACCGGAGGGCCGCATGGTCGCCATTTCCGCGCAATAGCTGCGCATACTTCTGATTGACCGAGAGTCGGGGAATGCCAGACGAGCTTATCTCGACCTGCCAGCGATTATCGACTTTGCGGACAAACACATCGGGTATGACATATTCAGTGGATGCCGGACTGACTGCGAGACCAGGTTTCGGGTTGCAGCTTTTGACCAGAGCGAGCGCGGTATCCAGGTCTTCCTGAGAAGCACGATGACTCCGCCGCAGTTCCGCATGCTCCTGGCTGGCTATCAGATCGAGATGCTTTTCGGCCAGGCTCTTGGCCAGATCCAACTGAGGCGTATCACCATCAAGTTGCCGCAACTGCAGCATAAGGCACTCGGACAATGTCCTGGCACCGACGCCGACCGGATCCAGGCGCTGAACTTTCACGAGTGCATTTTCTACTTCGCCCTCAGATACTTTGGCCTCCTCGCCAATGCTTCCGAGAATGTCGCCGAGATCCGCGATGACATAGCCGTCGTCGTTTATCGCGTCGATTATGGCCTCGCCGATAATCGCCTCGCGCGGACTGAAATCCTCAAGTTCAAGTTGCCAAAGCAAGTGCTCACGAAGCGTTTGCCCACTCTGGTCGGCGTACTCGTTGATTGGTTTGCCTTCGCCATTCCAGCCGCCGTCCTGGATGCGGTCCATCGAATTAGACTGCCAATTATCTTCTGCCTTGATGGTCTCGATTTCGGCAGTCGTTTCGCTGCTGGTCTTGGGAACATCCGGAAGGTCTTCCATCTCCAGCATGATGTTTTCTTCGAGCGCATCCTGAATCTGTGCGCTAAGGTCCAGCAGGGGCAATTGCAACAGACGAATGGCCTGCTGCAACTGCGGCGTCATCGTGAGTGTTTGCCCGAGCTTTAGTTGGAGTGACGGTTTCAACATCTATTCAGAGTTTGAACTCCTGTCCGAGATACACTTCTCGAACGTGCTGGTTTTCCAGAATCTCCTCCGGCGATCCTGACGCAATCAGGGTACCGTCGTTCAGTATATAGGCTCTTCCACAAATTCCGAGGGTTTCTCGCACATTATGGTCGGTGATCAATACGCCGATTTCACGATCACATAAGTGCCTGATTATCCTTTGAATATCGAGTACTGAAATGGGGTCGACGCCTGCGAATGGCTCGTCCAGTAAGACAAATCTCGGGTTCGCGGCCAACGCGCGTGCGATTTCCACGCGGCGTCTTTCCCCACCGGAAAGACTGATGCCGAGGCTCGTGCGAACATGGCCCACATGCAGTTCATCAAGTAATTGATCCAGTTCCTGTTCCCGTCCGCCAAGGTCCAGATCATCGCGACATTCCAGGATTGCCAGGATATTTTGTTCAACACTCAGCTTGCGGAAAATCGATGCCTCTTGCGGGAGATAGCCAAGACCCAACGCTGCTCGCTTGTGCATCGGTAGCGGAGTAAGGTCCTGACCGTCTAGCAAAATGCGACCTCTGTCCGACGGAATAAGTCCGACAATCATGTAGAAAGCAGTCGTTTTTCCGGCACCGTTAGGACCGAGCAATCCAACGACCTCACCGCTCGTTATTTCGAGAGAGATTGTCTTTACGACTTCGCGGAATTTGTAACGTTTGGATATCTCCTGAACGCTGAGAATGCTCATTCGGGGTCCGAATTGTTACTGTCTTGTTCGGCGAGGTTTTGCGTAGCCTCCTTTGGCGTGTAGACAATTCTCACTTTCGGGTCGCCGTCACCACCTGACTGAGCGTTTATCAATTGTTCCTTGATGTTATAGACGAGATATGTCGAGGATATCT
>Ga0255051_10000294_pt1 | contig 18651 bp, 16 predicted proteins | sample JV7_2_9_MG_FD_181719 | JGI IMG/M metagenome (GOLD analysis project Ga0255051, IMG submission 181719) | Seawater microbial communities from Jervis Inlet, British Columbia, Canada - JV7_2_9 | ecosystem: Environmental > Aquatic > Marine > Inlet | place: Canada: British Columbia | collected 2016-10-06
GTTATTACGATCGTCGGTGCGCCGCTCGTCGTCGGCAGCATCATTCACCTGTACCCACACGTGTTTGTCAACATCATCGCTCTCGTGCCGGCACTCATCTGGAGCATGTACCTCTTATATAAGGGTCTGCCGATCGTGTTGCGTATCAGCCCCGAGCGAGGAATGTTGATGGCGTCGTCGCTGATCGGTTACCTGCTCGTCGCCTTCGTCTGTCTGCTTGGCGTGATGGTCGTTCTTTGGGGCCGCGGGTTCGGGCCAGCAGTCGGAATCTGATGATGGCGGACGACAGCGCAAACACAGAGTATTACCACGACCGGGTCGTGACAGCGCTGGTGATGTGCTCGATACTCTGGGCCGTAGCAGCAATGGCTGTGGGCGTCTACGTCGCGGCCGAACTCGTCTGGCCGACGATCGACTTCGGACAGCCATGGCTATCATTCGGCAGGCTGCGGGGCCTGCATACCAACGGCATCATATTCGGTTTTGGCGTGTCGGCGCTGATGGGCACGGCGTTCTACAGTGTGCAGCGGACCTGCCACGTACCCCTGTTCCTGCCGCGTCTTGCCTGGTTCACCGCGATCGCGTGGCAGGCCGGTGTGTTGCTCGGTGGTCTGTCCTTGCTCGCGGGCATTACCGCGGGAAAAGAATACGCAGAACTCGAATGGCCGTTCGACATAGCGATAGCCCTGCTTTGGGTGTGTTTTGGAATCGTCTTTTTCGGCACTATCGCCAGGCGAAGAATCAAGCCGATTTATGTATCGAACTGGTTTTACGGCGGGCTGATCATAGTCATCGCGATGCTGCATATCGGAAACAGTCTTGCCATGCCGGCAACGCTATTCAAGTCGTACTCTCTGTTTGCCGGTGCACAGGATGCAATTCTTCAGTGGTGGTACGGGCACAACGCGGTCGGCTTTCTGCTGACCGGCGGCTTTCTCGGCATGATGTACTATTTCCTGCCCAAGCAGGCACAGCAGCCGATCTGGAGTTACCGCTTGTCGATCATCGCGTTCTGGGCATTTACCTACAGTTACATCTGGGCCGGACCGCATCACCTGCACTTCAGCGCGATACCGGAGTGGGTGCAGTCGCTCGCCATGGTCATGAGCCTGATTCTTCTGGCGCCGTCATGGGCCACGATGATCAACGGGATCATGACCGTCAGCAGCGCCTGGCGAAGGTTACGAACCGACCCGGCATTGAAGTTCATCGTTCTTTCGCTGGCGTTTTACGGGCTTGCGACATTCGAGGGGCCGATGATGGCGATCAAGAGCGTCAATGTCGTCAGTCATTTCACAGATTGGACGATCGGCCATGTTCATTCCGGCGCATTGGGCTGGAACGCGTTAATTACTTTCGGCACGTTTTACTTCCTTGTGCCGAGGTTAGTCGGCCGGGAGCTGTACAACGTCAGGCTCGCCAACATTCATTTCTGGCTCGCGCTGGCGGGCACCATGCTGTACATACTTGCGATGTGGGGCGCCGGCATATCGCAAGGGCTTCTATGGCTCAGTCTCGATGAATTTGGCGAGCTCCGTTACAGCTTCCGGGACATCATGGCCAGCATGCCGCCTTACTACATGTTGCGGCTGCTCGCCGGACTCATATTCTTAAGCGGCACAGGGTTAATGGCCTACAACCTGTTCAAGACGATATCGGGGGCGAAGACAATTCAGGTGCGGCCGCCGGCCGTTCATGGAAGCTAGGATTTCGGTATGAGCGGATTAGGACTGCACAAAAAGCTCGAGGAAAATTCAGGCCTGCTCATATTTGGCATTCTGTTCGTTTCTGCGATCGGCGGTGTGGTGCAAGTACTGCCGGCACTATTTCAGGAGTCGCTCGAAACTGCGACAGAGAACACCACCGTCTATTCGCCGCTCGAACTGATGGGACGGGATATTTATATTCGGGAAGGTTGCAGTGTTTGCCATTCGCAGCAGATACGGCCGCTGCTCGCAGAGGTGGAGCGCTATGGCCCGTACTCCCGTGCCGGTGAATTTGTCTATGACCGCCCATTCCTGTGGGGCTCGAAACGCACCGGACCGGATCTGCATCGTATCGGTGGCAAGTACTCGGACGAGTGGCATCGTCTGCACATGATCAACCCCCGTGATGTCGTACCGAGATCCATTATGCCGGCCTATCCCTGGCTCGCGGAACGAGAGGCAAATGCCGGCGACGATATCGAACGTCGACTGATCGCTTTGAGAAGACTCGGTCATCCCTACGACGACGAGGTCATTGCAGGGGCGGGAGCCGCACTCGACGGCAAGATGGAACTCGATGCGCTCATCGCCTATCTGCAAAAACTCGGCACCGCCTACGGACACGGGGAAAAGCCATGACTTATTTCCTTTTTGCCGGAGACATGTTGGTCATGGCGTTCATGGTTGTGTTGGTAATCTGGGTGTTCATGCGATCTTCGGACGAATCAATCGACGAAGCAGCCCGGATTCCACTGGAGGACGAGCAAGCAGATGGCTGATATGCCCACAGGATTCTGGAGTGGCTGGATTGCGGTCGTCACGCTGGTGAGTCTTGCAGCGCTTGGCTGGCTTGTATTCAGCGTTTATTTTTCGTCGGATGCAGATACGCAAAGCGAACAACACGTCTGGGATGAAACACTCAAGGAAGGCTCCAACCCCGCACCGATGTGGTGGTTCTGGCTGATACTTTCGACGATGGTTTTTTCGGTCGTGTACCTGATGCTCTATCCGGGACTCGGCGGCTACAGCGGCGCGCTGAAGTGGTCACAAGCCGGCCGTCTCGACGAGAGTTTCGCATCGTATGGCGAGCGATTCGGGCCCATACGCCACGAAATCGCCGATGCGTCTCTGGAATCACTGCAAAGTGACGATGCGATCATGGCTTCGGCCCGTCGGATATTCGACAGAAAGTGCGGCATCTGCCACGGGGCGGATGCCGGTGGCCAGGCATCCCGGTTTCCCGATTTAACCGATGACGTATGGCAATGGGGAGAGGGCCTTGAGCAAATCGAGGAGACCATACGGAGCGGCCGACAGGCAACGATGGTGGGCTGGCAGGCCGTGCTGGGCGACGATGGCGTCGGACAGGTTGCTCATTACGTGCTTAGCCTCCGCGAGAGCGGCGAAGCGCATGACGTGGAAGGCGGCCGGACATCTTATGGCCAGTTCTGTGTCGCATGCCATGGCCCGACAGGTGAGGGTAACGTAGCGCTCGGCGCGCCCAATCTGACGGATGACGTGTGGTTGTATGGCGGCAGTGTGGAAGATATCGAACAAACCGTCGCGTTCGGCCGCCATGGCCACATGCCGGCATTCAACGACCGTCTCGATGACACGCAAATCCGGATGTTGCTTGCCTGGCTGACCCGATAACCCTGGTCAAAACCGTCTCTCAATCCGTATCGAGTTCCAGTACGATCTTGCCGATGTGCTCGCTACTTTCCATTAGCGCGTGAGCTTTGGAGGCATCTTGCAGCGGAAATACGCTGTGAATCACCGGTTTTACTTTTCCGGACTCGATAAGCGGCCAGGCATTCTCAAGCAGGGAGTCTGCGATTGCGGCTTTTTCCGCATCAGTTCTCGGGCGCAAGACCGAGCCCGTAATGACAAGGCACTTCAACATTATCGGCCCGATGTTCAGGTCGGCCTGGCGTCCGCGAAGCGTTGCGATAATGACGATTCTCCCGTGCAGCGCGGCGAGCTCGACGTTGCGTGGCACGTAATCCCCACTGACCATGTCGAGTATTACATCGACGCCTCTGCCCTCGGTAGCTTCCCTGATGACTTCGACAAAGTCCTGCTCACGGTAATTGACGGCCAGATCCGCGCCGAGGTCAACGCATGCGGCACACTTTTCTTTAGATCCTGCGGTGGCAAAGACACGAGCACCGCGCGCGTTTGCCAACTGGATAGCAGTCGTTCCAATTCCGCTGGAACCCCCGTGCACGAGAAAGCTTTCGCCGGCTTTTAGCGCGCCACGGTCGAAAACATTAGTCCAGACCGTGAAGAATGTTTCCGGCAGGGCGGCAGCCTCGACCGCACTCAGCCCTGCCGGCACTGGCAGGCACTGGCCTTCCGGCACCGCCACATACTCGGCATAGCCACCGCCGTTCGCCAGGGCACAGACCTGGTCTCCGATGTCGAATTTCGAAGCGCCGTCACCGGCTGCTACGACTTCGCCACAAACCTCGAGACCCGGAATGGGGGATGCAGTTGGCGGAACCGGATACATGCCCTTCCTTTGCAAGACATCCGGACGATTGACTCCGGCCGCCGCAACCCTGATCAGGAGCTTGCCCGGGCCGGCGTCAGGCACGGGACAACTCGCCAGCTGCAATACTTCCGGCTCTCCCGGCTCGACGATATCTACGAATCGCATGTTCATAGAACCCATCTCGTAATCCCCCATGAGCCGCGTTTCACACTCACGGGCCCGAATGCGCGGCGCGAGCCGCGTCGAATGGTAGTTCTCATTCGCAAGGTGAGCAACAATGCAGTCGGGCCCGTAAGGCGAAACCCGAAGGGAAGCGCCTTTGCGGGCGATCTGCAGCGTCGCTCGTCGCTTGAGTGGAATGACCACACGGCGCTCCTCGCTCCTTGCATCTCATCCCGCAAAGGCAGCTTCGCGGCCATGAGCGATTATGAGATAGGTTCTGGGTATAGTCATTTACTAAAGATGTCTGATATCTCCACAATCCGTCAACTCCTGGCAACGGGCCGGGATGATGCTGTTGCAGTTTCGGCGCCCGGTCGCTCGCCGCTGACCTACAAAGGCCTGCGCGAGAACGTTGATAGGACGGTTGCTGCGCTAAGCCGGGCCGGTATCCAGGGCAACGAAAGAGTGGCGATCGTCTTGCCCAACGGCCCGGAAATGGCTTCGGCTTTTGTGTCGATCGGCTCGGCTGCGACGACTGCTCCGCTCAATCCTGCGTATCAGGAGCAGGAATTCCGTTTTTACCTGTCGGATCTCGGCGCCAGGACGCTCGTCGTCGAAAAAGGCAGCACTTCTCCTGCGGTCTCGGCTGCAGCCGATCTCGGTATCCCTGTACTGGAAATCGTTGCACAGGATGAGGCGGGATCTTTCGAGATCATTGCAAGCGAAAACGGCGAATCTGACGCATCGATTGAGTTCGCTGAAGCAGACGATGTGGCTCTCGTTCTCCATACCTCCGGTACGACTGCCAGGCCCAAGATCGTTCCTCTGAGCCAACGCAATGTCTGCGCCTCGGCCAGGAATATTCAGCAGACGCTGGCGCTCGAGCCGGACGACAGATGTATGAACATCATGCCGCTCTTTCATATCCACGGGCTGATAGCGACGATACTGGCGACATTCAGTGCCGGTGCCAGTGTTTTCTGTACGCCCGGCTTCAATGCACTGAAGTTTTACTCGTGGTTACAGGAAACCGATCCGAGTTGGTTTTCGGCGGTGCCCACCATGCATCAGGCAATTCTGACGCGGGCGAACGCGAACCGGGACAGGCTCGCCAAGCATTCACTGCGGCTGATACGCTCGTCATCGGCCTCGCTGCCAGCACAAGTGATGGAAGAGCTCGAACAGACATTCGGTGTGCCCGTACTCGAGGCCTATGCGATGACCGAGGCCTCACATCAAATGACCTGCAACCCCCTGCCGCCGAAGGAGAGAAAACCGGGCACAGTCGGTATCGCAGCAGGCCCGGAAGTAGCTGTCATGAACAATGAAGGAAATCTTCTGCCGTCCGGCAGCACCGGCGAAGTCGTGATCAAAGGAGTCAACGTAACAAGAGGGTATGAGAACAATCCGCAGGCGAACGCACAGAGCTTTACGAATGGCTGGTTTCGCACCGGAGATCAGGGTGTGATGGATAGCGAAGGATATCTTTCGATAACCGGACGGCTGAAAGAAATTATCAACAGGGGTGGCGAAAAAATCTCACCGAGAGAAGTCGACGATGTGTTAATGGATCACCCCGCAGTTGCGCAAGTCGTCACGTTTGCCATGCCCGACAAGAAACTGGGTGAAGAGATCGCTGCCGCGGTAGTGCTGCGAGAGGGCGCTGCAGCGACGGATCAGGACATTCGCGAGTTTGCGAGTGACCGCCTCGCTAAATTCAAGGTGCCACGAAAGATCCTGTTTCTCGATGAAATTCCAAAAGGCGCGACCGGCAAGCTGCAACGCATCGGCCTTGCCGACAAACTGGGGCTGACGGGATGAGGATCTGCATCTATGGCGCCGGCGCAATCGGGGGATTCCTTGGAGCTGAACTGGCATTGGCGGGCATGGACGTTACGCTGATTGCGCGCGGGCCGCATCTCGAAGCAATGCAGAAAAATGGCCTGATACTACTGACTGGCGGCGAGGAAAAAATCGCACACCCTCGATGTACCGACGATCCGCTGGATGCCGGCCCGCAGGACTACGTCATCGTCACATTGAAAGCACCGTCGGCGGTCGCGATCGCAGGGAACATGGAACCCCTGCTCGGACCCGACACGGCCGTCGTAACCGCAAGCAACGGGATCCCATGGTGGTACTTCTACAAACTGGACGGGCCTTTTCGTGATCATCAATTGAAAAGTATCGACCCCGACGGCAGGCAATGGGACCTGATCGGCCCGGAACGAGCCATCGGCTGCGTGGTCTACCCGGCCTGCGAGATGAGCGAACCGGGTATCATCCGGCACATAAGCGGCAACCGCTTTGTACTGGGAGAACCTGACGGCGGAAAAACGGATCGCGTACAGAAACTAAGTGAAGCGTTCATCGAAGCCGGGTTCAAAGCGCCTGTGCGACCCGAAATCCGAAACGAGATATGGGTCAAGCTGTGGGGAAACCTCTGCTTCAATCCTCTCAGCGCATTGAATCATGCAACTCTCGACGTCGTCGCAACGGATCCTAAAACGCGACAACTTGCCAGAGATATGATGCTGGAAGCGCAGGCTATCGGCGAAAAGCTCGGTGTTCGTTTCGGCATCGACGTCGATCGCCGCATAGACGGGGCCGCATCCGTCGGGGCACACAAGACGTCGATGCTGCAGGACCTCGAGCGCGGCCGTTCCATGGAGATCGATGCACTGGTAACAGTCGTGCAGGAAATGGGGCAGCTAACGGAAGTTCCAACGCCAAAAATCGACGTCGTTCTGGCACAAATTCAACAACGGGCGCGGGCCGCCGGACTCTATGACTAACTTTAAAATTGATGCCTAGTCCGATGATGCAAGGTTGGGGCGCCGTGGCAACGATGATTGGGGTGGCGATGTTCATCATCGTCGTTCTGATACTGCAGGGGGCCCAGCCCGGGTATGAGCCGCAATATCAATTAGTCAGCGAGCTTGCCCTGGGGCAACATGGCTGGGCGATGTTCGCGGCATTTCTGGGACTCGCTGCCGCGGTTTTTGGAGTTCAAGCGGCGATCGCTGAATTCGGTGGCTCCTACGGCTACCGCATCTTGTTGGGAACTGCGGCTTTGTTCTTCCTGGCCGCCGGTATTTTTCCGTTGGGGTCGGCTTCCTTTATTCACATCAGCGCCATCGCGATCGCCTTTGTACTATCGGTCCTTGCGATGTACCTCTACCCGACAGGTGCAGGCCGAGGATCATTAGCGGCCCCTCGAGCAGTTTCCTGGCCGTTAGCCGCCGGAGTTGCCCTAAGCGTCGTCCTGGGCCACTCCATCCTGCCGATGGGCATCGGACAAAGGCTTGCAGCCGGATGCTTGCTGCTATGGCTCGGAATTGTGGGGTGGAGACTTTTCCGACTGTGAAATGCTCAGTCTACAAACTGGCCACCAGTTTGCAGTCCGACAACACGATCGGGGTCGATGTGCAAAGGGAACGTCGGGTTTCGGAAGCGTCTGACGGCGCGCAACTCAGCGCAGCTGTTGGGCGCAAATGAGCTAACCCGTCAAGCGCGAAGCAAGCACAATTGCGTGTGTTACCAATTCCGAATAACGAATACTAACTCGTTGCCTTGTCGAACAGGACGTAAGCGAGCAAGGCCGGCGCCAGGAATCGAACCAGGAATAGCCAGACCCGGTAAGCCAATTCATCTCTCCCGTCAAACAACTCGTCGCAGGTGTACTGTCGCTTTATCAGCCAACCGGCAAATACCGTAATCAGAATACCGCCGACGGGCATCAACAGGTTGGTGGTGACGTAAACGTACAGGCCGAAGAACGTTTTGTCACTGAACATATCTATGGCACCAAGGGGGTGGAAATCGCCGAGAACATTGAACGACAGCGCTCCAAGAGTGCCCAGAAAAAAACTGATTCCGCCGGACAGAAGCGCAGCAGAACGCCGCGACCAGCCAGTTACCTCAGTGAGCCAGGAGACGGGAGGCTCCATCATCGCAATCGATGATGTCAGTGCGGCGAAGAACAGCAGGATGAAGAAAATCGCGCCAAAAATCAGCCCTCCCGAAACTTGAGCGAATGCAACTGGCAGCGAGATGAATACAAGGCCTTCCTCGGCGCCTGGTTGTATCCCGAAAGCGAACACGATCGGGAAGATCGCGAAGCCTGCAGCCAGGGCGACAAGGGTATCGGCACCGGCGATAACTGCCGAGGCGCGCGGCAGGTTGGTACTTCGTTCCATATAAGCACCGTATGCCATCACGTTCGTGATGCCGACGCTAACGGAAAAAAACGCCTGGCCGAATGCACCAAGAACGATGTTTGTGTTGAGTTTCTCGAAGTCGGGTTTGAACATGAAGTTAACGGTAGCGCCGAAATCGCCGACAATACTGGCGTAGACAACCATGACAATAAGCATCACGAACAGCGCCGGCATCATGATTTTGACCGCCCTCTCTATCCCGGCATGCAGACCGCGGGTCGAGATGAAAATCGTCAAAGCGATAAACAGGAAGAACCATGTCAGCAAGCTTCCCGGGCTCGATGTAAGGTCAGCAAAGACCGAGGCCGCGCTTGCGGCGGTAACGCCCTGAAGTTGTCCCGAGATCATCTTGAACGAATAGGCAAGCGTCCAGCCGCCGACAACCGAGTAGAAAGCCAGGACCGTTATACCGCCGATCCCGCCAAGCAGGATGCCCATCCAGCGCCAGTTGGGCGACCAACCCGATTCCGTCGCGACGGCTGCGATTGCAGCCGGTGGGCTGGCGGCACCTCGCCGCCCGATCATGAGTTCCGCCATCAGGAGCGGCAAAGCGAGCAGGGCGACCGCGGCCAGATAAACGAGAACGTAAGCACCGCCGCCGTTCACACCGACCGTATAGGGAAATAGCCAGATGTTACCCAGGCCGACCGAACAGCCTATCGTGGCCATTAGAAAAGTGAGCCGTGAACTCCATTTCAAGCCGCTTGTTGTTGTCATTATTATTTTTCCTCAGGTAACAGCCGCACGGCGGCGGTATCGGGCATCGTTCCAAGTGTCGTTCTCTAGGATTACCCGGAGTATATCCACGGCATCCCATACGTCGACGTAGCGAGTATATAGCGGTGCAAAGCCGAAGCGCATGTTTCCGGGCTCGCGGTAATCGCAGCCTACACCGCGGTCATGCATCGCGCGGATAATCGGGTATCCCTCTTCGTGGTGAAACGACACCTGGCTACCTCGACGTTTGGCATCGCGTGGACTGACGAGCGTAAAGTCCTCTCTGCCGCAACGTTCTTCGACCAGTTCGATAAAGAGATCGGTCATGCGCATCGATTTCTCGCGAATCGCCTGCATGTCGGCACGCAGGATGATGTCGATACCGATCTCGGCGGTAGACAGACTTGCGGTTGGTTGAGTGCCACTGAGCATTTGCCGGATGTCTGGCGCTGGCCGGTAGTCCCGATCAAAGTCAAACGGATCAGCGTGACCGTACCAGCCGGTCAACGGTTGGGCGCATTTGCCATGATGTCGCTCGGCGGCGAAAAGCAGCGGCGGGCTGCCCGGCCCGCCGTTTATGTACTTGTAGGTACAAGCGACTGCGAAATCCACATTGCAGCCGTTGAGGTCGACGGGCATGGCGCCGGCACTATGGCAAAGGTCCCAGACAGCAACGGCGCCAACAGAGTGTGCGCGCTCTGTTATTGCAGCCATATCGAGAATATTGCCGGTCTTGTAGTGAACATGCGTGATGCAAATACAGGCAACGTCCTCATCGATCGCATCCAAGATCTCGTCCGCCTCGGCAAATCGGATCGAGTAACCATCGCCGAGCTGCTGGACAAGCCCCTGAATCATGTAGTTATTTGTCGGGAAATTGCTGCCTTCCATGACGATGACCCGCCTTTCAGGACGTAGCTGCAACGCCGCCGCCACGATCTTGTACAGGTCGATCCCGGTCGAGTCGGTGAGCACGACCTCGTTCGGCTTTGCGCCGACCAGCGGCGCAATCTTTCGGCCGAGGGTCTGGGGGAGCTCGTACCAGCCGGCGGTGTTCATGCTGCCGATCAGGCCCTCGGCCCACTCCTTTTCCACCACCTGCCTTGAGCGTTCCGCGGCCTTCAGGGGCATGGCGCCCAGCGAATTGCCATTAAGATAAATAATGCCCTCCGGCAGGAAGAATTCGTGCCGAAACGATGCCAGGGGATCTTCCTGGTCGAGGCGTTCGAGGTCACTGCGGGTGGAAATAGCCATACTTATGGTTGATTATCTGTTTGGTAATTTCACTCGATGGGGAGATAGTGAACGCGCCGGTCATAAAAAACTACATTGCCGGAAACTTCCTGACATCTGAAAAGCAATTCGAGGACATCAATCCTGTCGATGGTTCGTTGGTGGCTATGGTAGCCGAAGCGGACCGGGAAATGGTGGACGCGGCGGTTCAGGCGGGGCGGGATGCCCTGGCAGGCGAATGGGGCGCTTATTCTGCGGAGGAACGCGCAGGTCTCCTGCACTCGGTTGCCACTGGTATCGAGAAGCGGTTCGACGATTTCGTGCAGGCCGAGATAGCGGATACCGGAAAGCCCGTGTCGCAGGCGCGGACGCTCGATATTCCCAGGGGTGCGGCCAATCTTCGCTTTTTCGCAAACCTTGTCACGTCATCAGCTACGGAGTCGTCCGAGATGCGCACCGCGGACGGAGGCAGCGCGTTGAACTATTCCGTGCGCAAGCCACTGGGAGTTGTCGGGGTAATATCGCCCTGGAACCTGCCGATGCTGTTATTGACCTGGAAGGTGGCGCCGGCGCTGGCATCCGGAAATGCCGTCGTCGCAAAACCTTCGGAAGAGACTCCCGGCAGTGCGGCGTTGCTCGCGGAAGTCATGCAGGAGGCTGGCATGCCAGCAGGCGCGTTCAATCTCGTGCACGGCTTCGGCCCGGATTCAGCGGGCGAATTCCTGACCACGCATCCCGACGTCGATGCCATCACTTTTACCGGTGAGTCGGCTACGGGTAGCGCGATCATGCGAGCTGCGGCGGATAACGTTAAGGCACTGTCATTCGAGCTCGGCGGAAAAAACGCGGCCATCATTTTCGACGATGCCGACATGGATGCAGCGATCGACGGCACAGTTCGTTCAGTGTTCTCGAATTGCGGTCAGGTTTGCCTGTGTTCGGAAAGGGTGTACGTTCACGAGTCGCGATTCGATGAGTTCGTAGCGCGCCTCAAAGAGCGCGCGGAGAGTATTCATATTGGCTGGCCGACCGATGAAGGCACGGAAATTGGCCCTTTGATCTCGAGACAACACCGGGAAAAGGTGTTGTCGTATTACCAGCTCGCAAAAGACGAAGGCGCGACGATTGAAACGGGCGGCGGGGTGCCGGAATTCGGTGACGAACGCGACGGCGGCGCCTGGATCCAGCCGACGATTCTGACCGGGCTGCAGGAGTCGGCGCGTTGTGTCCGCGAGGAAATATTCGGGCCCGTGTGTCACATTGCACCATTTTCGACGGACGATGAGGCAGTGGCGCTTGCTAATGACAGCGCGTACGGTCTTGCCGCGGCAGTCTGGACCACGAGCCTCAGCCGTGGACACAATGTCGCGCGGCGCATAGAAGCCGGCGTCGTATGGGTCAATACCTGGTATCTGCGGGACCTTCGAACACCTTTCGGTGGCGTAAAGTTGTCCGGAATCGGGCGCGAGGGCGGAGTGCACTCCCTGAACTTCTATTCCGAGCCCACAAACATTTGTATCAAACTATGACCAGCAGAATAGTAGAGGGAAAAGCAACACCGCGCGGAAGTTTTCCGCACCTCAAAATCGTTGGCGATCTGATCTTCGTGTCCGGTACGAGTTCGCGCCGTCCCGACGATACGATCGTCGGTGTTGAGGTCGATGACTCCGGTGCAGCCACGCTCGATATTCGCGAACAGACCCGGGCGGTAATAGAAAACATCCGTGACATTCTGCAAAGCGTCGACGCAGATCTTAATGACATTGTGGATATTTCGTCATTCCTCGTAAGCATGGATGATTTCGACGGCTATAACGAAGTGTACTCGGAGTTTTTCGACGTCAACGGTCCGACCCGGACAACTGTGGCCGTTCATCAACTCCCGCACCCACATCTGCTGGTCGAGATAAAGGCGGTAGCGCAGAAACCAGTGAAGAGTAGCTAGCGAGGCAACATGAATACGCATCCGGCATTAAAGGCCTTCAACTTCGAACGATGGATAGAGGAAAACCAGGACAGCCTCAAGCCGCCGGTCAGTAACAAGTTGCTGCATGCAGACGGCGACATGATCGTCATGGTCGTTGGTGGACCGAATACCCGGGTGGATTTTCATGACGATCCGGTCGAGGAATGGTTTCATCAGATCAGGGGTGACATGATTCTGAAAATTGCCGACGACGGTGAGATATATGATGTTCCGATTCGCGAAGGGGAAGTGTTTTTCCTGCCGCCACATGTACGGCACGCACCGCAGCGTCCGATGGAGGGCTCGATCGGTCTGGTTGTAGAGTCGCCGCGCCAGGAAGGAATGAAAGACGCATTCGAATGGTTTTGTTTCAACTGCAAACAGCGGGTACATCGTGTGGAAGTGGAGCTGGGCGGAGCAAGTGGCATCGTCGACAAGCTTCCGAAAGTCTTCGCGGCATTCCACGAAGACGAGAAGGCGCGAACTTGTGGTAGTTGCGGAGAGCTTCACCAGGGAATGGGCAAGCCGCCCGAGGGCTGGGTGACTTTGTAATGCCGCCGATGCCGGTAATCGATATTCACTCCCACTTCTTTCCAGAGTCCTGGCCGGATCTGGCGGAGAAATTCGGCACGCCGAACTGGCCCTGGATGCGGCACGAGGGAGACGGAAAGGCGATGGTGATGCTGGGAGAAAAGGAGTTTCGGCCAGTCTATGACGCGTGCTGGGATACGAAAAGACGACTGGAGGAAATGGACCGCGATGGGATCGATTTGCAGGTAATTTGTGCTACGCCGATATTATTTGCCTATAACCGGCCGGCCGATCACGCAGCGGACTGCGCACGCCTTTTCAACGATGCAGCCAGGGAAATCTGCGGTGCCGGGCAGGAACGACTTCTATCGCTCTGCCAGGTTCCGTTGCAGGATACCGATGCGGCCTGTAAGGAATTGAGCCGTGCCATGCAAGACGGCCACGTCGGGGTGCAAATCGGCAACCATGTAGGCGAACGCAATCTCGACGATGAAGGCATCGTTACGTTCCTGCAGCACTGTGCTGACGAAGGTGCAGCAGTCCTGGTACATCCCTGGGACATGATGGGCGGCGATCGGACGGCTAAATACATGATGGCCTGGACCGTTAGCATGCCGGCCGAGACTCAGCTCGGCATCGTTTCGATGATTCTGGGTGGCTCGTTCGACAGGTTGCCGGAGCATTTGCGAATCTGCTTCGCGCACGGCGGCGGCAGCTTCGCGTTCCTGCTTGGTCGACTGGAAAACGCCTGGCACCGGCGCGACATCGTGCGCGGCAAGTCGGAGAACCCACCATCTCATTATCTGGGCCGGTTTTATGTCGATTCTGCAGTGTTCGATGCATCCGCTTTGCGACTGCTCGTGGAGGTTTGTGGTGAGGACAAGGTCATGCTTGGTTCGGACTACCCCTTTCCGCTTGGAGAGGAAAATATTGGAGAGTTGATACGCAACGCAGATGGAATCGCCCAAGATACGCGAGCGAATCTCCTCGGTGGCAATGCGAAGGGATTCCTGAGCCTGTGAGCTGGATCAAGACAATTGCCTACGAGCAGGCAAGCGGGAGACTCAGGAAACTCTACGATCGAATCAAGGGACCGGGCGATAACGTAGACAACATTATGCTTGCACACAGCTTGCGTCCGCATACGATGGAAGGACACATGGCTTTGTACAAGCACGTGATTCATCACTCGTCTAACAAGCTTGAAAAGCGGTATCTGGAAACGGTCGGTATTTATGTGAGCCTGTTGAACGACTGCGAGTATTGCATCGAGCATCATTTCGCCGGTCTTTGCCGCTTGCTGCAGGATCAGGAGCGGGCAGACGCAATTCGCAGCGCACTGGAAGACGAGGAACCGGCGGCCGAATTTGAAGGGAAGGAACTTGCCGGACTGATCTACGCGAGAATGCTGACAGTCGACCCATCGGCCATCGACGAGCGGGACATGGACGATCTACGCGAATCCGGATTCGATGACGGCGAAATACTCGAACTCAATCAGGTGTCGGCATATTTCGCTTATGCCAACAGAACAGTGTTGGGCTTGGGAATAAAAACAGACGGAGACATCCTGGGCCTGTCGCCGGGCGACTCTGATGACTCGTCGAACTGGTCGCACAGCTAGCGGCGAATGGGCGAATACCTTTTTGTACCTGTGCAACCTGCGGTCGGTGTAGCCGGCAGTGATCGTCTGTTTCCTGTGCATCGCATTTACTGTGTTGGTCAAAACTATGCTGCGCACTCCCGCGAAATGGGAGGAGATCCCGACCGCGAGCCACCGTTTTACTTCATGAAGCCGGCAGATAGCATCGTCGAGAGCGGAGCAACGATTCCGTATCCGCCGAGAACGACCGAGCTACATCACGAAATCGAACTGGTCGTGGCGATCGGCAAGGGCGGAAAAAGCATCGACGTTACCCGGGCGAAGGAACACATCTTCGGCTATGCGGTGGGCATTGATCTGACGCGGCGCGATCTGCAAAGCCAGGCGAAAGACAAACGCCGTCCCTGGGATACCGGCAAGAGCTTCGAACACGCCGCACCTGTTTCGGCCATCCAGCAGGTCGAGGAAATCGGGCATCCGTCGACGGGCAGGATCTGGCTGGCAGTAAATGGAGACGATCGCCAGGACGGTAACGTCAAGGACATGATCTGGAACGTCCCGGAGACTATCGCCGAGCTATCGACACTGTTTACGCTTGCGCCGGGGGACCTGATATTCACAGGCACCCCCGCCGGGGTTGGTCCCATCAGCAGCGGCGATCACATCACCGGCGGTATCGAGGGCGTCGGCGAGCTCTCGATCGATATTCAATAGCATGCCGGTCAGTCGGCAACGCTAAGCGGCTCTGTATCCGATAACAATCTTATGCCGGCCGAATCAACCGCATTGCGGAATTCCGCGAGGTCACCGCTCAGGAAACGATTCAGTTCCGACAGGCCGTCATCGACCGCATTGCGGGCGATCTGGACATAGGTCTCGGCCGCGTCACTCGGTACGTCGAGAGTGGAGCCAACGTAAATCTGTGCCAGTCTGAGCCGGTTGACAATCTTGTCAGCCGTGTACACGTATCCCTTAGTCTCGGGGGGCGATCTGAAACGTTTCTCAATCTCTTCCAGGCCATCCTCGACCTCGCCCGCCCGCTCCTTGAGTGCCGTCAACTCCTCATTATCATCCGCGCCTTTCCGCGCACTGATGAGCTTCGTGATGGTGCCAACTTCCCGGCGCGCTTTGACGATGCGCTCGACTGCGCGGACAACGGTTTTCTGAAGCCTGAGCAGGTCGACTCGTGCCGCAAAATTCTTCTCGATTTCGACCTGAGAATATTCTGACCGCGGATCGGCTACGGTTTGTACATCGACGCTTGCGACTGTCGCCTGGCTGTCAGTATGTTCTAGCGCCACGGTAATCGAGTAGCGCCCCGGCGGAACCTCGGGGCCGGTGGGCAGGCCATCCTTGTAATTCTGCGGGACAGGGCCGGGCAAGGCGCGGGCGCCATCGCGGCGCATGTTCCAGGTGGTTCTGTTGATACCCTGGTACGCGGCTTGCCGGTATGTCCGAATTACTTCGCCGCTCGCATTCTTGACCGTAATGGTTACCTTGACGTATTTGTCCTCTTCATCCTCTTCGACATTTTCCTCGTCGCCGCCGTCAGGTTCATTTTCCCTCTGCGATATCTTTCGATCGCGCTCGATTTCTTCGTTCGGATGCCGCAAATCCTGGCCGCTCGCCATGAATGTCAACATCACGCCGTACGGTTCATTTTCAGCGCGAAATTCCCCGGAAGCAGTAAAGCGTGTCGACGGCGACCGGCTGGCGTCGTAGTGCTGGCCGGTCGTCGCCGACAGGATTTTCAGGCGGGACTCGAAATCTTCGTTGGAGAGACCTCTCAATGCGTTGTAGTCATCGATGACATATACAGATCGCCCATGCGTGCCGAGGACGAGGTCACTTTCTCTTTCCTGTATGGCCATATCCATGACGGAAACAGTTGGAACGCCCGCCGTAAACTTGGTCCAGCTATTACCGGCATCGACGGATATGAAAAGTCCGAATTCGGTACCGAGGAACAAAAGGTTCGGATCCAGGTGGTCCTGTAGAATGGACAGTGCATAACCCGACAGTTCATCGGTTGCCAGAGAGCGCCAGCGTTGCCCGTAGTCGTCGACGCGATATACGTAGCTTTGCATGTTGCCACGGCGGTGATCGTCGAAAACCACGAACGCCGTCTCCGGATCGTGAGGGGAGGGTGCGATCATCGGTACCCACGTTCCCGCAGGCACCCCCCGAACACGTCCGTTGACATGGTTCCAGCTTTGGCCGCCATCACGAGTTACATGCACACGCCCGTCATCCGTACCTACCCAGATGACACCTTGTTCGAGCTTGCTCGGCGCCACTGCAACAATGCTGGTGAAGTTCTCGGCGGCGGTGACATCATAGGTAATCCCGCCACTCTCGCGAAACGTCTGCATATCCGGGTTATTGCTGGTCAAGTCTTCGCTGATCACGGTCCAGGTATTGCCGCGGTCTTCGGACTTGTGAAGATACTGGCTGCCGTAGTAGATCGTTGCCGCGTCGAATGGATCCTGGGCCAGCCCTGCGCTCCAGTTGAATCGCAGATCATCGTCCGGCGTCTGCGGGTCCGGTCGAATCAGACGCTGTTCGCCAGTGTCGAGGTTCCAGCGGGACAAATTACCGCCCTGGGACATGACATAGCCGCGGCGTGAGTTCTCGGGATCCGGGATCGTATCGAATCCGTCGCCGAAACCAACTTCCTGCCAGTGCAGGTTGAGTATGCCCGCGAATTCCCACACCTCGGACGGGCCGCGCCAGGAGCCGTTGTCCTGCAGTCCGCCATAGATGTGATACGGATGATCGTTGTCGACGGCAATATGATAGAACTGCGCGAGCGGCATATTGCGCACGAAGCGCCATGTTTCGCCGCGATCATGCGTAATCCCCAGACCACCGTCATTGCCGATGATGATGTGGCGCGAATCGTTCGGGTTTATCCAGAACGCGTGATTGTCGATGTGAAGGGTGTTGCCGGGCGCACAACAGTTGATTACTTCGTTGAATTCAAAATTCTTTCCGCCATCGATCGACATGCGCAATCGGGTGTCAATGTTGTAGACGCGATTCGCGTTCGACGGATCGATCGCGATCTCCGTGTAGTAGAAGGGTCGTACCGTAACGTTGAAGTCATCGTTAACGGTCGTCCACTTCTCGCCGCCGTCATGCGAAACGAGTAAGGCGCTTTTCTCGGCCTCGACCAGCGCATAAACACGTTTCGGCTCGGCAGCAGATATTCCGAACACCATGCGACCAAGTTCGCCGGCGGGAAGACCGTCTTCTTCTGTTTTCTGCTTCCAGGTCTTGCCGGCGTCATAGGATATGTACATGCCGGAACCGGGCCCGCCTGACTTGAAAAAGTACGGCCAACGGCGGAACTGCCACATGCCCGCGTATAACTTGTTTGGATTGCTTGGGTCCATCTTGATGTCGGTGGCGCCGGTCGTCTCGTCTACATAGAGAATCTGCTGCCAGGTTTCGCCGCCATCCGAAGTCTTGTAGACACCGCGTTCACTGTTCGGGGCCCAGAGTGTGCCCATCGCGGCAACGTAGACTGTGTCCGGATCAGTCGGATGCAGCGTAATGCGATCGATTCTCTCGCTGTTCGGAAGGCCCATGAGCCGCCAATTGTGGCCACCGTCAACGGATTTGTAGACACCACCACCGATGGAGGTGGAGTTTCGAACGTTGCTCTCGCCTGTGCCGACCCAGATGATGTCCGGGTTGGATTGATTGATCGCAAGGGCGCCGATCGATGCGACGGCCTCTTTGTCGAAAACCGGATCCCAGGTGACGCCGCCGTTGTCAGAAATCCAGATACCACCGGTTGCAGCCCCCACTACAATGCGATTCGGGTCGGATATGACAGCGTCGATGGCGGAGATGCGGCCACCGACGGCAGCCGGGCCCATTGTTCGGGCGGATAACCCGCTCAGAAGATCGGCGTCGAGAGCAGCCAGTGCGTGGAGTGGGCCGAGCAGCAACAGGCAGGTAAAAAGACTGAGTCCCCGAATGCATGGGGACGAAACATGGTTAGACATCACGAG
>Ga0255051_10000296_pt1 | contig 18608 bp, 18 predicted proteins | sample JV7_2_9_MG_FD_181719 | JGI IMG/M metagenome (GOLD analysis project Ga0255051, IMG submission 181719) | Seawater microbial communities from Jervis Inlet, British Columbia, Canada - JV7_2_9 | ecosystem: Environmental > Aquatic > Marine > Inlet | place: Canada: British Columbia | collected 2016-10-06
GCCGGGGCACGATTCGGTCCAATCGATTGCGCTACGACTTCAGACCCTATTACCGCCGGAGCACGAACGGCACGGTGACCTTCTGTGATCGGCGTGGTGCTGCAGCCGCACGGGCAGTCATCGTTAGCTATACCGGGCGCCCCCGCGTGTCCGACCGTGACCCGGGCGGCCGCAGACTGGAGTGCGCAGACTGACATAATGATGGGCCAAACCACACCATTCGTCGGCATATACCGACCGACCGTCGGCCCATTCAAGAGCCGCGACTCAGTCAGTTCTATCATTGGCGCCCATGAAGACCAGAACCCAGGCCGGTTTTACGCTCTACGAGCTTCTCGTAACCATGCTCGTCGCAGGCGTGCTCTTTAGTATTGGTGTACCGAGCCTACTCGAGTTCAACCGCAATAGTGAAATGACCGCCGCGGCCAACGATTTATTGACTTCTATTCTCATGGCGAGATCGGAAGCCGTAAAACAGCGCCTTCCCGTGACGCTCTGTACCAGCCCAAATCCCGTCGATTCTGCACCAACTTGCAGTGCCGATGGATCAGGCACGAATGGTGGCTACATTGTTTGGGTCGATGACAACGGCGACGCTGCCGTCGATGCCGGAGAGCAAGTCATACTGCAGCGCGACCAACTGGAGGACATCACTGTTTTTGCGAGCAACGGTTACATCAATTTCGGTAATACAGGTTTTTTGAATGACATTCCTGGCCTCGGTCTTTCGGCGAGAACTCTCCTTTATTGCGATGCGCGAGGTAATACGGTCGCTGCCGGTACGCAGTCAGCAGCGCGCGCGATTCGTGTCGCACCGACCGGTCGAGGCACAGTCATTAGAGAAGTTGCACAGATCGCACCAATCGTGGCAGCGCTCGGTGCAGCCTGCCCATAAGTGATGGTTGGCACAAGTATGAGCATGGAAACGCAGCAACGTTTCAGTTCCGAGCACAGCGCCGCTGGCTTCACGCTGGTCGAGACGATGATCGCGCTGCTCGTCCTTTCCGTCGGCATGATCGGCGTTGCCGGGCTGCAAGCGCAAGGTCTAGCCGCGAGCCGCACGGCAATCTTTCGTACCCAGGCAATAAGCCTGGCCGGCGACGTTGCCGATCGGATTCGCGTTAATCGAGGCGCTGAGCTTGCCTATGAAGGTACGGCTGCCGATAACAGCTGTGACGGCCCTACGGGTGGCGGCGGGGTCATGTGCACGCCGGCCCAGATGGCAATGCATGATCTTTTCATCTGGCAGGCGCAGGCTGCTGCTCAGCTGCCCGGTGGGCAGGGAACTATTAACGTCAATACGGGCACAAATCCAACAACCTATACCGTAACGGTTACATGGGACGAGCCGAGTCAGGACACCCCCGTCACGTTCTCGTTTGACTTCCAACTGCCAGTCTATTGAACGAACTTGCAAGATGAGAAAATACTCGAACACGCAGATTATGAAGCGCCGCATCGGCGGCATGACGCTGATCGAACTCATGGTCGCGCTCGGTATCGGCGCGTTCCTGATGATCGGTGCGTTTACGGTCTTTATGCAGAGCCGTACGACGTTTCGAATCAATGAGTCTGTAGCGCGGCTTCAGGAAAACGGGCGCTACGTCTTCGACGTTATCGAGCCCGACATCCGTATGGCCCACTTCTGGGGCTTGAGGACACGCTCCTTTGCAGTGCAGGGGCGCGCAACTCCTGGTGATCCCGCTTCGGCCCTTTCGCCTGCCGGTGATTGTGACATCAACTGGACGGTAAATCTCGACGAAGCCGTCGAGGGCTCGAACAATTCCTATACCTGGGCTTGTGCCGCTTCGGGTAATGCGGTTGGTTCTGCCGACACGCTCGTCGTACGCCGTACCGGCGTAAATCCCATTGCAGTCCTGGCCCCAAATACGCTCTACCTCCAGTCGTCTCGCGGCGACAATTCAGCACTGTTCGTCGGTACAACGATTCCCGGCGGCTTTCTCGCGACAACATCGTCGACATTCGAACTCGTAGTCAATGGTTATTACGTCAGCCAGAACTCAACGCTCAGCACGGCCGGTAATCCCGTCCCATCGCTGCGCCGCAAGTTCCTGCGAAACGGAGGCGGTGGCGCGGCGATTGCCGATGAAGAAATTTTGCCGGGAGTCGAAGACATGCAGGTTCAGTTCGGTGTCGACACAGATGTCGAAGGTGCGGCAAATCGAGGTGTGGTAGATCGCTATGTCAATCCTGACGATTCGATACTCGACGACACAAACGCAGCATTTAATCCAGACGCCCGGATCCTCTCTGTGAGAATCTGGCTTCGACTGCGAGCGGATCGTCCCGAGAATGGTCTTCCGGCAGACAACGGATTTTCCTATGCCGACCAGAATGCAGGCCCCTTTAATGACGGATTTAGACGCACCGTCGTCTCCAAGACGATCTATCTGCGCAATGCGAGGCCAGCGTCGTGAGAAAACAAGGCTCGAGAATCACGCGAATGCAATCATACACAAACCGCAATAGACAGAAGGGTGCGGCGTTGATCGTTGCTCTCGTGCTCATGCTGATCTTGACCATTATTGGAATCTCCGGCATGAACATGGCGACGCTCGAGCTGCAAATGGCTGGCAACTCGCAAGCCGCGCAGCTGGCCTTCCAGGCCGCCGAGACCGGCATCGATGTAGCCCTGTCGGGTCAGGTCAGCACAGCGGTGCCCATAACCTACGGCACGCAGACACTCGGTGATGGTTCCTATGAGTTTGACGGCTCGATCGTCTGTGCCGCAACGACCCGGGTTCCCGAAGGTGCCTATTCCGAGGACATTGCGGCCAGAGCCGTGCATTTCGACGCGACAGTAACAGGACGTGGACCGCGAAACGCCGTCTCAAGGCATTCGCAAAGCGTCTACATCGTCGGGCCGGCACCGGGCAACCCAAATTTCAACCCAGCTGTTTCAACGGGCTCGTGTTAGTACTAGAGAGAGACCTGAGAAAGGAATTGAGGAGACTGCAATGAAACGATTAACAACCTTGCTCTTTTTGGGGTGCTTTTCAGCGGGCATTGCATCGGCACAGTCACTCGAAGTCCTAGAGGGAGCCGCTGAGCTCAGCTTGTCGGATATTACCTTTCCGAGCGGCCCGATCGGCTCCGCGACCTTCACGGAATGTGAGTCCTGTGAGAGTAAGACACTGCCGGTCGATTCCGGGACGGTCTATCTCGGTGTGTCGGGCTCTGTCTCTCTAGCCGACTTCCTGGACGAGGTTGCAGAGCTCAGGACGACGGAGAAAGGGCAAGACACATTTGTCGGGCTCTTCTACAGCTTGGAAACCAATCGCGTCACGCGGATCAGTCTGCATCCGGACGCCTCGTAACGTGAGCTGCTATTCGAACCAGGATGCGTAAGCAGCAGAACAGACTAAGGATTGAGGGAACGATCATGAACACAGCTCTTCAAAGACTGACCGCGGCCGCCGCAGGCTCTGCCTGGGCCCTGCTCGCGAGTGTGTCCGCCAATGCGCAGGACGTCGAGATCTTCATCGGCAACAATAATCCTGGCAACAATGCCAGGCCGAACATCCTCTTGATTCTCGATGACTCCGGCAGCATGGACGCCGAAGTTCGCACGCAGAGCAACTACAGCCCCGAAATCGATTACGAGGGCTCTTGCCGCAACGATCGGGTCTACTGGAGCACCAGCGGTAGCCCACCGGGCTGCGGGACAAGCAACTATATCGAGATGTCGGCGTTTCGGTGCCAGCGCGCAATAGATGCCTTCAATGCACCTCAAGGCGGGACCTACCAGGACCGCTTTGCCCACTTTGACCCCGGCAGACAGGATCGGTGGGAGAATCTGTCGCGCTTTTATCACACGCGTATCGTCGAGTGTCAGGATGACCTGCCTGATCCTTCGGTTGGATGGGCAGGGCACGGCGATGGCTCGAACGCGAGTGCCGTCTATCCGCGCCACGGCAATCAGAATCAGCGCTGGACCAGCGATCCGGAGCATAGCCGACGCATCACCTGGGGCACCTGGCCGACGGCGCAGCAGTACCAGGTCTATAGCGGCAATTACATGAATTGGTACCGTGGCACGGCGACAGTCTCGACACGAATTGAGGTCATGCAGGATGTGGCGACCAACATCGTCAACTCGGTTAACGGCGTCAACATCGGCCTGATGCACTTCAATTTCGACGAGGGTGGTGAGGTTTTGCATGCAATTGAGGATATTGAGACCGGCCGGCCCGACTTACTCAATGCCATTGACTCACTCAATGCCGACGGGTGGACGCCACTCTCGGAAACGCTCTATGAGGCCCATCAGTATCTGGCTGGCAGATCGCCCGTGTATGGCCCGGATGGAGATCCCGGTGCATTCCTATCCTCCGGGGCCTACGACTCACCAGTCGAACTCAGCTGCCAGAGAAACCACATCGTTCTGTTGACCGACGGAGAGCCGCGCCGTGACCACGGTGCCGACTCGTCGATCGTTGGCCTCGTCGACGCCGCAGGAAATAGCTTCAACGACATCGTCGGTGGCAGCTGTGATGCCGAGACCTATCCGGCCGGGCTCTCCGGAGATGGCGGGGAATGTCTTGATGAACTCGCCGAATTCATGTTCGAGGGCGATATATCCTCCGTAGACGGCGAGCAGAACATTACGACTCATACGGTCGGGTTTCTGATTGACCTGCCAATCCTCGAGGAAACGGCAGCACGCGGCGGCGGTGAGTACCGAACCGCGACCGATACGGCGAGCCTGACGACTGCCCTGACCAACATCGTGACAAGCATTCTGGATACACAGTCAACCTTTACTGCACCTTCGGTCTCAATCAATGCGTTCAACCAAACGCGACAGCTGAACGATATATACGTTGGCATGTTCCGTCCGTCGAGCACGGCGCACTGGCCGGGTAACCTCAAGAAGTTCAGGCTGCGCGCCTCTGACTCAACAATCGTCGATGCGAATGATACGCCAATTATCGACCCGGTAACGGGTGCTTTTGTTGACACGGTGCAGGACTTCTGGTCATCGACGATCGACGGCTCAACCGTGACGGCTGGCGGTGTGGCGAACCAAATCCCCGCGTCGCGCAATGTCTATTCCTATTTCGGCAATTCGAGTCTGACCCATCCTTCAAACCGTGTCGCACTAACAAACACGTCAATAACGGATTTGGAACTGAACACGGGTACCGCCGGGCAACCGTCGCGCGATGACGTGATCAATTTCATCAATGGCATCGATATTGGTGATGTCGACCAGGATGGCGATTTGAGCGAGCCGCGTAATCAAATTGGTGACCCGCTACATTCACAGCCCGTCGTCGTCGTGTACGGACCGGAAACTGACGATGCCCTCGTATTTATGGGTACCAACGATGGCTACCTGCACGCCTTCGATGTAGCCGACGGTTCTGAAGCATGGGCTTTCGTGCCGCCGGAGTTCCTCGAGGAGCAGGTCGATTTGCTCGTTGATAACAACGCGTCATCGAAACTCTACGGGGCAGACGGCACCATTCGTGTGCAAACGATTGCCGATTCTGACGGCATAATCGAGGCGGCGGATGGCGAGCGCGTCTTCTTGTTCTTCGGCATGCGCCGCGGTGGTGACGCTTATTACGCACTCGATATCACCGATCCCGATTCACCCCAGGTCCTCTGGACCAGGAACAGTACCGACTTGCCTGGTATCGGCCAAAGCTGGTCGAGCGCAACGCCAACACGTATCGACATTGCAGGCGTGACGCAGAACACCGACCATCTGGCACTCGTCGTTGGCGGCGGCTATGACGCGAGCCAGGACGCCACGACGTCAAGCACGGACGGCGCCGGCAACTCGATATATATCCTCGATACGATCTCCGGTAACCTGCTCTGGCATGGAAGCAACAGCGGGGCCGACGAGAATTTCTCGACCTCCGCCTGGAGCATGGACTACTCCATTCCTTCCGACATACGCGTTCTCGATCTCAATAGCGACGGATTCGCTGATCGCATGTATGCAGCAGATATGGGCGGACAAGTCTGGCGCTTCGACATCACGAACGGGAATCAGCCCTCGGCACTCGTCGCGGGCGGCGTTGTTGCTCAGCTCGGAGCAGCCGGCCTCTTGAATCCAACTGCTGCCGACATCAGGCGCTTCTACTATGCGCCTGATGTCGCCCTCGTGATCGATCGTGAATTTAACTTCATTCATATAGGTATCGGCTCGGGTCATCGTGCGCACCCGAACGCAACCGTCAATCATGACGAGTTCTATGCGATTCGTGACTATGCAACCTTCGGCCCAAGGACACAGACTCAATATAACCAGTTCACACCTGTGACCGTCAACGATCTCGTCGATGTAACAGCGGACGTTGCGGCATCTGTACCTCAGGGCAGCCCGGGCTGGCGATTGAGCCTCAATGACGGCGGCTGGCGCGGTGAAAAGGTCCTGGCCCCTGCCCGGACCTTCAATGGCCAGGTCTTTGTTTCTACCTACCGTCCCGGCACCAGCGGCATAACCTGTGAGCCAGCGCTCGGCACGACGCGTCAGTACGTCATGAGCATCTTTAATGCGTCGCCGGTGACCAACCTTGATGGCTCGGTTGATGACTACAACGATGACGGCATTGTCGATCCTCAGGATCTGCAGCTGACCGACCGATATCGTGAGTACGAAGGCCCACCGCCGCCCGAAACCGTATTTTTCTTCCCGGGACCCGAGGGTGATGTCGACGGTGACGGTGACATCGATGACGATGACGCGTTCAGCCTCTCTTGCATTGCGTCCAACAGCTGTCTGGATGAGACGCCGTGTCAGGGCTTGCGGTGCTTTCCGAACGGAGTCCAAAGGTTCCCTGTGCGAACCTTCTGGAGCCAGGACGACATTGAATAAAATCAATTGAATGAACAGAATACTGGAACGTAGGAACTGGTGCTCAGGGATGCTGGGCGTCACATTGATCGAGCTGATGATCACGATCACCATCCTCGGCGTGCTCGCAGCCATCGCAATACCGGCGTACCGCGGTTACTCGGAGCGGGCTCAAAGGACCGAGGCCAAGACAGCTCTGCAGCGATTACAGTCGCAACAGGAACGCTGGTATCTGCAGAATAATACCTATACTAACAATTTGGCCTCGCTCGGCTTTCCGGGGGGCTGCAGCGAAAACTGTGTCTACACGCTTGACTTCACTGTTGCACCGGACACGACGAGCTTTACCGCCCGTGCCCAACCGACAGCAGGCGGCGGCACGAATGGTGTCGATCAAACTCGCGACGAGGATTGTTCGTGGTTCACGATCGACGCCCGTAGTGTCAGGGACGCCGAGAACGCCAACTGCTGGTAGTGCAGACGGCGGTTTATTCAAACAGGCCGGGCGTAGTCATGCCCGGCCTTCGCTCTTTCTGCCGTACTCAATCACGGCATCGAGAATCAGGAGCCCGGCACCTACCGTAATTGCAGAATCTGCAACATTGAACGCGGGAAAAACCCACCCACCATAGTGCACCTTGATGAAGTCGACGACATAGCCAAGATGCACGCGATCGACGACGTTGCCCAGGGCACCAGCCATGACCAGCGCAAGACCCGCAGCAACCCGTCCCTGGCCTTTGGCTGGCAACTGTCTGAGCCAGACGAGAATTCCGATACTGACGCCGATACCCAGTGTTATGAAAAACCAGCGCTGCCAACCACCGGCGTCGTCCAGCAGGCTCCAGGCCGCACCCTCGTTGTGCCAACGCACGATGTCGAGCACCGGCAGCAGAAATAGCTCCTCGTAAGGCTCGAAGCGATCGATGATCCGGCGCTTGGTCCATTGATCGAGTGCGAGTACGAGCAATGTCACCCAAAGCCAGTTCGATGCGCCGGCATGAAGTCCGAACCACCGTGACTTGCGGCGACCCTCAGGCATCGCTCGCTGAATCGTCGCGATACAAACGCACGGACCAGGCATCCTCGCCTATCGTGCCGTGGTCGCTGAAGAGCGCATCCTTGCCCGGCACGTACCACTCGCTCGATAGCGTCTCAGCCATGATCGTCTCCCGGTATTCGTCGACCGCGGCTTCCACATTCGGATCGCCCTTGATTTCGATTTCGAGCCCGATGCGGTCCGAGACCTCGAGACCGGCCTTCTTGCGCGAATCCTGAACGATTCGAATCAGCTCGCGTGCCATGCCTTCGCGGAGAAGTTCGTCGTTGAGCGTCGTGTCGAGCCCCACGAGATAGCCGTGCTCCTCGGCACACGCGAAACCCTCGGCAGATTCAGTTTCGATCAGCAAGGCTTCGGGCTCGAACGACAGCGTCTCGCCGGCGATTTCAAATTCCTGAGTCGCGCCCTGCGCGCTGGCCGAGGCGATTGCAACGCCGTGGGCCTCCGAAGCCCCCGCAAGATAGGCCTTGATATCCGGGATCAGCTTACCGTAGCGCTTGCCGACGACTGGCAGATTCGGTTTGATCCGGTAACTCACGAGCTCTGCATCGCGTGCGATGAGTGCGATGGCCTTGACGTTGAGTTCGTCCTTGATCAGCACTTCATGACGCTTAACGGCCTCGGCGGCGAAGTCGTCCGGTACGCGCACGAGCAGGCGCGACAGCGGCTGGCGCACCTTGAGTTTTGATGTGTTGCGGGCTGAGCGGCCGAGTCCGACGATTCGCTGAACGACTTCAGTTTCCTTGAGCAGTGTCGTATTCCTTAGCCCGGGACGTCGCTCAGGCCATGCACTCATATGCACACTCATGGGGGCCGACTGATCGTGCGAACGAACCAGGTTCTGATAGACCGCTTCGCTCAGGAAGGGTACGAACGGCGCCATGAGTCGATGCACGCCATCAAGACACTCATATAGCGTCAGATAGGCAGACTGCTTATCGTCGCCGCTTGCCGCCTTCCAGAAACGGCGCCGGTTGAGACGAACATACCAGTTGCTTAGCTGATCGACGAAGGACTCGATTGCAAGCCCCGCGCGCTGTGCGTCATAGGCGTCGAGCGCTTCCGTCGCCGTCTCGACTGTGTCCTCGAGCAGGGCGATCGCCCAGCGATCGATCTCGGTACGGTCTTCAACGGGAATCGAGCTCTCGAGATCGACCTTGTCGAGATTCGCGTACATGACGAAGAAGGCGTAGGTATTCCAAAAGGTATTGATGAAGCTGCTCGCAACGTCCTGGACGATCTCAACCGACAGTCGCTTTTGCAGATCGGGCGCAACCCGGGCAGCAAAGTGCCAACGCAGCGCATCGGCACCGACGGCGTCGAAAACCTCGTAGGGATCAAGGATATTGCCGAGCGTCTTGGACATTTTCTTGCCATCGGCGTCGACGATATGACTGAGACAGACGACGTTCTTATAGGCAACGCCATCCTCGACCAGCGTACCAATGGCATGGAGGGTGTAGAACCATCCGCGTGTCTGATCGATGGCCTCGCAGATAAAGTCAGCCGGATAATGCTCTGCGAAGACATCTTCATTCTCGAAGGGGTAATGCCATTGGGCAAAGGGCATGGCACCGGAGTCGAACCAGCAATCAATCACCTCTTCGACCCGGCGGTACTCTCGCCCCTCGTGAGTGAAAGTAATTTCATCGACGGCGGGTCGATGCAGATCGAGTTCATCAAGTTTCTGGCCACTTCGCTCCTCTAGTTCTGCGACCGAACCGATGCAAATGAAATCACCGTTGCCATCGGACCATAAAGGCAACGGCGTACCCCAGAATCGTTCACGCGATAGCGCCCAGTCGATGTTGTTCTCGAGCCAGTTGCCGAAACGACCCTCCTGGATGTGCTCTGGCACCCAGTTGATGGTTCGATTGAGTTCGACGAGACGATCACGAAATTCGGTTGTTCGAATGTACCAGGCATTCTTCGCGTAGTAGATCAGCGGATCCCCGGTGCGCCAGCCGAAAGGATAATTATGCCGATACGTTCCCTCCCGAAACAGTGCTCCACGCGCCTTAAGCTCTTCGATCAATACCGGGTCCGCATCCTTGAAAAACTGACCGGCAACGGGCGTCACCTCGTCGGAAAAGTAGCCGTCGTCACCAACAGCGTGGACGACGGACAGTCCATGCTCCAGACCAAGCCTGAGATCATCCTCACCATAGGCGGGAGCGATGTGGACGATGCCCGTACCGTCCTCAGTGGTAACGAACCCAGCGGTCCGGACACGGCAGATGTCGCCCTCCGCGGCAAGATATTCGAAGAGACGCTGGTAGCGCATACCGTCGAGTTCCCCGCCCTTCACCACCTTCACAATGCGGCAATCGGCATCTGTGAGCACGGACTCGACCAGGTCCCGGGCCAGGATCAGTGTTTCACCGCCAACCTCGACCCAGGCGTAATCGACTTTCGGATGTACGGCGAGCAGAAGATTTGACGGCAACGTCCAGGGCGTTGTCGTCCACACGAGGAAGAAGGTATTCGTCTCTCCTTCGACCGCGAATCGCACGTAAACAGACGGATCTTCGACTTCTCTGTAACCCTGGGCTACCTCGTGTGACGACAGGGTTGCACCTATGCGCGGGTCGTAAGGAACAACCTTGTACCCCTGATAGATCAGACCGCGATCCCAGATCTTCTTGAGCAGGCTCCAGACCGATTCAATGTAGTTGTTATGCAGGGTGAAGTAAGCGTCGTCAAAATCGACCCAGAAACCCATGCGCTTCGTCATCTTCTCCCAATCAGCGACATAGCGCATGACGGAAGAGCGGCATTGCTCGACGAAACTTGCGATGCCGACTTCGTCCTCGATTCGCTTCTTATCGAAGATACCGAGAGATTTCTCGACTTCGTGCTCGACCGGAAGACCATGCGTATCCCATCCGGCTTTGCGCGGGCAATGGTAGCCCTGCATCGTCTTATAACGTGGATAGAGATCCTTGAAGGTTCGTGCCAGCACATGGTGAATACCAGGACGGCCATTCGCGGTCGGCGGACCTTCATAAAAGACGAAGAGTTTCCGGTCCTTGCCCTGTTCGATGACGCGCTCGAACAGGCGCTCGTTCTGCCAGAATTCGAGAACTTCCTGCTCGAGCTCGGGACCGTCGTACCTCGGTTCGACTGGCTTAAACATTGGGGACTAAGGCTGCCGATTCAGGGCGCGAAAGTTTACGCGATTCACTGTGCCAGCGCAGCCTTGGCGGCCTGGACATCAATGTGAATCTGCTCCTGCATCGCTTCGATCGTAGCGAAATTCTCCTCCGATCTTAGTCGTGCCCTGAATCGAACCGTGATGTAGGCACCGTAAACGCTCGCATCAAAATCAAAGATAAAGACTTCGAGCAGGGTCTTACCGCCTCCCACGGTCGGGCGGCTGCCGATACTCGCAACGCCGTCGAGCGATTGCGAACCCAGGCCGTCGACCTGCACTGCAAAGATACCGTCCACCGGGGCTTTGCGTCGTTTCAGATTGACATTGGCCGTAGGAAACCCAATGTCCCGACCAAGACCGATACCGTGTACGACGCGGCCGGACATCGAATAATCTCGGCCGAGCATCTCTCCCGCCGTGTCGAGATTGCCGTGGCTGAGTGCATGGCGGATTCGTGTGCTGCTGATGCGCTGGCCCTCGAAATAGACCGGCTCGACGATCGTCAGATCAAACCCGCGCGCAATACCCGCCTGCCTGAGCGTTTCGATATCGCCCTGCCGCCCGGTTCCGTAGCGAAAATCATGCCCGACAACGATGTGGCCGACGTTGAGCCCTTTGACCAGAACCTGCTCCACGAACCGCCCGTGCTCAAGTGCATTGACCTGGCTAAACGGCGGGCATATGAGTTCGTCAACGCCAATGGCATCGAGCTTCTCGAGCCGCTCACGAAAGCAGGTTAAACGTGCAGGTGGTTCGTCGTGCGCAAAGAATTCGGCTGGTGTCGGCTCAAAGGAGAGTGCGGCAATCGACCCTCCCCGCTCGCCACTGATCGTCATTGCCTGCCGGAAAATCTCCTGATGGCCAAGATGCAGCCCGTCAAACGCACCAATCGTTACCACCCGAGGGTCCCTGGGCCGCGAGGAAAGTGCCGAAATTGAGCGAACCAGGTGCATCAGCGCATCCTGAACTGAGCGGGTCTCAGGCCCGTGATCCATCCCGCGGTGAAATAGACGCCGGCACCTCCGACAACGGCTGTGGTGAGCCAAACGATTCGTGAGCCCGTGTTGATTTCAAGCCAGTCGCCAACCTGAGCCAGGACCACGATGAGAAATGCCGTCATAACGAAGGTTGCAAGACCGACACGCACAACAAGGGATCCCCAGCCCGGTGCCGGACGATAGACGCCTGCACTGCGCAATCCGTGGTAAAGCATGGTTGCATTCGCCAGACTCGAGAGCGTTGTGGCGGCCGCCAAGCCAACATGCGGTGGTGCCCACCCGGTTTGCAGCAGGGTCAGGACAAAAACGACGTTGAGTATCATGCCGAGCACGAGGGCCCTAACACCGATTCTTACCGGCGTCTTGCTGTCCTGGCGAGAAAAATAGCCCGGCACAAGAACCTTGACGAGGATGAAACCCAGGAGCCCGGGCGCGAAGGCACGCAGACTCGCCCCGGCCATCTCGACGTCGATGACCAGGAACTCGCCACCAAAGAAGAGCGTGGCGAGCATGGGTTCGGCGAGCACGAATAGTGCGACCGCGGCAGGGACCCCGATCAACAGCACGCTGCGCAGAGCCCAGTCGATCGTGGAGGAAAACGACTCCCGCGATTCACGCGCGTGCTGAGACGACAGCGTCGGCAGAATGACCGTCGCCAGCGCGATACCGAAGACACCCAGCGGAAACTCGACCAGCCGATCGGCGTAATAGAGCCAGCTGATGCTCCCGGCAGCCAGAAAGGTCGCAATCCACGTATCGAACAGAATATTGATCTGCGCAACCGAGGAACCAAACATGATCGGTAACATGAGCCTGAGAATTCGCCTGACACCCTGATCTGCGAATCCCAATCTCGGGCGTGGCAAAAGTCCGGCTTTGAGCAGAAACGGCAACTGAAAAAGAAGTTGTACGACCCCGGCAACGAAAACACCGACGGCAAGTGCGAGCGTCGGCTCCCCAAGCCGCGGCGCAAGCCAGATAGCGGCTGCAATCAGAACAATGTTGAGCAGCACTGGCGTGAACGCCGGGACGGCAAACCGGCCATACGTATTGAGTACACCGCCGGCCATCGCCGTTAACGAAATGAAGAATATGTAGGGAAACGTAAATCTGAGCATCGCCGTTGCGAGCTCTGCGGGACCGTCCCCGGTGGCGAATCCGGTGCCAAATATCAGGACGAGAACCGGTGCGGCGATCATGCCGACGACTGAGATCAGGAACAAGATCACTGCCAGCGTACCGGAGACCTTGGCAATCAGTTCACGTGCCTCGCTGGCAGACCGGGTCGCTCGAAACTCGGCGATCACCGGAACGAACGCCTGTGAAAACGCCCCTTCTGCAAAAAATCGCCGAAGCAGATTTGGCAGTTTAAAGGCGAAGAAGAACGCATCCATGAAAGCCCCGGCACCGAAGAACCGGGCAAATACGATCTCGCGGACGAGGCCCGAAATCCGTGACAGCAGCGTCATCGACCCGACGGTCGATGTCGACTTGACTAAGCCGTTGGTCTCCGGCCCGTCCGGCGCGGCAGCGTCAGAATTTGGCGCTTGATTCATCGGTGATTAGCTTGACTTGCGAAAGCGGGCTCCGAATAATACCGCCCTTTTCCCGGGCCGGTCCCGGATCGCCAACAACCAAGACGCATCGAGTTAAACAGTGGCCAACATTCAGTCAGCGAAAAAACGTGCCCGACAGGGCGAAAAGCGGCGTACGCACAACATCGGGCTAAGATCGCGCATGCGCACGAGAATGAAGGCCGTGCTCAAGGCGATTCAGACGGGCGACAAGGAGGCGGCCAGCGCTGAGTTCAAGGCGGCCGTTCCTGAAATCGACAGAGCGGCAAATCGAGGCCTGATCCGCAAGAACCGTGCCGCCAAGTACAAAAGCCGCCTGAACGCCCGCCTCAAGGCGATGGCCTGACCGAAACCGCTTAATCGCCCGGCTCTAAGAAGCGCTCGATTGCACGGCACAGTTCGGTTGTACCCTCACCGGTCACGGCCGAGACCGCAAATGCCGGCCCCTGCCAATCAAAGCTTTCGACGATATCTTTGAGCGCTCGCTCCCGCCTCTGGGGTGCAATCAGATCAATCTTGTTAATTACGAGCCAGCGCGGCAGACCCACCAACCGCTGCGAATAGCGCCCGAGCTCAGCCGTCACCGTCTGAATCGCTTCAATCGGATCGGTTGCGCCTGCCCCGCCGCCGGCATCGACAAGATGCAGCAGTAACCGATTCCGCTCAAGGTGTCTTAAGAACTGAATGCCGAGTCCAGCGCCATCGGCGGCACCCTCGATCAGACCCGGAATATCAGCAATGACGAAGCTTGAGTCCTGGCCGACTTCGACGACACCAAGCTGTGGATGCAGCGTCGTGAACGGATAATCTGCCACCTTCGGCCGGGCTGCCGATAAGGTTCTGGTCAGAGTCGACTTGCCGGCGTTCGGCGCACCAAGCAGACCAACATCGGCCAATAGCTTCAGGCTGAGCTTGAGCCGCCGGGTCTCGCCCGGCTCGCCGGGCGTCGACTGGCGAGGCGCGCGATTCACGCTGCTCTTGAAACTCGCGTTACCGCGACCTCCGTAACCACCCCGCACCACCATGAGGCTCTGGCCGGCTTCAGTCAGATCACCGAGCGTCTCCTCGGTATCAATGTCCATAATCTCAGTACCTTTCGGCACATCGATGAATAAATCATCGCCGGAAGCGCCCGTCCTGTCTCGACCGGCGCCACCACGGCCGTTGGCCGCCTTGAAGCGCCGACGGAATCGAAAATCAGCGAGCGTATTGATGCCTTCATCAACGCGCAGGTAGACGTTTCCACCGTCGCCGCCGGCGGCGCCATCCGGTCCACCCCTGGGAACATATTTTTCGCGCCGAAAGCTGACGCAACCATTACCGCCGCGCCCCGCTTCGACACGAATACTGGCTTCGTCAACAAATTTCATGTCAAAGGCTCTCGAAAATGAAAAAGCCCCGACCGGCGGGGCTTTTGCTGCGCCTGACTATCGGGTCCGCCGCTATTCAGCGCTGACGACACTGACATGCGTACGGCTCTTAGGACCCTTGGTTTCAAAAACGACCCGACCGGCAGCTTTCGCAAAGAGCGTGTGATCGCGGCCGAGACCGACATTGACGCCGGGATGAAAACGCGTGCCCCGCTGGCGCACGAGAATGTTGCCGGAGACGACTTGTTCGCCGCCGTAACGCTTAACACCGAGCCGTTTGGATTGCGAATCGCGGCCGTTCTTTGAGCTGCCGCCTGCTTTTTTGTGTGCCATTGTTACGCTCCCGGAATCGGCTCACGCACCCGAAATCGAGGTGATTTCCACCTCGGTATAGTGCTGCCGATGCCCATGCTGACGCTTGTAGTTCTTGCGTCGCTTAAATTTGATGACGTCAATCTTCTTGCCGCGGCCCTGTGCCGTGACCTTGGCCGCTACCTTGCCGCCATCGACCAGTGGCGCCCCGACCTTGACATCCGAACCCTCGCCGACGAGCAGAATCTGATCGAACTCGACGCTGTCGCCAACCTCCGCATCAAGTTTCTCGACTCGCAGCCGATCACCCTGAGTCGCGCGGTACTGTTTACCGCCGGTTCTGAACACTGCATACATGAAGTATCTCCTGAACCTCCGGGGCTCTCGCTCTGCCAGCCGGAAGGGCCGGAATTCTATTGCCTGTCAGGGCCCCGGTCAATCTGAACCCCCGAACTGATGGCACCCTGCCACAATCTGGTGCAGGCTCGCCAAAAGGACAGCCATTGAGGCATCATGCACCCATGGCCCTCATTCAAACCAGCTCACGAGACGAGCCGCTGACGCAGCTTCGGGAGCTTGTCTTAGATGACTGGGACAACGTCAATCGGCTGATTTTCAAGCGCCTCGGCAGTGATGTGGCTCTGGTCAATCAGGTCGCCCATCACATCATCCATCATGGCGGCAAACGCCTGCGCCCCCTGACTGTGTTGTTGGCGGCCCGGGCATGCCGGTGCGAGACCGAGGAACCCATTCCCGCGGCAGCCATCATCGAATTCATTCATACGGCGACTTTGCTCCACGACGACGTCGTCGACAACTCCGGCCTGCGCCGGGGCCAGGAAACGGCAAATTCCTTGTTTGGCAATCAGGCCAGCGTATTGGTCGGTGATTTTCTCTACTCACGTTCGTTTCAAATGATGGTTGAACTCGGGCATCTCAGGATCCTCAAAGTCCTCGCCAACGCCACCAATACGATCGCCGAAGGTGAAGTGCTGCAGCTGATGAACTGCAACAACCCGGATATTTCTGAACTCGATTACATGGAAGTGATCTACCGCAAGACGGCCAAACTCTTCGAGGCTGGCGCACGGCTCGGTGCGATTCTTTCGGGCCAGGAAGAAACGATCGAAGAAGCACTCGCCGATTACGGGCGCCATCTCGGCAGGGCGTTTCAGCTCGTCGATGACGCACTTGATTACGATGCCGAGCCCGAAGAACTCGGTAAGAACATAGGCGATGATCTTGCCGACGGAAAACCGACGCTGCCATTAATCTACGCGATGAATAACGGTAGTGCTGCCGAAAGGCATCTCATTCGAGAGGCGATCGAATCGGGCAGCACACAAAACCTTCGCTCAATCCAGCTTGCCATTGAGACATCCGGCGGCTTGAAATATACGGCTCAGCGCGCAGAGGAAGAAGCGGCGCTGGCTGTTCAATCGCTCGACGCGCTACCGGCTTCGGCGTATCGCGATGGTCTCAAGGTACTTGCCGAGTTCGCCGTCAACCGGCGATTCTGATCTAGTCCTGTCTCGCCTGCGCCGCCTCGAATTGCTCGAGCTGCTCTGCAGTCGCGGGCTTTTGAAACTGTTGCTTCCACTCAGCGTAAGGCATGCCATAGATACGTTCCTGAGCCGCGCCGAGATCAAGCTCGACACCCTGCTCCTCGGCCGCTTCCCGATACCACTTGCTGAGACAGTTTCGGCAGAATCCCGCCAATATCATGAGTTCAATATTCTGTACGTCTCGTCGATCATCCAGGTGTGTCAGCAAGCGCTTCAGCACGGCAGCGTCGACAGCGGTCTTCGTTTCTGCGTTCATCATTCGTCTCCAGCTTAACTATTCGAAACCTGGCGAGCCGGCTCCAGCGTACCGACGAGCCTCAGCGATCAAATCGGGCCATAGATTCGCCATCCCGGCGCCGGTCATGCGTCGATCGAATTTTGCCAGAAGTGCGCGTGTCTGGCTCGGCGTAAACACAGAGCGCCAGTCACCGACTTTGCCCTTGCGCACGAAGGCCGGTGCCCAGTCAGGGCGTGCACTCGACCAACGCTGCTGGTCTTGCTGCATCGACGACAGGCTGGTTTCCTGAATCAACCGCTCGAGATCCCCTTCCGCGGCGATACTCGACGACGCTATTGGTCCGAGCAAGCTGGCGATACCGCGAATCACACTCCCGGGGTCGTGCTGCAGACACTCGTATGTCAGGAAAAGGACGTTGTCCTGGCTCGATTCCGCATACCAGGAGGCCAGATGATCGAAGTAATCACCGAAATCGACTTCACCGTCGATGAAACAATCCAGGAATTCGGCGAAAGTGCCTTCAGAAAAATCGTAGTGACGCGGAAAACCACGTGTATGGTGAAAAAACGAAACGGCGCAGTCGAATGGGTTTCTGGCAATGATGAGATAGGTTGCCGAAGACGAAAACGGCGCCATTCCACACGGCAGGTGCGTCTTGATCAGCCGCCGCTGAGGCACCGCTTCGATAGCGCGGGCACCGACCTCCTCGAGATGCGGAAAGTGGTCGACCAGTGTTTCATCGTGCCCGAGAGGCCGCCGCCTGATCAGCAGATAGACAATATATTGCAGCCACGTGGTACCGGACTTTGGGTAGCTCACGACAAAGATGTCATTGCCTGAGGGAATGTAGGCCATGCCGGATGCGAGCCCCTCGGGCGGAAAGCCCATCGGCATCCGCATGCCATCAATCTGGTGGTAGCGCGGCTTTATCGGCCTGGCCGCCTTCAGACTGCTACCAGCCAATGCCGTAATCGTCGCCGTAGTCGCTGGCTGCTCCCCAAAGGGATCCATTCTCGGCATCGATGTGGATGGCCGTGATCGGGCCTGAGGTCTTTTCCCATAGCTCGACACCGTATCCCAACCCGACCAACTCTCTTTGCACCCGCAGCGGCGTATCGGCACGAATAACAAGGCGGCCCGGCTCACTGCGTTTGGCACCGAACGAGCTATGCATCTGATAGCTGTTGATGTTTGCCGCCTCGCTTGCCTGCTGCACGTCCATACCAAATTCGATGACATTGAGAAAAAACTGCAGGAGATTCTGATCCTGGCTGTCGCCACCCTGAACCGAGAAAGCCAGAAATGGCTCACCATCCTTGAGTGCAATGCTTGGACTCAGCGTTGCCCGCGGGCGCTTACCCGGCAGGAGCACATTGTAGGGGTTGTGTGCCGAACTCATATCGAAGCTCTGCATTCGTTGCGACAGACCGATCCCTGTGCGGCCCGCGATAAACGCCGGCATCCAGCCGCCGCTCGGCGTAATCGAGACCATCCAGCCATTTGCA
>Ga0255051_10000302_pt1 | contig 18389 bp, 16 predicted proteins | sample JV7_2_9_MG_FD_181719 | JGI IMG/M metagenome (GOLD analysis project Ga0255051, IMG submission 181719) | Seawater microbial communities from Jervis Inlet, British Columbia, Canada - JV7_2_9 | ecosystem: Environmental > Aquatic > Marine > Inlet | place: Canada: British Columbia | collected 2016-10-06
ACACGAATGCCACCAACGTAATCGTCAATGGGCAACCGGGCAATGTCTCTGACCTCAAGTTGGGACAAGTTGTCGCGTTGGAAGGCGAGGTTAATTTTAGTAATGCGACGGGTAGAGCCGCCGCGATTGGGTATTCCGCATCGATCATTGGCCCCGTTGAGAATATCGATGCAACACTCGACCGGTTGATTGTCCTGGGTCAGACGGTATTGACGAGTGCGGATACGGTTTTTGATCCGAGCATTGATCCGGATACGTTCGCCGGTCTTTTGGATGGCGCGACCATACAGATTAGCGGACTTAGAAACGCCGACGGCGACATGATGGCAATGCGGATTGAGCCCGATACGACAAGTATCGGCGTGCAGCTCATCGGGACCGTCGCGGGTTTGGACTTAGCGAATATGTTGTTTTCTGTCGATCGACTTACGGTTGATTACAGTAGTGCCACAGTCATTGATCTTCCCATGGGGATGCCCACTGATGGGCTGCTCGTGATTATTCGTGGGTCATTGGCTAACGGCGTCCTGGTCGTGAACGAGATCGCAGGTATCATGAATTTAACGGCTACGCCAGGAGAGCGTGGTCACCTTGGTGGCATCATCACGCGCTTTTCGTCGCCCACCGACTTTGATCTCAACGGTTTCCCAATAACGACCAATGCGAACACGAGTTACGCCAGTGGTGTTGTTGGCGATCTTGTAGCCAATGCGGAAGTCACCATCGATGGAAACGTCAGCCCCGGCGGCACTACGATATTGGCGAGCCGTGTGACGTTCGGTCGTCCCGTCGGCGACCGGACCGTAGTGACATTCGACTTCGAAAATTTCACTAACATATCGGTGTTCGGTCTCTCCAGGGTCAGGGTGACCCAACGACCGAACTATTCAGTTGAGGCCACGGGCAATGCAGATATTATCAACGACATACAAGTCACCCAGAACGGCGACACCGTCACGTTTGGCAACGACAACACTCAGATAATGGATGCCGTCGTCACGATGCCGGTACTCAACCGAATTGACGTGGTGGCCGGTGCATTAGCCAACGTCACACTCAGGGATTTCAATCAGCCGCAGATGACAGTTAATCTTGCGGGCGTCAGTGTCTTGCGTGGTGAAGGACTCATGATTAGTGATTTGACGTCCACCGTGTCCGGCGTGAGTTTGCTGGACCTTGGCGGCAACCGACCGATCGGTAACGCCAATATCGATGTCAGTGGCGTCAGTCAGGCAACGCTCAATATGGGAGTGGGATCAGCACTGTCAGGTTCCGTGGCGACCGGCCAGGGGACGGGCGTGTCGACGCTTTTCTACTACGGCACGAATGTCACTGTGAACGTCACGACCGACGGCCAGTCGAGAATCACACGGCTCGGCGAGACTCGTCCTTGACGTATCAGCAGATGAGAACGAGATACACAAATATGGCCGCTTCTGGCCGATAGTCGCCGTTAAACAAATTCTTAACATGGGGAAATTGAGCGTCTCGAATGCACCCCAAACGGGACATTCAGATGCTATATTTCCGAGTTCAAGCTAAGGGCTCGAATTGACCCGAAGCGGTCGTTAACAGTTGAGTCTCGCGCCGCTGAATATCTAGGGGCGCCAAGTCTAGTGTATCGAATAAAAATCGAGAAAAGCATGGCGAGATCTGAACTTAGCAGGCGTGATTTCATGGGAACGGCGATGGCGCTCGGGGCGCTTCACACGGCCGGCTGTGCAAGCCTGTCGTCGAGTTCTGGTATGGCCAATACAAGCGCGCTTCCGGCTCGCGGCAACTATCTCATTCGTAACGCATACGTCCTAACGATGGACGACCGACTCGGTGACATCGAAAACGGCGATATTCATATTCGCGACGGCGAGATACTCGCGTTGGGGAAGGATATCCAGGCGCCGGGGGTCGAGTCGATCGACGGCTCCGGCATGATTGCTCTACCCGGTTTCATCGAAACGCACTGGCACATGTGGACCTCGCTGCTGAGAGGCATGACGGGCGACGAAGCGGATCGGGGATATTTCCCGATGTCACGCGGTATCGGTCAGTTCTACACGGCGGCCGACATGTATGTGGCAACCCGGTTCGCCGCGGCCGAGGCGATTCATTCAGGAATCACCTTTGTTCACGACTGGTGTCACAACGTCCGCGACCCTGATTACGCTGAAGCCGATCTCCGGGCGCTCGCGGACTGCGGGATCCGTGCTCGTTTCTCTTACGGCATTGCGACGGCGCAGACGAACGACATACCCATCGACACCGCCGACATGGCGCGACTACTCGCGGACTGGGATCGTTTCGCCAACGAGGGACTACTGAGCCTCGGGCTGGCATGGCGCGCCTCTGTAACCGGAACCACTGGGCGGGTCGTGCCGGAGGTATTCCGTCGGGACTACGAGGCGGCGCGGTCACTCGGCCTACCGATCTCCGTACACGCGAGTAGCAACGCCGCTAGTGCCGGCGACATCGTCGCGCTCAACGCCGAGGGACTGCTCGGCCCACATCTGCAACTGATCCACGGGATCGCCGCGACTCCCAACGAACTTCAGATGCTCGCCGCGAGCGGTACGTCGATGAGTCTCTCTCCGTATAGCGAGCTTCGCATCGGTTACGGCCTGCCGCAGACCGGCGAACTCCTGGCAGCGGGCATACCCGTCGGCCTCTCGGTCGATACGACTGCGCTGTCCGGAAACGCCGATATGTTCGCTGTGATGAAAGTAATCCTGAACGTCGAGAATGCGCGTAGTCGGAGTGAATTCGAGCTATCGCCGCGTCGAGTCCTGGAGCTCGCGACCATAGAAGGCGCTCGCTCGATGGGTATCGACGACGTTGTCGGATCCATCACTCCCGGCAAGCGCGCTGATATCATCATGGTCGATCGGCGCAGCCTCAATCTCGGGATGCCCGGGGAGCCGGGCCGCATGCTTGTCGAGTCTGCTCAGCCCGCGAATGTCGATACAGTCATGGCAGACGGACGGATCCTCAAGCGTGGCGGCACGCTCACACATCTCGACGTCGAGGAAGTCATCCGTGAAGCGGCCGAGGCGAGCACGGCCGTCCTTGAGCGGGCTAACTGGAAAAAAAGGTCATCATAATGAAGAGTCTGTGGTCTGGATGGGCGCTGATCACAAGTAGCCTGATCGCTTGGAATTTCGCACATGCTCAGCGGGCCGAAGAACCGCAAAGCATGCTCATCCAGACCGACGTCATGGTGACTACCCGCGCCGGGTTTAGCGTTGCGGTGAATGTCTACCGCCCCGACAAACCAGGTCGTTTTCCCGTCATCATCAGCATGGGGCCCTATGGCAAGGATGCCCTGCCAACTGAGTACGAGGGGTTGTTCGAGGACGGGCAGATTGTAGTTTCGGAGTACGCGGCCTTCGAGACACCGGACCCCGAGTACTGGGTGCACTACGACTATGTTGTCATCGCTGCGGACAGCCCGGGTTCGGGTAACTCCGGTGGCGATATGGACTTGTTCGGTCCGATCGAGAACGAAGCGTACTACGACGTCATCGAGTGGGCGGGAGTTCAGTCCTGGAGCAACGGCAACGTCGGCGTCGGCGGTGTCTCGTACTTCGGTATCAGCCAGTGGTACGTCGCGGCGCTGAATCCTCCGCACCTGAAGGCGATCATGCCCGGAGAAGCCTTCACGGACACCTATCGGGACGCCGTCCGGCATGGCGGCATCCCGTCCGATTTCATTCCATCTTGGATGCAATACAGGGTTCATCCAGCAAAAACGTCAAGCGCACGTCTGATCAGCGCTTTTGATCTGGCACTGCAAGAACACCCGTTTTATGAAGGATATTGGGCCTCGTTGGCGCCTGATCTCGCCAATATCACCGTACCGACGTACGTGATAGCGAGCTGGCCGGATCACGGCTTACACACCCGAGGAACGCTTATTGGATTCGAGCAAATAGGCTCGGAAGAAAAATGGCTGGAAGTGCACGGACGAAAGAAGTGGGAATACTACTACTCTCGGGATTCTCTAGAGCGGCAGCGGCGATTCTACGACCAGTTTCTCAAGGGCATTGACACCGGCATCGAAGACGTTCGCCGAGTCCGGTACGAGCGCCGCAACGCTTTCTATGACGGTGACATCCTCTATGCGGACGCATGGCCCTTGCCCGGCACGGAAGCTCGGACCTACTACTTGCATGCCGACGGTAGACTGGATGTGGAGCGCTCGCGCGATTTCGCATCGCTCAGTTATGCATCGCTCGATGGCGATGAGCAGCTTGCGTTTCAGTACACTTTCGCGGCGGATACGGAAGTCACTGGCACAACAAAGCTGAAGCTTTGGGTCGAGGCGGACGGGACCGACGACATGGACCTCTATGTCGGATTGAGCAAGCTCGATCAGAACGGCGACGAAGTGCCCATGGCAGGTTACGACGACGTTGAACAAGGGCACGTGGCGAGCGGGTGGCTACGCGTGTCTCACCGCGAACTGGATGCCGAACGAAGTACGGCGCTCCGCCCCTTTCTACGGCACGAAAGGGAACTCAAGTTGGCCGCGGGCGAACGCGTGCCAGTGGAGATCGAGATTCTTCCATCGAGTACGTTCTTTCAGGAAGGCGAGTCATTGGTCGTGAGAGTACAAGGCACCGAATTGGCTGGGGCAGGCGGCATCGAGCATATAGACGGAGTGAATGCGGGTCATCACATCGTGCACGTGGGGGGCGAGTACGACAGTCAACTTACGCTACCGGTAATTTCAAGATAGCGATTTCCGAGTGCCCGATGACGCAGAGGTTTTCACACCGTAGGCGTTCTACTCGATGATATGCCGGCTGGCTGCTTCCGGATCGCAGCCATACTCGTCCTGGAACGGGTAGCCGGAATCGAGGGCGAGCGTCGTCGACAACGTCACGGGTTCCGTCAGATAGACCGGATCTTCGATCGTGTACTCGAACCGCATCCGCCGGCCCTCGTCGGTCAGCGTGAATCGCTCGGTCAGATGTTTCTGCTCACTTGAAGAAACACCGCTACCGATACCCCATTGCGCCGGCGCAAAGTAGCCCGTATCGACGACAAGCGTTTCGTCGTCAAACCAGCCGATGGAATGCCCGAGATGCGAGGGCGCAATATCTACGGGATGTTCGGTCATGCCAAGATGAATGACACGCTCTACGTCGTTGATCTCGTGACGAATAATCAGGCGATCGTCGGTGCGGGTAAACCGATGCGCTCCAACGCCGGAGAACAGCCACGGGGGCGTTTTGGAGATGCAACGGAACCAGGGATTATCTTCGACGTCCCAGGCGTCCAGTTCCGCCTGGCCCAACGCCGTCAGGGGCAATCCGGAGGCCGGCCCCTGGCCACCCAGAGACGCCGAGGGCGGACCAGCGTTGCCGCCGCCCATACCCATACCCATTCCGCCGACGCCAAAGCGGCCGCCGGCTGCACGCCAGATTCCGCTGAAATCTTCTGATCTAGCCGTTGCATCGACCTGCCGTTGTGGCGGGACCCGCACGGTGTCCGGCGCGCTTCCGGGCGCCGAGGCCATAATACTTCCGTCGGGCAGTACCCAGTAGTTGGAGTAATAGATATTGTTATTTGCGTCGTTATCGGGGTTTGCGAAGACCGTTACGGCATCACCGACTTTCATCGTGTCACGCGTCCAGCCTCCGCGACCCAGGACGGAGATTGAGTTCATCTCCATCAGCAACTCTCGTGTTTCCCCGGTCTCAGTCTCGACGGCCAACGTCGCGAAGCTGTGCGGATTTCGCCAAGTGTACTCCGTGACTACACCCTCGAATTCCAACAGCGTGTCTTGATCGAAGTTGGTACGAGAGTGGTGTGCAGAAGCGGTTACGGACAACCCGGCGGCGAGTGCGCAGGCAACGAACAACGATCGCGGAATTCTCATCATGGGTCTCCCATGTGCCCACGGACGGCACCGAATTTTCTTAGCATCGTAGTGTAGCGCAAAATTCGCAGATTGCCGCCGCATAGGCATATCTACCTACGTTAGCGGTGAGTTTGCGCTCGGTTGCGGTCGTTCAGATGCTATATTTCGCCGTTTATTGGACGAGGAGAATTTCAAAGTGGCGAAGTACCGTAGTGCACTTCCGCAACTATCAGGGGAGTTGTTCCTCACCGATGCGGGAGTCGAGACAGACCTGATCTTTAATCATGGAATTGAGATTCGAGAGTTCGCAGCTCATACACTGCTGCCCGACACGACAGGTCGAGAGGCGCTCGCGAACTATTTTCGAAGTTTTCTTCGGCTCGCATACGAGATGGGGACAGGGTTTATCCTGGACAGCCAAACCTGGAAGGCCCATATGCATTGGGCTAACGACCTTGGGGCCAGCGCCGATGAACTGCGTGCAGCAAACAGCGACTCTATCGCCTTCATAGCCGGGCTACGTGAGGAATTTAAAAGTAACTCTAAGCCTATAGTCCTGGATGGAGCTATCGGCCCGAAGGGGGACGCCTACGCGCCCGACGGGATGGTCACGGCCGATGAAGCTGAAGAATACCACTCGACACAGTTAGGCTGGCTAGCGGAGACTGATGTGGACATGGTAACGGCGTTCACGTTCACACAAGCCGACGAGGCAATCGGTGTCGTACGTGCTGCCGACCGTGTTGGGCTCCCGATCGCCGTGTCGTTTACGGTCGAGACGGACGGCAATCTCCCAACTGGACAGCCGCTGGGCGAAGCAATCCAAGCCGTCGATGAGGCGACTGAATCCGTTGCGGCGTACTTCATGGTGAACTGTGCTCACCCTGATCACTTCTCACATGTACTTGAGGATTCGGACTGGGCTAGACGAATTCTTGGCTTGCGGTGCAACGCTTCACGCAAGAGCCACGCGGATCTCGATGAGTCAGAAACCCTGGACGATGGCGATCCGGTCGAATTGGGTAGCCAGTACAAGGCCATGTTAGAGAAAATGCCTTGGGTAAACGTGTTCGGCGGCTGCTGCGGTTCCGATCTTCGCCATGTCACGGAGATCGCGCGGGCTGTCATTACCTGAACATGGCAGGACTGACCGCTTCTGGCCAATGCGGTCGTAAGCGGCCGTCCAGACGGAGTCTACATCCGTGTCTTACGTGCCAACGCTTAGTTGTCGTCGTCGGCGAGTGATAGAGACTCATCATCGAGACACTTCAGAAGGTCGATCGTGTTGTCGTCCTTGCGACGTCTCTGTACCGCTGATCTGATCTCTAACACTGGATTACCTTTGTCATCAAAATGAACACTGCTGGACGTTTGCAGTTTTTCCTCCTGTTCCCCTGATTTGCTTCGCCGATTAGGGCCTCGGACGCGAGAAGTCGCAGTCTTAGGATCGCAGGAAGAAGGCTTGTCTTTACTCGTAGGCATCGCAGCGCTATATGACCGTTCGTGGAGTAGGCGAAGATGTAGAGAATGGTACGGTAGTCGAGTTGGCGGCGAACGTGACCTATCTCACGATTTGAGCACCTTGCCGGAGTCTACCTCGCCCAATTTGACGATGTTCGCTAATGCCGAAAATCTCCGTTAACGGTGAGTTTCGCCCCGGAACCGAACGTTCGGATGATATATTTCGCGGCTGAGGCTAAGGTCTCGAATCGACCCGAAGTTGCCGGTTTCAATTCCTCTTATCTATACGGGAAGTTTAATGCGGAAGATAAACGCTGAACGAATGATTGCTGAAATTGATGGGGATTTCGTAGTTTTTCTGTTTGGCATGCGCATGAACAAGCCATGGAAATTGCATAAGTGGTGGCCGGTTTTCTTGGCCATGCGAAAGATGATCAAAGAGCTTGAGTCAAACCCAGAGCTTGGCATGTTAGGCCATATTTCTAGTTTCAGGGTCATTGTTCAGTACTGGCGATCATTCGACCATCTCGAATCGTATGCGAGGAACAAAGATAGAGCACACCTGCCCGCGTGGAAGTCATTTAACGCGGCCGTCCGTAACAGTCGTGGAGATGTGGGGATCTGGCATGAAACGTACCAGGTTAGAGCCGGGGAATATGAAGCCCTATACAGTGGGATGCCCCCGCTCGGTTTAGGTATGGCTGGCCAGCTTATTCCACCCACAAAGCGTACCGAAAGGGCGCGTGATCGGATTAAACACAGGTCGGCACGCGAGTGAGTCTTATACGTACATTCCCGGATTCTATTCTGGCCTCTTGACCCAATATCTGACGGATAACCGTTCACAGAACAGGAGAAAGCTGTGAGACGCAGAATACCAAGGACAACTCTTTCCGCGGCAGCCGGATTAGTGCTGCTCTGGTATGCAGCCGGAACCGGCGCACAGCCCATACTTGCAACCGGGCCGGACGCAGAGGTTACTGAAGAGGGTCTTCATCGAGTGGATCCGTCGATCATGGAGGCTGCTTGGGTTAGGCCGGATCTGGATCTCTCGCGCTACTCGAGGATTCTGCTCGTGCCCACCGGCGTTCAGTTTCGCGAAGTGGCTGACCGACGTTACAACGTGCGCACTAGAGGTAGCGTAACGGAATTCCCTCTCGATGATGAAAAGAAAGAATGGCTTCGTGGGGTGTGGCGCCGGGCCGTCGATGAAAGATTCGCGCAAGAACTGTCTTATGAAGTCCACGACGCGGCAGGGCCCGACGTGCTCGTCGTTCAAGGACTCGTTGCCGACGTCGTTTCTCGCATTCCTCCCGAACTTGTTAGCAGTGACTACAGTCTCATCAGGGATCCCTGGTCAGTCACCGTCGTCCTTGAGTTGCGGGATGGCAGGACCGCCGAGCTGTTGGCACGCACCATCGATCGGCGAAACGCGGAGGGGCTTGTGGAAGTGGGTACGGTATGGGTGCGAACTGAGGATTTGGTGGACGTCTGGGCACAAGGGCTGTTCGATCGCCTGGAGCAGCTATCTGACCTTGAATCGCTGGGCAGTAGGACACCAACCTGGGCTCGATGATCTCCGCCTCGGAAGCGGTCGTTTCGATGATATATTTCAAGGCTAAACTTGGGGTCTTGAACCGACCCAAAGCGACCGGAAGCCGCGGAAACCAACAATAATATTGCGGGAACATCCGACAACTGAGGAGAGAATAATGTTTCGCCACCCCTTTCTTTCATTCCCACGCTTTATCCTGGCTCTGGGTGCGGCGGCAAACCCTCTTGCCTCCATCGGACAGGAGATCGCGCTCGACAGCCTTGAGGGATTACGAGTTTTGAACGTCTCCGCTGAGGAGTCGATGCATAATGGCCGCGCCGCTTTGTATGTCACTGATGCCGGACTCGAAGCTGCCGGCGAGGATAAGCTCGTCATCCTCGATGCGGTGCAGTTCCAAGACGGTGTTATCGAGATAGATATTGCGGGCTCCCCCGGCAGCCATGCTGGAGCAGCAGCCCGCGGTTTCGTCGGAATCGCCTTTCGCATCGCTGCCGATGCATCGACGTTCGAGACGTTCTATCTGCGCCCCACGAACGGCCGGGCCGATGATCAACTGCGACGCAACCACTCGGCACAATACTTCTCCTTCCCGGAGTATCCCTGGCACCGTCTTCGAGAGGAAACGCCTGGAGTGTATGAGGCCTACGTCGATTTAGTGCCAGGCGACTGGACGCGAGTGAGGATCGAAGTATCCGGTGAGCAGGCACTTCTCTACGTGCACGGCGCCGAGCAACCCAGCCTGATCGTCAACGACCTGAAGTTAGGAAATACGACGGGCGCGATCGGACTGTGGATCGGGCCCGGAACGGACGCTTATTTCGCTGACCTTACGGTTACGAAACGATAGTTGCAGGATCCCAAGTGGCCGAGAGCTGGCATTCGATGAACGTTGATAGGTGGCGCTGAGAACCAGCGCTACCAGCGGCTTCTCCGAATCTCGGGGGGGGCGCCCAGGATGACCTCCACGGCGTCGTTCCCCTCCCAGATCGCGTTCTCCCATTGCTCGTAATCGTCCATGCGCCCATAGTTCACCAGCAGCTTCCAGGGTCTCGTGTACACCTTGGGGTCCTCGATCGTTACCTCGTAGTCAATCCGGTCCGGGTTGACGAACGTCCAGCTTTCGACCAGGTGCAGGGCGTCGCTATGGAAACTCCCCACGATATCGAACCAGGTGTGCTCGTTGAGGTTGGTCACGTCGACGACGAGCGTATTGCCTTCCCAGTGGCCGCGCGAATCCCCCATCCAGAGCTTGATGCCCGACCCGATATGCGGACTCCCGTCGAGCGGGATGACGTGATAGCTGTGATTGTACTCGTTGATCATGATCACCTGGCCCGGCGGTTGCAAAACCCGCATCGCCTCCACGCGATAGTTGATACGCGGCAGGCCGTCCAGAAATCCTCGGGTGACCGGGTCGATGTACTCGATCTTCGAGGGGCTCCAGTGTTCGTCAAAGAGGAACTTGGCTCGCTCAGCCGCCCACGGCTGGTACGGAATTTTCCCGTCCGGCGGGTCGATGATCGGTCGCCCCAACGCCGTGGGCTGCCCCGTGATGCCGATGTGCACCTCGCGGTCGGCGTCACCTGCCTGAAGGCTGTAGGTCGTGATGAGGTTCTGCTGACTCCAATGGCCTCGGATGTCCGGCTGGCCATCCGGCGTCCGCGGCGGATCCCACGTGTGCGCCTCCGGCGGTGTCGGCAGTGGCGGCTGGCCAGCAGCCGGGACCACCCCCAGTGACAAGACCGTCAATACCGCGATGATCGCAATGAGTGAACTCGAGAACCGAGTGCTCACTCGACGGCCCTGAAGAGATCGTCGAAGGCATAGCATTCGTATTCCAACAGGCGAAAATTCTCTTCCTTGTGGCGGTAAAAGAGCAGGCTCATCGTCCACGGTCTCGTGAAGACGTTCGGGTCCTCGACCGTGACCTCGTACCTGATCGTATCGGCGTCGACGAATGAGTAGCGTTCGACCAGATGCAAGGCCTCACTATGGAAGTTCCCAGCCTGGTCGAACCACGTCCGGTCATTGAAGTGGGTAACGTCGACGGCCAGCGTATCGCCCTCCCAGTGCCCCCGCGAGTCCCCCATCCACCAATCGATATGGCCCTCCGGATGCGGAGTCCCATCCATGAAGATGTGGCGAACGGCGTGGACATACTCGAAGAGGATTGCCGTGTAGGTTGGACTCTGAACAATCTGGAAGGGGAAGGGCATGTACATGATGCGCGGCACGCCCGGCAGATAGCACTGGCCATTCGGGTCTGCGGTCTCGTGGTTTTCGAAGTTCTCCTGCTTTTGCGCCAGCGCCCACGGCTGATACGGGATCTCGTTCTCCTCGACCACGCCTTGCCCGGCCGGCACGTTCACATCCGCGTGGTGGTCCTGGATGTTCCACGCCGCGCTGCTCATGACCTGCCAAAATCCCGAAAAGTCGGGTTTACCGTCCGGTCCGCGTGTAACCGTCTGCGCCTGCGCCACTGGCACAAGGGCAAAAACCGCCACCAGCACCGTCAGAGCTCTCGTCCAACCGTTCACCAGATGCTTCACCTGTACCTCGGCCCGATACCGTCATCGCCCGCATCGTTTCAACTCAGCAGAGTATACGATGGGGAGCAAACACTCGCTGCCACCCTGGCCCGCTAGTGGCTCTGGTCTCGGCGGTGTTCCCGTTAAGAATCGCCTTAACATAGCGTTTCTTAACGTCTCGTTAGCACGCGAAAGCGGACATTTTTTGAGGTCGGGTTAGAATCAGTCTTATAGTCTCGAATGGACCCAAATCGGCCGGCCGCCGTTTCGCTAGAATAATGCCTTCCCAGTCGATTCGAGAAAATGAAGGTTAGCCTCGGTGATTGCGTCTCAGCGGCATAAGTTCTGCATTCCCAGCGACGTGCACTACATTAACTGCGCGTATATGTCCCCATTGCTGAAGCAAGTGGAACAGGTCGGCATTGAGAGCGTCAGAATGAAATCGACACCGTGGCGAATCGGTGTCGAGGCATTCTACGAACCATTGGAAGAGCTGCGCCGCCTTACCGGTCGCTTGATAAACGCACCGGCCGATCAGGTGGCGGTCATACCTGCTGTCAGCTACGGAATCGCTATCGCGGCCAATGCGACGACACTCCGTCGCGGGCAAAACGTGGTCGTTCCCGGTGAGGAATTTCCGAGTGTCGTTTACGCCTGGCGCGAACGGTGTAGGACTACCGGCGCCCGAATGCGCATGGTGTCGCGTCCTGAAAAGCACGAAGGTCAGGGCGCAGCGTGGAATCAGCGGTTGCTTGACTCAATCGACGCGCACACGGCCGTCGTCTCGCTAAGCTCTGCTCACTGGACTGACGGCACGGTTTTCGATCTCGAAGCGATTGGCACCCGAGCGCGCGAAGTCGGCGCGGTGTTCATCGTCGATGGCACCCAAACCGTTGGGGCACTCGCGTTCGATTTTTCATCCGTGCAACCGGACATGCTGGTTTGCGCTGGATACAAATGGTTGATGGGACCATACAGCCTCGGCGTAGCAGTATTTGGTAAGCGCTTTCTTGATGCGGCACCGTTGGAACACAATTGGATCGCCCGCGAGAACAGTCAGGACTTTGCCAATCTCGTGAATTACAGGGATGAGTTCCAGCCTGGTGCTCGCCGTTTTGACGTTGGGGAGCGGTCCAATTTCGTATTGGTGCCGATGCTAACTGCGGCATTGAAGCAGGTTCTTGAATGGGGCCCGACAACAGTGCAGGACTACTGCCAGCAGCTTGGGGAGCAACTGGAGGGCCTGCTCGACGGCAGTCATCTCCGGATGACCTCAGCGTCTGAACGCGCGGCGCACCTGTTTGGGATACGGAACGTCGACCATGCGGCTTTGCCATCTATTCAGCGAGAGCTGGAGCGGCGCAATGTTTACGTTTCACTTCGGGGCGATGCCGTGAGGGTTTCGCCGCATCTTTACAATGACGAGGCAGATATCGCAGCATTTGCCGAAGCGATTACGGTAGCTTAAATAAATCGTATTTGCTTTTGATCAGGCAAGAAGAGTATCGAGCAGCAACACAATCAAGATCGATTCCGACTCTCGAGCGTTGGTCGATGGATTGATTGACGTCCCTGGAGGGGAACAGTAGTTTGGGGACCGAATGTCTTCTTCTGGCCGATTGTCTCCGTTAAGAATCTCCTTAACATGGCCATTCTTAACGTCTCGTTAGCGCCCGAAAGCGGACATTTTTTGAGATAGGATTAGAATCAGTCTTATAGTCTCGAATCGACCCAAACTAGGCATTTGGACTGAGTCTAAAACCGTGTTCCTCAGGCTACGGGGGACCGCGCGCAGCTGGTAGGCCTATCGCGGTAGGCCAAAAGTGATGATAGGCTATAGGATGTTCCAGACCTCTTTTGAAAGGGGATACCTGATGCGCTATTTGAGCAAGACTGTAGTTTTCTCACTCGGCTTTATCGCGGTTACACTGTCAGGAACCGCCCTCGCCCACCACGGCTGGTCAACTTATACGAGTAGCGATTTCTCGCTGACGGGTGTCGTTGTCGAAACACGTTTCGGCAACCCGCACGATCGTCTCACTATCGAGGCAGATGGCCGGCAGTGGAACGTCGTTCTCTCAACGCCAAGCCGCAGCCGGCGTGCCGAGTTTGACTTCGACGACGTAAAGATCGGCGATACCGTCACTGCCTACGGGAAGAGACATGAAGACAGCGCGACGTTCGAGATGAAGACCGAACGTCTTAGGGTCGGTGAGCACCTCTACAACCTGTATCCGAACAGATCCTAACGCCTAACCATTGAAGGATTGACCATCCCGATGAACTCGGGATGATATATTTCGCGCCTGAAGCTAAGGTCTCGAACCGACCCAAAGTTGCCGTAAGAGCAGTTATTCGACCGCGCCCTAACTAGCCCATTTCAGGAGATTGCAGCCTCATCCAGGTAGAATCCTGAATCAAAGAATAACCTGGAGCAGGAATGTCTTTCTTGGGGGAAATCAAGAGGCGTAAAGTCTTCCAGGTAGTGGCTGTCTACGCCGTCGTGGCTTGGCTGATCATGCAGGTGATCGATGTCGTAAACGAGCCGCTGAGCCTACCCGGATGGTTCGATACGGCCATCATTGTTGCGCTAATTGTCGGGTTCCCCTTGGCGGTAGTACTTGCCTGGGCGTACCAGATCGTCCCGGGCGGGGGCGTTCGCACTCAGGCTGTGCTGGATGAGTCGCCAAGCGATTCGACGCTACCTACCGAGGCTACTAGAGGTCAGCGACTCGCGATCGCTGTTCTTCCCTTCGACAACATATCCGGGGATTCGGATCAGGAATATTTCGCGGATGGATTAACGGAAGATCTCATCACGGCGCTATCGCGCTGGCGCTCGTTTTCCGTCATCGCTAGAAACTCCACGTTCGCCTATAAGGGGAAATCGCCTGACATCCGAGAGGTCGCCGAGCATCTGGATGTGGGCTACGTACTGGAAGGAAGTGTACGAACAGCAGGCGATCGAGTACGAATCTCAGCTCAGTTGATAGATGGCGCCACGGGCGATCACGTCTGGGCGGAAAAGTATGACCGCAGGCTCGATAACTTCTTCGATCTACAGGATGAAATTACTCAGGCCATCGCTGCCAAGGTCGAGCCCGAATTCGCTAAAGCCGAGCAGAGAAGGGTGGCTCAGAAGCCGCCGACGAGCCTCGCCTCTTGGGAATGCTACCAACGAGGCGTCGCTGCACACGATCAGGTTACCAAGGAAGGATTTATCCGTGCCCGCGATCTCTTCGAACGCGCGATTGAGCTCGACCCGGAGGGTAGCCGCCCCTATGCAGGGATGGCCTACTGTCTTTTCCGCTCCGTGTTCGACGGTTTCTCGGAGGCCAGCGAGGAGGGCAGCAATAGAATCATCGACTTCGCCAAGCGAGCAGTCGCACTCGATGACGCAGATGCACTCGCCCACCATACTCTTGGCCTGACAATGCTGTACTTTTCCGGGAATCACGATCTCGCCATCGCTGAGACGAGCCGCGCGGTCGCTCTCAATCCCAGCTTCTCGCAAGCCCATGTCCCCCTGGGCAACGCACTCAGTTTTTCCGGCAAGCCCGAAGAGGGAATCGCTCACCTCGAGAAAGCTCTGCAGCTGAACCCCGAAGATATCCGTGGATACGCCTACTGGACATATCTGGGCGAAGCGTACTTGAACAACCGCGACTATGAGCGGGCTGCAGCATGTGCTCGCAGGGGATTGGAACGCAAGTTGGATTCTCCGTACCCGTATTTCATACTGGCGTCCGCCCTGGGGCATCAGGGTCAGACCGAGGACGCGCAGGCTGCCCTCGCCGAGTGCCTGCGCCTCCAGCCGAGGTATGTAGAAAATCACGAGAAGTTACACACTTACCGGGATCCCGCTGACAGGGAGCACATCCTCGATGGCCTTCGAAAAGCGAGTTGGGAAGAAGAGTAGTGTGTCCGGTTCTGGCCGAAAGTCGCCGTTAAGGAAGACTTTAACCGTGCTGAATCGAATGTCCGCTTTGTCGACACAAAATGGCGCGAATTCGCAGTTTGTTTGACCCAACGCGTTTCCATTAAATGTGCTTTTGGCCGATTGCTGTATGCAATGGTGCTATTCTCCTCAGCGTATGAGACGGCTGGTCAAACCCGGCGCCGGCGGAAATCAGAGGTGTCTACTATGAACAGGACCACATGCTATATGAAAGGCTCGTATCTCGGCTTCCTGACGACCGGGTTGCTATCCATTAGTTGCGTGCTCTTTGCTCAGCAGCACCCAGGACCAATGGCAGAGGCCGGTCATGGAGACGCCAACGCTCATATGAATCAGGCGCCTTTCGAGGACCTGGCGGCTTCGTTCGAGTCTGCGGAAAGGGAGAGCTGGCAAAAGCCTGATGAAGTGGTCGCCGCGCTCGATGATATCAGCGGTATGACGATCATGGATATTGGTAGTGGTACAGGCTATTTCAGCTTTCGGTTGGTTGAAGTCGGAGCGAGAGTTATCTGTGCCGATGTTGATGACCGTTTTCTGGATCATATTCGTCAGCGCAAAGAGGCTGAAGGCTTGACTGATGAACAGATGGAAATACGCAAGGTGCCGTATGACTCCTCTAGCCTGGAAATTGCCGAAGTAGATATGGCGATCATCGTTGATACGTATCATCACATCCAAAATCGAACGGAATATTTCGCAGAGGTGCGCCGAGGTTTAAAGCCGGGAGGCCGATTAGTGGTCGTCGATTTCTTTAAAATAGAAGTACCGGTGGGGCCGCCCGTAGAAATGAAACTGAGTGCGGACACCATCGTCGATGAGTTGCGCTCTGCCGGGTTCCAGAATTTTGAAATTAATCAGGAGCTACTCCCGTATCAGTACATCATCTTCGCATCGTAATCTAGGTTGGTGCGCTCATATGCCTGCCGATCTTGGTTCGTGCACTAGCGAATGCCAGCGGTCCCTTCTGCTGTATCCGCCGCGCTAAGATCGACGAATAATCCGAGCGGATTTGCACCGCATGATCTGTGTCACGGAAAGGCGACGCCATATGCGGTACAACACCTTCGAGTCCACGTTCGATTTGAACTCGCCGCCGTCTGACTCGGCGAGAATCGATGTCTACCCAATCGAGAGGAATCGCTCAGATGAACGCTGAAAGTTTCGACGCTAGTGAGGCAATGGATACTGCCGATATTGCGTGCCCAGAGCCGGATCAGACTGAAGCGGTGCGCAAATTAACTCCACCGATAGACGGTTCGAGATCGCAGCCGCGGTCCGGTCAAGTAGATCGACGAAAACCGAGCCTGAAAAGTTTTCTCTACGGCGCTCTCAATCCAAGACGGAGGAATATTCGTCGGGATATAGATAACGATCACGCATATTTGGACTGGCATCCTAGGCATCTGATCGTTGCCTCTACGATGATTCTGGCGCTTAGCGTTATCGATGGATTGTTGACTATCTATCTCGTGCAGAATGGCGTGACCGACTTTGTCCCGTTGCGTGCGATCTCTGCCGACAACGGCGCTATTCTGTTCGCTCTCCTAAAATTTGTAGTTACCGCAGGGGTCGTTGTCGGGCTCGTGTTGACAGCGCATATGAAAATCTACCGTTTCATGAAAGCGTCGACTGTTCTTTACCTCTTCCTATGTGTCTACCTCGTTCTCGTGATTAACCAGGGTATGCTGGCTAGATATTCGATCTAGCTTTTAAAAATGTTAATTTAGGGTCGGAAGCTAGGGTAGCGAACCGACCCATAGCGGGTATCGTATTTCCGGGAGTGGACATTTCGAGAAGTAAGGGGTAATTCAGATGACTCAGATCACTGCCAAACTGACCTCCGGTATGGCCGTCACACTCTCCAACGGACGGCACGAATGGCTGGCCGACGAGCCACCCGAAGTCGGCGGCACCGATACCGGCCCAAACCCTTACGAACTGCTGCTGGCATCGTTGGCAGCCTGCACCTGCATCACGATTTCGTGGTATTGCCAGGGTAAACAGCTGCCGCTCAAGTCGGTCAAGACAACTTACGACTTCTCACGAGTCCATATCCAGGATTGCGACGACTGCGACGAACCGAAGAAGGGGTTGATCGACAAGATCACGAGCAACGTTCACATTGAAGGCGACTTCGACGAGGCCCAGCGCAAGCGTCTCGCGCAGATAGCGGAGCGCTGCCCGGTACACAAGACATTGGCGAACGGCGTCGTATTCGAGGACAAAGCGACATTCGCTTAAAGCGTTCACCCCTGTGGAAGCGACCGCCTGGTCGCGATCTAAGTATATTTCCGGATTACCTCGGCCCCGGCACAAAGCGATGTTGCAATGGGAGTGATACGATGGTGATCAGAATGAACCGCGCGAACATCTGGACATTAATAGGGCTGGTTACGATCGGCTTCTCTTCGACTGCTACCGCACAGTACACCTCCGGCCAGTCCGCCGCTTCGGAGCAGGTGGAGAATGGGCCCGCGCCGGTCCGTGACTTTACTGGCGTGTGGACGAAAATCAATCCTCCGGGCACATTTCGCAGTCTCTCAACCTGGACGAGGGAGCCGCCGGAATTAACGGCGTGGGGACAGGAGCGTCTCGCGACGGCAAAAAATTCGAACGCCGGCGCCTACGGACTGGAAGAAACCAATGATCCGGTTCTGACTCGATGCTACCCGCCCGGTGTTCCACGAGTCTATTTTCACCCCTATCCCTTCGAGATCATGCACACGCCTAAAGACATGGTCATGCTCTTTGAGTACGACCATCTGATTCGGCGCGTCTATACGGACGGTCGCGACAACCCGGAGAACGCGGCCGTGTTGTGGCTCGGCAATTCGGCGGGGCACTGGGAGGGAGACACGACGCTCGTCGTTACGACCAAGGATATCGATGAGAGAACGTGGATGGATCGTTCCGGTTACCAGCACAGCGACGAGCTCGTAGTCACCGAAGTCTTCAATCGAATCGACAAATCGACTCTGTCGATCGACGTCACGATGAAGGATCCCGTCGCACTGGCCGAGCCGTGGA
>Ga0255051_10000303_pt1 | contig 18386 bp, 14 predicted proteins | sample JV7_2_9_MG_FD_181719 | JGI IMG/M metagenome (GOLD analysis project Ga0255051, IMG submission 181719) | Seawater microbial communities from Jervis Inlet, British Columbia, Canada - JV7_2_9 | ecosystem: Environmental > Aquatic > Marine > Inlet | place: Canada: British Columbia | collected 2016-10-06
TTCCGCGGATATCGGATACACACGCAGTTGATCATTGCCCGCGTTGAGGGCCACGACGACATTGTCGAATTGCATTTGCCCCATCGTCGCCTGATCGACTGTGAGCTTGCCGCGCGCGTTAATTGCACGTATGAGCTCCGCCGGAATCTCAACCGGCGCCTCCGCCGCGGTTGCGCCCGAGGATCCCGCGTCACTGGCCGGCGCCATGTACCTATTTAAATCGATTTTGTCTGCGGCCAGATCAAGCTGGAACGTGCCGCCTGAATCCCGTGGCACGATGAGTTCACCTCTGAAGCGCGTTTCGTCCAGCACCATCACGAGTTCGCCCAGTGTGATGTTGTTCTCGCTGACCGCGGCTTTTGCGTCGATGATCAACTTGCCCAACGCGCTTGGATCCGCCGTGTCAGGCGCCTCTATATTAAGAGTCTGCATCAGGCTGCGCGGCGAAAACGCATCGATACTGATCGTCGCGTTGGGTGCAGGGCTGTCCGCATACGAAAATACATCAATGTCCGCTCTCAAGTTGATATCCAGAAGCGACAGTTCGATGTTGCCAACATCGGCAACACGATCTTCGGTTTTCAAAACGATCGAAGGCGCGGCAAATGTCACCGTGGTCGGAACGTCGATAATACCCGTGATGCCGGCATCAATCGTCAGACCGTCAAACGCGATCGTCGCAGCGTCGCTGTCGAAGGCTATGACCGTGTCAATTTCGACACTCCCGGAGACGTCCGCTGGCTGCGCATCAAAGTCGAAGCTACCCTCAATGTCGATCGGCTCGCCTGCACTGACCGATCCGGTCGTGACGTTCAGGTTTGAAAGCTGGTAGCGCTCGTTTAACTGCGCGTTGACATAGGTCAACATCGCGTCGCCGATTTCGACGCCCGCGATATCCAGCGTGCTACCCGATTCGGCTTCGCCCTCAGTGTCGGCTTCGGCCTCGGAATCGCCGTGCTCCGCGAGGTCCTGCCAGTTGCTGACCCCTTGCTTGTTAACTGCGAGGCTAAGATCGAGTGCTTCGATCTCGGCGGCGCCGACAACAATTTCCCGCCGCAGCAGCAACGGCATTAAGCGCACACTGAGTCGCGCCGAATCAAAACTCGCGAACGGCTCGTCGCCGAAGCCTTCTGCGTTGCCCAGGGAGCTCTTGCCGATTTGAACTGCCAGCCAGGGGAACAACTCGAGTTGCAGGTCGCCCTCAATAACGAGATCGCGGCCGGTCGCGTCCTTTACACCCGCGGCTATATTTTCGCGATAGTCGTTGGGATCAAAGAGCAGCGCAAACAAGATGGCTGCGAGAACCGCCAGCGCGACCAGCGCGCCAACGGCATAGAAGAAATACTTGATGAATCGGCCCATTTTCGAGAGCTCACACCGGGGCCGCCTAGACTATCAAATCCTGCCTGTAGGGGCCCGCTGTAGGAGCCCGCTATAGGAGCCCGCTGTAGGAGCCCGCCATGCGGGCGATTTGGTGCGGAGATCGCCCGCATGGCGGGCTCCTACATCATTCTTTGCAGAGTCTTAACCCGCCATTCAGCGTCGCGATTGTTACCCGGGCGTCGCCATCACCTTCCGTGAAGCTCAGCTCCCAGCCCGGCGCGTACTTGGATGTGCGTTTCGCTTCCGGCCCGAAGCAATTCCTGATGCGGCCGTTAAACGTTTCAATGTCGAAATCGGCCGAGACGTCGCCGATAAACATTACGTCGACCGTGCCATTAATGGTCTCAACATCGAGCTTGCCGCCTGAGCGCAGTGCGGCTACGTAGGTAATGTCGCCATTCACCGTCTCAATCCTTGCTCGACCGAAATCGCCATCCGTAACGTCAATGTCGCCGCTGACGCTTCCCGCTTTGATATCCCCACTCAGGCTATCAGCCGTGACATCGCCGGACACAGACTCCAGCTTCGCCTCGGCATCTCTGTTTGACCCCTCGACTTCAACGTCGCCGCTGACCGTCTCTGCTTCAACATCGGCTCCGAATACGTCTGTTGTCAGGTCTCCACTGACAGACTGCAATTCCTGCTCGCCCTCTACGCCTTCGGCAGTAATGTCGGCACTGACGGTATCCACTTCAATCGAACTGCCCTTCGGCACACGAATAATCAGATCGCTGGAAACGTCTTTGTGGCCGTGGATGCGGTCCGGCACCTTGACCTTGATCGTCGTCACCTTGCCGCTGACCTCGAAAATAAACTCTTCGGCATCATCGCCCATGGTACCGGTCACCTGAATCTCGCTACGGTCCCAACCGAAGATTTCGACGTCGCCGGAAAGATTGAAGACTTCAACCTTGCCGGTACTGTCCGCGTCTTTAGTCTGGTCGATGCGCTCCGCCATAGCCGGCGATGCCAGTAATGTTCCGATCAATATCAATGCTACGTTCTTCATACTATTTCTCACTTGTATTAATGCGCCACGTCCCGGCGGCGCGCTAAATATCATTCCTCGACATAACGTTCTGGGTCAGTCCGCCGACCTTGCGCATCACGGTCAATTCATCGCGATAGGTCTTTAGCAGCAATTCCTGCAGGTGAACGTTGTTAGGCTCTTCCTCAAGCGCTGAATTGATTTCAGTGATAGCGCTGCGAATCACTTCGAGGTTTTCTTCGACCCCTGCCCGGGCTTCCGGCGACAGCCGGTCAAGCTCCAGGTCGAGCCGCGCCGCCAGGTTGCTACGTGCATCCTGGAATCCCTGGTCCGACTCATAATTGTCCAACTCGTAACGATTGCTGAATGCCACAATTTGCGCGTGCATAGGTGCCGTCATCAGAACTGGCGATACTGTGTTCTCGCTCTTCGTCATCATGTAGGTGATGCTCGACGAGCCGCCAACCAACAATACGATTGCCGCCGCTTGTGCCAGGTAAGGCGTCCAGCTGCGTCGCTGCGGTGCTGGCTCCGCGATCGCCGTCGCAATGTCGGGCCACAAGTCGCGCTCCGGCGCGATCTCGGTCGGCAGCAGTGCTGCCGCAGCCATTAATTTGTCATCCGCTTTGTCATTCATGCCTCAAATCCTTCCTCGGTCAGTTGCTGCGACAACAATCTGCGCGCTCTGTGCAGTTGTGCCTTGCTCGTACCGACCGCAATTCCGAGCATATTGCTCGCTTCCTCGTGGCTGTATCCGTAAATACCACTCAGTACAAATACGTGTCTTGCTCCTTCCGGCAACCGGTTAACAGCGTCCGAGAGGTCGTTCAAATTTCCGCCATCGCCGATCGTTGCGGGCCCCGGTGAGATCTCCGCGGCAATCTGAATCCGGTCCTGCTCGCGCTTCGATTTGCGCATCCGTCCCAGTACCGAGTTAACCGCTATGCGGTGCAGCCAGGTCGAAAACGCACTATCTCCGCGAAATTTGGAGAGCTTGTTCCATGCCTGGATAAACGCTTCCTGGGCACAATCCTCGGCTTCAGCGACATTTCCCGTCATCCGGAGGCACAGGCCATAGACCTTGTCTATGTGCATGCGGTACAGCTGCTCGAAAGCTCGCGAATCAGACTTTTGTGCCCGTCTGATCCAAAGCGCTTCTTCGCTGACTACTGATTGAGAGGCAACCACCATTCCCTGACTATAATCGCTGGTTTCTGCCGCCAAAAGCGCCGCCATACGCCAAATCTCCCTTTATCCTGTTTCTTTGATGCCTGTGGGGCTCTGAGGGTTTAAATATCAGGCAATTTGGGCCCGATTTTGGGTTATTATTCCGCTGGCCCGTTTCGACAATGGCCACTTTTTTCGGGCTTAAAAAAAGAAAAAATCTATGACGGGGCATTCGATTCTTTATCTCGGTCGCGGCGAATTCGCAGCCGAATACCTGTCGGAACTCGAATCCCTACCCTGCTGTACGATGCTGATGCGATCGGCGCGGCTCGAGCTGCCCCCCGAAGCCACCTCGGTCATCGATGTCATCATGATTGAAGCCGGCCCGTCGATTGCCCAGGCCGGCAAGTCGCTGTCTGCCCTGATCAGCGCACTCGGCGAATTTCCGGTTGTCGCCCTGACTCACAAGCAACATGAGCATCGTGGTATCGCGGCCGTGAGCGCGGGCGCGGAAGCGTATATCTGTGTCGACGACATCTCGGTTGAAGGCCAGGACGCCGTCATCGACCACGCCGTCAAGCGCCACCATCTGCAACAGCGACTGTCGGACACCGACGTAAACGTGTTGACGATTCTAAGAAACATTAACGATGGTGTGCTCGTTGTTGATAGAAATGGCCACATACTCGATATCAATCCTGCCGCGCGCACGATTCTGGCGCTGGGACCGCGGATGCAACCGGACCCTACGTGGGAACAAACTTTTTGTTGCATTGACGAAGTTGGCGACAGCTATCGTAATGCGGCCGATTTACCGCTCATGCGAGCGCGCAACGGCGAAAAATTCTCGGACCAGGTGGCCATCTATCGCGCACCCGAGCAACCCGATACCTGGCTAAGCCTCAATGGCCAGGGTCTTTACGATGGTAACCGCGAACTTGTCGGTGGTGTTGTCACGTTCCGCGATATTACGGATGCGAGACAGCATACGAACGAGCTCGAAAAACGCGCTCAATATGACGAGCTAACCGGCTTGCCCAATCGCAGCTCCTTCGCAGAGCATTTGTCGCGGGCCATCGGACGCAGCCAACGCAAGTCGACGCCCCTTGCCGTGCTGTTTATCGATCTCGATCGCTTCAAGTCAGTGAACGATACGCTCGGTCACGACATTGGCGATGCCGTACTGATCGAAGTTGCCGAGCGGCTGAAAAACAACCTGCGCATTGGCGATTATTCCGGTCGTTGGGGCGGTGACGAATTCGTCGTGTGTCTCGAAGACTTTGGTGAGATTCGCAACGCAGCAGCCGCGGCTCAAAAATTGCTGCTGGTCCTGTCAGAAAAATACGAAGTCGATCGCAGCGAAGTGTATGCGACGCCGAGCATCGGCATCGCGCTGTATCCGGACTCGGGCGCGGACTCAGAGCGCCTGGTTAAAGCTGCCGATATCGCCATGTACGAAGCAAAAAAACGTGGCGGCGGACGCTTTCAGTATTACTCGGATGCCCTCAACACCAAACTCGCACAACGCGAAGAACTCGAAGTCGGTCTGCGTCACGCGCTGGTGCGCGACGAGTTCGCTTTGCACTATCAGCCGCGCATCGACTTATCGACGGGGCGCTTGATTGGTCTCGAAGCATTGCTGCGGTGGCAGCATCCGCGTTTCGGCCTGTTACCACCCGCGCGCTTCCTGCCCATTCTCGAAAGCAGTGGTCTAATCCATTCGGCGGGCGAATGGGTCATCGCAACAGCCTGCCGGCAGCTTGCGGCATGGCAACGCCAGTTCGAAATGCCGGATTTGTCGATCGCTATAAACTTGTCCGCGCAACAATTGATGCACGAACGCCTCGTTGATGCGGTATCGAACTCACTCGCGAATACGGCACTCGATCCGGGTTGTATCGAGCTCGAAATTGGTGACGGTGAGATCGTTCGCCAACGCACGATTGAACTCGACACGCTAAGAGGACTACGTAAGCTCGGTGTTCGACTGTCGCTTGATCACTTCGGTACACGCGACGTTTCCTTTGAGTCACTCGACAACGGATTTATCGACAGTTTTGTGCTCGACCAGTCCCTGATAACGGATATCGAAGACAACGACAGCCATCAAAGAATTATTCGTGCGGCGATTGCGATGGCGCGGGGCCTTGATATTGAAGTCGCAGCAGAGGGTGTGGAAACACTCACGCAGCTGGAATTTCTGCAAAGCTGCAACTGTGATCTTGCACAGGGCTTTCTTATTAGCCGACCAATGCAGGCAGAAAAAGTGTCGGCCATCCTGCGTAGTGAGATTGCGGGTACGCGGCTTTTGACGCGCGGGATGCCTTAACTATAGGAGCGCCTACAACTCAGTACCGCACTTCCAGCATGCGGCGAATTGACCTTCGTTCAGTTCGCCACATTTTTTGCAGCGCCAATCGTCGCCCGGGCTTTCTTCAAGCGCTGAATCATCAATTAGCTGCAACGCCCTGTCGTAATCGAGATTGTTAACGACCCAGAGTTGTGGCCAGGTTTCCGTGAACGGCATTTCACCCAGTATTCCTCCAAAAAACTCGTTTCGAATCTCGCTCGCAATTCCCTCCGCCATTAACAAATTGCGAAAGTGATGAAGCGTAATCGCGGTGGGAGCCGAAGTGAGTTTTTTCATTGGCCGATGAGGGAATTAAGGTAGTCGGAGGGGCTGCCGCCGCTCTCGATGACTTCAACCAATGCAGAACCAACAATAGCGCCGGCCGCGTGCTTACCAACATTGGCGACATCCGCGGCCTCACGTATTCCGAAGCCCGCACACACGGGTAGGTCCGACGCTGCTGTGACCTTGTCGAGATAATCCGCGAGATCATTCGGCAAACCTGTGCCACCGCCGGTAATGCCCGTGATCGTTACGGCATACACAAAGCCACGCGACGCAGCGCACAGAGTTTGCAGGCGTTTATCGGGCGTTGCCGGTGTGACGAGCTGAATGAGTCCGAGACCCTTAGCCTCCAGCGCCAACCTGAGCTCCTCGCTCTCCTCGAATGGCAGGTCCGGAACGATGAAGCCGCACACGCCAGTCGCCAGCGCGCGATCAGCCAGCGCCTCGTACCCGAATGCGAGTAAGGGGTTGAGGTAGGACATCATCACGAGCGGCGCGCCGACATCACCAGCCTTGTCGAGCTCATCGAAAATCCATTTCAGGCTGACGCCCTTCTGCAAAGCCTCGAAACTCGAGCGCTGGATCGTCATTCCGTCGGCCATCGGATCCGAAAACGGAATTCCAAGTTCGACGACATCGCCCGCCGTTGCAACTTCGCGGAGTGTCGAAATGAAATCCTTCGGTTCCGGATAACCTGCCGTGATGAACGGCACGAGTCCAGGTCGACCGTCATCGTTAGCGGCGTTTAGTGCCGAACTTATGCGCTCACTCGCCCGCATAAGTGCGTACCTTTGCCGGGTACTTCGTCAGGGTCGGCATGTCTTTGTCACCGCGCCCGGAATTTCCGATCAATATGCGCTTGCCCGGGTTTTCTTTCGCCCATTCACGAGCTGCCGCATACGCATGCGACGTTTCGAGCGCCGTCAAAATGCCCTCGGTCGCACACAGTTCCTCTAGCGCGGCGAGTGCTTCGTTGTCTCTTGCCGAAAAATATTTCACACGACCGGTTGCCTGCAGCAACGCGTGCTCGGGGCCAACACCCGAGTAATCGAGGCCCGCGGAAATGGAATGCGTTTCCTGCACCTGGCCGTCGTCGTCTTGCAGGATGATCGTGTACGCTCCTTGCAATACGCCTGGTGTCCCGGTCGCCAATGTCGCCGCATTTTGTCCCAGCCCGTCGCCCGTTCCGCCAGCCTCGACACCGATCAGTTCGATGTCGTCGCCGATCAAGGGATAGAACAAGCCGATTGCGTTTGATCCGCCCCCTACACACGCGAACGCAACATCGGGCAGACCACCGGCCTGATCGATCATTTGCTGGCGCGCTTCCACGCCGATAACCGACTGCAACTCACGCACGAGATAGGGATACGGGTGAGCGCCGACGGCGGAGCCAAGAATGTAGTAGATGCCGTCCGGGTCAGTCACCCAGGCACGTAATGCCTCGTCAATGGCTGCGCGCAGCGTTTTGTCGCCGGATTCAACTGGAACGACCTCGGCGCCGAGGCGCTGCATGCGATCAACGTTCGGCGCTTGCCGCACGATATCCACAGCGCCCATATATACCGAGCAAGGCAAACCGACGCGAGCGCAGGCCGCGGCCGATGCCACGCCGTGCTGTCCGGCCCCCGTTTCTGCGATGACGCGTTTTGCTCCGAGTCGCTTGGCAAGCATGGCCTGACCGATCGCGTTATTGATTTTGTGGGCACCCGTGTGCGCGAGATCTTCTCGCTTGAGCCACACATCTGCGCCCCAGCGCCCACTCAGTTGTTTTGCGTGTGTCAACGCCGTCGGCCGGCCGACCCACTCGCGCAACTCTCGGCGAAATTCGGTTTGAAAATCTTCGGCGTGCAGGTGTTCACGTACGCCTTCCTCCAGGCGCTCGAATGCCGGCACGAGCGTCTCGGGAACGAAACGACCGCCGAACGGGCCGAAGCGACCACGATCATCAGGCAATTCGCCAGCGATCTCGGCCTTGAGAAGTGAACTCATAGGTCTTGCTCCGCAGCTCGCGCTGCATTGATAAATTCGCGCATTAATTCAGGACTCTTCCGGCCCGGCTCAGACTCAACGGCGCTCGACACGTCGACGCCGAAAGGACGCACGCTTGCGATCGCTTCACCAATATTTTCAGCGCTCAACCCGCCAGCGAGAATCAATCTGCCTCGCTCCGCGATGATCGCAGCTCGCTGCCAGTCAACGAGCTCGCCCTGACCGCTGTTTGCTCCTTCGTACAGGAATACATCGGGCAGTTCCGCGTCGAGCGCCGCGCTGCCTTCGCGAATGACCGGAATGATCTGCACGTTGTCAGGTACGTCGAGTCCGTCAACATCCTCTATATCCGTTTGCAGCGCATCGGGGCGAAATTCCAGCAACACGTCCTGCCATTCTTCATTGCTCGGGTGACGCATCACCGCAACTTTTCGAATATCGCTGTGCAGGCTCGCGGTTGCGATCGCAGCCTCCGCTACCGTTACACGCCTCACCGATTCCGCGAAGACGAAACCTACCGCATCCGCACCTGCTTCAACGGCTGCAAGTACATCGGACTCATTGCGCAGGCCGCAAATTTTCACGAGCAAACTCACGCTGCCAGCCCTTCTGCGCCATCTTTACGCATGCTGGCCACCAATGCCGCCGGATCGTCGCTGCGCATGAGTGCGCTTCCAACCAGGGCGACCGAATAGCCCAGGGCGGCGACCCGTGCCGCGTCCGCTGCCGTGTTCAGACCACTTTCGGCAACGCACCGTCCTTCGGGCAGCGACTGCGCAAGATTTTTCAGACGATCGGGGTCGACGGCCAGCGTCCTCAGATTACGGGTGTTCACACCGAACAACAGCTGGCCACTTTCAGCACGATCCAGGTCATCCGTGTTCATCGAATTCGCCAAACGCGACAGGTCATCCTCGTCAAATGATTCGAGCAATACAAATAGATCATGATCCTGCGCGCAGTCGAGCATGCTGCGAAGCTTTGCATCCGACAGCATCGTTACGATCAACAACACGCCGCTCGCTCCGGCCGCGCGTGCTTCGAGAATTTGCACTGGCTCAACGAGAAAATCCTTTCGCATGACAGGCGTTGCGGGCAGCGCCGCGACAACTTCCTCGATGTGTTGCAGCTCGCCCAGAAAACGGCTCGGTTCGGTAAGCACTGAAATGGCCGCAGCACCGCCGGCCGCATAATGTTGCGCCTGCGTGGCGCGATCGTAAGCAGCCGGCGCGAGGTCGCCTTCGGAAGGTGAGTGATCTTTGATTTCAGCGATCACGTCAAAGTGATCCAACTGTAGCGGAACAACAGTTTTGTCGAGGTCGTTCGATTCAACCGAAACGCTTGCCGCTCGTTCGGCGCTCAACGTCGCCATTTCCTGCAGAAAGTCGCTCATCAGCCCTGAAAATGCGCGTACAGGCGTTCGAGAAAAGCAGAAGCGGCGCCATCGTCGAGTGCGGCACTCGCAATCTCAACACCGTGCTTCGCATCCCTGGCCGTGCCCTGAACCTCAAGTACCAACGACGTACCCATTACCAGGGCATCCCGGTGCGCGCCTTTGTCCTCACCATTGAATACGCGTTTGAGTTCGTTCGCGTTGTGTTCGGCATCACCGCAAGCCAATTCCTCGGGGGCGCAGCGTTGCAGGCCATAGTCTTCGGGTGTGCGCACGCTTTCGTCGACTGAGCCTGGGCGCACATCATAAAGAACGAACTCGCCTGCGGGCGTCGCTTCGTCCCAGCCCGGCGCGCCGTGAACCACGAATGCACGCTCGATCGGCATTCCGGCCAGCGCATCGGCCATCAGTTTCGCGGCTTCCTTACTCCACGCACCGATTAATTGGAATGGCGGCGCCGCGGGATTGGTCAGGGGGCCGAGCATGTTGAATACAGTTCTAACAGCCAGCGCGCCGCGCACCGGAACAACGGCCTTCATCGCAGGATGATAGGCCGGAGCAAAAAGAAATGTGAAACCAGTGGCCTCAAGACAGGCGACAGCTTCGGCTTCGTGTAGCGGCAACGGCATGCCGAGGCATTCGAGCATGTCGGCGCTACCTGAGCGACTCGATATCGAGCGATTGCCATGTTTTACGACGCGCACACCGGCCGCGGCCGCGAGCAGGCCAGTACCTGTGGAAAGATTGAGACTCCCCGACCCGTCACCGCCCGTCCCTACGGTATCGACTGCGGGTGTGCCATCCGGAATAACCGGGTGCACGGCCAATTTACGCATCGCCGTCGCGAAGCCGCGAATCTCGTCCGCCGTTTCACCTTTTGCTCGCAGGCCGGCAAGCAAGGCTCCTGCTAACGCCGGCGCGATGTCGCCTTCGGCAAGTGTCAACATGAGCGCGTAGGCCTCCTGTTCGGCAAGGGAATTGCCGTCGAGCAGGCGGTCGAGCATGGCGCTGAATTCCTTGCTCACGATTTGGTCATCCGCATGAAGTTCGCCATCACCTTGTCGCCCTCGGGTGTCAGGACGCTCTCGGGGTGAAACTGTACACCTTCGAGCGGCAGTGCCTTGTGCCGCACGCCCATTATTTCACCGCGCTCGGTCTGAGCCGTGAGTTCGAGCTCGTCGGGCAAGGACTCCTGTTCGGCACAAAGCGAATGATAACGCCCAACCTCGAACGGCTCCGGCAATCCTTCGAACAGGGACTTCCCGTCGTGTTTTGCCATAGAGGTCTTGCCGTGCATCAGTCGCTCTGCGCGTACGATGTTGCCACCGAAATGCTGCACCAGGCACTGGTGGCCCAGGCAAACGCCGAGTATCGGCGCTTTTTTCTGGAACGCCGCGATCATATCGAGAGAATTACCGGCGTCGTCCGGTCGCCCTGGCCCCGGCGAGATGACAAGGTGAGTCGGCTCAAGCGCGAGTGCGTTATCAACGCTAATCGCGTCGTTGCGATAAACCATGACGTCGGCACCGTGTGCGGCGAACGCCTGCACGAGGTTGTAGGTGAACGAATCGTAGTTGTCGATCAACAACATTCGCACGCTCGAAAATTCTTTTGACGCCGCCATTACAGTCCCTCTCCGGCAATCTCAAGCGCGCTGCGCAGAATCGCGCTCTTCGCGAGTACCTCCTGGTACTCACGTGCCGGCACCGAATCCGCGACGATACCGGCACCCGCCTGAAAACTGTACTCATCGCCTGAAAAAACCAGCGTCCGAATCGTGATCGCCTGATCCATGTCGCCTGTGACGCCAAAATAGCCGGCCGTGCCCGCGTACAGACCGCGGCCCACCTGTTCCATTTCCTCGATGATCTCCATCGCGCGCACCTTCGGCGCCCCGACGAGCGTGCCCGCAGGAAAGCTTGCCGCAAACAAGTCGAACTGATCGAACTCATCGGCAAGCTCGCCTTCCACGCCGCTCACAATATGCATGACATGGCTGTAGCGCTCGATCGAGCGATAGGGTTCAACGTGCACACTGCCGGCCTTGGCAACGCGTCCGAGGTCATTGCGGGCCAGATCGACAAGCATGACATGCTCGGCAGACTCTTTCGGGTCGGCGAGCAGAGCTTTTTCATTGGCCAGATCCTCTTCAAGCGTTGCGCCGCGCGGCAGAGTGCCGGCGATAGGACGCAGCGATGCGGTATCGCCGTGCAATCGCACCAACGCTTCCGGCGACGATCCGACAACTTTCAGCTCATCGAAATCGAAGAAGAACATGTATGGCGACGGATTCAGGAGCCGCGTCGCCCTGTAAACCTCGAAGGGCGATACGTTGGTTTGTCCTTTGAAGAGAACTGACAGGACGATTTGGTAAATGTCGCCGGACGCGATGTGCTCCTTGCAGGCGTTCACGCGATCCGAATATTCGGCCTCGCTCAGGCTCGCGACAGGATCTGATGTTTGTACCGAGTTTTCGGGTTTCGGTATTGGACCTCGTAGTCGCTCGATCACTTCGCTGCGAAGTCGCTGGCGCTCGTACTCGGGGCCGTCGTGTAGCAAGGCGACGCGTCGAGTCAGATGATCGAAAACAAGCAGTGATGAAGTCGCCGCGAACGCTGCGTCCGGTAAGTTGGTTTGCGGCGCCGTGTTTTGCGGCAGGCGCTCGAACAAACGCACGACGTCGTAACCCGACACGCCGACAAGCCCGCCGGCGAACGGCAACTCTTCTACTTCGGGTTTGAGAAGTGGTGCGAGCTTCATGGCTTCGCGTAGTGCGTTGAGATATTCAGACTGCGTCGTCGGACGCGGCCGCTTTTTGCCGTCGACGTACAGTGCCTCGCTGTCCATTCGAATTTCGAGCGCATTACCGAATCCCAGGAAGGAGTAGCGCGCAAGGCGCTCACCGCCCTCCACACTCTCGAGGAGATATCGCGGAGTCAGCGGACCCAGCTTCAGGAACGCCGATACCGGTGTGTCGAGGTCCGCTGCTATGTCGAATGGTGCTTGCATGTCGTGTCCCAATAAAAAAGCCCATCTGCGCTGTCGCGGAGATGGGCTTTGAAAATTCCTTGTGCTCAGCTACAGGTCAGCCAGCCGCCCTCTCCTTTGAGTTCAGCCACCACCAGTTCCTGTTGAGCCGTGCATTCATGGGACCGAGTATTACCGTGGATCCAGGCCGCGTCAAACGTTTCGGCCGCAACCTGTGAACTACGGCACAGGTACCGGACTCAAATCGTAGAGCAGCGGCAGCACCAGCGAAAATCCTATCCACATAATGATAGTTAAAGGTATGCCCACGCGCAGGAAATCAGAGAATTTATAACCACCGGCGCTCATGATCAGCAGGTTGGTCTGGTAGCCGTACGGTGTGGCAAAGCTCATGTTCGCACCGAACAACACAGCGAGAATAAACGGCTCGGGAGGGACGCGGAGCTGGGTAGCGATCGCTATCGCGATCGGCGTGCCGATGGCCGCGGCCGCATTGTTCGACACAACGTTCGTCATTAACGTCATGAGCAACAGGAATGCACTCAATACATATGGCGTCGGCAAAGCCGTCGTCGCATCCACGAAAGAAAACGCAATATAGGCTGCCATGCCGGTACCCATCAATGCCTTACCCAATGCGAGGCTAGTGACAATGATCATGACGACGGGTATCGATATGGCATGGGCCGCATCGCGCCAGGTCAGGCAACCGGTGGCAATCATCAGCCCGAGGCCAACCACGGCGCTGACCGCAATCGGCATGATGCCGAGCGCCGCTGCCAATACAACAAACGCCATGACCGCGAGCGCGCGCTTGGCTCGATGCGTGTGCGGCAACTGCGTTGTGCCATCAAGCACGAGCATCGAACCCGATTCTTTTAGACTGTTGATCGCATCATTCGAGCCCTGTACAAGCAGGACATCGCCCGCGCGCAGCCGGATCATGTTGAGATCGCCCGTAACCTGTGAGCTCGGCGAGCGAGCACGATGCAGCGCCAATGGCAGCAAACCATAGCTCGCGCTGAATCGCGCTGCGGCGAGGCTGCGCAAGTGAAGCGGCGATCCGCGAGTTACAACAAGCTCAGCCAGCTGCTGACCTTCGGCCTTGAGCGGCGTCTCCTCGTCGACCGGGTGCTCGGTATCCGAAATATTGAACAGGGTCGCACCGAGGACCTGCTCGTAGTGTTTGAGATTCTCTGGCGTATCCTTTACGAACAGCCGATCACCAGGCTGCAATATTACCGATGGCAGCTTGGCCAGGAATAAAGAGTCGCTGCGTTGAATTTTGTCGATGCGCATCATGCCATCGGCTTTCGCCAGTACTTCCGATAATGTCTTGCCGTCGGCAAAACCTCCTTCTTTCACATTCAGCTGACCACTGAAGATGCGCGGCGAGGTGTCCGCCATCGGTGGCGTGCGATCAGGCAAAAGCCTCGGCGCAACCAGCCACAAGAACAGCAGGCCGACGCCGCCAACGATTGCAACTGGTAACACCCACTCGAACAGGCTGAAGTCGTTAATTCCGAGACCTTGCGACGCACTGATGTCCCGCGAGATACCGACAACCAGCAAGTTGGTGGACGTACCAATGGTCGTAGACATGCCGCCGATGATGGTCGAGAGACCCATTGGCATCATGACGCCCGAAACAGGAAACTTCGCACGCAGTGATGCGCCGACGAGAATAGGCATGAGCAACACGACGATCGGCGTGTTATTCATGAACGCACTCAGTATCGCGCCGGCAATCAAGGTCGTCAGCAATGCCAGCGCGGGGCTCGTCGACCAGGCACGGGTAACAACATTTGCCAGGGGTTGTAACGCGCCCGTGGTTTCGAGCGCCTTGCCAACCATCATCAATGCACAAATCGCGACCAGCGCCTCGCTGCCAAAGCCCGCGAAGAAGTCAATCGCATTGATCTGCACCGCGCCGTCACGTACGTAGGGAAACAGCGTGAAGCCCGCTACAAGCAGGATCAGGATCGTCAGTGACGATGACTCGAGCGGAATTCGGTCGCGCGTGAACAGGAATAGTGCGACGACGGTCAGGACAAGAACCGCAACGCCATGTACGTCAATCGTAGCTGGAATCAAGAGGTCCCCTCTCCCCTCGCAATCGTAGACCGTATCCTAGTTCATAGCCGCTCCGCAACGAGCGCGTGGCTCTCCAAATGACGAGTCTGGGCCCAGACGCCCTGGTGAAAGTGCTTGAATTCATTGACATTCCAATGCGCGAGCGACGGCCGTTCCCGAAAAACACAGGCATCCGCCAGGCGCAGCAACGGCGTCAAATCCCGGAATCCCACGGCAGCGTCACCCGACGGAAAAAGCGACCATGGCGACAGGACCAGCAAATTGCGATGACGAATACCCGTGCGGTCAACGGCGTGCTGCCAGCGCTTTTGCCAACCGTCTTTCCGGGGGCCGGCGCCCAACCCGCGTGCCGGATTGCTGAGATCGATCGCAGGCAACATGTCCGTCGATTCGGCTACTCGCTGCGATTCATGCCTGAGGACACGGCGTATGTGAAGCAAGACCTGCCGTAGCGACTGCAGACTTTTATGTTTACTGGGATCCAGGCCACGTTGCGCCACGTAATCTCCAAGACCGTCCAATTGAATCGCGAGCCTGCGATTCATCCAGGCATCGTGGCGCATCGCAGCGGTCGGCCAGCAGGCGGCACTGTGAATTGACTCGAGCTTCGTGACCACGCCAGCAAGTGTCGCGGCGAGCGCCTCGTCGTCCAGGTCACCACGTTTATTAGTGAAATCCTGCAGCGAAACGGACGCCCACGCCCACGCCGATTCTGACGGTGCCTGCAAACCTGATTGCGGTAGCAAACTGCCAGCGCACTCGGTACTTAGCAACGCACAAGGGCTGCGAACGTGTGGCCAGCAAGCTATCGATACAAATGCTTCTGAACGCAGGCACCACAACTGCTGCCAAAAGCTGGCGTCAGCGATCGAGCCTTCGTCGCAAAGTATGTTGAGCGGCCCGGCACCTAAATGCTGGCGACGGATTCGCCAGGCGACGTCCGGACCCGGAGCTCTCCCTTTGACCGAAACTTCCAGCAACGACGTATGCGTGCCTGGCCCGTCCAATGCGTCTGCCAGTTGCCGGCAGAAACCTGCAAAGCGGCCACCGGCATCGTCGCTGCCCAGGCCGGACAGCAGCAGGGAGATTGGCAACTGGCGACCGAGCGCGTCGCCCACCTGGCCCGATAGCCGCGCAAAACAAGGCTCGGACGCGAGCACGCGCTCTACGTCTGTCTCAATGGCGATGCCGCATTGGGCGACGTCTCCGCACCGGCTCCTGGCCGGATGGAGCGTTGTCGCCCTTCTGCCAACTGCGGTTGCTGTCACGTTCCTTCGACCCTTCCGTGGATGGCTCCCAGTGTTCAGGATCCGGCGATTCCCAGCGCCCAACGTAACTGGGCAGCCTGTCGAGATTTTGCTATTGTCGCGACGCCGTTCCATGCGGACCAAAAGAGCAAGAGCAAAAGAAGTGCGCCGCCAGGACATCACATTCGAAGACAAAGATCAGGCGTTGCGCGACGACGTCCGCACCCTTGGTGCAATGGTCGGAGAGCTGATCGCGGAACAGGGCGGCGACGAACTGTTCGAGTTTGTCGAGAACGCCCGCCTGCGATCCATTCGGCGTCGCGAGGACAATGAGCGCGAAGGCGAGGAACTGTCGGCACTGGTCGAAGACCTTGACCCACGCTTCGCGCTGTCGGTCATCCGCAGTTTTTCAACCTATTTTCAAATGGTGAATACTGCCGAGAAGGTGCATCGCATTCGACGCCGTCGCGAATATCTCCGCGATGTTGGTCTCTATCAGCCCGGCAGCCTCGAAGACATCCTTGTCAAACTGAAAGCGTCGGGGACCAGCGTCGAGCAATTGCAGGAACTGCTCGATTCGCTGCAGATCGAACCCGTGTTCACAGCTCACCCGACCGAGCCAACCCGTCGCACGATGCTGAGAAAGGAACAAAATATTGTTCGGCATCTCGTCGATATGCTGAACCCGACCATGACGCCGCAAGAAACGAATGCTGCGCTGGCAAATATTCGCCTGCTGATTACCACCGGCTGGCAAACCGAAGAACATCCGACCGAGCAAATGACCGTCGCCGACGAACTCGAACACGTCCTGTTCTTTCTTACGGACGTGCTGTATCGCACCGTGCCACCGTTCTATGAAGATATCCGCAGCGCCGTTAACAGAATCTATGGCGATGATGCCGGGCAGGTAACAATTCCAAGCATTGTTAAGTTTGCCTCCTGGGTTGGTGGCGACATGGATGGCAATCCCAACGTTAATGCCAAGACGATTCGCGCGACACTGGCGCGACAAAGATCTTTGATTCTCGACCTCTACTACAACGAGTGCGGCGCGTTGTCGGCGAAGCTTAGCCAGTCGACCGGCAGTGTCGACGTCAGCAACGAACTCATCGCAAAGCTCGATGAATACCGCAACGTATTTCAAAAGGAATATCACGCCGTGCCGGCTCGACATCGCGAGATGCCCTATCGCGTTTTTCTTCGGCTGGTTCAGGCTCGACTGCAATCGACATTCGACGACGAAGTCTTTCCTTATGAAAAAGTCGACCAGTTCGAGGCTGACTTGCAGTTGATAGTAGAAAGCCTGGGCTCCAACAAAGGTACGCACGCCGGGCAGTTCGCCGTGAATCGTCTTATCCGGCGCGTTGAGACTTTCGGGTTTCACCTCGTCACACTTGATGTTCGGCAGGATGCCGATGTACACCGGCGCGTTGTTGGCGAGTGTCTCGGCGACGAACAGTGGATGGATCGTTCGGCCGAAGACCGCGCGGCAAGAATAATTGAGGCGATACAGTCGCGTGAGGGCGCGCCGCAGAACCTGACAACACAGGCACGCAAGACAATCGCAGTTTTTCAGGCCATCGCCTTCTGCCGACGCAAATACGGCAATAACTCGATCGGTCCGTTCATCGTCAGCATGACTCAGGGCGCCGACGACATTCTGTCGGTGTTGCTGCTCGCCGAGTTAGGAGAGTTGCATGATCGCCGCGGAAACGTGCCGCTCGATGTCGCGCCGCTACTCGAAACGGTCGACGATCTGCAACGTGGTCCCGCGATTCTGCGTGAACTCCTCGGCACGGACCTGTATCGGGATCACCTGGCGACGCGCGGCAAACAACAGACCGTTATGATCGGCTACTCGGACAGCAACAAGGACGGCGGCCTTGCCGCCGCACGTTGGGCACTGCAAAACGCCCAGGTAACGCTTGTCGAAACCGTCGAATCCGAAGACATAGAACTCACACTTTTTCATGGCCGTGGCGGAACAATTAGCCGCGGCGGCAGCAAGACGCATGTGGCTGTACTGGGAGCACCACCCGGCACAGTGAATGGCCGGCTGCGTGTCACCGAGCAAGGCGAAATCATCAACGAAAAATACGGCCTGCGCGGAATCGCATTACGTACGCTTGAACAAGTGACAGGGTCGGTCGCACTAGCGACCGCCATGCCACGGCATCGCGGTAACGATCAACCGGAATGGCACAAAATGATGGACGTCATTGCGAGCGAAAGCCGCAAGGCGTACCGCAAACTTATTTACGAGACGCCGGAGTTTGTCGACTATTTCCGCAGGGCGACGCCGATCGATCTAATCGAGAAAATGCGTATTGGCTCGCGGCCATCATCGCGGCGGTCAAAATCCAGTATCGAGGATTTGCGCGCCATCCCGTGGGTATTCTCATGGACGCAGGCACGCTTTGTATTGCCTGGCTGGTATGGCATAGGCACCGGACTGCGACGAGCGTCTGAACAATTCGACGACACCGAGTTTCGCAA
>Ga0255051_10000306_pt1 | contig 18282 bp, 12 predicted proteins | sample JV7_2_9_MG_FD_181719 | JGI IMG/M metagenome (GOLD analysis project Ga0255051, IMG submission 181719) | Seawater microbial communities from Jervis Inlet, British Columbia, Canada - JV7_2_9 | ecosystem: Environmental > Aquatic > Marine > Inlet | place: Canada: British Columbia | collected 2016-10-06
GCTACTACCGCAATATCCTGAACGCGCTGGATTCGTCGGATCATTCCAATCGCGCCTTGAGCGATGCGGTTTCCCTGGCGACGTTATCGGGCGCGCGCTTGACCGGTACTCACGTCTACGCTGCCAAGCTCCACGACGTACGCTTTCGGCAGATGGAAGGAGGATTACCGGAACAGTTTCGGCAGGAACAGGAACTGGAACGGCAACGCGACGTACACGATGACCTGATTACGCGCGGATTGTCCATCATCACCGACTCTTACCTGGACCAGGCGGACCGATTATGCCAGCAGCAACAGGTCCCATTCCTGCGCAGTTCGCTCGAGGGCAAGAATTACCGGGCGCTGGCGGAGGAAGCAAATAGCGGAAAATACGATTTACTGGTGATGGGTGCACTGGGTCTCGGCGCCGTTGCCGGCAGTCGCATCGGCACGGTCTGCGAGCGCGTCGTGCGCCGCGTAGACATCGACACCCTGGTCATCAAGAATCCGCAGCAGGAGATTGCCGCCGGTCCCGTGGTGGTCGCGATTGACGGGTCCACCCGCGCTTACGGCGGCTTGTTGACGGCATTGGCCCTGGCGCAAAAATGGGAGGTTCCGCTGCAGGTGATTGCCGCCTTCGATCCTTACTACCACTATGTCGCTTTCAACCGCATCGCCGGTGTGCTGTCCGAGGAAGCCGGCAAGGTTTTCCGCTTCAAGGAGCAGGAAAAACTGCATGAAGAGATCATCGATTCCGGCCTGGCCAAGATCTACCAGGGGCATCTTACGGTCGCCGAATCTATCGCCAAAGAGCACGGCGCCGAAGTGGAGACGGTGCTGCTTGACGGCAAACCCTACGATGCGATCGAAAAATACCTGCGCAAGGTAAACCCGTCTCTGCTGGTGATCGGTAAAACCGGTATCCACGCCGACCCGGAGCTCGATATCGGCGGCAATGCCGAGAACCTGCTGCGTAACGTGGAGTGTGCGGTACTGCTCAGCCAACAGGAATACCAGCCGGCGGTGGACGTCATGGCGGAAGCCTCCACATCCTGGACTACGGAGGCAGAGCAACGTATGCAGAATGTGCCCTCCTTCGTGCGCAACATGGCGCGCATGTCGATCCTGCGCTATGCCCAGGACCGTGGGCACACGGTAATCACCGAACGAATCGTGGAAGAAGCCACGGCTGAGCTGATGCCGGGACACGCCGAGGAGGCGATGCAGGAAATCGTTGACGCCTATGATGCCGGAGAGCTGAAATCCCCGCTAAGCGACAAACCGATCCGCTGGACTGAAGAAGCCACCTTGTTGCTGAGGACCGTTGAGGATCTCTCGTTACGCGGCAATCTGAGCATGCGCGCGGAGAAAAAAGCCAGGGCCGAGAAATCCGCCACCGTCGAAGCAACCCATGTCCGGCCATTTCTGCAAGATACCCCGGTCGCGGAAAGCAGCCTGCCGTCAGGAAAAGCAGAACCATCATCCGACCGTTCCGAACCGCATTGGCAGGCCGCCGCGACGGCGCGCTTGATGCGGGTGCCGAAAGGATTTATGCGCAATAAATCGAAGCAGCGTATCGAGAATTATGCCCTTGCGAACAAGCTCACCGAAATCACCCTGGAAACCGCGGAAGCGGGACTCGCCGAGGCACGAAAGGTCATGCAAGAATCCATGGATAGCGGCCTGGACGATGACGCCCTGGTGCAACAGCAGGCCAGCACGGATAGTCCGAAGCAGAGCGTATGCCCTTTTGCGCGCCTCGCGGATATGGATGGGGCAACAACCGGAAAGGGTTCAGTTGCGCAACAGGCAGGCGAAAACCAGGTAACGGAACCTGACTGGCAGCAGGAAGCGCGCGATCGACTGCGCCAGGTCCCGCAGGGGTTTTGCCGCGAGATGACGATCAAGGCGGTGGAATCCATCGCCAGCCTGTCCGGCTGCGAAGAGATCGACAGCGATTTCGTCACCCAGGTAATGAAGACTTTCAAGTCAGGCGCTGAAACCGTCAGCGAAACCATGCCCTGGGATAGTGATGCCCGTATCCGCATCAGCCGGGCACCCGACATGGTGCGCGGCATGCTGATAAAGGAAATCGAAGGCTGGGCACAGCGCAACGGCAATGACCGAGTAGACGAAACAGCGGTGGAAGCGGTGAAGGATGTGTGGCGCGAGCGCGGTGTGTTTCATCTCGATCCCGATGATCCTCGAAATGGCGAGTGAATCGGCAACGGCAAAGGTGACCATGTAATGAAAAAAACCAGTGCGGAGCCTTCGACGAACGACCTCTTTCTTCTGGCGGTCAATCTGACACGGCGTTGTAACCTGGCCTGTGCCCACTGTTACCTGGATGCGGAAACCTTGAAACAGGGCGGCAAGGACGAGCTCAAAACCGACGAGGTGAACGCACTGCTGGATCAGATCGCCTCCCGTGGAAGCGATACCATGGTGGTGCTGACCGGTGGAGAACCCCTGTTGCGGCGGGACCTGGAGAAGATGGTGGCCCATGGCAGCGCACTGGGGTTATCGATGGTAATCGGCACCAACGGGGTGTTGCTGAGCGAGCGCAGGACAAAGTCTTTGCAGGCAGCCGGTGTGATGGGCATGGGGATCAGCCTTGATTCGCTGGATCCGGTTCGTCACGATGAATTCCGTGGTTACCCCGGGGGATGGGAAAAGACCCTGGCGGGTATGGAAGCCTGCCGTCGCAACGGCCTGCCCTTCCAGGTGCATTTTTCCGTCACCGAGGAAAATGCGGACGAAATCAGCGCTATGATCGATTTTGCGGCAAGCGTGGGGGCACACGTTCTCAATGTCTTTTTTCTGATCTGCACCGGCCGCGGTGAATCAATGTCGGATATAACGCCAGCGCGCTACGAGCGTGTCCTCGAGGAGTTGGTCGATGCCCAGGCGCGTACCGATCTGATCGTCCGCGCCCGCTGTGCGCCCCACTTCAAGCGCGTCGCCTACCAGCGCGATCCGGCTTCTCGCCTGACCCGTGCCGAAGGCTACGAGGGTGGAGGCTGTCTCGCCGGCATTCATTATTGCCGCGTCACGCCCGAGGGTGGAATTACCGCCTGCCCCTATCTTCCGGACGAGGAAGACAATCTCCGGCAAACGCCTTTCTGGGAAATCTGGGACAGTTCACCGACATTCTCGCGCTTACGCAATCCACAGCTGAACGGCAACTGCGGCATCTGCGAGTTTCGCCAGCTCTGCGGTGGTTGCCGGGCCCGTCCCAGGGCGCTCGGCGGCAAGCTGATGGATACCGATCCCTGGTGCGTTCATGAGCCGAGCGGTGTCGAGCTGATACAACCACTCAGCGCGAACAACGCTGGCGATGTCACCTGGTCGGTTGAAGCCGAACAACGTTTGTCACGGGTCCCTGGGTTCCTGCGCAAGATGGTCAAAAAACGCGCCGAGGATTTTGTGAGCGAGGCCGGTGAGTCCATCGTCACCGTTGAGCACATGGCTACCCTGGCCGCGCGCCGTTTCGGCGATAGTGGCCCGCCATCGGTGAGTAAATTACCCCGCTTTGACACACTGGCCTGGACCCGGGAGGCGCAACGATACCTTGTCGAAATCCCCGAATTCATGCGCGATGGCATTCAACAGGTCGCCGAGAGCGTGGCCCGCGAAGAAGGCCGCCTGGAAGTGAACATGAAGCTTATCCGGCGCCTCGAGGGAGACGCAACCTGGCAGCGCAAGTTTTGCTGGGACCCGGAGGCCGAGCAGCAACTGGTAAAAATGCTGGATAATTACTCGGAGACGATGCGCAGCTTCGTGCAGCCCACCATGGAGGCCGCGGCGGAGCGCGAAGCGAAGCGCCGTGGTAAAACAGCGACCGTGTCCGTCGACGACGTGAGTAACGTGTTTACGACGCATACCGCCGGTGTGGAGTGGGAGCCGGAGGTGCTGCGTCGAGTCGAATCAGCGCCCGAGTTCGTCCGCGCCGGTATAAAAAAGGCGGCCGAATTCAATGCGCGCCGAGAAGGCATTTCAATTATTAGCGACGAGGACCTGACCCGTTTCCGTAACCGGGCGATGATGCGGGCGGTGCGCAGGATGAAGGGCTTCGGTATGCGGGAACTGGATTTTAGCGCCTTCGAGATCGCGCGCGAGCGCGTGCCACGCCTGAAAGACAATATTCAGGCGGCCAAACGATTCGCTGCCATACAGGATTACGTGGAGACTCACCGTGACGCCGATGGCGGCGGCCTGGGGCTAATGGACAGGGATCTCATTGAACAGATGAAAGCGGAACTCAAGCGTGGCAAGCGAAAAACCTGATAAGTTGAAGTTGATACCGCCGATGACAGGTACGACGCAAACGGCAAATATGGCTTTCGGCAGGAACGGCTGATATGAGCGACGTCGACGTTTTGGTTATCGGTGGTGGTATTTCGGGTCTGGCGGTCGCCCGACTGCTGGCGCATCGAGGACTACGCGCCGAGGTCTGGGAAAAGGAGGCCAGGCCCGGTGGCAAGATCGCAACCGACCAGAGAGACGGCTACCTCACTGAACGGGCTGCGGCAATGGTGTTGAACTTCCGTCCGGAAGTCAGTCGATTCATGCGCGATTTTGACCTCACCGACTCCCGCATCATGCGCGACGGGGCAGCAAACCGATACCTGGTAGACCATGGCAGACTGCTACAGGTGCCGTTAAAGATCGGCGCAATGATATGTTCACCGCTATGGAGTACCAGGGGCAAACTACGCCTGCTGGCGGAACCCTTTATTCCGCGCGGAAAAAACGAAAACGAAACGGTAGCGGAATTTGTCAATCGACGCCTGGGCAGCGAAGTACTGGAGAAGGCCATGGGACCGTTTATCACCGGCCCGCTTGCATCCGATCCGGACCTGGCGAGTGCCCTTGCAACCTTGCCGCGCCTTATCGCACTTGAAAAGCGCTACGGCAGCCTGACGCTGGGGGTGTTCGTACACAAGGTTTTGCAGCGGCGTACGGCGGTTGAGACCGAGGCGTTTTCTTTCCGCGGAGGGATGGCTACGCTGATCGATAAGCTGGCACAAAGTGACGGTGTCTGTTTTCGTTCTCAGCGCTCGGTTACTGAACTGATTCCTCGTGGCAATGGCTGGACGATCCATGCCACGTCGCCGCAGGGGGAACACTCGGTGCGCGCACGGCAGGTGGTTTTATGTGTCCCGGCCGACGTTGCGGCCAGCTTGCTCGAACCCGTGGATAATGACCTGGCAGAACTCTTGTCGGGGATCGAGTATGCACCGATTTCGGTGGTACACACCGGGTTCGCGGAGCAGGCGTTTAGCCGGCCGCTGAACGGTGCCGGGTTTCTGGTTCCTCGCGGGGAAGGAGGAGCGGTGACGGGCTGCTCGTGGATGAGCGGCATGTACCCTGACCGCGCACCCGCGGGAAAGCTGTTGTTGAGCAGTTACCTGGGTGGCGCCTGTGCGCCATCCGTGGCAGCGATGGATGAACAACAGAGCACGGCGGCGACCCTGCAGACGCTGCGCTCACTGCTCCAGGTCAGGGGCGATCCGGAAATGGTGCACGTCGATCGACACCGGCAGGGGCTACCACTCTACCACGGCGCATACCCTGCCCGTCTGAAGGCGATAGGCGAACGCCTCCGGTTCTCTCCAGGACTGTACCTGGAAGCCAACTATCGCGGTGGCATATCAATCCGTGATCGCATTCTATGCGCTTACCGGGCGGTGGAACGTATTGAATCGGCAATGGCGGCGCGGGATTCTTCCAAGGCAGGACAAAAAACCCCGTATGCCACGACCGAACTTGCTGGCCTGGTTGCAAAATGATGCCTGTTTTGAATTTCAGGATTGATCAATTCACGACGGCGAAACGACAGCATGACCATACCTAAAACGGTGAGCTATGCGGGTTGAAACCCTCTGCTTGTAATATGCTAAGGAGTAACAGAGCCATGATTAAAAAGACCATTTCTATTATTGGAGCAAGCGTTCTAATGCTCGCCACCTTCACCCTGTTTACCGAATCCGCCATTGCGGCCGGCACGGGAGCGGAAACCAGCGAAAGTGCAACCGAGACCTTCGAGAAAATCATTCGTCGAAGCACACCCTCGGATGCCGTGACCCGGCTGGTGGTAGAGCGGAACATTCCGATCACTTATGACTATATCGCGACCCTGTTACGCATACCGAATGCATTTGGCGAGGGCGCGGCCTGTGTGGTTTGTCACTCCTCCAATGATCCCGACAAGGCATACCGCGGTTTGAATCTTTCTACCTGCGAAGGAATCATCAGGGGCGCGATGGAAGCCCCTGCACGTGGGACAACAGTGGCGCCGGGTAATCCCGAAAACAGCCTGATCTTGCGCTTTTTGCGCAACAATAGAATGCCGATGGGCATAGCGTTCGACTATCCGATAGACGGTAAGCCGATCCTGCAAATTAAAAAATGGATCAATGATGGCGCCAAAAACGATGACTTTTTCAAACAGGAGGTTCTGTCACAATTTAAAACCCGTAAGGCTTTTGGAATTTTCGCTGCCTGCACCGACTGCCACATGGCGAGCTCTGAACCTCCGAGTTTTAACGGGCTGGATCTTACTTCATATGAAGGCGTGATGAGCGGCGCCCACTCTGCCGAGCGGTTAAAAAAAGGATTGCCGCCAAACCAGATCGTCGCGCCCGGAGATGCCGAGAACAGCCCACTCTACCAACGCTTGACGCAAAATCGGATGCCGGCGGGCATCAACCCCAGCGAAACCCGGGATCATCCCAACCTGCGTTTACTGGAGCGTTGGATCATCCAGGGGGCGAGGTGCGAATAAAAAGGATTTAAACAGCGAGCAAAACGAATAGTCTATCAAGCCTGCACATTACACCAGTCGGTCTCGGAAATTTTTTGTAACTATCTGAAAGATATGAATAATTTGGTGATTTTATGGATGGAAGTAAAATGCTGTTTGTTACCGGCCCGAGCCCTATCCTGGCCCTGACTTGTCCAGATACGCCTGAACTTGGCCTTCCCTCAAGCCATAGCTACGGCTATGGCTTTCAGTCCAGGCCGGCGTTCAGCCGCACCTGTCCTGCATCAGGCTCCAGGATACTGGTGCAATGTGCAGGCTAGCACCATGATAACCCGGTCCCGTGACAGGCTGCCGCACTCGAAGGCTGTTAACCCCCGCCAGACAGGCTTCCCTCGTGAGTGGTTCGCCGTCGATGGTTATAAGCTTGCAAAAAACGCTACTGTACTCCTTCTGGTAGCGGCGGTATTTTTTGCAATGGCGCAATATTTGCTGTCGGGGCTGAAGGTGGATTCCGCTGATTTTCCCGTCCACCTGCAACAAGGCCGTGAGTATTCGGCGGACTTCCAGGCGAACTGGAATGTCTATTACGAAATTCGGCTGGACAGCGCACGCAAGCTCGACCTGCAGGAGCAAAACTGTTTGCTGGGAATAGAGACCGTCGTTCCCGAACGGTGCACAGGCATATCACCCGAACTACTGCTTTCATGGTCGGTCGAGACGGATAATGCCATTGTTGCCAGCGGCAATTCCGACGATACCAGTGAAGGCTACTGGGAATTGAGAATGGGAAAGATTGTTGGCAACTTTCCCGCCGCAAAGGGAAAAGCCTACCGCGTGCGGGTACGAGTCGAGAAGTCTTCTTCGACACTGCAGCAAACCAACCCGCGCATCAACATTAAAATCAAATCGGAGGATCTGAAATGGACCTACGTCTGGGCCGGTCTACTGATTCAGGCGGCTGCCTTTTGCCTTTTGCTTACGCTGATATTGCTCCTGATCTTCCTTGCTCAAAGCATAAAAGCCCGGCTTAACTCAATCGACAGCTAGCCTCTATACCTAACCGTTGTGAAGGACCGAATAAAAATGTCCTGCTACAATGCGATCTCCCCTGATTTCCCGGATTCAAATTACACAGCCCTGATGTTTCGCAAACTCCTCACATTATTACTGTTACTGTTTTCGCTGTCTGGCTCATTGCAGGCATTGGCGTCTGACTCCCCACTGGTTGCGGTGGCCTCGGGCATGCAGTTCGCCATGCGGGAAATCGCAGATTCATTCCATCAGGATACCGGTATCGAACTGCGCCTCACCCTCGGCGCTTCCGGGAAGCTGTTTCGCCAGATCGAAAACAACGCGCCCTTCGAGCTGTTTATCGCCGCCGACGATTCGCTGGTGCAAAAACTCGAACAACTACAACACGTGCGCGCACCCGGAGTGGTCATTGCGCGCGGACGCCTGGCCGTGTTTGCCGCACAGGGCTCACCGTTGCAGGTGGATGCCGAGCTGCGCGGCCTCGCTAGCGCGCTCGACGCTAACCAGGTAACGAAGTTTGCGATTGCCAACCCCGCTCACGCGCCTTACGGCCAACGCGCCAGGGAGGCCCTGCAGGCGGCTGGTTTATGGACGCGGATAAAAGACCGGCTGGTGATTGGAGAGAATGTCGCCCAGGCCACGCAGTTTGCCATCTCCGGGGCGGCACAGGGCGGCATCATCGCACATTCGATGTTGATGAGCGATAAAACCAGCAACCGTGGGCAATATGCACTGCTGCCCGAATCATGGCACCAGCCGATACTTCATAGTATGGTACTACTTGAAAATTCGGATGAAGCCACGATGAAATTTTTCCACTACCTGCAGTCCGCAAAGGCTCAACAGACCCTCTCACGCTACGGGTTTACGCCCGCACTCTGAAGCAATGGCAACATAAATGGACTGGGGTGCGTTCAATCTTTCGCTGCAGCTGGCGTTTTACACCGTCTTGCTGCTAATGCCGATCGCCATGCTAACCGCGCGCTGGCTGGTCATTCAGCCCGCCAGGCGCAAGGCCATAATCGAAGCCCTGCTGACTATTCCCCTGATTCTGCCGCCCACGGTAATGGGTTTTTTCCTGCTAGTCTCGATGAACGACACACACGCGCTTGGCAAGATCTGGCGCTCGCTGTTCGATGAATCGCTGGTGTTTTCATTCGAAGGGCTGCTGCTGGCCTCCATCATCGTCAATATCCCGTTCGCAATTCAACCTGCGTTGCGGGCTTTCGAGGGCATCAGCAGCGATATGCGCGAGGCGGCCGCAACCTGCGGCATGAGCCGATGGAGGACATTTCGCAGAATCGAGTTTCCACTCGCCTGGTCCGGCATCCTCACCGGCGGTGTGCTGACCTTTGCGCATACCCTGGGTGAGTTCGGCGTGGTGCTGATGGTGGGCGGTAATATCCCCGGTGAAACGCGCACCATTTCCATCGCCATCTATGACCAGGTGCAGAGTTTCGACAATGCGTCGGCGGGATTAATGGCGGGCGTGCTGCTGGCAATTTCGGTGTTTGCGATCAGCATTACCTTTCTACTGACCAGAAAACCGCTTATCAGGATCAGGGCGTAGTGGCTGAGCCTGGTCCGCTTACTAGAGGTATCGAGGTTGCCATTCGGCTAGACAACCCTGTCTCGCTCGATGTCGAGTTCAAGGTCAGTGATAAAGAACTGGTCGCGCTGGTGGGGCCGTCCGGGGGCGGCAAATCCACCATCCTGCGCGCAATCGGGGGATTCGAAAAACCGACCGCCGGCAAGATCAGCGTCGGTGCGCAGCAATGGTTCGACGGCCAGCAAAAGTTGTTCGTGCAACCACGGCATCGACGCGTGGGCATGGTGTTTCAATCCTATGCCCTGTTTCCACACCTGAGCGCGCTCGAAAACGTGCTCGAAGCGATTAGCGAGCGGCCGAAGAAGGCCGACAGGATCGAACTGGCAAACGAATACCTGGCGCGGGTAAACCTCAAGGGTCTCGGCAAGCGCCGGCCCGACCAGATGTCAGGGGGCCAGCAACAACGCGTTGCGGTTGCCCGGGCGCTGGCGCGCGAACCCGATGTACTGCTGCTCGACGAACCATTTTCCGCCGTCGACAAGGTCACCCGTATTCGCCTGCAACGCGAACTGGTCGATCTGCGCTCGGACCTGTCGATTCCGATCATCCTGGTGACCCATGATATCGAGGAAGCGGCGCGCCTCGCCGATCGCATCGCGGTTTTACACGAAGGCAGGATTCTGCAGATGGCTACGCACGAGGTATTGTCGAAATCCCCGGTTAACACCGACGTGGCCAGGCTGGTGGGAATTCGCAATATATTCAGCAGCCGGGTCGCGCGCATCGACAACGAGCAGCACAGCCTCGAATTGCAATGGGGCAATAGCTTGCTGGAAATGCCTTACAGGAACGGATTAGCGATCGGCCAAACGGTCACCTGGTGTATTCCTTCGGATGGAATCGTGGTGCATCGACGTAACCGCCCTTCCCGCGGCGAACACGAAAACCCGGTCTTCGGTACCGTCAACGAAGTCTTTCATTTCGGCCAGACCACGGAACTCACGATCGAAGTCGACGACCCGGACGCACACCCATTACATTGCTCGGTGCCAACGCATGTCGCGGAGCGCAACGAGATCGGTGTGGGTGCGGATCTCGGGGTATCCCTCAAGGCGGACATGATTCATATCATGGATTCAGCCGACGCAAGCTAACTCTTCTTGCCCTTATCTCCAATAAACAGGGTCGCCCGTACCATGGTACGGGTGAGGCGGATCGGTTTTACTAAATGTGAAGGTTATTCCTCTTTCGGTTTTTACTATGGATCGTTGGTTTAAACAGGTCTGTTATCAGCTGGTCTCTAAACTACTCTGGGTGGCGTCCGACGATGCGATATTCGCCATTGCGGGCAATGATTTGTCGGTCTCGCTAATTTGATATTTTGATGCCTCCAGCCAGGATGAGCTTATATCGATTCCCCATCCAGGCCCCTCGGGTATCTGTACCTTACCATCTTTGGCGAGCGGGAAGTCGTGGTAAATCCCGTATTGCCACGGGTAATAATCATTGTCTTCAATCGAAAATTCGACATAGGGACCGGCATTTTCGATCGCCCCCATCAGGTGAAGCGTGAATACGGTTACCAGCGAAAGGTTGGCCGCGTGTGGCGTAATAATTTTATCGGCATCGGCAGCCATTTTGACCACCCGTAAAGTGCGCTCGATGCCACCCATGTAACAAATATCGGGCTGGTATATATCGACGGTGTCGTTATCGATCATGTATTGCCACAGGGCCAGGTTATTATCCTGTTCACCCCCGGTCACGTCCATTGGCAAGGCATCGGTGACCTGCTTCGTCCACTCGTATTCCCAGTAAGGACAGGGTTCCTCGAAGTGACAGATGCCATGATCGGCAAGAACTTTACCCAGTTCGATGGCTGTTTCGGGTCGATAGCAACTATTACCATCTACCAGCAGGTCGACATCGCTACCGAGCACCTCGCGCACGGTTTTTACGATTTCCTCGCTACGGCCCGGCCACTGGTCCTGGTTGCGTCCACATTCGGCGCCGACGCGAAACTTGAAGGCGTCGTAACCATGCTTTTCTCTCAGGCGGCTAAATCGACTGGCTTCATCCTGGGGCGTGATATCCCGGCTCATACTGGAGGCATAAACACGAATCGGACGCGGCGTACCGCCGAGCAGTTCGCAAACCGACTTTTGCTCGATCTTGCCGTGTAAATCCCACAACGCGGTATCGACACCGCAGACGGCGCGGCAGAGATAGGAACCCGGAAATTTGTGTTCCTTTTCGAAAACAAAATCAAACAGGTCACCCAGTTGCGACAGATCTGAAACCTCTCTTCCCAGCACCCAGGGAGCAACCTGGCGATGCAGGATGATGCAGGTGATATCGGCGTGATAGGTAGAAACCTGGCCCCAGCCCTGGTCTCCCGTATCGGTAGTGACCCGCACCAGACCAACCTGGGTGGTACAAAAAGATTCGATACTTTTTATTTTCATCGAGATTATTTTTCTCCTCTGATCGACAAACCCGGAGTTTCTCCGGGTCGGTATTCATTGATGGGCGCGCAGGAACCTTTTCAGATGTTCGGCCACCAGTGGCGACGCCTCGATCATGATCGAATGCTTCAAATGCTCGAGGATGACCAGTTCGGCGTCGGCCAAGGCATCGGCGATCTGTTGGTTCAATCGCGGGTTGCAGCCGCCGTCGTTTTCACCGGTATCGGGCATATAACTGGTTAGAAAATAATTGAATTCCATGCGATTGCCATGCGCCTCTGTTTGCAGGATCGGGAAGGTGTAAACGGATCACTCCGCGCTGCTTCGACGCAATCCTAAAGGATTAATACACTTTTGAAAATCGAATTATTGTGCATATCTGGACGCGTGTAGCGTGCTGAGTCGACGCAGAAATCAATACGATTTCCGGCGCCGACCACCCCGATCACCCGCGTATGCTATATATCAAACTTGACGATTTCGGATATGTCTTATGGACACTTTTTACCGTTTGTTATAATTTGGTAGATCAACCAGGCATAAACGGGGCAGAACAATGGCAGACGACAAAAAATCCAAAGATAAAAAATTAAAAAATCCGAACAAAATTCGGAACAAGGAGTACGAAAAGGAGTTGGCTAAGTTGCAAATCGAGCTGGTCAAACTGCAGGAGTGGATCAAGGAAAAGGGATTGAAGGTCGTGTGCATTTTCGAGGGCCGCGATGCCGCCGGCAAAGGCGGCGTCATCAAACGCATCACCGAGAGCCTGAGCCCGCGTATCTGCCGGGTCGTCGCATTGGGCACCCCGACCGAACGCGAGAAGACGCAATGGTATTTCCAGCGCTATGTGCCGCACCTGCCCGCGGCCGGTGAAATGGTGCTGTTCGACCGCAGCTGGTACAACCGCGCCGGTGTGGAACGCGTCATGGGATTTTGTACCGATGAAGAATACAGCGAATTCATGCGCAGCTGTCCCGAATTCGAACGCATGCTGGTGCGCTCCGGGATCCTGTTGATCAAGTACTGGTTTTCGGTCAGCGACGAGGAACAGGAACGCCGCTTCCAGGGCCGTATCATGGACCCGACCAAACGTTGGAAACTGAGCCCGATGGACCTCGAATCGCGTAGCCTCTGGGTCGATTACTCCAAGGCCAAGGATGAGAATTTCGCGCACACCGATATCAAGCAGGCGCCCTGGTTCGCGGTCAACGCGGATATCAAGAAGCATGCTCGCCTCAATTGCATCAAGCACCTGTTGAGCATGATTCCCTACGAGGATCTGACGCCGGAGCCGATCAAGCTGCCGCCGCGCAAAAAGGCAACCGGCTACGTGCGCCCGCCGATGGGCGATCAAACCTTCGTGCCCGAACATCACTAACCACTCAATCGACACACTACCATGACCACCTCAAGCAATATCAAGGACAACGTATCGGCAATCAAACCTGCCGGCGAAGCTGAAGCCGCGCAGAACGTATCGCCGGTCGACAACGAGGCCCTGGTCGAATCAGCCGAAACGGCGGAAGCAGCCGAAGTCGCGTCCGCGACGCCTCCCGCCGTCGCGGACGAGCCGACGCCGGAGTTCGATCTCGACTCGCCCGAGCTCTATCTCAATCGCGAACTCACCTGGCTGGAATTCAATCGCCGTGTATTGCATGAAGGCTTCGACGAATCCAACCCGTTGCTCGAACGTCTCAAGTTCGTCGGCATCGTCAGCGCCAATCTCGATGAATTCTTCATGAAACGCATTGGCGGCCTCAAGCAGCAGGTTGGCGCCGGAATTCTCGACTACAGTGTCGACGGTCGTCTGCCGGCGCAGCAAATCGAGGAATGTTACGTCAGTGTTCGCGAGCTGGAAGCGCAAAAGGATGCCCTGGTACCGCAACTGATCGAGTCGTTGGCGCAAAACGATATCCACATCACCACCTACGACGCGCTCAGCGATGAAAACAAGGAAATCATCCGCACTTACTATTTCGAAAACATCTACCCGCTGGTCACGCCCCAGGGCGTCGACTCCGCGCATCCGTTTCCGTTTATTTCCAACCTGTCGCTGAACCTGCTGGTGACGCTGCGTCATTCCGACAGCGAGGACGAGCTGCGCGCGCGCGTCAAGGTGCCTGTCGGAACCGGTATACCGCGCTTTTTACAGGTTCCCGATAGCCATATCTTCGTACCGCTGGAAAGCGTCATGGCGAAAAACCTGGACGTGCTGTTTCCGAAGATGGATATCGTCGACTGCGAACTGTTTTACGTCACGCGCAACGCCAACACAGCGCGCGACGAAGACCAGGCCGATGACTTGCTCGCGGTCATCGAATCGGAAGTGCGCCATCGGCGTTTTGCCAAGATCGTGCGCGTGGTCGTGCAACACGACATGGACCCAACCCGGCGCGGCATGATCGCCGCGGAGCTCGGTCTCGACGAGGCGGACGTATTTGAAAAGCAGGGATTGCTGGCGACTCGCGACTTGCTGAGCCTGTGTGATCTCGAAATTCCGGCGCTGCGCTATACCCCGCACCATCCCATCGATCATCCCCGACTGGTGCACATGCCCAATATATTTCACGTCGTGCGCGAGCATGGATCGATTCTGCTGCAGCATCCCTATGAATCGTTTTCCACTACGGTCGAACGCATGTTGCGCGAGGCGAGTCGCGACCCCAAGGTTCGCGCGATCAAGATGACGCTGTACCGGACTTCCGGCGACACCAAGGTTATCGATTACCTCGTCGATGCCGCGCAAAACGGCAAACAGGTCGCCGTGGTAGTCGAGTTGAAGGCGCGTTTCGACGAGGCGGCCAACATACGCTGGTCGAGCCGCCTCGAAGAAGCCGGCATCCACGTCACTTACGGGGTCATGGACCTGAAAACACACTGCAAGGTCATCATGGTGGTGCGTAACGACTATAGCGGCCTGCGCCGATACGTCCACATCGGTACTGGCAACTATCACGCCGGTAATGCACGCCTGTATACCGACCTCGGCCTGTTGACCTGCGATCAGGATATCGGTCGCGATATTACCGAACTGTTCAACTACCTGACGACCGGTTTCACGCCAAAGCGCAACTATCGCAAGATATTACCCGCGCCGAAGCTGTTGAAGCGCGCCCTGCTCGACAAGATTCAACGCGAAATCGATCACCCGTCCAGCGGCCATATCCAGATCAAGGTCAATGCACTCGAAGACCAGGATATCGTGCGCGCGCTCTACCAGGCTTCCATGGGCGGCGTCAAGGTCGACCTGCTGGTGCGCGACAGTTGCCGCCTGCGGCCGGGCATCCCCGGGCTGTCGGAGAATATACGCGTCTTCAGCGTGGTCGGCCGCTTTCTCGAGCACAGCCGCATCTTCTACTTCGAAAACAACGGTAGCCCGGAGTATTACATCGGCTCGGCGGATACCATGAAACGCAACCTCGAACACCGCGTCGAAGTGCTGGCGCCAGTCGAAGAGCCCGAACTGCAATCCGGGCTGCGCGGCATCATCGATACCCTGCTATCGGACGAGTACAGCATCTGGCAAATGAATTCCGATGGCTCTTACGAGCGCTTGACCGGCAACAACGAAAACGGTAACAGCAGCCAGCAAGCCTTGATCCTGGAGGCGCAGGAACGCATTCGCGATGCCAAGCGGCTCAAACGCCGCAAACCGCAAGGCGCGGGCCGCAGAAACATTCATTTACGCTCGAGATAGTTGCCGGCGGCAAAGCGCCGAGAGATGCGGGCTAGTTTCTACGCACTTCGCCCGAATCATTCTTCGGAAAATCGAAGTATTCGAAAGTCGTAGTATCGCGCGACCAGCCACTCCAACGCGCGATATCGCAGTTCATCTTTACCAGGCTGCAGGTTGGCATGTTGTCGATCTGGAAATCGTAGTCGATGGAATTCGTGAAACAGGTAATGTCGGGGTTGTGGAAAACCAGCATCAGGCGTTCCAGTTGATCGTCCTGGCCGAGAATGGCGTGTTCGACCGAGCGATCTCCGAGGAAGTAAAGATCCTCTTCGTGCGCGATCTCACCAGTCGGGAATCCACAGGCTCGGGCGAATAGTTCGGCCGTGGTGTGGGCGCGCAGCGCGGGGCTGGAAACGACTCGCTGCAGGCTCTCGCCGCGTTCCCTGAAGCGCTCCCCCATCACTGGCGCATCGCGCAGGCCGCGCTTGTTCAGCGGGCGTTGCCGGTCGCTGAGGCCGGGTTCGGCCCAACTCGATTTGGCATGGCGTAACAGGTAGAGGGATTTCATAAAGTACAATATTACCCGATTGCGGCCAGCACGGGAATGACATGGTGGTGGGTTTACTCGTAAATTTGCTGGATGTAGATCTGCACCGGGTTGCCTTCGAAGATACCGAAGGTGGCGCGCGCTACGGGATCATTATCGAATTCGCCGTCGACGTCCCAGTCGTAACGCAGCCACAGGTGCGAGGCCGTGTCGAGTTCGGTCGTGGTATCGACGGTTCCGGTATTACCGGCGCCCGGCGACGGATAGCGATAGTTGATGTCGCCCGCCGATGCCGGAAATTCAACGACCGTCGGTACCGACAGGCCTGGCGGGTTACCGACAGAGTCGAGGTCGGTAGCGAGGATGCTGGTGCAGGTATCGCTGGTGTTTTTCTGAAAGCTGAATCCATTCCAGTACTCGGTGAACGCCGGCATCAGTAGCGCGTTCAATTCCGAGCCGTGCACGTTGTCCGTGCGCAGCCGGCCAAAGCGCAGGTTATTGCTAACGGGGTTGAAGTCGAGCGTGCCGCTCGGCGGAGTTCTGGTCACTTCACCATCCGATATCTCGGTGATTTCCGGGTTGATATCCGACGCAAACGGGTCCACCTGGCTGTTGGCGTACTTGCTGAACGCGACTGGCGCACTCGGGCCATAGCGCAGGGTATCGGCGCCAAAGGTATAGTTGACGATACCGTTGTTCTGCGGCGCGACTATCATGGCGACGGCGCTGTAACTGACATCGAGCGGCAAGGCGTCGGTGCCATTTTTACTGTCGTCCTGGGTGGTGACGACGATGACGCTGCTGTCATCGAGCTTGACGAAGGCATCCCGATACTGGGCGGTGGCGTCGCCGAGTGCATTCATCGCGGTCACGGTAAAGCTCGGCGCGGTATCGTAGCCGAAATCCTGCCCGATATAGGTAAAGGCCCCGCAGGCCTCGGCCAGTATTCCATGATTACCGATGCTGACCTCGAAATCCGCCGGAATAAAGCGACCGACGACGATATCGTCACCGACGATATCCGCAGTCGGCTCGCCGAGGAAATCATCGGCAAACGACTGCAGCGTGAAACTGCCGACCTCGGTGTAACGCAAGTCGGTGACGAGCGCCGAACCGCCACCAAACTGAAGCGCCGCGACAGATCCGTTATTGAGAGTACCGGGTGTACCCGGTGAGGGCGTATAACTGGTCGCTAGCAACGACACTGCAAGCCCGGTATCCCAGGCATAGCTCGGCGCCACCGTATTGTTGGCGTAGAGCCCGGTATCGAGGACACCGTCATTATTGGTATCGTCGGCCGCACTCCACAGAACACCGGCTACGGTCGCGCTCAGGTCGTTGCCCGCCGTGGTGAAAATGGGTGCGCCCGGGGTTGCATTACCGGGGTTGGGTGTGAGACTTGAGGTGTCGATGATGTTGGTCACGGCGATTCCGAAAGGCCGCACCGTAAGCTGGTTACCGGTGCCGATTATGACGGTATCGCCATGCGTCAGGGTGTTATCGGTCAGCGTCAATCGATACTGTCCGACATCGGTGCTATCGAGATTGAAACTGGCCTGCCCCGGTGTCACCGAAAAGTTCAGCAGGATCGGGTTGGTGGAACCGTCGGGAATCGCGACCCCGCCGATCGACGGATCAACGGCAAGTGGCAGTATGCCAGCGCGATCGATGCCGGCATCGATCGTGATCGGATTGTAATCGTAGTTGGTGTCGATAAAGCAGTTGGCGCCGTTGTTGGTCCACAACGCGACATTCATCGCCTGCGGTCGTCCCGCGACCTGGATCGGGTCCTCGCTAATAACAAACACGTTGTCGCTAAAGCCGATGTTCGCACTGGTCGAGGAAACGCCGGAACCGGAGACCGTAATGGTCAGTGTTTCGGCGTGGGTGTTACTCAGATCGAGCACGATGACGCCGAGGTCCGACGCTACAAAGCTATAATCGACGGCGCCGTCATCGTTGGTATCCGGGTTCGGGCTGGTGACGTTATCGGCGTCGTTGACGCTCCAGTTGCCGTGGGCGGTGCTGGTGCTGATGCTGATCGTGTCGGTATAGCTGGCAATCGGGTTATTGGCCGCGTCCTCGGCGGTAATCGTAACCGCATTCGGCAAGCAGGTAGTGGCGTTAAACGAGGCCGGACTGATGGTAAAGTGGTCAAGCCCACTGACCACGCTGCAGGTCGTCAGGAAACCGCCCTTACCGGCATAGTAGGCCGTGTTGGTACTCGATACCCAGACATCCTTGTAATCAGTCGCGCCCACCGTCG
>Ga0255051_10000312_pt1 | contig 18075 bp, 17 predicted proteins | sample JV7_2_9_MG_FD_181719 | JGI IMG/M metagenome (GOLD analysis project Ga0255051, IMG submission 181719) | Seawater microbial communities from Jervis Inlet, British Columbia, Canada - JV7_2_9 | ecosystem: Environmental > Aquatic > Marine > Inlet | place: Canada: British Columbia | collected 2016-10-06
GCCAACATGATAGGTCAGACAGGGCCCCATCATTGCCCAGCGCGGCCCGGGCCCGTTTATTACCGCAAAATCGATATCTTCGACAGACGCCTCATCGTTGGCAATCATGTGCAGGGCTTCTCGCCAGAGCGCTTCCTGCAATCTCGTCGCAACAAAGCCCGGAATCTCTCTTTTCAAGACCAGCGGTGCCTTACCTGCCGCACGATAGAAATCCGTCGCCCATTGGACGGCAGCCGGTATCGTTTTTTCGCCGCCCACAACCTCAACGAGCGGTAGCAGGTATGGCGGATTGAACGGATGCCCGACTACGGTACGTTCGGCGCTCGCGCATCTCGCCTGAATATCGGTCATGCGCAACCCGGAGGTACTCGAACAAATGACGACGTCCCCGGCCACGAGTGTGCCGAGCTGTTCGTACAGCGACTGCTTTAACGACAGTGATTCAGGTGCGCTTTCCTGCACAAATTGCGCACCTTGAACCGCTATGGCCAGGTCTGTCGTGCAGGAAAACTTCTCCCGCGATGCGCCCTTGGCCAGGCCAAGCTCGGACAGGCTGATCCATGCATCGTCAATCAGTGCGCGTAACGACGCTTCCTCGTCAGCAGTATGTATGTAGCTGGTAACCGCAAATCCCTGTGCCAAAAAGTGCGCGGCCCAGCCCGCACCGATCGGACCGGCACCGAGACACGTTACGTTGCGTACATCATCGACCTTTAAAATCTGCATCACGTTTCTCGACAAATGCGCTTACGCCCTCTTCTGCATCTTCGGACGCAAGCAGTTTCTTGTAATTTTTGAGGTCGGAATTGCGAATCGTCTCAAAAGACTGACGAATTGAGTCGCCATCCATTGCGCGCAGCACTTCTTTAACAGACTGCAATGCGAGCGGTGCCGTTTCAGCCAGCTTGTTGGCCCATTCCATTGCGGCGTCCATTAGCTGGTTCGCTGGAACGATCTTATTAACGAGGCCGTAACTCGCGGCCTCCTGGGCTGAGAGTCGTTCACCGATCAATAGCATTTCCATGGCTTTGTTGTACGGCAGTCGCTTCGGCAGCCGCTGCAGCGCACCGGCGTCGGGAATCAGCCCCAATGGTAATTCAGGCAACCAGAAATCGACATGGTCGGCCGCGATTAGCAGGTCGCAGGCAAGGGCGAGCTCGAAACCGCCGCCGATAACCACGCCATTCAGCGCGGCGATGACCGGTTTATTCAGATCCCAAAGCTCGGTGAGCCCGGCGAAACCACCCGGGCCATAGTCATCTTCCCACCAGTTATCGGTTTGCATATCACCCTGGTTAAGTGCCTTGAGGTCCCATCCGGCCGAGAAGATCTTGTCTCCACCGCCTGTGACGACGCCAACCGATAGCCCTGGATCATCGCGCAGCATCACGAATGCCTCACCCAGCTTCTGGCTGGTCGGGATATCGATCGCATTGGCCTTCGGCCGATCTAGCACGATGACCAGCACCTTTCCCTCGCGCGATACTCTGACTTCTTCGTCCATCTTGCCTCCTTCAGCTGCCGCCTGGTCGCCTATGATGCGTGATCGTACCGGGTGCAATTGCCCTTTTGCGACATTTTTGACGAATTTTCCCTTTCATCTTGGGCTTGCCTTGTCGAAAATTAACAATAAGCTGTATCGCCGACCCTCAATCATGAAGTCGAAATTTCTAACGGACGCTTGAATGGCAGACCAATTACGAGAAAAACTGTCGCGCCTGCTGGCGCCCCGGAGCATCGCTTTCATCGGTGGAAGCTTTTCCGCTATGGCGATTCGCCGCACAGTCGAGCTCGGTTTTGAGGGCGATATCTGGCCTGTAAATCCAAAGCTTGACGAGCTCGAAGGCTTTCCCTGCTTCAAGTCCATCGACGATTTGCCCGCCGCGCCCGACGCGGCATTCGTTGGCGTTCGCCGCGAGCTAACAATCGACATCGTGCGAGCCTTATCCGCCATGGGCACAAGTGGCTGCGTTTGCTATGCAGCGGGTTTCGCCGAAATTGGCGGGGATGGCATCGACCTGCAAGAGCAGCTCATCGATGCGGCAGCAGGTATGCCGCTCGTTGGCCCTAACTGTTTCGGTTTCGTCAACTTTGCAGCTCGTTGTTCGCTTTGGCCTTACATTTTCGGTGGAAGCCCGCCCGAGCGCGGCATCGCACTTATCTCTCAAAGTGGAAACATTGGAATGAATCTGACAATGAATCGACGCTCGGTTCGATTCACACACCTCATCGGTGCAGGCAACCAGGCCGTGCTCGGGCCCGCTCATTACGTCGAGGCGTTGCTTGACGATGAACGAGTCACTGCAATTGGCATGTACATCGAAGGGTTCGATGACGTAAATCACTTTGCAAAGGCCGCGCAACGCGCACTCGAAAAGGGTGTACCTATTGTCGTTTTGAAGGTTGGCAAAACCGAGGCGAGCGCGAAGCAATCGAGCAGCCACACGAGCTCGCTAACAGGCTCGGATGAATTGTACGACGCGTTCTTCGACAAGCTTGGTGTCGTTCGTGTCGATTCGCTGAATCGCCTGCTGGAGACGCTGAAAATTCTCGACCTCGCCGGGCCGTTGACAGGATCGAACATTGTCACCTTGTCCTGCTCCGGCGGCGAAGCTGCAATCATTGCCGATTTCGTTCCCGAAGTTGACCTCGAAACGCGACCACTGTCCGAGGCCCAGGCTGCTGATTTAGCGGCGCAATTTCCCGAGTGGGTTACGGTATCGAACCCGTTCGATTACAACACATCGATCTGGGGCGATAGCCAGGCGCTGGAGCGTTGCTTTACGACTTCAATGCAGGGCGACCACGATGCGGCTTTCCTGGTTTGCGATTACCCGAGCATCGATTCGCCAGAAGCCGATGAATGGCTCTTTGCCGCCGACGCATTTGCAACGGCGCACGAGGCAACGGGGAAACCGTGCTTCATTATCTGTACCGTTAGCGAGCTGCTGCCTGAGGCTGTACGAAATCGAATGTTGCAGCACGGAGTGGTCCCGCTACAGGGGCTCGAGGATGGCCTGTATTCGTATTCCGCCGCTGCACGTTATTATGAAAACCGCGAACATCGCATGAAGTCCATGTCATTGCCGCGACCTGTGGCGGAAACGGCGTCCGGCAGCATTACGACGCTCGATGAGTTTGAGAGCAAACGGCAACTGGCCGCACACGGACTATCGATACCCGATGGCGAGGTCGGTTCTGGGGCGGACGCAGCGGCGATTGCAGACCGGATCGGCTACCCGGTAGTCGTGAAGGCGGTCGGCGCCAAATTCCTGCACAAATCCGACCTCGGTGCCGTTGCCGTAAACCTGCCCGATCGCGACATGGTCAACGACGCGGTTGCTGCAATCTCGGCGAGTTGCGAGTCACACGATCTCAGAGTGGAGCGTTTCCTCGTGGAGCGTATGGTTGAATCGCCTATCGCCGAGGTAATTGTCGGCGCGAAACGCGATGAACAATTTGGGCCTGCGCTCGTTATCGGCAGTGGCGGTGTTCTCGTCGAGCTCGTCGCAGACAGCAGCAGCTTATTGCTGCCAGTGACCCGCGACGCCGTTCGAAACGCCTTAGATTCGCTCGCCGTGTCAAAACTGATCAATGCCTACCGCGGGGGTATTCAGGGTGACGTTGATGCTCTCATTGACGCCGTCATGAGTGTGGCCGCGTACGCTGAGGAGCATTGGTCGACACTCCTTGAGCTCGACGTCAATCCGCTGATGGTGCTGCCGGCGGGAAAGGGCGTTGTGGCCGCCGATGCCCTGGTTGTGTTGCGGACGGACGCCTGACGAGTGCACGCCAGAGTAGACAGCAGTCGCGAGATTGTCGAATTTCTGCTATTTCTGTCGAATTCGGAGACCCTGGCCCGAATTGAATCTTCGATTATCGATTAACCTGGGACGTTGATTGGGCATGACGAACATGAATTTCGACCTGACTGACGAGCAAACTATGTTGCTCGATTCCTTGAAAAGCTTCCTCGATGAGGAGATCTATCCGTACGAGGCTGAGGCCGATCGCCTTGGCGAGGTACCGATCGAGCGCGGTGAACGGATAAAGCAAAAAGCAATCGAGATGGGGTTTTTCGCCGCCAATCTACCCATTGAGATCGGTGGTGGCGGGCTCGACTACACGACACTTGGATTGATTGAACGCGAACTCGGCAAAGTCAGTTACGCGCTAGGTGCACATATTGGCCGGCCCACCGAGCTGCTGCTTGCTTGCGAAGGCGAGCAGGTCGACAAATACCTCACGCCGTGTGTGACCGGTGAAAAACACGAGGTCTTCGCACTGACAGAGCCCGGCGCCGGATCCGACATCATGTCAATGGCGACAAAAGCCGTCGCAGATGGCGACGATTACGTCATCAACGGCAGTAAACATTTCATCAGCACGCCCGTATTACCCGACTTCGCTATTTTGTTTGCGGCAACCGGCGTCGACGAAACTCCCAGGGGTCCGCGCAAGCGCGTTACAGCATTTCTCGTCGACCGCGATCACCCGGGTTTCGATATTCAACTGGGTCCGCTATGCGCCGCGCAACGCGCCTATCGAACTTACGAGCTCGGCTTTAATGACTGCTGTGTGCACAAATCGCAAATTCTCGGCGAAGAAGGTAATGGTCTCGACCTCGCGAACAAATGGCTGTACATGGGGCGCGTCTGGATCGGTGCACAGTGCTGCGGAAAGATGGAGCGGCTATTGGAACTCAGCAGCGAGTGGGCAGCGACACGTAAGCAATTTGGCAAACCAATTGGCAAATTCCAGGGCACGTCGTTCAAGATTGCCGACATGGTGACGGAGCTGCAGGCATCGGATCTTCTGGTGAGGCATGCCTGCCAGCAAGCCGATAACGGTAAGATGACCTCTAATGACGCAGCGATTGCGAAACTCTTTTCTTCCGAAGCTCTTGGGCGAGCCGCGGACAATGCCGTGCAGATTTATGGCGGCATGGGCCTGATGCAAGATCTGCCGATTGAAAGGCTCTGGCGCGACTCGCGCCTCGAGCGTATCTGGGACGGAACCTCCGAAGTTCAACGACACATTATTTCCCGAACGCAGCTACGCGAGTACGAAAGTTGACGACCGCCACTGTTTTAATCTCGGGCGCCGCCTCCGGCATCGGCAGCAAGATCGCCGAGGCCTTTCTCGGACAGGGTGCGAACGTTCACATCTGCGACTCGTCAGCCGAAATGATTGCCGACTTTGTCGCCGCCAATCCAACCGCAACCGCCACGCAAGCAGATGTGTCCAGTGTCGCCGACGTCGATCGTGTATTTGCCGACCTCAATCAGCACCACGGCGCGCTCAACACACTTATTAATAACGCAGGTATTGCGGGGCCAGTGGCGTCCGTCGATAACATCGAAACGGCTGACTGGGACGAATGCGTCGCCGTGGACCTGAGCAGTGCGTTTTACATGACGCGCCACGCGGTGCCGATGCTTAAAGCGGCCGGCGGTGGTGCAATCATTAACGTGGCCTCGACCGCCGGCCTGATGGGTGTTCCGATGCGTTCGCCTTACGCTGCCAGCAAGTGGGGGCTGATCGGCCTGACCAAGACCTGGGCCATGGAACTTGGCCCTGAAAAGATCCGTGTAAATGCTGTTTGTCCGGGCTGTGTCAGTGGGCCGCGCATCGAGGGTGTCATCGACAGAGACGCGAAGAAGCGTGGCGTATCGCCCGAAGAAATTCGAAACATTTACCTTCGCCAGAGCTCCATGCGCAATTTTGTGTCGCCCGAAGAAATCGCGGACACGGTTCTGTTCCTGGCATCTGACAAAGCGTCACAAATCTCGGGACAGGCACTCGCGATAGATGGACACACCGAAACATTGGCGAACTGGCTCGACTGATGCGCGCCGCGTGGTTCGAAGCCTTTGGGCCCGCTGCCGACGTATTGCAGCTTGGAGATATCGATACGCCGTCGGCAGGCCCCGGCGAAGTGCTGGTTCGCCTGCACACAAGCGCTGTTAATCCATCCGACACCAAGAAGCGCAGCGGCTCATTTCCCAATTTGCTCGACGGCGGTCTCGTTATTCCAAACAGTGATGGCGCCGGAATTATCGAGGCAGTCGGCGATGACGTCGACGGTAGTCGTGTCGGCCAGCGTGTCTGGGTGTACCAGGCGCAATTTGCACGCCGTTTCGGTACCGCAGCCGACTACGTCGCAATTGACGGCGTGCGTGCGCCCGCACTTCCGGACAATGCCGGTTTCGAGGTAGGCGCCTGTCTCGGGATACCCGCGATGACGGCGCATCGCTGCGTGTTCTCGGACGGCGACGTCGCGGGACAAACGATCGTCGTAACCGGGGCCGCGGGACGCGTTGGCTACTACGCCACTCAATGGGCCAGCCAAGCCGGAGCAATCGTGATTGCCACTGCGAGCAACGATGAAGACAGCGCCGCATGCAAGACAGCGGGCGCAGAGCACGTCGTCAATCACCGCGGTGATACTTTCGCCGCAGATATACTGGCCGCCACTGGCGGTGATCGTGTCGATCGCGTCATCGACCTCGAATTCGGCGCCAATCTCGCAACCTCACTCGACGTGCTCAAGACCTCCGGCACGATCGTTACCTACGGTTCGACTATCGTTCCCGAACCAACGCTGCCGTTTTTCCAAATGATGTACCTGGATCTGAATGTTCAATTCGTTATCGTGTACGCGATGCCCGAGGCGGCGAAGCAACACGCGATTGCCGACATTGCCGTGGCACTTGAACATGACCGCCTTCGTCATCGAGTCGCGGCCAGAATGTCACTCGATGACGTTGCAAAGGCGAATGAACTGATAGAACAGGGTAATATTCGAGGCGCCGTCGTGCTAGACATCAACTAAGAGACCAGGGAAGGGCATATGGATCGCAGTAGAATCGATTGGCCGACCTTCGGTGCGTCGGTAGCATTTATCGTGGTTGTCTGTATTCCGCTCGCTTTCGCGCCCGATATTGCCGGCAAACGCCTGGAAATCATATACAACTATATTTCGAACGAGTTTGGTATTTTGTACCTGCTCGCAAGTGTCGGCGCCATTGGTTTTTTAGTCTGGCTCGCGTCCAGTCGTTTCGGCGGTATTCGGCTGGGCGATGACGAGATCGAATTTAGCCAGATGAGCTGGATTGCGATGTTGTTCTGCGCCGGCATTGGAGCCGGTCTCATGTACTGGTGCGTTATTGAGTGGAGTTACTATTACGACGCGCCCCCATTCGGGATCGAGTCGCGAAGCACTGAGGCCGCAGAGTGGGCGTCAACGTACGGCATGTATCATTGGGGATTCACGGCCTGGGCGTTTTATTGCCTTCCCGCATTGGCGATCGCCTATCCCTACTACAACCGAAAACTCGACATTCTGCGCTTCAGCGTAAGCTGCAACTGGCTTCTCAAGGGACGCGAACAGGGGCCGCTCGCCCGCATGATTGACTTCCTGTTTATGGTCGCGATGATTGCCGGCGCTGCGACCGGTTTGGGCTATTCGGCACCGATGATCGCTGCATTAGTCGCCTGGCTGGGTGATTTTGAAACGTCATACTCGCTCGAAGTCGGCGTCATGGCTTTTTGCGTGAGCCTGTTTGTGTTTAGTGTGTGGCTTGGTTTGCGAAAAGGCATCAAGCGGCTTAGCGATATCAACCTTTATCTCGCAATCGGCTTGTTGCTGTTTATTCTGTTCGCCGGGCCGACCGTATTCCTCGTCAAGACGAGCCTTAATGGGCTCGGACTTATGGCGCAGAATTTTGTGCGCATGAACTTCTGGACCGACCCGTTTACCGACTCAGGCTTTGTTGAGGGCTGGACGATTTTTTACTGGGCATGGTGGGTCGCATTTGCGCCCTACGTCGGGCTATTCATCACGCGCATTTCACGAGGCCGGACGATTCGACAGGTCATCACCGGCATGCTTATTTATGGGTCACTCGGCTGTTGGGTGTTTTACATGATTATCGGCAACTTCAGCATGTATCTGCAGTTGACGGAGACTGTCGACATCGTGCAGGTAATCAACTCGGGCATCGACGGTGCAGGTGACTCTGCGATTGTCGCGACCCTCGAGTCACTGCCGCTTGCGCCAGTGGTCATTACAGTTTTCGCCATGGTGTCGACTATTTTCGCGGCGACGACTTACGACTCCGCCTCGTACACGTTGGCGTCGAGCGCGACACTGCATCTCCCCGCCGGTGAAGACCCAGACCGCTGGCACCGCGTCTTTTGGGCGTTCGCGCTCGCCATTATGCCGATGACATTGATGTACGTCGGCGGCGGCCTCCGAACAATGCAGGTCATGTTATTGATTGCATCGCTGCCAATACTGGTGGTTGGCGTCGCGATGTCGTATTCGCTCGTCAAGTCATTGCAGGCTGATCACCCCTCTTAGACCATGCGCAATTTCGTTGTCGTACTTGCTGTACTGACGTTTTCCGGCTGCGACCGCGCGCCCGCCGTTAATGTCGATGACGAGAATCTTGCAGGCATGTATGTCGAGGATGGCAAAGTCGCGGCTTTTCTTGGCGTGCCGTTCGCCGAACCACCCGTTGGCGACTTGCGCTGGCGTGCGCCGCAACCCCTGGTCACGAAAGTTGAGCACCGCGACGTCACAGAATTTGCGCCAGCTTGCATGCAAACCATGCGTATCCTCGACTGGTACCGCTGGATGGCCGAACAATTTGGTGATTCGGCGGACTATTACGACGACCTCGAAATCAGCGAAGATTGCCTGTATCTCAACATCTGGACGCCTACGTTAGCCACCGACGCGAAGTTGCCGGTCATGGTCTGGATACACGGCGGCAGCAACAAGAGTGGTTGGTCTTACGAGCGCAACTATTACGGCCATAAGCTAGCGCAGGAGGGCGTAATTGTGGTTTCTGTCGCGTATCGGCAGGGCCCGTTTGGTTTCCTGTCACACCCTGACCTTCCGAACGATGAGCCACGCGCCAATTTCGGCTACTGGGACCTGATTGCTTCCCTGCAATGGATACAACGAAACATAGAACAATTCGGCGGCGATCCAAGTCGCGTAATGCTGTTCGGTGAGTCTGCAGGCGCGGAGAACGTCCTGGTATTGATGTTCGCCGACGCCGCTAAGGACTTGTTTCATCGTGGCGTCATGCAGAGCAGTGCAGGATTCGGCCTTGTCCGGATGTCGACACTGGCGGACGAACAACTGCGTGGCCGCGAACTCGCGAATTTATTGGGCCTGCCCGAAGACAACAGCCTCGAGGCGTTACGGCAGGTCCCCGCCGACAAGCTGCTTGAAGTTTATGACCAGCTGTTTTCCAGCTACTACCACTCGCCCGCCATCGACGGTGAATTATTATTCGAATCGACCTGGGATAGCATTCACAACCAAGACTTTGGCGGTCGCCAGTTGATGATCGGCAGCAACTATCACGAGTGGTATGCCAAGGCGCCGGAAGATACGACTTGGGACGATGTATCTCGCAAGGCCGCAGAGCTCATTGAAGGGATCGATTACGAGAGTGCTATAGACATCGTTAGTGAGGAATCCGATCCGCGCCGGGCCATGGATCGATTGATTACCGCGGTTTCGATGCTGTGTGCTTCACAACATGTTGCGGCCACGATGACTGCGTCCGGCAGCGATGCCTGGATGTATCACTTCACTCGTATTCGCGAAGATGAATTCGGTGCCACGATCGGCGCGTATCATGGCGTCGAGTACCCCTATATATTCGCCACGCACGACTCGTATATGACGACCAATGCGACCGATCTTGCACTCGAGGACATCATGCAGAGTTACTGGGTGCAGTTCGCGGCGACAGGCGACCCGAATTCAGGCGAAACACCCGACTGGCCGCAATTCAAGGCGCCCGGCCCGCTCGTACAGAACCTCGGTGACGAGGTATTCACGAAACCCGCGCCGGAACCTGAGCTGTGTGCGTTGTTCGAATCGCGAAACACAGAGTAGATTGGCGAACCCGATCAGGCAATAACGGGGTTCGCAACGCCTGCCACAATTGCCCACATTCGCTTCACCGGCTGAACACTATCGACTGTTCTAATCCTCCTAGTAGAAGGGAGGATCGTCATGCAGTCACTCGTACCATGGCTACGCCAGTCCGCGTCGATCAGGGTTTTCACCATTGGCGCACTCATTCTCGTTCTGTTGATTCCACTTGCCATGATCAAGGGCGTTATTCACGAGCGTGACGACACCGGTCAGGCAGCCAAATTTGAGCTGATGCGTGTCTGGGGAGAGGCGCAGCTCGTCGCTGGACCCATCCTGGTATTGCCGTACAAGACGGTCGAGGTCACGAAGCATGGCAAAGTGTTCGAAGATCAATCGTATGTGGTTTTTCTCCCGAGTACATTGACTATTGAAGCTACAGTGAACTCCGAAATCCGATACCGAGGATTGCACAAGGTTCCTGTTTACTCATCCGAGGTGCGGTTCACTGGTACATTTGCGCCACCTGATCTCGACGGCCTTGGGATCGACGTTACCCGCATCGAGTCGCAAGGTGCTTATGTCGCACTGGGCGTAAGCGATGGTCGTGCGATTACGAAAACGCCTGCTCTTAACATTAACGGACACGCCGTTACGTTCATCCCCGCAGGTGAACAGATCAACAGCCTGCCGCCACAGATCGTTGCACCACTCGGCACGATTCTGGATAAAGAAGGCCAACAGGAAGAAATGCGATTCGAGGTCACGCTCAATATTAACGGCACCGATACTCTTCGTTTTCTTCCCCTTGGCGACACAACAAGAGCCTCGATGCGCTCCGCCTGGCAAAATCCCAGCTTTATTGGTAGCTATCTGCCCGAGCGTCGCGAGATTACTGCTGCAGGGTTCGAGGCGAACTGGAAGATCTCAAGCATAGGCAGGCCGTTGCCGTCACGATGGATCGCCGGGACACCGGCAGGGAAGTCCGCGGAAAGCTCGGCGTTTGGCGTTTCTTTATACATGCCGATCAGCGCCTATCGCCAGACGTTGCGTGCCACCAAGTATGCGGTGCTTTTTATTGGCCTGACCTTTATAGCCTACTTCCTGTTCGAGGTTGTCACCGATCTTCGCCTGCATCCGTTGCAATACCTGCTCGTTGGTTTCGCAAACTCCCTGTTTTACTTGCTACTGCTCTCGCTGGCCGAACACATTGGATTCGGTTGGTCTTACACAACCAGCGCCGCCGCATCGTGCGGTCTGATCGTCGGCTATAGCAATTCCATTCTGGGCAGTCGGCAACGAGCGACGATCATGGCAGTGATATTGATCCTGCTCTACAGCTTTCTCTACATGACGCTGAAAGCCGAAAGTTACGCTATGCTCGCCGGCGCCATCGGCCTTTGGATATCTTTGGCAATCATCATGTACCTTACGCGCCGCATCGACTGGTACGCCAAGTCAGACTCTAGTGGAAATCCTGGATGATGTGTCTATGCAAGTTTTCGCGCGACGTCGCCGACATTGATGTCACCCGACTGAACGACCTTCGCATTGATGCCGCGGAAATTTAGCTTCTTGCCGCGGCCAGAATTGACGAACACCGTTGCGTCCACGCCAAAACGAGCCGCAAATTTTTTGCAGCCGGTGTGCGGCGGTTCGGTGACCTCGATGATTGCGTCCCCCAGCGAAAGCTGTGTCCCAGGTGGCAGATTGTTATCGCTGAGATCCATGTCCAGATACAGCTGATCTCCCGCGAGTGACCAGCGATCCCGTGTCTGGGCGACGAGCCCGGTAACGCGCGCATTCATGATGGTGAGCTGCACATCGCGATCCGAGTGGCCACGCGTTGACCAGTTGTCGCCAACCAGTCCCTGCTCGATATCGAGGTGGCCTTCCGCGGGTGTCTCACGTTGATCAACCTCCGGCCGGGTGACAATTAGCATCAATTTACCCATGTCGCTCGGCGCTGTGAGAATGTGTTTGACGCCCTGTTCAAGCTTCTCGGCGCTTAGATGTTTATCACTAGTCATTGTCTCATTGTCTCATTGACGAATCAGCATTCTCGCAACCGCTGAGTGAGCTCGCGAAGCTCCTTGCGGTAGAACTCACCTTCCTCTGGCGTAATGTCGCGCTGCATCTGAGCATCGATATGATCAATTGAATCGCGGTACCACTTCTTACACTGTTCAACGAACTCATTGGTATCCGCTCGGCTGGCCTGCACCGCATTCGCTCGCGATCTGTCGATAGTCTCTGTCGGTGCCACTTGTGCGGCGGGGCTGTCCCTCTCTGCAGATTCTGTTCGCGTCCTCTCGGCGACGGGGCAGCCGCCGATGGTGGCTGTGTAGGTCAACGGCAACGATTCACAATTTAGAACGCCCAGAGATCGAGCCTGGCACTCGGCCTCTGTTAACGCTGCGATTTGCTCAACGGATACGTCGCCATTCGTGTAAAAATCGTAAACGTAATTGATGACACCACGCGTGCCTGTAGACAATACGTCAACACCACCGTAGAGACTGAACACCTCTGCTGAGCTGATGCCAACACGCATTCGCCTCGCGGTCGAGAGCGCGAAACCGTTCGCGTAACCGCAGGCCATTTTTGTTGATTGCGAGGAAAAGCCCGCCATATTGACGTTGGCGCTATTCTGGATATCGCACGGTGTCTGCGAATACATAATATTTCCATCCGCATCTGCGCACTTATGAACTTCAGCAATACCCTCGCCGGGAAATGCGAACGTGCAAAGTACGATTGCAACGTAGGTTTTTTTCATCTGCGTACCTGTCACCTTCCGCTTTTTTGTATCGCACCGAATCTACCCACATAATAGCAGAATGCACTTTTTAGACCTTGGGCGGCGGTTCAGTATATGAGTGAATTTGAGTATCTCGCTGTATTTGTCTCGATAATTTTCGGTATTAGCGTGACGCACATCCTTGCAGGTGTGATCCGCTCCATCTATCGAGGTCGAACCAACGAAACACGCCTCGTACTGACGGCGTTCTTTTTTCTTGTCCTTATCCTCGATTGGTGGACAGGATTTTATTGGGAGCAACAGGAAGTTTGGAGTTTCGACCTGTTTATCGTAATTGTGATGTGGGCCGTGGCCCATTATCTCGGCGCGATAACACTTTACCCGCCGCAAGCGGCGAGCGTTTAGCAATCTATCGAGTATCGGCGCAATTGGTTTCTATGGGCGTTTATCGGTGTCGCCTTGATGGACATTTTGCAGACCGCGGCACGCGGAGATCTTTTCACGCCGTGGTTCTACCTGCCGTTTGTCTCACATTACGTCGTCGTCTGTTTGCTCGCGATTTTCATAAACAAGCCGGGTTTTCACCGCTGGATGGCTTGGTATCTGTTCCTTTCGACTGTTATTTGGTCCTTCGCCGTCCGACGTTTCTTGATTTGACACCTGGCACCTTAAAATGATCGACAAAGACATCTTATATACGCTGGCCGAGCTTGCCTTTGCGCTCGCGGGTTTCTCCGCCATTATCGGAGTGCTAAGCAGCCGCAGGGACCCCACTGATCGTCAAGTGAATGCGCTCCGCCTCCAGGTCATGCTGGAAACCTGCTTTATGGTCGCGGCAACGGCGCTCGTCCCCATATTGCTCAGTCACTTCGGTGTCGACTCCGCTGTGATATGGCGCATCGCAAGTGCAATTTTCTTGTGCATCGCAATCCCGTTCGAATTTATCGCTCGAAATCGTACGAGAGACATGCCCAACCTTACCCTGACAAAGATAAACGTTAACACTATCAATTGGAGCTTATCGATTAGTGCGGATCTGATTCTGGTGGCCGTATTGCTTGGCGTGGTCGGCACAAAATCGGAGGCGCTTTATCTTGTTGCCCTGTTTGTTCAACTGGCTCTCGCAGGAAATCTATTCGTCCAATTCGCAGGTGAGACATTCACGCGCTCAGACCAGAACTGACGCCGCTCGGGGATCCTTCACGAAGCTTGCACGGGACAACGATCACACCGTAAGCTGGTCGGCATCAATACTTAGTTGTTTGCGCAACAATGGAGACAATTACCGATGGAATCTAGTCTTAGCACGCTCGCCATATTGGCTGAAGTGACGACTGGATTTGTCGCTTTTTCCGCTATCGTCGCCTCTCTGAGAGTGAGCTTTGGTCAAAAACTTACGCCGTTTCAGAGACTTCTCGTTCAGTTTTTCACCGTGAGCGGAATGCTCACAGTTAGCGTCCTGCTGCTTCCCCTTGTGCTGGCCGAGTATTGGCAGGATGAATATACCGTGGCGCGATACTCAACTTTCTACACCCTTGCCGTATCAGGCTCTTACCTTGTGTACTACCTTCGACAAAGGAGCCGCGTTAATGCTAAGACACCGTTGGCCAGCCTGATCGTAATGATTGGGTATGCAATCTTGCTGCCCGTGCTCGCGATTTCTGGGACAGGGGTTTATTGGGAGCCGACGTTGGCGATCATTGCATCCGTTGGCTTTTGGGGCCTTTTCAGCAGCGTGGTTATTTTCGTTTCTTTTCTCGCGGAGTTCGTTAATCCCGAGGAAGAAACAGAAGCATGATCGAGTATTGAGTTGTTTTATGACTGACACCTCTCGGCAGTCCGTCACGATTCGAGAGGTGATGCCGGATGAGGCCGCGATCTTGTCCTCCCTTGCCCTGCGCTCAAAAGCACATTGGGGTTACTCTGCGGAATTTATTCGATCCTGCGAGGATGAACTAACGTTTCTACCTGACCAGATCGCGAGCGACAACTTCGACTTTGTCGTCGCAGAAAGCCGGTCGGCGATAATTGGTTTCTACGCAATCAACAACCTGTCGAACGATTTGTTCGAACTGTATGCTTTGTTTGTCGAGCCACCGCACATCGGATCAGGCGTCGGGCGCCAGCTCATAGACCACGCAATTCAATCCGTGAAAAACAATGGGGGGCAAGCCCTGCAAATACAAGGCGACCCCCACGCAGAAAAATTCTACTTGGCGGCGGGTGCCGAATTCATCGGTACGCGCGAATCCGGGAGTGTTCGAGGGCGGTTTTTGCCGCTGTTCGAGATCAAAATCCGATAAAGTGAGTGCATGCATCGAAGAACTTTTTTGCAGGGTTCAACCGCGGCGGCCGTTCTTTTAGGCTGCGGTCAATCCTATTCGAGTGAACGCGCAAGCGCCCTAACGGCCAACTCTACCGAACGACTCGACCGGTTTATCGAAAAAGAGATGGCTGCACGGCACATACCCGGCCTGTCCGCATGTCTTATTCATGACGATGCCATTGTGTGGCAAAAGAGTTATGGCTTTGCCGATCTCGGAAACAACACTCCGATGACCGCGGATCACCTTCTGAACATCGCCTCCATCTCCAAAACATTCACAATGGTTGCCGTCATGCAGCAGGTGGAGGCGGAATTGATCTCCCTGGACGCAGACGTGAACGACTACCTGCCGTTTTCATTGCAGCATCCGCAATTTCCCGGCCGGCCTATAACTACAAGAATGCTGTTGCAGCATCGGTCGACACTGCGTGATGGAGATGCATACCCCCTCCACTATGCCTGCGGCGATCCGCGCATGTCTCTGGGCGTGTGGATCCGGAGGTTGTTCGAGGCCGGCGGCGATTTTTATGATCCGGACAAAAATTTCGCGCCCTGGGTACCCGGTGATGCGTACGAATATTCGAACACGGCGTATGGCCTGCTTGGGTACCTCGTCGAGATCACATCGGGCATGGAGTTCTCGCAGTATTGCCAGCGATACATCTTCAAACCACTCGGAATGAATCACACCAGTTGGATGCTCGCGGATCTTGATGTGTCGCAGCACGCCGTTCCCTATACGTGGGTCGCGGATACGACAGCGCGGGGCCCGTCCTGGGGCGGCACCCCGTTAGGCGTTATCCGTCCCAACGGGGCAACCTTGGGTGAAGCATTAGACGACGGCTACCAGGAAAACTGTCCATATAGCCATCCGAATTACACCGACGGCTTTCTTCGTACCTCCGTCAACGAGTTGTCGATCTGGGCGCGCTTGTGGATGGACGATGGCAGCGTCGACGGAGCCAGGCTACTTTCCGCCGATACAGTACGGCAGGTCTACGAGGGCACGAGAATGACAAATGGCGACACTGAATTTCTGCAGGGGCTAACCTGGCACTCCGGGCACGAGTTGGACGGGCATCGGCTCTGGGGGCACGGGGGCGGTGACCCGGGCGTCGATACGGACCTCCTGATGCTGCGCGAAAAGCGTCTCGCTGCTATTGTGTTCGCGAACACTAATGGTGTGACGACACAGGATTTTACGGTCGAGATATTGCGCGAAGCTCTCACAGAATGGAGTGATTTTTAGGACATGGCTTTTGATCTGGATCATTTCATCTCGGACTGTGCCAGCGCCCTTGCCGAGCACGCCCCGACAAAACCTGTTCGTGACATTGTCGCACGTGCCGTGTCGGACCCCAAAGCCTTGCAGAAGACTCTCGGCATTCCGACACGGGGACAGGTTGAACGACTGCATGTCTCGGATGATCTCACGGTAATCAACGTAATCTGGGCCCCTGGCATGACGATCATGCCGCACAACCATCGTATGTGGGCCGTCATCGGCGTCTACGGCGGGCGCGAGGACAATATTTTCTGGCGCCGCTGCGATGACGACCCTAACGGGCTAATCGAGGCGGCGGGCGCGAAGTCTTTGGGCCCTGGTGACGTTCGCCCACTTGGAGAAGAGATTATTCACTCGGTGACGAATCCAACATCGCAATTCACGGGGGCTATTCACGTTTATGGCGGAGACTTTTTCAGAACCGAGCGCAGTGAATGGGACCCGGCCACGTTGCACGAATATCCGTACGACATCGACAAGAATATGGCTCTTTTCGAGCAAGGGCAGAAGTAGCATGGCATCCCCACTAAATGACCCAAAGCTGGAAGCACTGCTCGCTCGTTTGCACGCACAGAGCGATGCAGAAATCGAAGAGACGGATGCGTACTACGAACGACGAGAACGCGAAGGGTCGCTCGACTATGAAAACTTTTGCGACGACGACATGCATTCCTTCCTTTCGGACAAGATGGTTGCGCTCGACCAGGACAAAGCGGAGTTTTGCTACCAGCTCTGTCGTTCCCTGCGCGCAACGCGCGTCGTCGAGGCTGGTACTTCGTTCGGGATATCGACGCTGTATCTCGCCGCGGCCGTTCGAGATAACCATGTCGAGAACGGAGTGGTAGTTGGTACGGAACACGAACCCGCCAAGGTGAAGGTTGCACTTGAACATTTCCGGGAAGCAGGTTTGGACGATTTCATCGAGCTTCGCGAAGGCGATCTTCGAGAGTCGCTTAAAGACGTCGGCGGTCCGGTGGATTTTATGCTCGTTGACATATGGGACGTGGCTCTGCCGGCGCTCGAGCTTGTCTCGTCGAGCCTGCGCCCCGGCGCCATCGTCGCATGCGACAACACCACGGTGGACCGAGAGGAGTACCGCGAGTACTTTAGGTTTGTGAATGACCCAACCAATCGATTTCGCACCATGACGGTCCCTTTTCAGGGCGGTTTCGAACTCACCGTGCGCATCTGAGTAACGATCCGATGGGAGAAAACCGATACAACACGCAATTTTTGATTCCCGTGCTTCTGGCCGCTGGCGCAGCGGCAGCACTGTGGTATTTCTTTATTGCCGTCGACGAACCTGTTCCAGTTGTTGATATGCCAGACCCGATACCGGAGGAGATAGAACCCGAGCTGCCGCGTCACCCGATGCCGTCACTCACTGAACAGCAGCAGAAGACAAGGAAGCTGACACCCCTGCCATCACTTGACAACGGCGACGCGTATTTTCTTTTGTCGTTAGTGAATGTGTTTGGCAAGGACGTCAGCGAAATACTCGTCGACGATTTGCTTATCGAAAAATTCGTGGCGTCGATGGATAGCCTGACCAGCGGGCACATTTCCAGTCGCATTCGCCCAATCGGACCGGTTAGCGGACATTTTGAGGTAGATGCACTCAACAACGATCAGGAATACCTGCTCAATGAACACAATTACCGTCGCTATGACAAGCTCGTGGAATTATTTGCGAATGGGGACCTCGATGAGCTTATTGACACCTACCAGCGATTCTATCCTTTGTTTCAGGAGGCCTTCGTCCGACTCGGTTATCCGAAGGGTGATCTTAAAGACCGAGGTGT
>Ga0255051_10000314_pt1 | contig 18057 bp, 16 predicted proteins | sample JV7_2_9_MG_FD_181719 | JGI IMG/M metagenome (GOLD analysis project Ga0255051, IMG submission 181719) | Seawater microbial communities from Jervis Inlet, British Columbia, Canada - JV7_2_9 | ecosystem: Environmental > Aquatic > Marine > Inlet | place: Canada: British Columbia | collected 2016-10-06
CGCAGGGCAAGTGCCCTGCCGATGCCGTCGCTCGCGCCGGTAATCAAAATATTGCGGTTCTTGAGCAAACCAGGACGGTATTCGTAACTCCTCAGGTCGAATTCCGGATGTGCGCTCACTGAAATGTCTTGTCATCAGGTTGGATCGAGGTGACTTTGATATCGTCATCGGCGCTCATTTGGCCTTCATCTACGGTTCTTGGTAGTGACTCGAGGGGCTCGATCTGCTCGAGTTCTTTCCTGGGCCGGATTCCGAGTTCGACAAATTTTCGTGCGCCGGGCAGAACCTTGCGTTCAAGCGAACCAACGGCCCGATTGTAGTTTTCAACGCTGCTTGCCAGTTGTTTGCCGACTTTGTTCATGTGTCCCGCGAACGCCGTCAATCTGCTATACAGATCTTCTCCGAGCTTGCGTATTTCCTCGGCATTGTCAGCGAGTGCCAGTTGGCGCCAGCCATAGGCAACTGCCTTCAGCAGGGCCACAAAACTGGTGGGCGTGGCCAGTATGATCTGCTGTGACAGCGCAGACTCGATCAGATCGGGGTCCTCGTTCAGCGCTGCGCTGAGAAACTGGTCGCCGGGAATGAAGAGGATGACAAATTCCGGGCTTTGCGAGAACTGGTCCCAGTAGGATTTTCCGGCAAGCTTGCGAATATGCTCACGGACATTGCGGGCATGTCGCTCCAGGCTTAATTTTCGCTGCGTGTCGTCTTTGGCCTCGACAGCCTCGAGATAGGCATCGAGCGGTGTTTTGACGTCTACGACCAGTTCACGGCGGTCGGGCATGCGCACGACCATGTCCGGCCTGATGATCTTGTCGTCATCGTCGACCGAGTGCACCTGCTCCTGAAAATCGCAGTGCTCCACCATGCCTGCGAGTTCGACGAGACGCCGCAAGGTGATTTCTCCCCAGCGACCACGAACTTCCGGTCGCCGCAGGGCATTGACAAGGTTTTGTGTTTCCTTCGCCAGCGATTGCTGACTGTCCTGCATTGATTCCAGTTGTGTCTTGATACCGCCGTAGGCCTCGCTGCGGGCCTTTTCCAGATTTGAGATCTGTTGCTGCGACTGTTGCAGAGCATCACGAATCGGCTTCACCATATTTTCGATCGCCTGTTCCCGATCGCCCAGTTCACGTTTGGCCTTTTCCTGCTGGGTCGCGAGATTCTGCTCAGCCAGTCGCAGGAAATTCTCGCTGTTGGACTTGAGTGACTGGTTGGCCATGTCGGAGAAGGCGCTGGCAAGCCGACCGGTGGCGATCTCGAAGGCAGCATCGCGTTCCCGCGCCAGTTCCTCCTGGTCCTTGATGCGGGTCTCCAGGGTGCTGACTGACTGCCGCAGGCCTTTATGGCGACTCCGGGCGACCAGCCAGGCAATCACGCCGCCGAGAAGAAGGCCGAGAGCCAGTGACGGAATGCCGATCTCCAGATACAGGGCGTCGATTTCGATGCTAGTACTCCGTCAAGGTGATATTGATGGGTTCAGATTAACCGCTTTCAGCAGTAATTGGGCCAGTTCTTTTGCATCAGCCGCGATCGCGTCCGCATTCCAGGTGTCCGGATCGTCTCCCGGTACGATATAGCCGTAGGCGGCGGCAATTGTTTGCATGCCTGCGGCGCGCCCGGCTTCGATATCTCTCACAGCATCACCAACATAAACGGCCCTTTGTGGCTGCACGGCGCACTGCTCACAAGCGTACAAGAGCGGTGCCGGATCAGGTTTGCGCCGCTCCAGCGTGTCTCCACTGACCGCACAGCGCAGGCGATCACTCAGCCCAAGTGCCTCCAGTAATGGGTCTGTCATCCTTTGTGGCTTGTTCGTCACCACACCCCATGGGCAAGCGCGGGCATCGAGCACGTCCAGTAGCTCCGGTATGTCCGGAAACACGCTCGATTTGACGCATACGGAGCCTTCGTAACGCTCGAGATACTCGCCATGCAGAGGCCCGATGTCTGACTCCGGGATTTCCGGGAACGCGAGCCGGAGCAGGGCCACAGCACCATTGGAAACATTCGCCCTGGCCTCCTCATACGGCAGTGGGCCTGCGCCATGCGCGAGCCGCATTTGGTTCAGGACGGCGACCATGTCTGGCGCCGTATCAACCAAGGTGCCATCCAGATCAAACAGAACTGCGTCGATTTTGCCGATTGTCTGAGCCATCGTCAGCTTTCGTCAGGACGACGGAAGTGCATCAAATAGTTAACGTCGAGGTTTTGGCCGAGCGAGTACTCTCGCGTCAAGGGATTGTAGTGGAGGCCAGTGCTTCCATTCAGTTGCAGTCCCGCATGTCGGGCCCATGCCTCGAGTTCGGAGGGACGAATGAATTTTTCGTAATCGTGTGTGCCGGCCGGCAGCAGTTTCAACAGGTACTCGGCTCCAACGATCGCGAACAGAAAGGATTTCGGGTTGCGATTTATAGTGGAGAAAAATATATCCCCACCGGGCTTGGCGAGTTCGGCGCAGGACTCGACGACAGTCATTGGCTCCGGAACATGCTCAAGCATTTCGAGGCAGGTTACGACGTCGAACTCGCCAGCGTGCTCGCTGGCAAAAGACTCGGCCGTCGAGCGCTGGTATTCGACGTCTGTCCCGGACTCGGCCTGATGAAGACGCGCTACCGTAAGCGGGCCCTCGGCCATGTCGATGCCGCTGACGATGGCACCGTTGGTAGCCATGGATTCGGCGAGGATGCCTCCGCCGCAGCCAATGTCGAGCGCTTTGCAACCACGGAGCGTGACCCTCTGCCGAATGTAATCGAGCCTGAGCGGGTTAATCTCATGTAACGGGCGAAATTCGCCGGCAGGGTCCCACCAACGCGACGCAATTGCGTCGAACTTGGCAATTTCGGCGTCGTCAACATTGTGTTGAGCAGCGGTCATATCGACGTCTTTACGAACCTTTATGGAGCTTGCTGGAGGACATCATTGGCGCAAGTATACAGAGCGCCAAAAGCGCCGGAAACCCTTATCTGATGCGCCCTGCTATGGTATTATTCCACGTCGGGATTGGCGATTTATTTTGCGCCAAAAATCCTGTCCGGCGAAGTAAAGACTTATATTCGCAGAACCCTGAAAATGATGCATACGATTCCGCTTTTCGGTGGAACCGCTGCGGTCTCTTTGAATACCTATGGTTGAAGTTGCACGGGAAATTCTGTCTGTAAGCCTCGAAGAGGAGATGCAGCAGTCCTATCTCGACTACGCGATGAGCGTCATCGTTGGCCGTGCGCTGCCGGACGTCCGGGATGGCCTGAAGCCGGTACATCGGCGTGTTCTACACGCAATGCGCGAGCTGGGCAACGACTATAACAAGTCCTACAAGAAGTCCGCCCGCGTCGTCGGTGACGTCATCGGCAAGTACCATCCACACGGAGATACAGCTGTCTACGATGCGATCGTTCGCATGGCGCAGCCGTTCTCCATGCGGTATATGCTGGTAGACGGTCAGGGCAACTTCGGCTCTGTCGACGGCGATGCGCCGGCCGCTATGCGTTATACCGAAGTAAGGATGTCGCGAATCGCTCACGAAATCCTTGCTGACATCGACAAGGAAACAGTCGATTTCGTCGAGAATTATGACGGCTCCGAGTCCGAGCCGTCTGTTATGCCGACCCGGGTGCCAAACCTGCTGGTCAACGGTTCGGCCGGTATTGCCGTCGGCATGGCCACGAATATTCCGCCGCACAACCTGAGCGAAATCGTCAATGCCAGTCTCGTGCTGATCGACAATCCGTCGGTCGATATTCCCGAGCTCATGGAGCTTGTTCCCGGTCCGGATTTCCCGACGGCAGGCATAATCAATGGCGCGCAGGGCATCTATGCGGCCTACCGAACCGGCCGGGGCCGCGTGCATATTCGCGCTCGCACCAATATCGAACCACTCGACACGCGAGGGCGCGAATCGATCGTCGTCACTGAGCTTCCCTATCAGGTCAACAAAGCCAGGCTGATCGAGAAGATTGCCGACCTGGTTCGGGACAAAAGGCTGGAGGGCATTAGCGAGCTCCGCGACGAGTCCGACAAAGATGGCATGCGGATCGTTATTGAGCTGAGGCGTGGCGAGTTGAGCGACGTCGTCCTGAACAACCTGTACAAGCACACGCCACTGCAGAGCGTGTTCGGCATCAACATGGTGGCGCTTCACGATGGGCAGCCGAAGCTCCTGAACCTGAAGCAGGTGCTGGAAGCGTTTCTCTCGCACCGGCGCGAGGTCGTAACGCGGCGAACAATATTCGATCTGAGAAAGGCCCGGGACAGGGCGCATGTCCTTGAGGGCCAGTCTGTGGCGCTTGCCAATATCGACGAGGTCATCGCTTTGATCAAAGCCTCAAAATCGCCGCCGGAGGCCAAAAAAGGCCTGATGGCCAGGAGTTGGGCGCCGGGTGCCGTGACCGCCATGCTGGAGAAAGCCGGCAAGACTGATACCCGGCCGGACGCGCTCGAGGACGGTCATGGACTGATCGATGGTAAATATCACCTGTCTGCTATCCAGGCTCAGGCGATTCTCGATCTACGCCTGCATCGATTGACAGGCTTGGAACAAGAAAAAATACTGAATGAATACAAAGAGATATTGAAGAAAATTAAACAATTTTCTGATGTTCTGGCAAACCCCGATGAACTGGTCAAGGTGATTCGCGAGGAGCTTGTCGAGGTGCGCGATGCGTATGGTGACGAGCGCCGAACCGAAATCGTCAAGGACCATACCGATCTGAGCGACGAGGATCTGATTCCTCAGGAAGAGGTAGTCGTGACGCTTTCTCACGGTGGCTACGCGAAGGCGCAGCCGGTCGGGGCCTACCGGGCACAGCGGCGCGGTGGACGGGGCCGTTCCGCAGCCAAGGTCAAGGACGAGGACTTCATCGACAAGCTGTTCGTGGCCAACACGCACGACACGCTGCTGTGTTTCTCCAGCCGCGGCAAGATGTACTGGCTCAAGGTATATCGTGTGCCACAGGCAAGCCGGGGATCTCGCGGTAAACCCATCGTGAACCTCCTGCCGCTCGACGAAGGAGAAAGAATCAACGCAGTATTGCCGACGAACGAGTTTAAAGCTGAAAACTTCGTCTTTATGGCGACCAGTGGCGGAACCGTGAAGAAGACGCCATTGAGTCTGTTTTCACGGCCACGCGCCAGCGGCATCATTGCGATAGACCTTCGGAACGATGACCGGCTCGTTGATGTGGCAATTACGGACGGCGACCGAGAGATTGTTCTCGTTGCAAGCAGCGGTAAGGCGATTCGCTTCAAGGAGGAGGACGTCAGGCCGATGGGCCGTGGTGCGGCAGGCGTTCGAGGAATAAAACTGGCGCCTGGTCATGAAGTGATCGCGTTATCGGTCGTTGGCGATGGATTGATACTGTCGGCGACGGAAAACGGCTATGGCAAGCGTACGACCGTGGATGAATTCCCGATTCAGGGTCGCGGCGGCCAGGGCGTCATAGCGATCCAGACCAGCAAGAGGAACGGCAGGACGGTCGGTGCGTTGCAGGTCCGCGAGGAAGACGAAATCATGCTGATAAGCTCCAGCGGCACGCTGGTGCGCACGCCGGTCAACGAAATCTCTGTCATCGGCCGCAACACGCAGGGGGTCAGATTGATTCGGGTCGAATCAGGGCAACGCCTGGTTGGATTGGCGCGAGTAGAGTCGATCGAGGGTGAAGACTAGATTCCGCGGATATTTGAGACAGGTTTTAATAAAAGATCTTTACAATCAGGGATTTAGAGATACACTTCCCTGAACTCAAAATCACCTGATAATCGTCCAGCACAGATCTTGTCGTCATGTCTCGCGCCTATAATTTCAGTCCCGGTCCAGCCGTACTGCCAATCGAGGTCCTCGAAAAAATTCGCGAGGACATTCCGGACTGGAACGGCAGTGGCATGTCCGTCATGGAAGTCAGTCACCGCGGCCAGGCGTTCCTGGATGTCGCAGAGAAGGCCGAGCAGAACCTGCGTGATCTGTTGTCGATTCCGAAAAACTACAGCGTCTTGTTCATGCAGGGGGGCGCGACCCTGCAGTTTGCGATGGCGCCGCTCAATCTGTCCCGGCCTGGCGATACTGCCGACTACGTAAAAACTGGCAGCTGGTCGAAAAAAGCGATCGCGGAGGCGGCCAGATTTTGCAACGTCAATGTCGCAGGAGATGGAGGTGACAGCAACTTCTGCCATATCCCGCCGGAAAGCGAATGGCAAAAGACCGAAGACGCCGCATACTTTCACTACACGCCGAACGAAACCATTGGTGGCGTGGAATTTCACTTTGTCCCGGACACAGGCGATATCCCGCTCGTTGCGGACATGTCGAGCACGATTTTGTCCCGACCCATCGATGTAAGTCGTTTCGGCGTCATTTACGCCGGCGCGCAAAAAAATATCGGACCAGCAGGTATTACGCTGGTCATCGTGCGCGAGGACCTGCTGGATTGTAAACGGGCCGATGCCCCGACACTCCTGACCTATAAAGCATTTGCGGATTCTGCTTCGATGATAAATACGCCGCCAACGTTTGCCTGGTATGCCGCCAGCCTGGTCTTCGAACACCTGAAAGATCGCGGCGGCCTTGCAGCAATGGCAGAAATCAACGAGCGAAAGGCTGCCAACCTGTATCGCGCTATCGACGAGTCTGATTTCTACAGCAATCCGGTGCAGGCCGATTGCCGCTCCTGGATGAACGTGCCGTTTATCCTGCGAGACTCCGGCCTCGACCAGAAATTTCTGGCGCAAGCAGAGGGCGCAGGACTGAAAAACCTCAAAGGTCACCGCTCTGTCGGCGGCATGCGAGCTTCGATCTACAACGCGATGCCGGAGGAAGGCGTGGACGCTCTGCTCGATTTTATGCAAGAGTTCGAGAAATCAAACGGATAAGGGTTCGGAATCCCAGGCAAACTCGATGTACAAGGTGCTCACACTGAATAATATTGCGGTCGCCGGCCTGCGGCGCCTGCCGCGCGAGCGATACGAGGTCGCTTCGGAGATTACGCATCCCGACGCGATTATTTTGCGCTCGCACAACATGCACGACATGGATATTCCCGAATCCGTTGCCGTCGTCGGTCGTGCGGGAGCCGGCGTGAACAATATACCGATCGACAAGCTCAGTGAGCGAGGCGTCCCGGTATTTAACGCACCAGGGGCAAACTCGAATGCAGTGAAAGAACTGGCAATAGCCGGTTTGCTGATCGCAGCCAGGAACATCTGTTCCGCCTGGGACTATGTGCAGGAACTCCAGGACGCGGGCGACGAACTGGACGAAAAGATCGAGGCCGGAAAAAAGCAATTTGTGGGATTCGAGTTGCCGGGGCGGACCCTGGGTGTCGTCGGGCTCGGTGCAGTCGGCGTCGAGGTCGCCAACGCCGCGTTCGCGCTCGGCATGAAAGTGGCCGGCTTCGATCCGCAGATCACGGTTCGTCGTGCCTGGCAACTGTCGTCCGGTGTTGAACAGACGGAAACGCTGGATCACCTGTTCAAGATATCTGACGCAGTGTCTGTGCATGTGCCGCTCGTCAACGGCACTCGCGGGCTGGTCAATAGCGAACGACTCGCGTTGATGCGGCAAGGTGGCGTATTGATCAATTTTGCCAGGGGAGGCATCGTTGACAACGAGGCTGTTATTAAATCGCTTGACGGTGGGCATCTTCGCGCCTATGTGTGCGACTTTCCCACCGCCGAACTCGTCGCACATCCAAATGCGACTGCGTTGCCGCATCTGGGCGCATCCACCGTCGAGGCGGAGGAGAATTGCGCGATCATGGTTGCCGAGAACGTCAAGGACTATCTCGAAAACGGCAACATTCGGCATTCGGTTAATTTTCCTGAGACGATCATCCCCAGATCGGACGCATACCGAATCACGATTGCCAACGCAAATGTGCCCAACATGGTGGGTCAGATATCGACCGGCCTTGCCCAAGCCGGTCTCAACATCGAGGACCTGCTCAACAAGTCGATGGGAGAAGTGGCCTACACGGTTGTCGATCTGGATGGACCGGTTCCCGAGAAGACATTACTGGCTCTGCGGGCGATTGACGGCGTACTGGCATTGCGAAATCTCGGCAAGCCTTTATCCTGAACCAAATTATATAACGATGTTGGACCACTAGGACTTACAGGCATCAGGAATGGTTAAAGCCAGCAAGAAAAATGCTCCGGAGCCGGATATCTCGTGTGTGCGGCGGCGCATCGACGAGATTGACAGGCAGATTCAGGCGCTCATAAACGAGCGCGCGGAGTTTGCCCAGCAAATCGGTGTATCGAAAGGTGAGGCGGGCGAAGCCGTCGACTACTACCGACCTGAGCGTGAAGCAGAGGTATTGCGGGCGGTCATCGAGCGCAACGAGGGTCCCTTGAGAGATGAGGAAATGCTGCGCTTGTTTCGAGAGATCATGTCCGCCTGTCTCGCCCAGCAGGAGCCGTTAAAAATCGGTTTTCTCGGTCCAGAGGGAACATTTACACAAGCGGCGGTTTACAAGCATTTCGGTCATTCCGTTCGGGCCTTGCCTTTCGGCACCATCGACGAGGTTTTTCAGGAGGTAGAAAGCGGCGCCGCCAATTTTGGCGTTGTACCAATCGAGAACTCTACCGAAGGAACAGTCAATAACACGCTGGACATGTTTCTGACGTCGCCGCTCAAGATCGGTGGCGAAATCGAGCTGCGGATCGAACAGCATTTGATCGGACGCATGGCCTCGCTTGAGTCTATTGAACGGATATGTGCTCACGATCAGGCGCTCGCGCAGTGCAGAGGATGGTTAAGGGAATACTTGCCTCATGTTGAGTTGGTCGGCATGTCCAGTAACGCAGCAGGTGCGAGGCGTGCCAGGGACGAAGGGGGTACGGCCGCAATCGGCAGCGACGCGGCGGCCGAGGTCTACGACCTCAAGGTTCTGGTCAACAACATTGAAGACCGTGCAGATAACGCCACTCGTTTCCTGGTTATCGGCCGCGAGTTGCTCGCTGCCAGCGGGCAGGACAAGACCACGATTCTTGTATCCGCCAGCCACACCGACGGCGCCGGTGTGCTGCACTCCCTATTACAGCCGTTGGCGACTCATGGCGTAAGCATGTCACGCATCGAATCACGCCCGTCCAGGCGAAAGAACTGGGATTACGTATTTTTTATCGACCTCGACGGTCACGCAAATGAAACACCGCTGACGGAAGCCCTGCAAGAACTCGAGAAATGCAGCTCACTGTTCAGGGTACTCGGTGCGTATCCGACAGCCGTCAACTGACCCGGGGCTCGCCGCTTGGACTATCTTGTTGTGCCCACCGCTTTGATGAGTGGTACGGTCACCGTACCCGGTGATAAGTCAATTTCTCACCGCGCTCTGATACTGGGAGCGATCGCCGAGGGCCAGACCGACATCACGGGATTTCTGGCTGGAGAGGATTGCATGGCGACGCTTGCCGCGATTCGCGCGCTCGGCGCTTCGATTAGTGAGGTCGATGATACGACCATCCGGATTGACGGCGTCGGCTTGCATGGACTCAGTGAGCCTGGAGAGGCGTTGAATCTCGGCAATTCCGGGACCGGCATGCGATTGCTGGCGGGCCTGCTTTGCGGTCAGACATTCGACTGTACGCTGACTGGAGACAATTCACTTTCATGTCGACCCATGCAAAGGATCATCGAGCCACTGTCGCAAATGGGAGCGAAGGTAGACAGCGATGACGGCAAACCGCCACTGACAATTCACGGTGGCCGCGAGCTGGCCGGGATTCACTATGCGTTGCCGGTCGCGAGTGCACAGGTTAAATCTGCGATCTTGCTGGCCGGCCTGTACGTGCATGGCGAGACAACCGTCGTCGAACGAGCCGCCACACGTGACCATACCGAAAGAATGTTGAAGTCGATGGGGGCGAACCTGTCGGGCGACAGCGGCCGCATCCGACTTCAGGAGACTGATCGGCTGAACGCGACGAGCATCAAAGTACCTGCAGATCTTTCATCTGCCGCATTCGTGATCCTGGCCACGCTGATCGCGAAAGACGCCGAAGTGCTGATCACCAGCGTCGGCGTCAATCCGACCCGAACCGGCGTGATTGAAATTCTGAGGGAAATGGGCGGCGACATAAGCATCGAGAACCCGCAGTTTGCCGGTGACGAGCCGATCGCAGACATTCGAGTCAAGTCCTCAGTGCTGCATGGCATCGCCGTGGATCCGGCGCTGGTACCGCTGGCGATCGATGAGTTTCCTGTGTTGTTCATCGCCGCTGCCAATGCCATCGGTAGCACACGGTTTTCGGAAATCGGCGAGTTGCGGGTCAAAGAAAGCGACCGGATCGGAGCGATGGCTGATGGGCTACGGCAAATGGGCATCAAGATCGATGAGTCTGAAGACGGCGTTGAAATTCACTACGGCGAGCCGACCGGGGCAACTGTCGATAGTCATGGTGACCATCGAGTTGCCATGGCGTTCGCTGTCGCCGGAACGATTGCGGACGCTGCCGTGAGGATACGCAACGTCGATGCAGTCAACACGTCGTTTCCGGCCTTTTCGGATGTCATGGACGCACTCGGTGCCAACGTGACAGAGGGGCCATCGATAAACACATGAACAAGGTACCCGTTGTAGCGATCGATGGTCCGGTAGGCTCCGGCAAAGGCACGATTGCACGCAAGGTTGCTCGCTCGCTCGGTTGGCACTTGCTCGACAGCGGCGCATTGTACCGGCTTGTCGGCCTGGCCGCCGTGAAGCGGGGGCTGGCCGAGGCAGGCGAGGAGGCCCTCGGCACGCTGGCCGTCGAACTCTCCGTGAGGTTCGAGTCTGATCAAAGTGGCAATGAACGCATTTTTCTTGATGACGAGGACGTAACGGATGATGTGCGAACAGAGGAGTGCGGCCGGATGGCTTCCTTCGTCGCCTCGCTCGCAGAGGTGCGGGCGGCGCTCCTGGACCTGCAAAAAGGCTTTCGAAATGAGCCCGGTCTGGTTGCCGACGGCCGGGATATGGGAAGCACCGTTTTCCCCGATGCGGTCCTCAAGGTCTATCTGACAGCAAGCGCCGAAGAACGGGCGAAAAGACGTCATAAGCAGTTGAAAGACAAAGGTATTGATGTTAGCCTTCCGGCCCTTTCGCGGGACATCGAAGATCGTGACAGGCGGGATTCCGAGCGTACAGTTGCTCCCCTCAAGCCTGCCGAGGATGCCAGACTACTGGACTCCAGTGGTCAATCGATCGACGAGGTTACCCAAACGGTGCTGGACTGGGTGGCTGATCTCGACGAAAGGAATTAAAAGAGTACAACGCGAATCGGACACGGCAGTCCGATTCTTCATTAGTGACCGTCTGCCGAAGGATGCGGTAGTACGTTTGGGTGAGAATCACACAACGGTTCTCTTGGTTTAATAACATGTCTGAAAGTTTTGCTGAATTATTTGAAGAGAGTTTTGCCAGTCAACAAATAAAGCCAGGTACCATCATTACCGGTATCGTTGTTGCAGTTAATGACGATGTTGTCATGGTAAGTGCCGGTCTCAAGTCTGAGGCCGTTATCCCGATCGAACAGTTTCAGGACGACAAAGGTGAGACCGATATCTCGGTGGGCGACGAGATCGAAGTTGCGCTTGATGCTGTCGAAGACGGTTTCGGTGAGACCCGCCTTTCACGTGAAAAGGCGATCCGTGCACGTACCTGGATCGAGCTTGAAAAAGCGTTCGAGGAAGGCGAAGTCGTGCAGGGCGTTATCAACGGCCGCGTTAAAGGCGGATTCACCGTTGAAATCGACAGCGTGCGGGCTTTCTTGCCGGGGTCGCTCGTAGATGTGCGACCGGTTAGGGATCCGGCGTACCTTGAAGGCAAGAGCCTTGAGTTCAAGGTCATCAAGCTGGATCAGAATCGCAATAATGTCGTCGTGTCCCGGCGTGCGGTCGTCGAGCAAGAATACAGTGCCGAACGCGAAGCGCTGCTCGAGAGTTTGCAGGAAGGAAACTCTGCCAAGGGAATCGTCAAGAATCTGACCGACTACGGCGCGTTTGTAGACCTCGGCGGAATCGACGGCTTGTTGCATATCACGGACATGGCGTGGAAACGCGTCAAGCACCCGTCAGAAGTCGTTAACGTCGGGGATGAAATCGAAGTCAAGATTCTCAAGTTCGATCGTGAACGCCAGCGTGTATCGCTCGGCATCAAGCAGTTGGGCGATGATCCGTGGCACGATCTCGGGCGCCGTTATCCACCGCATACGCGATTGTTCGGCAAAGTTACGAACGTTGCCGACTACGGTTGCTTCGTTGAAATTGAGGAAGGCGTCGAGGGTCTCGTACATGTCTCGGAAATGGACTGGACGAACAAGAACGTAAATCCGTCGCGCGTCGTACAGGTCGGCGAAGAAGTCGAGGTCATGGTCATCGAGATAGATGAGGAACGACGTCGAATTTCCCTGGGCATCAAACAATGTCAGACGAATCCGTGGGCGGAGTTTTCTGCGACTGTCAATCGTGGTGACAAAGTCACGGGTCAGATCAAATCGATAACTGACTTCGGCATTTTCATCGGCCTTGATGGCGGTATTGATGGACTCGTTCATCTCTCCGATATTTCCTGGGATTTAGCCGGCGAAGACGCTGTTCGCAATTATAAGAAAGGCCAGGAGATCGAGGCAGCGGTGCTTGCCATAGATTGCGAGCGCGAGCGAATCTCTCTCGGCATCAAGCAACTCGACAAGGATCCGTTTTCGGCCTGGCTCGCGGAGCATCCGAAGAACAGCGTCGTCAAAGGTGTCGTTTCGGAAGTCGATGCAAAAGGTGCCGTGGTCGATCTGGGCGATGGTGTTACCGGGATCCTGCGTGCATCGGAACTCGCCCGGGGACGGGTCGAGGATGCACGTACCATGATCAAGATTGGTGAGGAGATCGAAGCCAAATTTACCAATGTCGATCGAAAGAACCGCAGTGTGGCGTTATCCATCAAGGCCAAGGAAGTACATGAGGAGCAAGAGGCTGTCAGCAGCTATAAATCCGAGGTCGAGGCCGGCCCATCCGGCACCACGCTCGGTGAGCTTCTGAAGGAGAAGATGTCCGGCGGCGCCAAATAGTGAAAAAAAACTAGCCCGGACCCCCCTGTCCGGGCTATATTTCTTTTATAATCGGCAGCTTACGCGGAACAACATCAGAAATAATAAGCGAAGCGTATTATGACAAAATCAGAACTCATCGAAATGATCGCCAGAAAGCAGAAACATCTCCCGGCGAAAGACGTCGAATTGGCGGTCAAGCATCTGCTGGATCTAATGAGTGATTCACTCGCAAAGGGCCAACGCATTGAGATTCGGGGCTTCGGGAGTTTTTCTCTGCACTTTCGGCCGCCACGAATAGGGCGCAACCCGAAGACAGGCGAGGCTGTTGCCCTTTCCGGCAAATACGTTCCGCACTTCAAGCCCGGCAAGGACCTGCGTGAGCGGGTCAATGCCAGCCGCGATTTCCCGATCAAGAACTGATAAGCGCATCCTGGGGCAACCCGCTGCGGGTGGCCTTTTTCCGCCATCCGGTTACCATATTCCCGATGAATCCGATTTTTCTGCCGGCAGCTGATGCGCACCGGTAGCGATGGAGCGGGCGCATGGTCAAAAAAACTGCCGTAATAATTCTGTTTCTGGTCATACTCATGATCATGCTGGTCTTTACTCGACTGAACCCGGGGCTGGTCGAGATCGACCTGGCTTTCGGTACGGTTGAGTCGTCTGTTCCGCTCGCTTTCACTGTCACCTTTGTGATGGGATGGTTGTTCGGTTTGCTCTGCACGGCCATCTTCGCAGCGCGGCTCGTTAGCGAACGTCGAAACTTGAGAAAGCAACTGCGCAATTCAGAGACGGAAGTCCACACGCTGAGAAACCTGCCAATCGTCGATGCCGACTGAATCAACATTTCTGCTGGCCGGTTTGTTCTTGCTGCTGGCCGCGGCAGGCTGGGCACTGGGCCGTTTCGACGAACGCGACGACGAATCTGATCCGCCGCCACCGCTGAATGTCGATTATTTGAAAGGCCTCAACTTTCTGCTGAACGAGCAGACGGACCAGGCACTCGAACACTTCTTGAAAATGGTCCGTGTCGACAATAAAACGATCGAGACCCACTTTGCGCTTGGCAACCTGTTCCGAAGACGCGGTGAGGTCGACCGGGCAATACGTATTCATCAAAACATCATTGCCAGGCCCGATATCGAAGCAGAGCAACGCGATCAGGCATTATTCTCACTGGCCAAGGACTATCTGAAAGCCGGGCTGCTCGATAGAGCCGAGAATATTTTCAGTCGGCTCGCGGATGGGTCTCGATATCAGGTCGAGGCCTTCGAGCAGTTGTGCCGAATTTACGAACAGGAACACGAATGGGAGAAAGCGATCGATGCCAGTCAACAGCTCGAGACATTGAGTGGAAAATCGCTGGAACTTGAGATTGCACATTATTACTGCGAGCTGGCAGAACAGGCCGCTTCCGACAAGGACTTTACGGCGGCGCGACAATTCGTCAAAAAGTCGCAGGCAGGGCGCCCGAGAACGCTGCGGGGTGCATTGACAAGAGCAGAGATTGCGCGCGACACCGATGACACCAAGACGGCGTTGCGTCTGTTTCATCGGGTACTCGATGAGCACACTTACCTGATTACCGAGGCATTGCCGGAACTCGTAGAGATTCATGAGCGCGAGGGTACGTCTGGCGAACTCGAGCGCGCCCTCAAAGCGATGCTCAAGAAGAATCCCGAAGTCAGAACGGACGTCGCGTACACTGCGATCGTCAATAACATCGGCGGTATCGACATCATCGACGAATGCGTTGAAGAGTACATGCTCAACGAGCAAACCCTGGCCGAGTTCATCGATCTGAACCACCTCCAAAACGGCGGAGAGGATCGGGCAGCAGCACTGAATAAGATTCGCCTGGCGTTGAGCAAGCTCGCAGAAACCACACCCCGTTACCAGTGCAAGGAATGTGGCTTTTCCAGCCGGAAACTGCTGTGGCAGTGCCCGAGCTGCAAGGACTGGGAGACACAGCGGCCCGCAGCCCGCGTCCGTTTTGACTCTTTATTACAGCGAAGCTCGGACAGCCGTTAGCCCGACATTCATTTCCGTTCGTATTCCCAAATTTTGACGCGAGTCGGTAGCCGTATTGCTGGCTAAGCTCCAGACCTGTGAACGTAGTACCCGGCCATGTACGGCCGGATCCATTCAAGCACTCACAGGAAGGAGCCAACAATGAAATTATTGAAACGCTTGTATTATCTCGCCGTTTGTACGCTGATTCTGCCTCTCGCGGCATTAGCAGGACCCGTCAACGTCAACACCGCAGATGCCGCAACCATCTCCGCAGAACTGCAGGGCGTCGGACTGTCGAAAGCGAACGCGATCGTCAACTATCGCAAGACCCACGGCCCATTCAAGTCCGTCGACGACCTGACCCTGGTCAAGGGCATTGGAGAGCGAACGGTCGAGATCAATCGCGCCAATATATTGCTGAAGTCGACCGGTAAGATGGCCAAGAAGCTGTAGCGATCAAACCATGATGCTGAAAGGCACTGCGCCACCTCTTGGTGGCGCAGTTCACAGTTCGAATAGAGACACAATGCTTTCCGCATCGATCAGACATTGGCTATGATGCGGCATCATAATAATAAGAAGGAGACAGCGTTTGTCTCAGACCATCCGTACCGCTGTATTTCCTGTTGCCGGACGGGGAACCCGGTTCCTGCCAGCTACCAAGGCGACGCCGAAGGAAATGCTGCCAATCGTGGACAAGCCGCTCATTCAGTACGCGGTCGAAGAAGCGATAGCAGCGGGTGCGACGCAGATGGTCTTTATTACCGGTAGCACCAAGCAAGCGATCGAGGACCACTTTACGCCCGATCCAGAGCTTGAAGCCGCTCTCGCAGGGCCTGGCAAAGAGGACTTGCTCGATTCCATCACCAACATATTGCCCGCGGGCGTCTCCTGCACTTACATTGACCAGGGCGAACCGCTGGGCCTGGGTCACGCAGTCCTCTGTGCCAGACCCGCTGTCGGTGATGAACCGTTTTTCGTACATCTCTGTGATGACATAATTGCCGGCGAGCCACCCTGCCTCCGGCAAATGGCGGATGAACACAGGAAGCACGGTGGAAGTGTCGTTGCTGTCGAGACGGTGCCGCCCGAAAAAACCTCGAGCTACGGCGTCGTGGCGGTCGACCAATCGAATCGCATGACTCAGATCGTCGAGAAGCCGGCCCCCGAGGACGCGCCTTCAAACCTCGCCGTGGTCGGCCGATACCTACTGAGCCCGGATATTTTCGACAAACTCGAAAGTACGCAAAAAGGCGCGGGCGGCGAGATACAACTCACCGATGCCATCGAAGACTTACTTGGCGATTCCCCCGTCTATGCATATACTTTCAGCGGCCAGCGCTACGACTGTGGCAACAAACTGGGTTTTTTGAAGGCAACGGTCGGGTACGCTCTGGCCGATAGTGAGACAGGCGAGCCGTTTCGAGATCATCTACAGCAAGTACTTGACAATAAATAAAAAAATGCCGGTCAGTGATTGCCTAAACGACGCATTCGGGTTACCGTTTGTGTGTCCCTAGGGATCCAAATAAGAAGAATAAGGGAGCCTAAGCAATGGGTTCGTCATTAAAAGCCGCAATCGCAGCCAGTATCATGGTCAGCGGGATCTGTCCACAATCCACTGGCGCTGTCAGCAATAATGGGTTCTCGGCCCAGTCAGCTGTGCCATATGAGATTGTTCTGCAGACCGAGTTTAGACATCCGTCGTCGAGGAAGTATGTAAGCGGTCCGTGGCCAAGATTCGCAAAGGAAATGCTGGCCTGATTGATTGAGCCATCGGATCCTCGATCCTAATCTGATTATTGAGCGCGCGATCGAGACTCGCGTTTACGTTCTACCTCGGTCAACAGTTTCTTGCGCAGGCGGATGCTGGTGGGAGTCACTTCCAGCAATTCGTCATCATCGATAAATTCAAGTGCCTGCTCCAGCGAAAAACGAACTGGAGGAGTTAGCTGAATGTTCTCATCGCTGCCCGCGGCGCGAATATTAGTCAGCTGCTTCGCCTTTGTCGGATTGACTGTCAGGTCGCTTCGGCGGCTGTTGATTCCGATTATCATGCCTTCGTAAACGGCATCGCCATGGTCGGTCATGAGTCTGCCGCGTTCCTGCAAATTGAAGAGGGCGTACGCAAGTGCCTTGCCGGCAACCATTGAGACGAGCACGCCATTACCTCGCTGACCGATCGTTTCAGGAACGTGTCGATCGTATTTCTCGAATACGTGGTAAAGCAATCCAGTGCCGGACGTGGCAGTCAGGTATTCAGTGCGAAATCCAATGAGGCCCCGTGTCGGAATACGGTAATCCAGTCGGACGCGGCCCTTGCCGTCCGGCAACATCGCTTGCAATTCACCTTTACGCTCCGCGAGGCGAGTCATGACCGCGCCCTGATAATCTTCGCCGAAATCGACGGTGAGTTGTTCCCAGGGCTCCAGTTTTACGCCGTCTTCCTCATGAATAATTACTTCAGGCCGCGACACAGCGATTTCAAATCCTTCGCGGCGCATGTTCTCGATCAACACTGAAAGGTGCAGCTCGCCGCGCCCGGATACGCGAAATTTATCCGGGTCCTCAGTGGGCGCAACACGCAAAGCAACGTTGTGCTTCAGTTCCTGCTCCAGGCGCTCACGAATCTGACGGCTGGTAAGAAATTTTCCGTCCTGGCCGGCAAACGGAGACTTGTTGACCTGAAATGTCATGCTGATGGTCGGCTCGTCGATGGCCAGCGGCGGCAAGCCTTCGGGGTGGTCTCTGGGGCACACCGTATCGGAAATCGCCAGGTCCTCGATACCGCTGAATACGACAATGTCGCCGGCACTGGCCGATGGTCTCTTTTGCCGCTCCAGGCCGTGGAATCCGTACAACTCGAGAATTCTTCCTTTTCTTACTGAACCGTCCGAGGCGACAATACTGACCGGTGCATTCGCATCAACCTGACCACGCTGAATGCGGCCGATACCCAACACGCCGACATAGGGGTCGTAGTCGAGACTCGAAACCTGTAGTTGCAGTGGCCCGGATGCATCCACT
>Ga0255051_10000319_pt1 | contig 17866 bp, 16 predicted proteins | sample JV7_2_9_MG_FD_181719 | JGI IMG/M metagenome (GOLD analysis project Ga0255051, IMG submission 181719) | Seawater microbial communities from Jervis Inlet, British Columbia, Canada - JV7_2_9 | ecosystem: Environmental > Aquatic > Marine > Inlet | place: Canada: British Columbia | collected 2016-10-06
GGCGTTAAAGCAATACTACCCGCAAGCCGTTGATTGGTTTAACGATCACAACACCCTTGTCTATTGCGACTTCCTTCAACAATGGCCGACGCTGACCAAAGTCCGGCGTGCCCGCAAGACCAGGCTCGAACGCTTCTTCAAAGACCACAACGTGCGCTTCGCACGCCTCATTGAGGACCGTATCCAGGCCATCAAGGCGGCTACACCACTCACCCGTGATGAGGCCGTCATTGAGGCGCATCGATTGCAGGTCGAAATCCTCGTCGAGCAGTTACGGCTCACTATCAAGGCCATGAAATGCTTCGATGAGGAAATCGCCGCTATCGCTGCGCAGTTCCCCGATTACGAGCTCCTTTACACCGCCTTGCCCTGCGCCGGCAAAGTCATCGCACCGCGGCTGTTGGCCGCCTTCGGCGAGGATCGCGACCGCTACAACTGTGCCGCCCAACTGCAGAAACGCAGCGGTATCGCGCCCATCACTAAACGAAGCGGTAACAGTACCTGGGTACACTGGCGCTTCCAGTGTCCGAAGTTCCTGCGTCAGACCTTCATCGACTTCGCCGCGCAGACCATCAACAAATCCGCCTGGGCCGGTGCCTACTACCGCCAACAGCGGGACAAGGGTGCCTCTCATAACATGGCCGTGCGCGCCTTGGCCTACAAGTGGATCCGGGTTCTCTACCGTTGCTGGCAGGAGCGCTCGCCCTATGACGAGTCGAAGTACCTGGAGACGCTGCGTCGTCGAGGATCACCACTGCTCAAACAACTTGCCGAAGCAGCTTAGAAAAACTTGACGGACCAGCTCAGGGCGTGAAGCGGTCATTCAATCGGAGTATCCGCCGCCAGACTGTCGACAAGTTCCAGGAACTCGGCCGAGTGACCTTTGGCGCCAAGTGATGTTCTCCATATCTTGAAGATAGGAAGCTTCACGGTTGGCTGAAGAATAGATAGACGGCCCTCCCACGATCGAGCATCAAGGAATCCAGAGTGGAATTGATGATATCGATTCTCAGTCTCCACCATCAATAAGTTGTAGAGGATAATACCCTCGCGCGTCTCTGCTCCACTTTCGAGAGGTACACCACTGGTTACTTTGTGCCACGTGGTCGAGTGATTCGCCATCGTGGCAATCATAAACGCCTCTGCATCCGCCGTTGCCTGAGTTGTCGCTGCTCTGGTTTCGTGGTTGCCCTCGTTTATCTGCAGTCCGACGAAGATCAATAAAAAGGCAACGCCGATTGCAGCGATTATTTCGGCAATGGATGCCCAGTTTGACAACTTCGACTTCATCGCGCCCTCATTATTTCCGACTGTTATATTTCGCGTTCCGTTCAGTTTAACGGTTCGATCGCCAATATCCGCTTTGGGTCAGCAGCAGCCGTATTGTGTAGCTGTAATCGTAACACCCGACCGACTGCTTCCGAGAGTAAAGCAGCCATTCACTCAACCTCGGACAGGAGGCCCTCTGTGTTGAGAAGATTTGCCGCGCTCTTCTTGAGGTTTGCTCGCAACCAATAGGCGTGTTCGGCACCGACCAACACGAGAATTCTCTTATCAGGGTTCTCTTCGGCTGCCTTCATGATTTGTCGCAGGAAATGCTGATTCCACTCCTCCCAGGCTTTGGCTTCATCAGGACCAAAGAGCGCACTCTGGAATCGGTGCTTTGACTCAAACAGAATATCGGTCTCGTGTGAATTAACTGCCGCTGGCGACACCCATCGCTCCGCAAGAAATTCAAACAATGAGCTCATATAAGTATTGAAAGACTCCGCCCCGGCCGGGTTCTGCTCGTTCAGGTCTCTTCCGGCCTTTCGAAACAGGCCCACAAGTTCATCGTATAAAGGCTGAGTTGGTTCAAGCGGCACCAGTTTATAGTCGTGCCTGTCCAGCAACGGAAACACTGATTTTTGATATTCCTGCTTGTTCGGCTGGTCGCGCCGACTTTCAAGATCTTTCGTTGTTAGTTCAACGGCAAGAACGTCGGGATTGAGTCGCTCGATCACTGCAGACAAGTCATCGAACGAATAGCCATCCGTTTGTGCGTGCAGTTGGTGCAGCGTGGCTAGAACAATTACCTCTGCCGTGCTTGTCTCGTCCGCATGGCTATGATTGACCCCACCCAAAGTGAGTATCGCGGCCAGGAGACAAGCCTGGCTAATACGGGTATCTGCATGCACTGAGTTACACTATCACAGCAGCAAATCGGGAGACTTGAATTGGCGAAACCTGGTAACACTGGCATTGGTCGCATCTTGCGAGCAACGAAGTTTTCGGCGCAGGGCCTGACACAAGCGTGGCAACATGAGGCCGCCTTTCGGCAGGAATTGTTGCTGGTTGTCGTTCTCATTCCGGCCGGCATTTGGCTGGGGCAAACGGCACTCGAACGGGCCGTATTGCTTGGCTGCCTGTTTATCGTTTTGATCGTGGAGCTCATCAATTCGGCTATCGAGGCCGCTATCGATCGTCACGGAGATGAACATCACGAGCTTTCCGGTCGCGCCAAGGACATGGGCTCGGCCGCCGTTTTTATCAGTCTCCTGCTGGTCGCAGTCGTTTGGGGACTGGTCGCCGCAGAGAGATTTGCTGGCGCTGGCAGCAGTTGATTACGTATCGACATGAATACCACGAAAGTATTTTGCATCGGCTTCCACAAGACTGGCACCACCAGCCTCGAACTGGCATTGAAGAAGCTCGGATATCGGGTTACCGGCTCTTTCGGTACCAAGGATCCTGAGATCGCGGGCAAAGTACACGAAATGGCCTATGCCATGGTCGAGCAATTCGATGCTTTCGAAGATAATCCGTGGCCAATCCTGTATCGCGAACTCGACCGGCGGTTCCCGGGCAGTAAATTCGTACTAACGCGCAGACCAGCCGAGAGCTGGATACGAAGCCAGGTCAAGGATTTCGCGCTGGCCCAAACTCCCATGCGGCGCTGGATATACGGCGAAGATGCCGGTTGCCCGGAGGGCAATGAAGACATCTACATAGCTCGTTATGAGCGGCACAACAAAGAGGTGCAGGAGTACTTCGCGGATCGCCCCGATGATTTGCTGATCATCGATCTACCCAATGACGACGGCTGGACGCGCCTGTGCCCTTTTCTTGGCCATGAGATCCCGAATGAGCCCTTCCCACATGCCAACAAGGCAAGCTGGTCGCGAAAACTGAAGAACTGGCTCAAGAAACTGTAGGAGTGGCTTTAGCCGCGAAGGGCATCGGGCCTGAAGGCCCTCCTACATTTCACTGTCGGGCCTGAAGGCCCTCCTACAAGGGTTTAGTGGTCCTGGCTTTTGCGGATGAACTTGCGGATCTTGGTCATCGTCGAGTCTTTCTGGTAACGACCTTTGACGATGTGCCTGATCTGGCAGACGTTGGGAATATCCAGCGGTGTGCCGTGCGTGCCAATAAGCCAGCGAAACGCACGATCCTCGTAGGTCTTCATCCAGCGCTCGGCCGGCTTTTGGTAATAGGCGATCGAATCACAATAACCGCAGGCCCTGGCAATATCGCCGTGCGTAATCTGGTGTGGCCCCTTCGCTTTCTTGCGTGGCCCGCCGTACGGCGTGAATTCCTCAATCGGTATGTCGAGAATATTTGGGCCCTGCCGACCCTTCTCAAGTAATTCATCGTCATCTGGTAACAGCCGCGTGCCCAGTCCGATATTCGGATGCACCAGACCATCGTCGCGACCTTGCAGTAAATCAGCCAGCGTATCGAGACAATTCTCGTGGAATAGAATGTCTGCGTCGGTAAACCAGATCCAGTCGGCCGTTGTGTTCCTTGCCGCGAGGTTTCTGCCGATGCTGCGACGGAATAATTTTTCTTTGGGCAACGGCTGCCAGTTCCACGTGACGCCCGGGATTTCCATGCGTCCGAAATAGTCGAGTACCGGCGTGACCAGCTCATCCTCGGGCACATGAAACACCGTCATCGTGATGTCGAACTTGTCGGTGCGGTGATTGACCAGCGAGCTGAGTTGGTAATTCAGGAAGTGTCCATAGCGCCAGCAATGGCTGACGATCTCGAGATCAAGCTTGCCGGTTTTCCTGGCTTTCTCGACTGTCGCGGGATCGACCTCGCGAAACCAGGCTACGGGTAACGCGCCGGATACCGCCATTCGATAAAACAGGCTGACAGCTCGTTCACTAAAGCCTGACATTAATTGCTCCGTTTAAAATCATGCTGATCGACGCATACGCCGGTATTTCGCGATCTTGCGCAATGCGTTGATGCGCTGGGATATTCGAGACCAAAAGTATACTTTTTCCGGATACCGGCTTCTAGAAAAATCCGGCTCGACGTCGTCCAAAACGCGCTCCCACTCGTCCGAGGTCTCATAGCCACATTCAATTAGCTCCGGCGTGAGCGAACCATGCGTCATCTGCTGTCCTTTGATCCGGCCAAGATTGCTCTTCCATTTACCCACACTTGTCGGCGCAATCGGCCGGACATCGTTCATCGCCAACTTCGACTTTTCCGACACGTTTGCATATTCGTGATACTCGGAAAAGTTGTGCAACTTCTCCAGCCACGGAAATTTCGCAGCAATTTGTTCCTGGGCCGCGTCGGGATCGCTTACGAATTCATCGTAACTCACTTGCAGAAATCGTTCGTGTGTCGCGATAGCCCGCGCGTAGCCGTGCATCTCTCGCCATAAACGAATGTTTGAGTAGTATTTTTTCTTGTCTTTACCGTGCCGGCTTACGATGACATCGCGCGGATCGCGCATGACATAGATGACGTACAGCTCCGGGTCGTCAATAACGTCCGGCATGTACATCGTATCTTTCGGTCGCTTGGTAATCAGTATCTGGCCATCGTCCGCCGATACCAGGTTGAAGCGCATCTCATGATCGTATTGCTTATCTACCTTGAAGCACGTGACCATGATTTCGTGCAGCAGAGTGGTACCGCTGCGCGGTGAACAGGCGACGATATGCAGATGCTTGAACATGTCGGGATTCTACCCGACACGCATCAACGCTGCCGATTAGTGGAGGATCAGGTCCTCAAGCACATCGTGGATAACCTGTGTGGCGATCTCGACCAGCAATACCTTACCGTCGATCGCGACTCGCTCATAGCCGTGCGGCGGCGGTGGCAGCAAGCTGATCAGGCCAGACGGGAGCACCTGTTTCGCGATCCCCGGCGGCAACGGCTTACCGCGCTGCAGGTTCTTGGCGATCCCGGGCGGCAAGGATTTGCGGCCTTTGCCCCTATTCCCGCCATGGCTGGAGTAGTCGGCTGAATGATCGCGATAGTAGGCCCGGATGGACGAGATTTCCTTGTCAGAGAAGACAACACTCACGCCTATTTCGCCGGCCGTGGCGGAAGTCATCATGAAGGAGAGTATTAGTGCCGCTATTGCAGCTGTAAGCCATTGTTTCTGCATCGTTTCGAACCTCCGGAAGGCAGAAATCGACTGTACGATACCATTACCGGCAACGCCGTGATCGGACTCACATATTGTTGCCAAACAGAGCTGTATACAAAAGCCGCACGGCGGTGAGCGTTATCAGCACACGATAGATAAGCCGGAAACTCTGTTCGGGTAGCTGCTCGCTAAGCCGCTTGCCAACCCAGGTCCCGAGAAAGCTCGCAAGAATGGACGCCACAATCACGATCACGTACGGCGCGAAGTCGAATCCGAACCAGGCATAGCCGGCAATCTTGAACACTGACATGCCGGCGAGGCAGCCTGCCATGGTGGCGACGATTTGCCGCCGATTCAGGCCGCTGTGCAGAATAACGGAATGCAGCAGCGCTCCGTAGGCAAACATCGTCGAAAAGAGCGAATGCACGAAGCCTACGATCACCCATGGATGTTTGAGTTTCGGTCGCCATGCAATATCGGGCAACCAGATCGCAACCAGCATGACGATGCCGATAGCGATCGCGATAACGTCGTCGGATAGTTCGACATACGTTCGTGCGCCGAGTGCCGTACCGAAAAAGCTGCCAACAAGAAACGGCACCACGATTTTGTGTTGCATGAACTGACGGAACAGCCAGATTCTTCCAAGCGTAGACCCGAGTAACAATCCGGAGTGCAGAGGCACGACAGCGCTGACTGGCAATACCGTGGTTGTGATCGCAAGAACGATCATTGCACCGCCAATCGAAAATGCTGCGTTGAATGCGGCGGCGATGAAACTACCTGCGACCAGCGCGATAAAAACCCAGTCGATCGCCACGTCAGACCGCGAGCGCCTGCAGACTTTCGCCCAGCGTTTCGAGCATCAGGTCAGCTTCACTCGACTGCAAGACCATGGGCGGTCGCAACTTCAGAATGTTATCGTCGCGGCCGATCGAGCCGGTCAGCACACCGCGATCACGAAGATCATTAACTACGCGCGCGGTAAGTTTTGTCGCCGGTGTTCGCTCACCCGAATTCGCAACCAGTTCAACCGCGATGAACAGACCGTTGCCGCGAATATCTCCAATTACTTCATGCCGGTCAGCGAGTAACTGCAATCCGGCAGCAATGTATTGACCGACTTTGAGCGCATTCTGCTGCAGGTTTTCATTTTCAATAACGTCGAGCACGGCGAGCGCCGCGGCACACGACACCGGGTTGCCACCGAAGGTATTGAAATAACCATCCGTGTTGCTAAATGCCCTCGCCAGGTCCGCTCGCGTCACAATCCCGGCAATCGGATGGCCATTGCCCATCGGTTTGCCCATCGTGACAACGTCCGGCAGCACCCCATCTGCTTCGAAGCCCCAGAAGTGCTTGCCCGTGCGACCAAAGCCCGGCTGCACTTCATCCGCAATAAATAACCCGCCGGCCGCCTTGATGATGCCGGCCGCCTTCTTCAGGTATCCGGGCGGTGGAGCAATAACGCCATCGCTGGAAATAATGGTGTCGATAACAAATGCGGCGGGCCTGATGCCGCGCTCCTTTAGAGTGTCGAGAGCAACCTGTACATGCGCTGCATATCGTTCGCCCGCATCCGCATCACGATACCGGCCGCGATAGCAATCCGGACTTGGCACGGTAACGACGTATGGCGGCAAATCTTCGACCGGACAAGTCTCCGGGCTGATCTCGTGAATCGCCTTGGTGTTGCCGTGATACGCGTAGTCGGTAACGATCAGGCCCTCGCCTCCCGTAGCGATTCGTGCAATCCGCAGAGCCAGCTCGTTCGCCTCGCTACCCGTGCAGCAGAACATTGCGGTATCCAGCTCGTCTGCGAATTTGGCGGTCAGACGTTCAGCGTAGTCGAGCACGTTCTCGTGCAGGTAACGCGTGTGCGAATTCAGTTTACCCGCCTGTTCGCATATCGCGGCAACCACGTGCGGGTGGCAATGACCAACGTGCGGGACGTTGTTGTACATATCGAGGTACTTGCGACCCTCGGTGTCGTACAGCCAGACACCCTCGCCGCGTACAATATGCAGGGGATGGGTATAGAACAGGCGATAGGCCGAGCCGAGCAGTTTCTGTCGCCTCTCAAGCAAGCTGGAATTCGTCATGGCATTGACCCGCGGAACGTGAGCCTATACAAGGTATGGACCATGCTAACGGTCTATTGCAGTGATCACCAGCCATGCCCTTAGTCGCCCATAACGGCTTGCCGACTTTCGAAGTGCTGCGTGCGCGTGGCCAGGTAGTGCTGTCGTTGGAGCGGGCACTGGAGCAGGACATCCGCGAACTGCATATCGGTTTCCTCAACATGATGCCGGACAAGGCGCTCGCTGCGACCGAACGGCAGTTCATCCGCATGGTCGGCACCAGCAACCCGATAGCACAGTTCTATGTGTATCCGTTTTCCATTCCGGAGCTCGAACGCAGCGAGAAAGCGCAGGAACATATTCGCGAGCATTACTTCGAGTTCGAGCAGCTGGCCGAGCGAGGACTCGATGCACTCATTATTACGGGCGCCAATGTCATCAACCCGTCACTGAACCAGGAACCGTTCTGGGATCGACTGATTGAAATTGTTCGCTGGGCTGAAGACAACGTCGCGTCAGTGTTCTGTTCCTGCCTCGCAACGCATGCACTCGTGAAACACTATCACGACCTGGATCGCCGGCATCTCGATGCAAAGCAGTGGGGTGTTTACAGCCACAAGGTCGTGCGACCGGATCACCCGCTGATGCGCGACGTCAATACGCGCTTCGACGCACCACACTCCCGCTACAACGACATATCGCGCGAACAATTCGAATCGGCGGGCCTTAGCGTACTGGTTGAGAGCGCGGAGGTCGGTGTGCATCTTGCCGTCAGTGCGGATCAGTTCCGGATCATCTATTTTCAAGGTCATCCCGAGTACGCCGCGATCAGCCTGCTAAAAGAGTGCAAGCGAGAGGTGAACCGCTACATTCAGGGTGATCGTGCAACGCGACCGCGGGTTCCTGACAATTATTTCACTGCGGAAGGCACCGAACTCGCCGGGGTGCATATCGATGCGGTCGTTCATGCCATAGAGAGTGGCGAGGCCGTGCCCAATTTTCCCGAGGCCGAACTCCTGGCGCACGCCGACAACACCTGGGGTGACACCGGCAAGGCCATCGTCAACAACTGGCTGGGGCTTGTATACCAACTGACTAACCTCAATCGACATGAACAGTTCATGCCCGGCGTAGATGCCAACAACCCGTTGGATGTATGATCGGCGATCTTCGAATCGTCAGACTCACGGTAATTCAAGGACAGCAAAATGGGCTTCAGAACCAGGCAGGTACACGCAGGCGTAACACCGGACCCACAGACCGGCTCTATATTGACGCCGATCTATCAGACCACGACCTATGTGCAGCCATCAGTCGACGAATATCTGAGCAAAGGCTTCACGTATTCACGCTCCGGCAACCCCACAGTCACGGCACTGGAGCTCAAGCTCGCCGACCTCGAAGGTGGCGTCGACTGCGCCTGCTTCGGTACCGGAATGAGCGCGATTCACGCCGTGATGCTTGCCTTTTTGAACAGCGGTGCACATGCGGTGATCTCGGACGTCGCCTACGGCGGAACTTATCGGCTTTGCACCAAGATCCTGACCAGGTTTGGCATTGAATTCACATTTGCCGACGGCTCCAACCCGGACGATGTTGCCGCCGCCGTGCGTGACAATACGCAACTGATTCTGACCGAGACGCCGGCCAATCCGACGATGAAGTGTTCGGACATTGCCGCCATCTCCGAGATCGCCAAGAAAGCAGGTGCCGTGCATGCGGTCGACAATACTTTTCTGACGCCTTACTACCAGCTGCCATTTGAGCTCGGCGCCGACATTTCGATTCACAGTACAACCAAGTACATCGACGGCCACAACGCGACGGTCGGTGGTGCTGTCATCAGTAAATCGGACGAGCACGCGACTGCAGTGCGATTCATCCAGAACAGTACTGGTAGCATCATGTCACCGCAGGTCGCATGGTTGACATTGCAGGGCTGTAAGACCCTGTCGGTTCGAATGGATGCGCAATCCGCGAGCGCCATGGAAATCGCAACCTATCTCGAAGCACATCCGCAAGTTGCGCAGGTGATGTACCCGGGCCTCAAGTCGTTCCCGCAACATGAGCTGTCAACGCGCCAGGCATCGGGTTACGGCGCAATGCTCTGGTTTGAAGTCAAAGGTGGTCTCGCGGCTGGCAAGAAACTTATGGACAACATCGAAGTCTGGAGTCTTGCCGAAAACCTCGGTTCGGTCGAATCTCTGATCACACACCCGGTCACGATGACCCACGCAGATGTCGAGCCGGAAGAACGCGCACGAGTCGGCATCATCGATGGCCTGGTACGCGCGTCGGTTGGTCTCGAAGACACTGACGACCTTATCAATGCATTGGAAGCCGCCCTCGAACAGGTTTGAGCAAATGTCGGAATTCCTGAACTTTGACACATTAAGCCTGCACGCAGGGCAAATCGTAGATCCGGTATTCGGCGCGCGCGCAGCGCCGATTTACCAAACGACGTCGTACGTTTTTCCCGACACCGACACCGCGTCGTCGATCTTCAACCTGGAACGCGGCGGGCATGCCTATTCGCGCATAACCAACCCGACTGTTGGTGTGCTCGAACAGCGCATCGCTGCGCTTGAAGGTGGCTCGGCTGCTGTATGTACAGCGTCCGGGATGGCAGCTACGTTTTGCGCCATCACGGCTATCCTGAGTCAGGGCGATCACATCGTCGCCTCGACCCAGATGTACGGCGGCAATATCAGCCTGATGAAAAACACTTTGCCGCGCTTCGGCATTACGACCACGTTTTTCGATCCGACCGATCTCGACGCCTGTCGCGCTGCAATGCAGGACAACACCAAGCTGATCTACGGTGAACTGATCGGCAATCCCGGCCTCGACATTCTGGATCTCGAAGGTATCGCGAAGATCGGCGCGGACCACCATGTCCCGTTCATGGTCGACGCGACCTTTAATACGCCATACCTCTGCCGATGTTTCGATTATGGCGCGAACATGACGATACATTCGGTCACCAAGTGGATGGGCGGCCATGGTGCTGCAATCGGCGGCGTTGTTGTCGATGGCGGAAACTTCGACTGGAGTGCCTCGGACAAGTACCCGACCATCACCGAACCGTACGCGCCTTTCTCCGGTATTAACCTGTGGGAAGAGTTCGGCCCCGCCGCATTCGCAACACGCATTCGTGCCGAGGCCATGCGCGACATCGGCCCGTCGATGGCACCTATGAATGCATTTCTTTTGCTGCAGGGAATCGAGACTTTGTCACTGCGCATGGACAAACACATGTCCAATACGGCTGCAATACTCGAATTTTTGCAGAATCACGAGCAGGTCTCGTGGGTCAGCCATCCGAGCCTGCCGGATCATTCAAGCTTTGAGCTTGCAAAGAAATACTTGCCGAAGGGCGCCGGCTCGATTGTAAGTTTTGGCGTTAAGGGTGGCCGCGACGCCGGCAAAGCGTTTATCGAGAACACCGAACTGGCCTCACACCTCGCCAATGTCGGCGATGCCAAGACCCTGGTCATTCATCCGGCAACCACAACGCACTCACGCATCGATGCCGATGCACTGGTTGCTGCCGGTATTACGGAAGACATGGTCAGATTGTCCGTCGGCCTCGAGGACATAGTCGACATTAAGGCCGACTTCGAAACGGGTTTCCGCGCCGCAAAACGTCTCGCCAAAGGCTAAGCATGTATTTTGACGTCAAGGGCAAGCAGGTTTTTGCGACCACGGGTGGCAAGCCCTTCGATAACACGAAGCCGGTCGTCGTGTTTATGGCAGGCAGCGCACTCGATCACACGTTCTGGGTACTGCACGCCCGGTTTTTCGCATTTCGCCAATTTTCGGTGCTGTGTCTCGATACGCCTGGCCATACGAACTCGGAAGGTCCGGCGCTCACATCGATCGAAGCGCTCGGTGACTGGCTAAATGACGTTGTCGAGGCACTCGACATCAAGAATCTTTCGCTGGTGGCCCATTCACAGGGTTGCCTTGTTACTCTTGAATACGCCTCGCGTTACCCACAACAGCTGCGGTCGCTGTCGCTGATCACCAGTGGCCTCGCGACGCCGGTAAACGAATACTTGTTAAAAGCAGCGAGAGACAACCCTGCAGCGGCAATCGGTATGATGAATTCTTGGGGTTTCGACTCCGTCGGCCACAAGCATCAGGGGCCGGTTCCCGGTTTTTCAATGCTTGCAAGTGGCCAAAAGATAATGTGGCGCAATGCGCCTGATGAACTGGCGACGGATCTCAACGCCTGCAACAACTACCAGAACGGCAAGGTAGCGGCCGCTGCCATACAGTGCCCGGTACAGGTCATCATCGCCGGCAAGGACCGCATGGCTCCGGCCAAAGCGACAGCAGAGTTAGTCGAGCATCTGCGCGATCCGAAGGTCGCACGCATCGCCGACAGCGGCCACATGTTGCCGATTGAAGCTCCGAATCGATGCCGGGCGTTACTCAAGGACTTCATCTTTTCGAATAACCCCGCCAGCCAGGCGTAAGCAAATGTACGAAATCAAAAAGGCGGCCATTATTGGCGCGGGCACGATGGGACTCGGCATCGCCGGACAACTTGCTAATGCGGGCATCGAAGTCATTTTGCTCGATGTTCCTGCAGATAGTGAGAACCGCAACGCGATCGCCGAACGGGCACTCGAACGACTACTCGACGAAAACCAGCCCGGCCTGCTGCACGCAGATTTCCTGAGCCGTATCAGAATCGGCAACATCGAGGACGATATGGGTTTGCTATCCGATGTCGACTGGATTGCTGAGGCGATCGTCGAACGCCTCGACATCAAGAAAGCACTGTATCGAAAAATAGATGCGGTGCGGAAAAGCGGTTCGATCGTTTCGTCGAATACATCAACCATTCCAATTTCGTTACTGGTCGAAAACATGCCGGAGTCGTTTTGTGCCGAATTCGCCATTACGCATTTCTTCAACCCGGTGCGATATATGCGTCTGCTGGAACTGGTGCGCGGTGCGGCGACACGAATTGAAGTAATCCGATGCCTTGAGAGCTTTGCCGATCAACGCCTTGGCAAGGGCGTCGTCGTGTGCAACGACACGCCGGGCTTTCTGGGTAACCGCGTCGGTGTGTTCGCCATACAAACCGCTCTACATATAGCATTTCGCATGGGGCTGACGCCGGAAGAGGCCGACGCCATTTTCGGCCGGCCGATGGGCATACCCAAGACCGGCGTATTTGGCCTTTACGATTTGATCGGCATTGACCTGATGAGCGATGTCGTCAAGAGTCTTGAGTCAATACTTCCCGAGAATGATGCGTTCCACGACGTGGCTGCGGAAATTCCGGCCATGGTCCGGATGATCGACGAGGGCCGCATTGGCAACAAGGTTGATCAAGGCGGCTTCTACCAGCGTGCCGATGTTGCTAACGGTGTCGGTCGCAAGACCCTGGATTTTGACAGCTTCACCTACAGAGACCACGACCCGGCACGGCCACAAGTCGCGATCGATGCAGAACGTGCGGGCGACTTTACTTTGCTGCTCGAACAGGACAACAAGTACGGTGAGTACGCGTGGCAAATCCTCGCAAGTACGCTTTGTTACGCCGCCGAACTTGTGCCCGATGTCAATGCGTCGCTGGTTGCCGTCGATGACGCAATGAAACTTGGCTACAACTGGCTCCAGGGCCCGCATGAAATGATTGATGCGATCGGTGTCGATAACTTTATCGCCAGACTTGAGAAAGACGGCCGCAACGTCCCTGCATTTGTGCGCACCGCAGCCGGAAAATCTCTTTATCGCGTACACGGCGGACAGCTGCAGTATCTGCTCGCAGATGGCAACTATCGTGATCTCGAGCGAGCCGATGGCGTCATTCGCTTTACCGAGAAACGGCGCACGCTCACTGCGATCGAGCAGAACGTAGCAGCGAGCTATTTCGACATCGGCGATGGCGTTGGCCTGATTGAGTTTCACAGCAAGGCCAACGCGTTGGGTCCTGAGTCGATGCGGTTAATCGAATCTGCCGTCGCTCACGCGGCAGAAAACATGTCGGCGCTTATTATTCACAATGACGCGCAGCATTTTTCCTGCGGCGCAGACCTGCAAAGCATCCTTGGTTTCGTCGCCAGCCAGGACCTCGATGGCCTGGAGCAATTCCTCGACCACTACCAGCAGACCTTGCTGGCAATGAAATACGCACCGCTTCCGGTCGTTGCGTCGCCGTCCGGGCTGTCGATGGGCGGTGGATTCGAGGTTCTGCTGCATACCGACAAGGTTGTATTCCATGCCAACTCGGTCACCGGGCTGGTCGAATCACTCGTTGGCGTTGTGCCGGGCGGCGGCGGCGTCAAAGAGATGCTGTATCGCTGGTCGGAGCGCCTGGGCGACACGACCAAGGGCGCATGGAGTGCATTCATGAATATCGGCTATGGCAAGACGGCGCGATCGCCACTCGAGGCCGAGCCGCTGGCCATGTTCCGCGACGGTGTCGACAGCTACATCATGAATCGCGACCGATTGCTGACGACGGCCGCCGTTGATGCCCTGGCAATGGCCGATGATTACGACGTACAGCGCCGTGGCCCGCTGGCAATGCCTGGGCGCGACGTCTGGGCCGAAATGGTCGAATGGCTTGATCAGGCGCATGCGAAGGGCCATTTAACGCCGCACGATGTCACAACCGGCACCCAAATCGCTATGATCGTTACAGGTGGAAATATTGATGCCGGCACCGAGCTATCGGAGAATGAACTCTGTGGGCTCGAGCGCACGGCATTCATAGCCCTGGCACGCACGGATGAGACCAGGGCCCGAATCGAATTCATGCTCGAGCATGGCACTCCGCTAAGAAATTGACGACACCATGATTTACAACGCGCCAATAAAAGACATGTTATTCCTGCTGAACGAATGTATCGGCCTGGAAAAACTCACAGCACTACCGGGTAACGAGGAAGTCGATGCGGACCTGCTCGAGGCAATCCTTGAAGAGGCTGGCAAGTTCTGCAGCACCGAACTACTCCCCATTAACCAGAGCGGTGACGAGCATGGCGCCAGGCACGAAAATGGCAGTGTCAAAACGCCGCCGGGTTTTAAGGAAGCTTATACTCAATTTATCGAGAATGGCTGGACCGGCATAGACGCAGATCCCCAGCACGGCGGCCAGGGCCTGCCAAAAGTGCTGCAGGTATTGATCGACGAGATGCTCAGTGCTACCAACCTCTCGTTCAAGCTGTACGCGGAACTCAGCCGTGGCGCATACCATGCGCTCGACAATACCGCGTCTGACGAAATTCGCGAGCGCTACCTGCCCAATATGGTTGCGGGCATTTGGTCTGGAACAATGTGTCTTACCGAACCGCATTGCGGCACGGACCTTGGCCTGCTCACAACAAAGGCGATTCCCGATTCGGACGGTAGCTTTAAGGTTAGTGGCTCCAAGATTTTCATTACCTCGGGCGACCACGACCTCACCGAAAATATCCTGCACCTCGTTATTGCACGCATTGATGGCGCTCCTGCTGGCACGCGCGGCATCAGTTTGTTCCTCGTGCCGAAATACCTGGTCAACGACGACGGCTCGCTTGGTGAACGCAATGCCGTTACAACCGCATCGATCGAACACAAGATGGGCATTCGTGCCTCGGCGACCTGTGCGTTGAACTTCGAGAACGCCACGGGGTACCTGATCGGAGAGGAGAATCGCGGTCTGGCGGCAATGTTCAAGATGATGAACATGGAACGCATGACGGTTGGCATGCAGGGCTTGGGCTTTTCCGAAATCGCCTACCAAAATGCCCTCGCCTACGCTTTGGATCGCAGACAAAGCACAGCGCCCGCGCCGCGCCCTGATAACAACAAGGCCGCCGACCCAATCGTGTTCCAGCCAGAAATCAAGCGCCAGCTATTGACGATGCGCGCGCAGATTGAAGGCGCACGCGCGCTTGCCGTATATGCCGCGCTGCACGCCGACATCATGGAAAAGTCGGAAGACGATGCTATCGCTGCCGATGCGGGCAATACCGTTGCGCTGTTAACACCGGTGATCAAGTCATTTTTCAGCGATCTCGGCATGAGCTGTACGCTGTCCGCTCAGCAAGTTTTCGGCGGACATGGCTACATTCGCGAGCACGGCATGGAACAACTCGTGCGCGACTGCCGGATTACGCCAATTTATGAAGGCACGAATGAAATTCAGGCGCTGGACCTCGTGTCGCGCAAGCTCACAGGTGGTACTGGTGAATTCGCCGACCGCTTCCTGGCTGATTGGATGGCGTTTGCAGAGGAGCACGGTGATACCGATGCAGCAGCTGCGATGCAGCGGCTCATTGAAGCGACCGCGTGGATTCGTGATCGACATGCGGCAAACGACGCTGCTGTGCGCGGTGCCGCAACACAGTACCTGCGCTTATTCGCGCTGACGATTATCGGCTGCATGTGGACGCAGGCGGTCGTTGCGATACAAGGCAAAAGTGGTCGCTTTTATGACGCCAAACGAAAGGTCGCCCGTTTTTATGCGCAACAGCTGTTGCCGGAGACCGCATCGCTGCTGCAAACGATTACCGGCGGTGAAGGCGCACTCTCCGAGTTCGAGGTCAGCGATTTTGGTGACTAAGTGTTTCGGACTTGCTCTCTGATCTCGTCCGGAATACGGATCTGCGACTCGATCCACGGCGCTTCGCAAACGGTTGCCTGCCGCGTGTCGACCGGCGCCAGCATAGTCAGCGTGGTGCCGATAGCTGATTGCTCAGCCGGGACATTTGCCCAGCCGATATTCTTCTTTAGCCTGGGTGAATAGACACAGCGCGTTACGTGCCCGGTTTGCTGGCCATCTTTTTGCAAACCCCAGAACGCGTCGTTGCCCTCGATTGGCTCGCCATCAATCTCGATGCCAACGAGCAGTCTTTGCGGCCCTTCCTCGCTGATCTGTCGTAACGCCTGCTGGCCAATGAAGTCGCCAGCTCGATCAAAATGTACGAACTTGCCCATGCCGATCGTGAACGGACTGTCGTTCAGCGTAATGTCGGAACAGTATGAAAGCAGGCCACCTTCAATGCTACGGATGGTACTCGGTGACGTCGGGGCGATCTTGTACTTCTTGCCGGCTTGCATGATCCGCTCCCAAAGCTGATCGCCATACTGGCCGTCACGCAAATAGATTTCGTAGCACAGTTCACCGCTCCAGCCAGTGCGCGAAACTACCAGCGGGATACCATCCAGGGTCGTTTCCTGCAGGCGATAGTACGGCAGCTCGAGCGCCCAATCACCAAACAGGTCGTAGGCGACGAACGGTGCTTTCGGTCCTTGTAGTTGCAGTGGCGACACGTCTGGTTCAGCGATCGTGACATCCATGCCGCTGTTCACCGCTACACCTTTAATCCACCACAGCAAATCACCATCGCCAGGCGATATCCAGTACATGTTTTCTTTTATGCGCAGCATCACGGCATCATTAACAATGCCGCCCGCCTCATCCGTCAGCACGATGTACTGGCACTGGCCTACCTCGCAACCGGATATGTCGCGTGGCGTAAGATACTCAATCAACTTGTACGCGTCAGGTCCCGAGATCTGCACTTGACGCTGGCAAGACACATCCCACAGCGTCACGTCGTTAACGAGACTCCAATAATCGCGAACATCGTCGCCGTATGAGGTCGGCATATAGACATGGTTGTAGATCGTGAACGCCTCCGCGCCATAGCGGAGCGTCGCATCAAAAAACGGCGACTTCCTCACCCGTGGTCCGATCGAAATCCGGGGACCCCTTGAGTCATGCTTCATCAGCGGGCTAAACTCCTACAATGCGAATATTACCGACCGTCATCATATTGAGTTTGCTCGTTGCCTGCACTGGGAAAAGCGACTCACCCACGCCCACTGGCGACCCAATATTGCTGACCATTATTGGCACCGGCGATGTACATGGCGAGCTTCTGCCAAGCCATCAACGCGGTGGACTGACCACACTGTCAGGTTACATGGCTGCGGTGCGATCGGCGCGTGCGGATGATGGCGGCGCAGTTCTGCTCATCGATGCCGGCGACATGTGGCAGGGAACGCTCGAATCCAACCTGGCCGAGGGTGCCACAATCGTCGAGGCATACAACGCGCTGGGCTATAACGCTGCCACCATCGGCAATCACGAGTTCGACTTCGGCCCGATTGGAGCGCTGGCTGTTCCCGCGAGTGATAGCGACGATCCACGCGGTGCACTACGGCAACGCGCCACGGAAGCGCAGTTCCCGATCCTCGGCGCAAACACCATCGATTCCTCGACGGGCGAGCCGGTCGACTGGGAAAACGTGACTCCATCGACCATGCTCAACGCCGCGGGCATCGATGTCGGCGTGATTGGGCTGATCACGAGCGAAGCGTTAGTTACTACCATGGCCGCGAATATCGTGGGGCTCGAATTCAGGCCACTGGCAAAAGCGATCGAGCGCGAGGCAAC
>Ga0255051_10000321_pt1 | contig 17746 bp, 17 predicted proteins | sample JV7_2_9_MG_FD_181719 | JGI IMG/M metagenome (GOLD analysis project Ga0255051, IMG submission 181719) | Seawater microbial communities from Jervis Inlet, British Columbia, Canada - JV7_2_9 | ecosystem: Environmental > Aquatic > Marine > Inlet | place: Canada: British Columbia | collected 2016-10-06
ACAGATTTAGTCAAGACGGCACCGACCAGCATTAAGGACGTCTTCGATTTGAAAAAAATCCCCGGCAAACGTTCACTAGAGAAAGCACCCATCGCTAATCTGGAATGGGCCCTGATCGCCGACGGCGTAGACCCGGATAAAGTCTACGACATGCTCGAAACCGATGCCGGTGTAGACCGGGCATTTGCCAAACTAGATACCATTAAAGACCAGGTAGTCTGGTGGGAACGCGGCGCGCAAACTCCACAGTTACTGGCTGACGGTGAAGTAGTTATTGGCTCATCTTACAATGGTCGACTTTTCTCGGTTATCGAAGAAGAAAAGCAGCCTATCGCGATGATGTGGGATTGGCAGATGTTCGATCTTGACGGATGGATTATTCCGAAGGGTGGCGCGAATCATGACGAAGCGATGAAATATCTGCGCTTTGCTACCGATACCCAACGGCTTGCTGATCAGGCCAAGTATATCTCCTACGGTCCGGCACGGAAATCTTCGGCTCCGATGGTCGGCAAACACGCCACACTCGGCATAGACATGGCTCCGCATATGCCAACGGCCCCGGCAAACGCCAAAAATATCATGTTATACAACTACGTGTGGTGGGCAGACAACAGAGACGACCTGACCGAGCGTTTTAACGCCTGGTTGGCGAATTAATCTCCGTTCGATTCGATTGGGGTGGTCGTTGGCCACCCCAATTTATTCGGCAAACGCCACAACATTGACAACATGAATATAGCAACGACATCGTCTGGAATGCTCACAACTGCGGACGGCAAGCCACTTAAGGCAAGCCTCGCTCGTGCGCAGAGACGACTTAAAATTCGCGCCTTACTACTGGTGGCGCCCTTGTTCATTTTTATCATGGGCACTTTTTTTGTTCCGGTAGCCGACATGCTATTTCGCAGTGTCGAGAACCAGATGGTTCCTGAGATACTGGTAAAAACCGCTCCTTTACTGCTTAAATGGGACGATAGTAAGGGTGAGCTACCTTCAGAAGATGTATTTGCCGCCGCACAGAGTGATTTTGCTATTGGTTTTAAAAATAAAACCATTCTCAGGGTTGCGCGGCGAATGAATTACGAAAAATCAGGCTTCTCCAGCCTGTTTAGAAAAACAGCTCGCAAAGCGATTAAATTAGAACCTCCCTATAAAGAGGCTTTCATCAAGACCCACAAAAAATGGGGCGACATAGACACCTGGCGTTATCTAAAGCGGGAATCTGGTAACTACACGTTATCGTATTACCTGGCCGCAACGGATCTGAGTTATGGACCCAGCGGCGAAATTTCACCCAAAGGCGAAAAAGATGCGATTTATCTCAAGTTGTTCTGGAGAACATTGAAATTAAGTTTCCTGATTACCTTCTTGTGTTTATTGCTCGCCTATCCGATCGCCTATCTGCTATCAACCTTGCGGGTTAAGACCAGCAACCTTTTGATGATCCTCGTTTTATTGCCATTTTGGACATCACTACTGGTACGCACGACGGCATGGATTGCCCTACTGCAACAGGAAGGGATTATTAACGATGTTTTGGTTGGTATCGGCCTTATCAGCAATGATGGTCGACTGGCAATGATTCACAACGCCACCGGTACCGTGGTAGCGATGACACATATTTTACTGCCATTCATGGTCTTGCCCTTGTATTCAGTAATGAAAACTATTCCACCGACCTATATGCGGGCGGCAAAAAACCTGGGGGCAACACCGACCGTGGCCTTTATTCGCGTTTATTTTCCCAATACCATTTCCGGTATTGGCGCTGGCGGCATTTTAGTATTCATTATCTCGATCGGCTATTATATAACACCCGCGCTGGTGGGTGGTGTCGATGGCACGCTGATCAGTAATTTCATTGCCTATCACATGTCCATTTCACTCAATTGGGGTATGGCTGCCGCACTCGGGGTTATTCTTCTTGGTATCGTGTTGGTGCTTTATTATTTCTACGACAGAATTGTCGGCATCGACAATATGAAACTGGGCTAGCTTATGGCACTTCCAACGTATGCAACTTTGGGTGAAAGAATCTGGTTCTACAGCTTCAGAAGTATCTGTGCGTTAATTTTCTTATTTCTTATTATCCCGATCATCATCATTATCCCCCTGTCGTTCAACGCGGTGCCATTTTTCACCTTTACCGAGGCCATGTTGAATTTTGATCCGGCAGGCTATTCTCTAAAATGGTACGAGGAATTTTTTAACAGCCTCAACTGGCAGGGAGCAGTCAAGAACAGCATGATTATCGCGCTGTTTTCCACCATACTAGCGACGACCCTGGGCACCCTCGCCGCGCTCGGGTTGAGTCGATCAATAATGCCCTACAGGTCGGTATTTATGGGTTTATTGATCTCGCCAATGATCGTACCACTCATCATATCAGCAGCGGGGATGTACTTTTTTTATTCCAGAATTGGTCTTCAAGGTACCTATCTTGGTGTCATACTCGCGCATGCGGCGCTCGGCACACCTTTTGTCGTCATTACCGTAACAGCCACGTTGTCGGGTTTTGATCAGGTGCTGATTCGTTCGGCTGCCAGTCTGGGAGCAACACCCACCAGGACCTTTTTTTACGTCGTCATGCCCTTGATTCTTCCCGGCGTCATCTCGGGTGCCCTGTTTGCGTTTATCACCTCATTTGATGAAGTGGTGGTGATTTTATTTGTTGGCAGTTACGAGCAAAGAACGATTCCGTGGCAGATGTTCTCCGGCATCCGTGAACAGATTAGCCCAACCATTTTAGCCGTGGCAACCATATTGGTACTTTTCTCAATGGCCCTGTTAACCGTGGTAGAATTGCTGCGAAGACGCAACGAAAGACTGCGCGGCCTGACACCGAATTAGTAAATACTATTCATACTGTTTTTGGTTGTGTTACCAGGCAACTGAGGCAACAGCGTGAAAATCGGTGATATGGTGTACTATCTGTACACCGATAAAAATAATACTGAAATCAAATTTGCCGCATCGGTGGTGTCGATCGTCGCAGAAGGTATTCACATAAGGGTGGGCCGTTTCGACGTTCTGTCGAGCAGGTTTGAAACTTTCGAATCAACCGTAGCAGCAGATAAACTCTCACCAAGGTTAGTGCCTTGCAGCTTTGAGAACGAGCTCAACGACGCCTCCGCCGTTAAGCAAGGTTAATTTTCGCCTAACCCTATTCGTGGCTTGCTGCCACTTTTAAGGATTAAAATTGCTCGCTACACTAAATGCTATTACGCCGATTTTCCTGATCATCGCGATCGGCTATCTGCTATACCGCACCCGCATCGTTGGCGAAGAAGTCTGGTCAGCGATCGAACATATTTGCTTTTATTTATTGCTGCCCTTTCTCATTATCCGTACCTTGAGCCGGGCTAACCTGGGCAGCGTCCCTATCGTCGATTTTGTGCTGGTTCTGATAGTCGCAATTATCGGCATGTCCTTTTTGTTGATTTTAATTCATACGCTCCTTCGCAACCGCTATCCAGACAGTGGCCCCACTTTTACCAGTCTTTTTCAGGGCATAACACGCTTCCACGGATTTGTCGCACTTGCGACGATTGGTCCGTTGTACGGAGACGAGGGTGTCACACTGGCCGCACTCGCGCTTGCGATCATGGTACCAATGCTGAATATGTTATCGGTGGTCGTATTGTCGTTGTATGGATCGGCTGCGAATAATCCCGAATTTAAAGCCGTATTCATGCGTGTTTTGAAGAATCCGTTAATTATTGCCTGCGCCACAGGCCTGGCGCTTAACTGGACCGGAGTGCCCGATGTCATCTTCGATACGATTATTATAATTGGTAATGGGGGCCTCGGCCTGGCCCTGTTAGCAGTAGGGGCAGGTTTGCGTATCGGCCAGGCAGCCGATCAGAAATTACTCATTGCCATCGGCGTATTCACGCGGTTAATCGGCATGCCGTTAATGATTATCGGCATGGCCTGGCTGGTCGGGCTGGAAGGCCTACCACGCACTGTAGCTATAATCGCTGGCGCAGTACCAACTGCAGCATCGTCCTACGTAATGGCAAGAAAAATGGGTGGTAATGCCGAATTGATGTCGAATATTATGACTTTTCAGGTGATCGCAGCGATTGTCACGCTACCCGTTTTTATTTACATCGCCGAACATTATTAAATGTCGCGATTATGATTCAAGTATTCGGCACCGGCGGTATTAATACGAAATTTCCGAAATGGGTTTTCTTCAGAAATTCCTGCTGTGCTTCGACAATATCTTCGAGCGCAAAAGTTTTTGCCACCAGCGGTACAATATCACCCTTTTCAATATACCAAATCAGGTTGGGGAATACCTGTTCATCCCAGGCGGTACAGCCAATCAGGTTGAGATCTTTCAGATAAAAACTGCGCATGTCCAGTGTTACCAGCGGCCCCCCGATCGCGCCCGAAGACGCATAACGCCCACCCCTTTTCAAAATCTCAATTAATTGCCCGAATGTGTCGCCCGCAACATTATCAATAACCACATCGACGCTATTTTTACCTAGCGATACGAGAATATCCGTACCTCTTTCAAGCACGCGTTCGGCACCAAGCGAATATACCTGGTCGATTTTCGACTTTCCGGCGATAGCATAGACTTTAGCGCCCCGTCGTCTGGCTAATTGCACAACCGCTGATCCGACACCACCCGATGCACCGCTCACCAGTACGCTATCCCGATTACTGACTGCGGCTCGATGCACCATGTTCTCAGCGGTACCGTAAGCACAGGGTATGGTAGCGAGTTCGATGTCGCTCCAGTCGCAATCGACGGCAAAGACCTCGCTCGCAGGCACCTTTACATATTGCGCAAAAGCGCCGTCGAAATCGGAAGCCATCCAGAAATTTTCCATCGAAGCAAATCCCTCGCGGCGCATACAGGCGCGAACCAGCACTCGCGAGCCGAGCATACTCGAATCTTCACCCGCTGCTACTTCGATCACCCGCCCGCAACAATCAGTACCCTGAATCAGGGGAAATTGAGTGGGCTCGTTCCAACCACCATCGGCGATGGTGGAATCCGGTGACGACTGCCCCGCTGCATCTTCGGTACTGCCGGTAACCGATGATGAATACCAGCCGAGACGCGTGTTAATTTCAGTATTATTAACACCCGCGGCGAGTACCTGAATCAGCACCTCACCCGAGCCTAGTTGCGGTATCGGTACATCCTTGTATTCGAGCTTACCGTACCCGCCGTTACCAGTCGTGACAACTGCTTTCATAGTTGTTTCGTCACCGGTAACGTCAAATCGACACCGGGAATTTCTCAGGACAGGTTTTACTGTCGTCATATCATTTCGTTGCTGGTAGTCAGACAAATAGAATAATCACCATTTTTAACAAAGTCGAGCAGCATATAAAAAAATTCTATCTCGAGGGTAGACATCAGTATTAATGTTTCGTATACACCTCGTATCCAGCTTCTTCGGGTTCATCGTCAACCATTTCCGCGGGGAATCCAGGCGCGAGTATTTCAACACTAGCCGCCGCCTCCAGGCGTTTGATAATATTAGGCGAGAATTCACGCGAACCATAACGCGCCTGTCCGTTTTTAAAAATTTCCTGCATAATCGGCGCCAGTTCGAGCTTCAAATTACCGCGTTCGGCGACATCGTTGAACAGGCCGATATCCTTGCACACCAGATCCATGGTAAAGCTGATATTCCGACTGCCATTTAAGATCACCTGGCTTTCAGTTTCATGCACAAAAGAATTCCCCGAGGAAATGCGGATAGCCTCGTAAGTGGTGTTTAAATCCATCCCAGCGACCTCGGCGGTGACCAAAGCCTCGCACAAGCTCAGCAAGTTTGCGGTGGCCAGGTAATTGGTAACCACTTTTAAAACCGACGCCGAACCCAGTGCGCCGGTGTGCAAAATACGCCGCCCCATCGTCGTCAGCAGCGGCAATATAGTTTCAAATGTCGAGCGCTCGCAGCCGGCAAATATTGCTATATTGCCCGTCGCCGCACGGTGACACCCGCCCGATACCGGACAATCGACAGGCTCTGCACCGACCGCCCTGACCTTTTCGCCGAGACGCAGCACCTCGTCCTTGTCAGTGGTGCTCATCTCTGCCCAGACCTTGCCTTCGCCCAGGCCCGCGAGCGCACCATCTTCGGCTTCCATTACCGCTGCACTCGCCGCCGGACTTGGCAGACAGGTAATTAATACGTCGACATTCCTGGCCATTTCAATCGGACTATCGGCCCATCTGGCACCACCATCGAGAAACGGCTGCGCGATATTCCTATCCAGATCGCGCACTGTCAGATCGATGCCGTTACGCAGTAAACTACCGGCCAACTTACCACCGACATTACCCAAACCTATAAAACCCACCTTTAGCATAACTCGCCCTGCTGAACTCTGTTAAAAACTGTCGCCTATTATTATGATTGCTGGCCTGAATTCATAGGCTATTTTTTCCCGCTTCATGGTAAACCGGAATCCATCTGATATCGATAAACTGGCGACAGAATTTACAGTCAATTGACAACTGGATTTCCACCAAAATGCTATTTATACTCGCCTCCTGAATCAACAGGTGAGCCGTTACGATGCCCAAATTAACCACTGTATACTGGCGTGATATTCCTGCCCAGGTCATTGCCAAAGAACGCCGAGAAAATGCCAAACTGGTATTAACCGAACGCTTCGCCATAACCATCGACAAAGCAGCAATGCGCGCCAAAATGGCTGGTACCGATGCCTACCTCGAGCAGTGGCGACAGGAAGCGGTAAACTGTGGCAAGGACTTGCAGGCGGCCGTCGATGCGGCGGCCAGCAAGCTGGAACAAGCCTATGATGATGACCGGCTTGCCGAACTGGTGCGTAGTGGAGGTGTTGAATCTGGATATATCGACTAACGTCGATATATGCATGTCTATTTACTGGATTGCGGGGTTTCGCCCACTAAAACATTCATTACTCCGTAGCTATCTATGAGTAAAGAGAGACTTAGTGTGCGAAACCCTGGCAAGTTAATAAATCCTGGTATAATACAAGTCCCAGCAACCCCCTCTCTACTAAGACCCCAACTCAATCCCCCGAATCAAATCCCTACCCTCATTACGAGCATTATTAACTGCGGTGCTCACCGCATAATACTGATAATTCGGCGAGGTATTAGCCAGCAAATCATCCGCATCACCGGTTTTTTCCGAGCTACAGTCGAGCCATTTCGGGTAATCATCGCTGGCTATATGCACCGGCATACGCTGATGAATTTCTGAAATCGCCTGCCTTGCTTCGGTAGTAATAATGGCGCAAGAATGGATTTCATTACCATTTGCATCCTGCCAGTGCTCCCAGATACCAGCCATTGAAAACAGGCGGTGATCAATATGGCAGCAATAGGGTTGCTTTTGTCCGTTCTCAAGTCGCCATTCGTAATAACCATTGGCCGGTATCAAACAACGGCGGCGGCGATAGGCGTGTCGAAACGAGGGCTTTTGCGCTATCGTCTCTGCGCGCGCATTAAACATACGATTTCCCGCAGAGAGATCTTTCGACCAGGCGGGAATCAGGCCCCAGCGGAAGAATGTGAGGCCTTCGCCGGTACAGGAGAGCACTGGCGTCGTCGGTGCAATATTATAGCGGGCACTAAAGATATCGGGTGGTGGCGCATTATAATGCTCCATAATATCCTTAACATCGGTATCTAGAAAAAATCGTCCACACATATTATTGCTCTATCAATGATTCCTGCTGCGTAAAAATATACCGCAACTTGCCGACAAAAGCCGCATAATACCGCATCCAGAATCCCGACGACTTTATGAGCCTGGTTAACGCAAAAAATATATATCATAGTTACGGCGACCAGCCGTTACTGGATCATGCCAATTTGACTATCGATGCTGGGGAGCGCATCTGCCTGGTCGGTAGGAACGGTGCCGGGAAATCGACATTACTGAGAATGCTGATCCGTGCGATTAAACCCGATGAAGGCGATATTAACTTCGCCCGCGATATTCGGATTGCAGAACTCAAGCAGGAAGTCCCCGAGAATATGCAGGGTAGCGTATACGACTGCATAGCTGCAGGCCTTGGTTCACTCGCCAGCGTTATCACCGACTGGCATCACAGCATACTCGAGGCTTCCAGCGACCCCTCGGCATTGGTCCGTATGCAAAAATTTCAGGACACCATTGAGGCAAATGATGCCTGGAACCTGGAAAATCGAGTTTCCACGACCATTTCAAAACTTGGATTACCCGCCGATATCGATTTCAACCAACTTTCCGGTGGAATGAAGCGACGTGTACTACTCGGCCAGGCTCTGGTTGCGAATCCTGACCTGCTTTTGCTTGACGAACCGACCAATCACCTGGATATAGAGTCGATCATCTGGCTGGAGGAGTTTCTGCGTCAGTTCAGGGGTAGTCTGTTATTCATTACTCACGACCGCTCGTTTCTCCAGGCTCTGGCCACTCGCATCGTCGATCTTGATCGTGGTCAGTTAACCAGCTGGCCCGGAGACTACCAAAATTACCTGAACATGAAACAGGCCGAACTGGATATTGAATCCACCCACAACGCGTTATTCGATAAAAAACTGGCACAGGAGGAAGTCTGGATTCGGCAGGGTATCAAGGCAAGGAGAACGCGCAATGAAGGCCGGGTACGCGCCCTTAAAAAACTACGCGAGGAGCGCTCACAACGTCGCGATGTGCAAGGCCGGGTAAAACTGGTCACACAAAAATCGGAACTTTCGGGCAAGATCGTCATTGAAGCCGAAAACCTAGGGTTCGAATGGCCGGATAAACCGATCGTTAATAGTTTTAATTGTAAAATACTACGCGGAGAAAAAATTGCCATCATTGGGCCTAATGGATGCGGCAAATCGACACTGATCCAGCTATTACTTGGCGAACTTGCGCCGCAACACGGTCATGTCAAACTCGGCACCAAACTAGAAATTGCTTATTCCGACCAGCATCGCGAAGCTATCGATGCGAATAAATCGGTACGCGAGAATGTAGCCGACAAAAATGACCAGGTAACTGTCGATGGGCAGCCGAAACATGTCATCAGTTACCTGAAAAATTTTCTATTTACCGAGAAAAAAATAAATATGCCGGCGAGGGCTCTGTCAGGAGGAGAACGTAACCGCCTTCTGCTGGCAAAGCTGTTTACCCGCTCATTCAACCTCCTGATCATGGACGAACCTACTAACGATCTCGACATGGATACGCTCGAATTACTCGAAGAACTGCTGGTTGAGTTTAAAGGCACCTTGTTGCTGGTGAGCCACGACCGCACATTTATTGATAATTTTGTAACCAGCACGCTGGTATTCGATGCACCGGGCGAAGTTAACGAATACGTCGGTGGCTACGAAGACTGGTTGAGGCAAAGGCCCTCGATTAGTGAGCCGCGAAAAGCTAGTTCAGCGGCAAGAAAGCAGGAAAAACCCAGACCTCGAATTAACCAGCAAGAGCAAAAAGATCTAAAATCATTGCCGCGTAAAATAGAAAAACTCGAAAGCGAGATCGCTGAATTACAGAGGTGCATGGCCGATCCTAAATTTTTCCAGCAGGAATCCCAACTTATCAGCGAGACTCAAAAACAACTGGCAGATCAAGAACAATCACTGCAGGAATTATACGAACGCTGGGAACTACTGGAGAATTCGCAAGCTTAACAGAGCCCCTGATACGAAACTTAACACCACTTGCTAGCAATGAAATGCTATTATTGGCGCATTCTACCGGATTCATTTAACGTGGCGATTAATACAGAGGCAAGTTCAGACAATTTAGCGATCATCCCCCGGAACAAGCACAACATATCAAGGAAATCGATATCTGAAGCCGCATTAAAGGTTTTGTATCGACTCACCAATTCAGGATATCGCGCCTGTTTGGTCGGCGGAGGGGTGCGTGATTTGCTGCTGGGTTTACAGCCCAAAGATTTCGATGTCGCTACCGACGCGACACCCGAACAGCTGCGTTCGCTTTTCAAAAACAGTCGTATCATTGGGCGCCGCTTTAGACTCGTACATATTCGCTTCGGGCGCGAAATTATTGAAGTCGCCACTTTTCGCAGCCATTCCTCTGATTCACCCAAAACCGAACTCAGCACCGAAGGCCGGATATTACGCGACAATACCTTCGGCGAAATACATGACGATGCGATTCGACGCGATTTTACTGCAAATGCGCTCTATTACGATATCGCCAATTTCTCCATACTCGACTACACCAATGGACTCGAAGACGTCGAGACTCGCACTCTGCGTCTGATTGGTGATGCTGAAACGCGTTACCAGGAAGACGCCGTGCGTATGCTGCGCGCCATAAGATTCTCCGCCAAACTCGATTTCGAAATAGAAAAGTACGCCGGAGAGGCGATACTCGAATGCGGCCACCTGCTTGCAAATATTCCTCCGGCGCGACTCTTCGACGAAACCGTGAAACTGTTTCACTCGGGCAATGCAACTCGTGTTCTAGAACTGCTAAGACACTACAATTTACTGCAATACCTGTTCCCGGCGCTGGATGGGTTTCTGCGCAATGAACCCAACGAGGCGTTGCTGGATTTTGTCGATCAGGGCCTGGTGAATACCGATATTCGAATCAACAATAGCCAGCATGTATCGCCGGCATTTATCTTTGCTATCTTACTGTGGCCAGCGGTACACCAACGGGCTATGAATCTACAATCGGACAAGTTAAAAATTGTTCCGGCATTATTCCAGGCTGGCTCAGAAGTGATGAGTCACCAGCTGAAACACATCTCGATTCCGCGACGCTTTAGTCAGATGGCACGCGATATCTGGACTGCACAACCCAAATTTCAACGCACACAGGGCAAACAACCGGCGCGTTTACTCGCTCAACCCTGTTTCCGTGCGGCCTACGATTTTATGTGCATTCAGTCCATGGTTAGCCTGGTACCGGCCAATTTGTGCCATTGGTGGACCGAATATCAGAAAAATCATGCGCCCCCAGCAAACAATAAGCACAGGCGAAGGGATCCCGGTAGCGAACGCCGCAGACGAAAACGAAATGCCAGCTGAGATTGTATACATTGGTATTGGTAGTAACCTCGGCGATTCAATTTCGATTGTCCAGGATGCAATCAACCTCCTGGGTAAAATATCGAAAAGCGAGTTGATAAAATATTCCTCGCTTTATAGCTCGGAACCGGTAGGCGACATCCCGCAGGACGATTATGTAAATGCAGTCGTAGCCCTCAAAACCGGCCTAAAACCAACCGAATTACTACTGGAATTGCAGGCGATCGAACATGCGTTTTACCGGCAGCGCGATCCGGCGTTAAGATGGGGACCAAGAACACTGGATCTCGACATCATCCTCTATGGTAACCGCGCCATCAATGATAGCCATCTCACCGTGCCACATAGTGAAATGAAGAATCGTCTGTTCGTGCTCAAACCGCTGCTTGAAGTCAGTGGTGAAATATATATTGCCGGACTGGGTAGTCTAAGCTATCTGATAGACAAGGCACCGGTAATAAAAATAAACATCATTAATAACTGACCCGCGCATGCAGATTCAACACCAATATATTGTCGTCGAAGGACCAATAGGGGTCGGTAAAACCAGTCTTGTTAAAAAACTCAGTGATAGTTTCAGTAGCGAGTTGTTGCTGGAAAAGGCCGAGGAAAACCCGTTTATAGCCAGATTTTACCAGAACCCCCGCCAATATGCCCTGTCGACACAGTTATATTTCCTGTTACAGCGCGCCCAACAGGTACAGAGCTTTAGGCAGATAGACCTGTTTCAGAGTTCGCATATCGCTGATTTTATGATCGACAAAGACCGACTATTTGCCGAGCTAACGCTGACCACCGACGAATTAAAGCTTTACCAGCAGATATACCAGTACATGACTATCGACGCTCCACAACCCGATCTGGTGATCTATTTGCAGGCGCCCACCGAGGTTTTGCGTGAGCGCATCAGCAAACGTGGTATTGATTATGAACAGCAAATTAAAGACGATTATCTTACCCGCCTATGTGAACTTTATACCCGCTTCTTTTACGATTACGATGAAAGCGCACTATTAACGGTAAACACCCAGTCCATCGATTTGATAAATAATGGAGAGGATTATCAGGCGCTACTCGATGAAATAACCAATACCCGATCTGGACGTCATTATTTCAATCAGTCATCATTTGCCTATTAACGAGCTCATATCTCATGTATATACCAAAGCCTCTGGAAGACAAAATAACCGTTCCCTACCTGAAGAAACTCAAACAGCAGGGTGAAAAATTCGCCTGCCTGACCGCTTATGACTATAGCTTTGCGCACCTGGTCGAAGAATGCGGTGTCGAAGTAGTTTTAGTGGGTGATTCCCTGGGCATGGTGATTCAGGGACACGATACGACGATCCCGGTTACGCTCGACCATATCAAATACCATGGTTCGATAGTCAAGGCCGGTCTGAATAACGCAATGTTAATGTTAGACATGCCGTTTGGATCGCTCAACTCACCGCAGCAGGCACTCGATAATGCAAGTGAGTTATTGAAGGCGACCCAGGCCCAGGTAGTAAAACTCGAAGGCGGTATTACGCAGCTCAAAACAGTAGAAATGCTGACCATGTTCAGCATTGCCACCTGTGCGCACCTGGGCTTACAGCCCCAGTCGGTGCACAAATTGGGAGGTTATCGTGTACAGGGTAAAAGCAAAGGCGCGGCAGAGCTAATGATAGAAACCGCCTGCGAATTGCAGCAGGCCGGGGCTGACCTATTATTGCTTGAATGTGTTCCAGCGAGCTTAGCCGCCGAAATTACCGAAACTCTGGATATCCCGGTAATTGGCATTGGTGCAGGCGCCGATGTCGACGGTCAAATTCTGGTTTTACAGGACATATTAAATATAACAGATGGTAAAAAACCAAAGTTCTCGAAGAATTTCATGCAGGGCGAATCCAGCATTCAAGCCGCTGTCAGCCGTTACGTCAGAGAAGTTAAACGCGGCCAGTTCCCCGATCAATCGCATATTTTTTCGTAGATGGTAATCGACTAGTCATGGACCAGGCATACTCAATTAGTGAATTGCGGCAATACGTCCAGCACTGGAAGGATCACAGGCAGTCGATTGCTTTTATTCCGACCATGGGAAATTTGCACCAGGGGCATTTATCGTTAATCGAAAAGGGTCGGTCTTTGTGTGACAGGTCAATATGCAGTATTTTTGTCAATCCGATGCAATTTGGGCCCAACGAGGATTTTAATCACTATCCACGCACGCTGGATCAGGATATCGAACTTCTCGAATCGATTGGCTGCGACCTGGTATATATGCCAACCGCTTCCGAACTTTACCCGCAGGGGCTTGAAAATATCAGCCAGATTATCGTCACCGACCTGACCGAAACCTACGAGGGCGCGCATAGGCCCGGACATTTTACCGGTGTTGCCACCATAGTTGCCAAACTGTTCAATATCGTCAAACCGGATATTTCGGTGTTCGGCAAAAAGGACTTTCAACAGTATTGTGTGATCAGGAAAATGACACAGGACTTAAATCTGGATGTCGAAATCATTGGTCAGGAAACTTCTCGTGAAGCATCGGGTCTTGCCATCAGTTCTCGAAATCAGTATTTAAATGCAGAGAAAAAGTCGCAGGCTGCATTAATTTATGCGACGCTGCAAGATACCTCGGACAGGATTAGAAATGGTGAAAAAGATTTTGCTATAATCGAAAAACAGGCAATCGACCGTCTCATGCTGGCCGGATTCAATACCGACTATTTTAATATCTGCAACGCCGACACATTAAAACCCGCAACCACTGAAGATAGAAAACTGGTCATTCTGGTGACCACTCGATTGGGTGATACCCGCCTGCTGGATAATATTGAAATCGACCTCTGGTAAGCCCGGGGAATCTACCACCCTTCAATATAAACCCTGCATTGCTCTGATTCTCTGGATGACTTTGCGCCGGAGATCGGGCGGCGCCAAAACTTCGACTTCGGGTCCATGTTTCAGAATATCCATTATCAACTCGGTATCCTGACTATATGGAATTTGCAAAATATAATATCCTGACTCGTCATATTTGCTTTGCTGTTGCGGGTGCCATAATTCTCGTGATACCCAGCGCGCTATTCTCGGACTAAAGCGTAATACCGCCTGATGAGTTTCTGCACCTGAAAAAATTCCGTATCCGCTCGCCAGTTCGTTGTTCAAGTACTGTTCATCAATATCCTCCGCCTCTTCAGGTAATATCTCAACCTGCTTAATCGCGTCGACCGAAAAGCTGCGCAAAGCTTTACGCCAGTGACACCAGCTATCTAAATACCAGTTGTCGCGATAATAGGTCAGGCGTTGTGGCGATATCTCGCGACTGCTTTCATTATCCTGCTGTCGGCTGTAGTAGCGTATATGCAAACGCTTGCGTGTTAACACTGCCTGGCTGATGATCTGAAAATTTTGACTAAGATAATTTTTCGCCGCCACCGGCAAAATTCGAATTCGTTTTGAGATTTCTTCGACACTGTGATCACCTTTATCCAGTAACAGGCGAATTCGAGATTGCAGCGGCTTAACGTGATTCGACAGGATTCCCGGCTGTAAATTTTCCAGCAAGGCATCCATGCTCAGCAATGCCTGAATCTCACTGGTATTGAACCACAGACCCGGTAACTGGTACTGATCGGCACCCATCTGGCTGTCATCGTAATTGTAGCCGCGATGTTCACGATCCCAGATAATCGGTGCAGCCAGGCGGTCGCGCAGGTATTCCAGATCGCGCTTGAAAGTAGCCGGCGAAACCTCAAGCGCATCCAGAAACTGTGCACGCGTAACCAGGCGCTGGTTACAAAGCAATTGATCGATGATATGAAATCGTTCGGTTCTATCCATTAAATACTATTTCTTTACTAGCTCACCTTATGAGCCACTAGAACGAGGATAATAACATGGCATTTACATATTAGAGGAATCTCCGTGCCAATAATGAGCCACCTACTTTTCAAGATCACGTCATATTGCCGTTGCCGCATTATTAATGGGCCCGGGCAGACGGCTTACCTGGAACGCTATCACTTGTTCCGATTACCCTTTGGTTACCAGGTATATTTACACCGATTCGTTGCCAGCGACCCGGGTCGCGGTTTACACAATCACCCGTGGAACAGGGCCGTCTCCCTGGTATTGAGCGGGCAATACGAAGAAATCCGCATGGCAAACGCACGGGGGAATCACGAAGTACATACCAGACACCTAGGCGCCGGTCATCTGAACTGGATCGATGGTTCGGTATTCCATCGTATCAACCTGATCGACAATGCCGAATCCTGGAGCTTGTTTGTGCACAGTTCAAAAGCGAAAACCTGGGGCTTTTTGCAGACTCAGGGGCAGCAATATGCTTTCCACGATCACAACGTTATATTAGACCAGGGTAGTTCTCGCCTGTGGTGGAAAACAGCACCCCGGCCTGTCGATTGCCCGTCGATGCGCCAGCCAGCCGCGGCTACAGGCACAACTTGTATTCCGACCATTTCTAGATAGTGGCAAGTTTCTGTTTCGGCCACCAGGAATGGGCATTGTCGACTACAACTCAGCCGCGAACGTCTCCCCTGTCACTAATAGCCCGCGGTATAAAGGCTTTAAATCTCAAGCCGCAGACGTGTTCACTACTCTGTGTAAATAAACGCCATAGACGGCAACTATGGCAACCGCGGCGATAGAGATTCTCAGCGCGAATTTGAATTCGAGCCAGAAAAGTAATGCGGATAGCCCTATGACAAGCACTATGATGATTATATTCGGCGATGGACCCCTGTTGCCGGAGCGCTGATAGAGCGCATAGCCGACCATGCCCAGCGAGGCAAATAACATCGGAAACAGCCCATAATCCAGCCCACCGATAATTCCCGACAAACCTGCGAATCCCAACATTATCACCAGGACAGGCGTGAAACAGCACAACATCGCAATCACCGTGCCGATAACGCCGTTGCGAAGTAATTTTTTGTCATTCATTATATTTCTCTCAGGAAATAAGATTGCTTAAATTAAGGGCCGCGGCCAGAGAATCTTGCGAGAATTATCAGGCGAAGCGCAAAATTCCTCAACAGTACCGATCAACCAGCGCAACACGAAAGCTGGGAAACATCTTTACGAAAAGTCTGAGCACAGAGTTTCAAACCTTCGACCATCGTCAGATACGGGAATAACTGGTTGGCAAGCTGGTCGATTGTCATCCTGTTATGGATCGCTAATGCCGCGGTCTGGATCACTTCACCGGCATTAGAGGCCAGTATCTGCGCGCCGATCAGGCGTTCCGAGCTGACGTCCATGACCAGTTTTATAAACCCATCGGTGTCAAAATTCGCCAGTGCACGCGGCACATTCTCCAGCTCCAGGGTTCGGCTATCGGTTTCGATGCCGGTAGCGCGCGCCTGTTCTTCAGAAAGCCCGACTGTCGCAACCTGCGGGTTTGTAAAGATAACCGCCGGCATGCTGGATAAATCCAGCACAGCCTCACCGCCTGTCATGTTGATCGCCGCACGTGTACCTGCTGCTGCCGCAACATAGACAAACTGCGGTTGGTTGCTACAGTCGCCCGCAGCATATATATGCTCAACCGAAGTGCGCATATGGTCATCTACCATTATCTCGCCATTGCTACCGGCTTTGACACCGATTCCTTGCAAATCGAGCTCGGTGGTATTCGGAGTACGACCTGTAGCAATCAACAATTTATCGCCTTTGAAGGTACCCTGCCCTGTTTCCACGGTAAAAGTATCGTCATTAAAAGAAACCCGTGAGGCCTGTGTTTGATTATAAACCCTGATACTTTCGTGCCCGAACGATTCGGCAAGTCGGTCGCCCAATACCGCGTCTTCACTGAAGAGTAATTTATGTCTGGCGAGTATCGTCACCTCGGCGCCGAGACGCCGGTAAGCCTGAGCGATTTCGACCGCGATCACCGACGAACCAATCACGATCAGGTGGCCGGGAATCTCTTCGGCAAACAGTGCCTCAGTGGATGTCCAGTAGGGTGTTTCATGCAAACCCGGAACCGGTGGAACGGCGGGCGACGCGCCGCTCGCTATCAGTAAGCGATCGGCCTGTATGACCTGTTCGCTGCCATCGTCCCTACTGATGACCAGGGTATCTGAACTTTTGAAGCGGGCCTGGCCCTTGATCAGGTTGATCGAAGGATTGCTTTCGAGAATGCTTTCATATTTGGCGCTGCGTAATTCCTCGACTCTGGAAATCTGCTGTTTCAGTAATGCGGACCGATCAATGCCAGGTTCATGATCTGCGAGACCATCGAAGGGATTTGACCTTTGTTGCTGCGCTAGTTCCGCAGCCCGAATCATAATTTTAGAAGGCACGCAACCGACATTGACGCAGCAGCCACCTATAATCTCCTGACGCTCTATCATCGTCACCCGTGCGTCATTTTCAGCCGCCTTGATCGCTGCCGCGAAGGCGCCCGACCCGGTGCCGATTATTGCGACGTGCAATTTATCGCCTGCTCAGTAGTGCTTGCACAGTGGGCATAATTTATACCGCTGATGCTTATTTCCAGTTTGCGCATTGTGTTCAATCCAAATGAAACTTGATAGTTGGTTGAACTGTAAACTCCGTATTAGAGTACAGAGTCAATAATTAATTTTGGCTCTTCGGGATAATTCATGGGTTAATACAAAGGTGGTTCTCGCCAAGGCGCGGAGAACGCAAAGGATTTTATCTGCATATTCAAATAGATAAAGCATTTACCATTTATCTCTTTGCGTGCCT
>Ga0255051_10000322_pt1 | contig 17639 bp, 10 predicted proteins | sample JV7_2_9_MG_FD_181719 | JGI IMG/M metagenome (GOLD analysis project Ga0255051, IMG submission 181719) | Seawater microbial communities from Jervis Inlet, British Columbia, Canada - JV7_2_9 | ecosystem: Environmental > Aquatic > Marine > Inlet | place: Canada: British Columbia | collected 2016-10-06
GGTAGCAATACTGAATCGAGATCATTTAGAAGGTTATTTTGTACTTGCCTCGGCCGTTGAAATATTGAGCTTTGAGGCAACCGAACCGGGAGAAGCAGTTACCAAATTCAAAAATCGTAAAAAGCACCTTGCGGCCACACTCGACTATCTGAAAGATAAATAGCATTGAAATTCCTCGCAAATACGGACGTGGTCGAAATTCATGATCTTGTCATAAATCAAAATGAACTCCAGGGAATGGCCGGCGATAAATCACTAGATGCCGTCCTGGCGCGTATCGAAAACAGAATGTCATTTGGGATGATCAGCGATGTATACGAGTTAGCAGCCTGCTATGCCTGCTTTCTGGCAGTGGGTCACGTTTTCAACGATGCAAACAAGCGTACGGCTTTCGCCTGCATGGACGTCTGCCTGTCGTTGAATGACATAGAATTGGTTTACGATCATGAAGAAGCGGGGGATTTGATAGTCAACGTAGCTCTGCGCGTCGTTGATGAAATCGAATTGAGTGCCTGGTTACGCTCCAGGGCACTGAAATAATCCCAAATAAAGTCTTTACCTCTGTCACAACGATGATCGAGTCAATCATCCTTACCTTGGTTCCTATTTTAAAAAACAGGGCAGATACGTTTGTGTCGATCGCCCCGAGGCCGGCGAAACCGTGACAACGCGATTTGACTTGCTTGAAGCCTACCGAACGTATTTCGATAAGGAACGTGATGATGACCCCAAAATATCGGGACTGGCAATTGCACTGGATACGAAAAAAGCAGGGGACGGCGGTAAGTCGTCGGCGTTTATTCGTGAGATCCGATTCTACCACTGAATGACCATCAAAAATTGTTAGCTGCGAACAGTGGATGACTACAGTGAGGCCCTGCTTGTGTGCGAGGAGTACCAGCCATGACACTTACTGGATGACCATCACCATAACTTAGGTTTAACTGTGCTGCCGCTACTATCAACATTTGATAAGACATATACTAGAAAGCAAATACGATAAACCAACAATTCTTATGCAATATACAACTCGCGCGGTTTACCTGCTTGTCCCACTACTGGGCATTCTGCTACTCGTCACAGCCTGTGGTGGAAAACAAGAAGAACAAGTTGAACCACCACTGCGCCCGGTTCGCACCATCGTCGCTTCTGCCACTGATGGCATTACCGGCAGAGACTTTCCCGGAATTGTTACTGCAGAGAATAAGGCCGACCTTTCATTCAGGGTTCCCGGAAAATTAACAGAATTACTGATCAAAGAAGGCAGTAAGGTCAAAAAAGGACAGATACTTGCCCGTCTGGATCAAACCGATTTTAAAATTGAGCTGGAGGCCAGGCAGGCAAACTATTCAAAAGCCAAAGCGAATTTCTCACGTTCGGCCAAATTGCTGGAAGCCGGTGCTGGTTCACAGCGTGAACTTGATCAGACCAAAGCGACCTATAGCACAGCGTCGGCACAGCTGAAAGCAGCTAAACAAAATCTTGTTTACACAGAAATAAAATCACCGTTTGACGGCAATATCACCAAAACTTATATAGCTAATCATGAGGAAGTACAGGCTAAAGAAAGAATTGCCACGTTACAGGATCTAAAATACATGGAAATCGAAATCGATGTTCCTGAATCATTGATGATCCGTATAAAACGCGGCCAGCAACAGCGAAAGATTTACGCAAGTTTCGATGCTATCGAAGGTAAAAGATTTCCGCTGGCATTTCTCGGGATCTCCGCTCAGGCAGATGAGGCCACACAGGCCTATAAAATAAGGTTTGCCCTGCCAGCGATCGAAGGCTACACCATACTGCCGGGCATGACAGCTACCGTCGTTGCCGACAGTGTGCCAACCGCAGAGAACCACGGTAAAAATGAAATAATTATTCCGTCGCATGCGGTACTGGAGGACATTAACGGTCGCTTTGTTTATATCGCTGAACCAGAACCATCTTCACCTACCACCGGACTGGTTTACAGGCGTGATGTCACTACCTCGCGCCTGACGAATAGCGGCCTGATTATCACTTCGGGTATTAATCCGGCAGATTTGGTTATTACCGCCGGCATGAGCAAGATGCAGGAAGGTTTGCGGGTTCGTTTAATGGTTGACCCCGAGTTGGTAGGCCAACAACCTTGAACATTACTGCTTTAGCACTCAGAAACAATCGCACCACGATTGTTCTGATACTGGTCATTTTGCTGGCAGGCTTCCAGTCCTATCTGAATATGCCGCGTGCTTATGATCCCGGCTTTATTATCCGGGCCGCACAGGTCATCACTTATTTTCCCGGTGCCAGCCCGGAACGTGTTGAGCAACTGGTTTCCGATAAGCTCGAAAAAGTTGTGCAGGAAATCCCCGAACTGGACTTTGTTATCAGCGAATCCCGTACGGGTGTTTCCATCATCGTGGTCAGCATCAAGGAAAGTTACAAGAACATGCGTCCTATCTGGGACAACCTGCGCAGGAAGATAGATGGTATTCGAGATGAACTGCCAGACGGTACCATCGGCCCGGAAGTTAATGATGAATTTGGTGATGTCTTCGGCATCGTCATCACCTTAACCGGCGAAGGCTATAACTACGCCGAGCTGAAAGACATCGCAGATGAAACTCGAGACCAGTTCCTTTACCTTGAGGATGTTGCCAAAGTCGAAATCCTCGGTGCACAGGAAGAACGTATCTTTGTCGAGTACAGCAATACCAGGCTTTCCAGGCTGAACCTTTCACCTTCACAGTTATTACAGATGTTGAAAGGGCGCAACATCGTCATACCCGGCGGTTCTGTAAAACTTGGCAATGAACGCATCGAACTGGAACCCAGCGGTAACTTTCAGTCCGTCGAAGAGGTAAGAAAAACGGTAATAACACTGCCCGGTAGTAATGACATCTTATACCTGCAAGATATTGCTGAGATAAAACGCGGTTACGTCGATCCACCCGCCAGCATGGTTCACTCTTCTGGTACCAAAGCATTGGGTATCGCTATCTCCATGCGCGAAGGCGGCAACAATATTGAGCTTGGTCGACATGTCATTGAGACTCTGGATCGTATCGAAAACTCTTACCCCTATGGTGTTGAATTTGAAGTCGTCAGTTTTTCACCAAAAGAAGTTAAAAATAAGGTAGACAGCTTTGCCACCAACCTGCTGCAAGCCATTCTGGTTGTTGCGGCAGTCATGTTGGTCAGCCTCGGTTTTCGTACCGGCCTTATCGTTGTCTTTTTAATACCGGCCAGCATGCTTGTCGCCATGTTGTTGATGTCCGCTTTCAATATCGGTCTTGACCAGATATCACTGGCCGCATTGATTATCGCGCTTGGCATGCTGGTGGATAACGGAATTGTCATGACTGAAAGCATCATGGTCTCCATGTCCGCCGGGAAAAAACCGTTCGATGCCGCGATCGAATCAGCCAATGAATTGCGTGTACCATTACTCACCTCCTCACTGACAACTGCCGCTGCATTTTTACCGATATTCCTGGCAGAATCTGCCATTGGCGAATTCACTTCATCGTTGTTTAAAGTCGTCACCATCACTCTGCTCAGTTCGTGGTTGCTATCCTTAACCGTTATCCCGTTGTTATGTGTTTCATTTCTTAAAGCAAAGCAGCAGGCAACAAGTTATGACGGAAGATTTTATTCTGCTTATCGAAAGTTTTTGATCGTTTTACTCAGGTTCAGAATAAGCACGTTGATTTTTACGCTGCTGCTTTTTGCCAGCGCCATTTTTGGCCTGAAATACGTGCCCAATATATTTTTTGCGCCTTCGGACCGCCTCTATTTTACCGTTGAACTGACCCTGCCCATGGGCACGGCTATCGAGACGACTGAAGCCGTTACCAGCAGTTTCGAAAACTTCATCGGCAAAGAATTGACAGTTGACAGTCACGATAATGAAAGCAGCAATAAACCAAGTGTAAGCGATGAAGGCGTTACCAACTGGATAAGTTATATCGGTTCAGGCGGCACACGATTCGTGTTAACACACAACCCTGAACCACCGAGCAGTAACTATGCGCTACTCGTACTAAATACCACCAGCAATGAAGTTATCGATGAACTCATCGAGCGTTTGAACGACTATGCCTTTAATCATTTTCCGGATGTATTGATTAAGGCAAAACGTATTAGCAGTGCGGCCTCGGTAAAAAATCCAGTCGAAGTTCGGCTTTATGGCAAAGACATAGATGTTTTGTTTCGTATCATGGAAGAAACCAAGAATGAGATGAAAAAAATTGCTGGCCTGCGGAACATCACCGATGACTGGGGACAGCGGATCAAAAAACTGACGGTAAATATCAACCAGCAAAGTGCCCTGCGTGCCGGTGTCACCAATGAAGATATCGCAGTATCGCTGCAATCAGGCTTAAGCGGCCTGGAATTAACACAGTACCGCGAAGACGATAAAGTCATCCCGGTAGTCTTCAGATCTGTCGAAGCGGACCGCCGGGATATAAGAAAATTACAGTCATTATCCGTTTATTCGCAGGCAAACGGTACGGCGATTCCTTTGACCCAGGTTGCAGACATCGATATTGTCTGGGAATCGGCAAAGATCCTGCGCCGCGACCGCCTCAAAGCGATTACTGTCGGCGCACAGATCAAACCAGACTATACTGCTGCGGAAGGCTTCGATGCATTGGAACCCTGGCTGGTACAATCTGCACCGCACTGGCCTTTCGGCTTTCAGTATGAACTGGGCGGCGACGCGGAGTCGTCACAGCAAGCTAACCAGGCTATCGCTGATAAATTACCCATCGCCTTCTTTATCATTTTGTTTTTGCTGGTCTCTCAGTTCAACTCTATCCGTAAGTCGATAATCGTTCTCGTCACCATTCCACTGGGTTTGATCGGGGTCACAGTCGGCCTGCTCATCGGTAAATCCTATTTTGGCTTTTTGGCTCTGCTCGGCATTATTTCACTGGCCGGTATCGTCATTAACAACGCCATCGTACTGCTGGAGCGAATTCATCTGGATATCAACGAACTGGGGCTATCCCCCTATGAAGCCATCATCTCAGCCGCGCAAAAACGATTCCGGCCCATCCTGCTAACCACGGCGACTACCGTTCTTGGCCTGTTACCACTCTATTTTGGTGGCGGCGAGATGTGGGAGCCAATGGCAATCGCGATCATGGCGGGATTGCTGTTTGCGACCTTGTTAACACTGGGTGTTGTTCCGGTAATGTATGCGTTGCTATTTCGCGTAAAGTAAAAATAAAAAACTAAAGGTGTAGCGACCGTTATGGGTCGTTTTCTGCCTCCCGTCGTAAAAATTTGGGCGCCTGCTTTTTGTTGATTTGAACACTCTGAGAAAGGGCTAATCAGATCTCTTGAATAGCCGCTGTGGGTGAAATCGGTCGATTAGTCGCAATAGTTAATAAGAATCAATCGAGACTGGTAAGAGTTTGGTCCTATAAAACTGATTGAATCGGATTAATTTTCCGTTACCACCGGAAATGAACTAAGGCTCGACTTTCAGGATCCATTAGTATAACTGCATCGGCTGCAATGCAACCCCGGAATGGTGGTTTTTTATATTGGCTGGGTGTCGCATTTGGGTTGAACTCGGCTGCTGGCGCAGAGGATTTCAGGGTCAGCTTTCTCGTAAGGAGACGCTCGTTTACGATGCATGAGCTTCGCCCTTCACCGCATAATGCAGACACATCTCGTTCATTTTGATATAACTGAATATAAACCTCGATCGGGACTTGCCATGCCTAATATGCCGCCACTGCAAAAACCACTTACCGACAAAGCAGAGTCATCTTACACACTCTCTGCGGAGTATTACCTTAATCCAAACATTTTCGAAATTGAAAAGCAGCAGATTTTTTATAAAACCTGGCAGTACGTAGCGCATGAAAACATGTTGCCTGATCCAGGCGACTATATATGTCTCGATATATGCGACGAGAGTATTTTCGTCATTCGGTCTTCCGATAAAAAGCTACGCGCGTTTTACAATATCTGCCGTCATCGTGCGCACCAATTGCTGCATGGTTACGGAAATGTGAGAAAACTGATTGTATGCCCTTATCATGCATGGTCTTACAACGACCAGGGTAACCTGATAAAGGCCCGTTTCAGCGAGGATCGCGAAGCATTTGATAAATCCCGGTTCTGTCTGCGGGAAATTCGTCTGGAGACTTTGTGTGGCTGCATATTTGTTAACCTCGATGACAATTGCCAACCTCTGCAATCGGTTGCCGCCGGACTAGAGCAGGATATGTGTAAGCATCTTGGCTATCTTGATGATCTAAAACATTGCGGTGACGATATGCTAGGCGATACTTTCTTACAGGCAGGATGGAAAGTAGTTGTCGATAATTTCGTAGAGTGCTACCACTGCCGACCGGCGCACCGGGCGTTTGCCTCGCTTATAAATATGGATACCTATCAGACCGAGGTATTCGAAACCTGGTCACGCCAATATGGCCCGGATATCCGAATTGAAAACGCAGCCTACGAGTTGTACTCGGATTATGGCTTTCAACACTCGATATTCTGGTACTTGTGGCCGAATACGACATTCAATGTACTACCTGGATCAGATGAACTTCACGTATTTGCGGTCAGACCGGTCGATACAATCTCGTCAACATTTGGGGGGCACTCGTTCTCGACTGATGGCAAGCTTTATCAGCCTCGCGCCGATTACGCGGCCGAAACCCTGGCCCCGGAAGATATCCACTTGTGTGAATCCGTTCAACGGGGTCTGAAGTCAAAAAGTTATTCCCAGGGGGCGTTTATGGTGAGCCCTAAAGTGCCGGGTGAAAGCGAGTATGCATTGCATCATTTTCACCGAATGGTGCAAACAGCACTAATTGGAGATTGAATTCATTACTTTTGATGGTCAATGAGCGTCGCTTATGGGTCGACAAGAGACCCCTACCTCCGAAATCTGGGGGTCTGCTTTGGCGAATTTATGGTACTGACAAGTTAACTTTTTTAGCCGAGAAAACCTTCCCAATTATTTTCATTTTAAGCCACTGCTCTCTTCCAAGACGCAAAGGCGCGCATTCGAAATAATCGATAGTGGATAGCAGAAATTAGATGCCGACCTAGATTGAATAAATTGTATACGGCAGAATGAACATCTAAAAATCGCTGAGCTTGAACAACCGATTTAAATCTTCGCATTCCGCGTTCTCGAACTCTTGTTGGCTGGTGGGAAAGCTCAGCGCGATTGTTAGCATATTGAGAAGTATCACGAATCGTGTCAGGAATTAACTTTCGATGTGCAACGCCATAACTCCTCAGTTTATCCGTTACTATCTTCCTTGGTTCATCTTTATGTTTCTTCAGTAACCTATTAAAGAATCGCTTTGCTGCCGCACCGTCTCGTCGTTTTTGAAGATACACATCGACAACTTCACCATCCTGATCAACCGCTCGCCAGAGGTATTGTTGTTTACCATCAATTCTAATGAAAACTTCATCGATGAAGAAAGTGTCGCCATATCCCCGATGTTTTCTTTTTAGCCTGGCAGTATATTTTGGACCAAACCTATTGCACCACAATCGGATCGCCTCGTAAGTGACATTTATTCCTCGCTCAGCTAGCAAATCTTCAATATCACGATGGCTGAGATTGAATCGATAATAGAGCCATACCGCATGTTGGATGATTACCGATGGAAATCGATATCGTTTGTAAATATTCGATTTATTCATCCGGCGATTGTCGCCGAATTTCAGTTAACTTGTCAGTACCGAAACTCAGGCGAATCCCGGAGGATCCCACTGATCCATCATCTTTTGACGCGCGGCATCAAGCCGTTCGGACATCAATCCAGCGAAGCGCTTGAGCAACTCGTAACCGAATTTCGGGTCTTCCTCGCAATGCACCAATATGGCTCTGCCGTCCAACTCGAGCAATTCCGAATCTTCCACCGCCCGGGCCTGGAAGTGCCACCGGTAAGGTGGTATTAGCCAGGACCAGCCGAGTATTTGATCTTTACTCAGAGCTTGTATTTCAAGCGTCGGCCCTACCAGCGCCGGCACCTGGACAGACACTTGTCCATTACGCAACAAATAGAATTTATCTGCACACTCTCCCTGGTGAAACAAGATATCACCCTTCTTAATCTCCAGTACCGCGCTAGAGTTTGACAGGATCTTCAAAAATCTGTCATCCAGTTCGTGGAAGAATGCATGGCTGGACAGATAATCTTCGATTGGCTGCTTACTCATTTCACTTTCTCCACTTCAGTCAGGATCATCAGTATTAAGCCTCCTTTGGTACTTTTTATTGATCCATAGCAATAAAGAAGATAATCAACCAAAAGGAAATAACAGGTTATCTGGTGAATTAGCGAAGAATGGAGGTTTATACTTCACGATACTCCACAACTGCTATCAATCGTGCACCAGCACCGTCGAGCCTGCCATAGACTTCAGGTACACCGCTCCATGTTGTTCGAGCAGGTACCATATAACCACCGCAGCCAGCAGCAATACTCGCAAATAAGTCCCGGTTACCCCGGCTCTGGACTTATGTGGCGCGGGATTCCAGTTGCAGACCCCACGGCGGAGTCGTGCCAACGAGCAACCCTCGCACCCGGATAGAATTGACTGAAATCAATAATTTAAGACAGTAGCTGCACTACTATCCATGGGTATGTTTCGGAATTATTGAATAGTATGACTGACAAAAAAATAACGGTAACAGATATCCCTGAGCATACCCTGGAAATTGTTACCAACTCAGGAGAAGGTGCGCAAAAATGCGCCCAGATCTTTAGCCAGACATGCGCCAAGATGGGTAACGGGGTCTGGACGGTGGAGATTATTCCCGCTGAGATCGAACCCCCTGAACGGCACGTGACCAGCGCCTCGGGTAATATCATCCGTTTTGGAGTAGACAAGGTGACCAACTGGGGGGACCAGTCGAAGCTCGCTGTCGCCTTCAATGAGCAGGTGCTGCTTTCACGCCATCGGCTTGATTCTTTGCGTGACGACTGCATCATTCTTTTCGAAAGCATATGGGAGCACCATGAAGACGAAAAGGTTCGCGAGGAGTTCGCGGCGGCCATGGAGGAGATGTCTTCGAAGAACTATCGCTTTATTAAAGTGCCCATAGAGGAAGAAACCCTCAAGGTCGTAGACAACCCGCAGCTTGGCAAGAACATGTTTGCACTGGGCCTGCTGGCAGAAATTTATCAACGCGACCTGTCCATCATTGAGCGGCAGGTGGCATATATCTTCCGGCAAAAATCCGCAAAGGTCACTGAAGCCAACATAAAGCTTGTGCAACATGGCGTCGCCTGGGCAAAGGAGAACCTGGACTTCCAGTTCAAGATTGGCTCTGCACCGACGCAAGAATCACGTGTCGTGATGAACGGCAACCAGGCCTGTGCGCTTGGCGCAATTGCAGCCGGTATGGAAATTTGTGCCATGTATCCCATCACGCCGGCAACGTCGGTTTCGCATGAACTCTGCGACATTATCGAAAATTACGGCGGTATGGTACATCAGGCGGAAGATGAAATCGCTGCCGCGGGTGTGGCACTGGGTGCTTCTTATGGCGGCAAAGTGGCCCTGACCATAACTTCCGGGCCAGGCATGGCACTCAAGACGGAAGTCATGGCGCTTGCCGTCATGGTCGAGATTCCATTGGTCGTTCTGGATGTGCAGCGTGGTGGACCTTCGACAGGTCTGCCGACGAAAGTGGAGCAGTCCGATTTGCTGGCGGCACTTTATGCCCAACCAGGTGACGCCCCGCACGTCGTGATTGCGCCGCGCTCGATCGAAGAATGTTTTCATTCCATGATTACGGCGCGCCGTATCGCCGAGACTTTCCGCTGCCTGGTGATCGTGTTGACAGACGCCAATCTTGCGACGGGCGTGCAGCAGTTTACTCGTCCTGAATTCGATACGCGCTGGCAGGGAGATCCCGTTGAATCTTTACCCGTGCCCGAAGGTTTGCGGCCCTATGAATGGGACCCCGAAACAGGCATGTCCAGACGCATTATTCCCGGTACGAACGATGGCCAGCACACTGTCACGGGGCTGGCGCACGATGAAGAAAGTAAGGTGTCCTATGATCCCGAGAGTAATGAACGCGGCCAGAGGATGCGCAGCCGCAAACTGGCGGTCTTCCAATCCACCCTGATGCCCCCGCCTGTTTACGGCGATCAAAAAGGTGAACTTCTGGTTGTCGGTTGGGGTTCAACGCATGGCGCCATTGAAGAAGCTGTGGACCGTGCTCGCAAGGAAGGTAACAAGGTCTCTAGCTGTCAGTTGACATTCCTCTCTCCACTGGAACCCGGTCTGAAAAAGATCTTCAGTCGATTTAAAAAAGTGATGACGGTAGAGATCAATTACTCCGATACCGTTGGCGATCCATACATTACCGAAGAGACGCGTCGTTACGGTCAACTCTGCTGGATTCTTCGCGCACGTACCCTGCGTGATATCGATTGCTGGACGAGTTGTCCTGGACAACCATTGCGACCGAAGGATATTTACAATTCCATTATTAAGAATATAGAGAAAGGGAAATCAAATGAGTAGTATTGCAACCTCTCTGCTGGACCTCGATGCTGACAACTTCAAGTGCCTTGAAGCGGAAGATTATCAAACTCGTGTTGGTAAGTGGTGCGCCGGATGCGGTGATTTCGGTGCATTGAATGCAATAAAGCGATTACTGGCCAAAGAACAACTTCGACCTGAGAAGATGGTTTTTGTATCGGGCATCGGTTGTTCCAGTCGTTTCCCTCATTACGTCAATGCCTATGGTTTCCACGGTATTCATGGCCGCGCGCTACCGATTGCGACGGGTCTGAAACTGGCGCGGCCCGAGCTGGATGTTTTTGTCGTGACGGGTGATGGCGATTGTCTGTCCATCGGTGCAGGACATTGGATCCATGCCACGCGCTACAATCCGAACATGACCGTTTTGATGCTGGATAATAACATCTATGGTCTGACCAAGAATCAGACATCACCGACCACACCGGCTGGTTATACTACGAATACCTCACCGCGTGGTGCAGTCTTGCCGCCACTCGATCCTTTGCAGGCAACACTGGGCGTTTCGAATGCATCGTTCGTGGCTCAGACTGCCGACTGGGTGCCAGTGCATCTCTATGCCACCTTGCAGGCGGCCTACCAGCACAACGGGTTTTCCTTCATCCGTATCCTGCAACGTTGCCCCAAGTATACGCCGGACCTGTTTGAGGACCAGGTTAAAAATCCTGACCTGACTGAGCAGCTGGTGCATGAAGATGGGGTGGATGCTCCGGGACTGGATAAGCTTTTCAAGGCACGTCGTGAGCATGACCCAAAAAATCTTGATGAAGCACGCAGCCTGGCCCATCGATCAGACATGCTTCGTCTGGGTCTATTTTTCCACGACACAAGCCTTCCGGTCTACAATGAGATCCGGGCCGTAAAACCTGTTTCGGCAGAAGAAAAGGTTGCCCGGCTCAATAAGGAATTTGATCGCTATGCCGTCTGATGAACGAAGGGAAATTGCCCTGCAGGCCATCCGCGCTCGAGCTGAATCGTTTCGTTCTGCCCTGGCGGCTTCAACAGACCAGGTCCGAGGCTTGCTCGCAGGCACAGGCAATGTTGCGGAAGATCAGTCTGTGGCATTGGGGCTTTTTGCCGAGGGCAGAGTGAATGTTGATCGCTTTGCCAATTTCACTCCCAAGGCAGCTCGTATTGATGCCACGGCAGAAGTACCGATTCGAGCCGCCCAGAAAGTGTTTATGTCCTTACTCACGAAAGGAGATGATCTCTTTGTTGTGAAAGTAGAAGAAGGCAAAGGATTGTCGTGTAATGTGGATAGCAGGCTTTCCCTGATTGGCCGTGCTTTTGCGGCAGCACGCGTGATAGCGTTGGTGAGGCGTGGAAAATATATCGAAAAAGAACACGCAGCGATGCTGGAAAATTTTCCCTTCTCGATGTGGAACGACTCGGAGCGTTTGCTGGCGCCTGCCCTGGTGGTCGAGTTGTCCGGTGCTGATTTCAAGCCCTCAACGATTGTTCCCTTTCTTGATGCAAACATAAAACTTGTCTTTAACGTTGATGGCGACGCGCCGGCCGCTGCTTTATCGCGCGTGGTCTCTCCGGGTGTATTTGTGCAGCAGGAAACCGGTGATGCCGCATTGGAGGCGTTCTCGGCATACGAGGGCACCGCCGTGGCTGCCTTGCTTCCCAGGAATGCCGTAAGTTTCGTGCATGACCCTTCGGCCGGCGCAACAACGTATCAACGGTTTATTTCCGTAAGCTTTCCGAAGGAAGTAAGGAAACGTTCCATTGGTGGTATCAGCGCCGCTCAGCAGGCTCAGGATTATGCTTTGCTGGAAAGTCTGGCAGTGGTTCCGATGCCAACAGGAGATGCGGCTTCAGATCCGGCCGGCAAGCTTTCAGCCTGGTTGTTGAGCCAAACGGATTTATCGGCCTAGGGAACACTCGTGAGTGGGAATCCCATCATCGATTCAGCCTTGATTCTAGGAGGCATGGGGGTTTTCTTTGGCTTTTTGATCGCACTGGTGAACAAGAAGTTTTGGGTGTGGGAAGATCCGCGTATAGATGAAGTAGAAGCATTGTTGCCGAGCACGAACTGCGGCGCTTGCGGTGTACCTGGTTGCCGGATGTTTGCGGAAGCGTTGGTATCTGGCGAGTACGCGCCGTCGGACTGTACGGTGATCAGTTCCGAAGATATCGACGATCTTGCCGATTACCTGGGCGTAAATGCCGGTGAAGCGAATAAGCGTGTCGCGCGTTTACTTTGTGCGGGCGGTAAAAATGAAACCGTTCGTTACTCGGATTACTCGGGTTTTGAGACCTGTAAGGCCGCGGTTGCTGTAGCAGGTGGCGGTAAAGCTTGTGCCTGGGGCTGCCTGGGTCTCGCTGATTGTGAGGTCTCTTGCCTGCTCGATGCGATCTACATGAACGAAAACGATCTGCCTGTTGTCGTGCCTGACCTTTGTACTGCATGTGATGACTGTGTAGAGGCCTGCCCCCTGGATCTTTTTGTACTGATGCCCATGAACCAGAAGTTAATCGTGCAATGCAAAAACCTGCTCTTTGGTGACGCTGCCGAAGACCTTTGCAGCGTGGCGTGTAATGCCTGTTTAAAATGCGTTGCCGATGCAGAGCCTGGCGTTATCGAAATCATAGATAACCTGGCTGTGATCGATTATGAAAAGAACGCCATGACCGACCCGAAGGCGATTTCTCGATGTGAGACAGGGGCAATCGTGTGGCTTGAAGGCCAGCAGTTTCAACAAACCCCGCTCGGATTGGAGAAGAAAGCCATATGAACTGGGGAAGATTTAAGGAAAAGAGCCCGATCAGGTACCCCGGGAGTGTTAAAACTGGTGACGGCAGCTCAGCGGTCGTCTCGATGGAAACCGCGGCAGGTGAAGCAGCAGGTGCTTATCCGATTACACCTTCCTCGAAAATGGTAGAAGGCTGGGCGTCGGTGGTTGCCAGCGGTGCCAAAAACGTAAATGGGCGCAGCCTGATTTTCTTCGAGCCTGAAGGGGAACACGCCGCTGCAGCCGTAACGGCTGGCATGAGCATGGTTGGTATGCGCTCGAGCAACTTTTCCAGTGGGCAAGGAGTCGCTTATATGCACGAGTCGCTCTACGCCGCAGTGGGCAAGCGACTGACCTATGTCCTGAATGTGGCCTGCCGTGCGATGACAAAGCACTCGTTCAATGTGTATGCCGGACATGACGACTATCACGCCGTTGACGATACAGGCTTTTTTCAGGTTTTCGCGAAAAACGTTCAAAGCGTTGCTGACCTGAACCTCATTGCGCATCGTATAGCGGAGCTTTCGCTCAATCCGGGTATGTGCGCACAGGACGGCTTTCTGACCAGCCATGTTATCGAGTCGTTTCGTGAGCCTGAACGCGATTTGATTCGAGAGTACCTGGGTGATCCGGCGGATATGATTGAAACGCCTACCGCGGCACAGCGAGCCGTGTTTGGTGAACAGCGGCGTCGTATCCCCGAGCTTTATGATTTTGATTATCCCGCGATGCTGGGTGTTGTGCAAAACCAGGAGAGCTATGCGCAGGGTGTAGCAGCACAGCGTCCCTTCTATTTTGATCATATTGCCGAGTTGTCAGACCGGGCGTTTGCAGAGTACGAGGCGCTTACCGGCCGTGCCTACCGCAGGGCTATGGGTTACCGCTTGAAAGATGCGGAGTATGTCATCGTCGGACAGGGTTCGGTGATCGGTAATGCCGAGGTCGTTGCAGACTACCTGCGGAGCGAACGCGGTTTGAAGGTTGGTGTACTCGACCTGGTCATGTTCCGCCCGTTCCCGGCAGACCGGGTTTCGCGGATGCTTGAGGGCAAAAAGGCCGTGATCGTCCTGGAAAGAACAGATCAGCCTTTGGCGGTTGAATTGCCGATGATTCGTGAAATTCGCGCGGCCATGGCGCAAGCGGTTGAGAATGGCCGAGCGGATGGTGGCCGTGTGAAAAAGGGTGCAGCGACGCTTCCTTACCCGGGCCTTGCAGCGCTCCGTGCCGATCAAGTACCTGATTTTTACTCGGCTTGTTTTGGCCTGGGAAGTCGGGACCTTCAGCCAGGAGATATTATTGCTGCGGTTGATAACATGCTCGAGGGTGGACGTAACCAACGTCAGTTCTACCTCGGTATTGATTTCATTCAAGAAAACACGCCACTTCCCAAGATGCAAATCTGGCAGGAAACGATTCTTGCAGATTATCCACAGGTAGCCAATCTGGCTCTTCCCTCGGCAGGGAATTTGAATCTCTTACCCGAGGATGCATTTGAACTACGTATTCATTCTGTGGGTGGATGGGATGTCATCAACATGGGCAAGAATCTGGCGATGACGGCAGTTGAGTTGCTGGGCATGCACATGAAGGCACACCCAGACTACGATTTAGAGAAGAAAGGTCAGCCAACCACATTTTTTGCCATGCTGTCCGATAAACCATTGCGATTAAACTGTGAGCTTCAACATGTCAGCGTTGTACTTTCTCCTGACCCCAATGTTTTTTTGCATTCGAATCCTCTGGCAGGCATGTGCGATGAGGGTGTCTTTATTATCCAGAGTGACCTTTCAGATGCTGAACTCTGGGCTAGCTTCCCGCAGACAGCGCAGCACACGATTCGCAGAAAAAACATCAGGGTTTTTACTGTGGACGGCTTTGACATTGCAGCTGCAGAAGCATCAAACCCGGCTCGGCGTTTCCAGATGCAGGGGGTCGCCTTTATGGGAGCGTTCTTTAATGCCACACCGTTGATGAGCACGCATGGTATTTCGCGAGAGCGTTTATTCGAAGGGATTTGCAATCAGTTAACGAAGAATTTTGGTCACTTAAGCGAGTCCGAAGTTAACGATAACATGCTTGTTATCAAGCGAGGTTTTGACGAAGTACATTCACTTGATCTTGCGGACCTGGAGGATCATGGGCGTGCAGAGGTGCTGCCCGTGATTCCAAGTGCGATGGCGGGAGCTAACGCCGCCAAGGGGATTGGAAATCAAGGTAATTTCTGGCATCAGGTTTGTGCACTGTACAAAACAGGCAGAGATGTAATAGCCGATCCGTTCACGGCCATTAGTGCTATTCCCGCAGCGACGTCGAGTACGCGTGACATGTCCTTAACCCGCTTACTGGTGCCCCAGTTTATTCCGGAAAAATGCACGGGCTGCAGTAAGTGCTGGGTACAATGTCCTGACTCGGCGATCCCGGGTGTTGTCAACACGGTTGAAGAAATTTTGGAAGCAGCGGTCAAAACGGTTTCTACTCCACAAAAACCGCTGACGCGATTTACTCAGATCATCAAACATCTTGGCAAAGAGTCGCGCAAGATAATCGCCACTGAAACATTTAAAACTTACGAAACCGTTTTGGCACAGTCTTACGAGCGGGTCGCCGAAAAATCCAAGTGGGATACCGAGCGGCGTGCTGAAGTCGATGCCCAGTACCAGCAGGTATACGCTGCGCTGGCGGATTTTCCCCTGGCCAAAACCATTCCTTTCTTTGATTTAGCGGAAAGTGAAGAGAAGGGTTCCGGTGGATTACTTTCGATTACCGTTAATCCAAAAACCTGTAAGGGTTGCGATGTTTGTGTGAGTGTTTGTTCGGATGGTGCCCTAATCAGCGTGCCCCAGACGCAAGCTCTGCAACAAATGCATGAAACAAACTGGAAACTGTGGAGAAACCTGCCTGAAACCAGCGATCGATACGTCAAGATTTCAAGCATGCAAGAAGGCATTGGTGTCATGCCAGCCCTGTTACTCAAGCAAAGCAATTACCTTTCGATGCTTGGTGGTGACGGTGCGTGCATGGGCTGCGGTGAGAAAACGATTATCCATCTGGTTGTTTCCGCGGTAAACGCAGTCATGGCCCCACGCGTCGAGCAACATGTAAAAGAATTGGCACGCCTGGCAGCTGAACTGGATGAAAAGGCGCGCGCACTTCTTATTTCAGAAACTGATCTCGCAGTGGTTTCAGCTGATTCGGAAGACCTCACCGTGGCTGTTGACGTGGCAAAAAAAGGGAGGGTTCAGCTGATTCACAAAACCATCGAGGATTTGAAAGATCTCCAGTGGCGTTACGAGCAAGGTCCCAGTGGTCGAGGCCGGGCACACCTGGGCTTCACCAACTCCACAGGATGTACTTCGGTGTGGGGGTCAACCTTTCCCTTTAACCCCTATCCTTTCCCATGGGTGAGCCATCTTTTCCAGGATGCACCCTCGGTGGCTGCGGGCATTTTTGAAGGGCATATGCGCAAGATGGCGGATGGCTTTATTGCCGTGCGCCGCGCCCGGAAACTGCTTGTCGATGCCTATGATACCTCGGCCGATGAGGCGTTTTTCACAAACTTTACCTGGGATCAGTTCACGGATGATGAATTTGCACTGTGCCCACCTTTGTTTGCGGTAGGTGGAGACGGAGCCATGATGGATATTGGTTTCCAGAACCTTTCCCGTGTGCTGGCTTCGGATAAACCGATTCGCGTGATAGTGGTAGATACACAGGTTTATTCCAATAGGGGCGGCCAGGCCTGTACTTCTGGCTTCACCGCTCAGGTATCTGATATAGCTGAATATGGTCCTGATCACAGGGGCAAGGAAGAGGTTCGAAAAGAGCTGGCCTTGATTTCGATGGCTCATAGAGGTGTCTTTGTGTTGCAGTCTTCACAAGCCACACCGTCGCATTTGTTTAATAATGTATTAAGAGGGTTACAGGCAAGACGACCATCGATCTTTATTTTCAATTCACCATGCCCTCCCGAATGGGGGATAGCGGAAGACAGTTCTCCTGACGCAGCGAGACTCGCGCTGGAAAGTCGTGCGGTACCTAATATTGTCTTTGACCCGGACCGGGGAACGACTTTCTCTGAATGCCTTGACCTTGAAGGGAATCCCTCTCTTTTGGAAACCTGGACAAGCTATGAATTGCCCTATCTTGATGAGCAAGACAACGAGCAGAAAATGACGTTACCGCTTACGATTGCCGACTGGGCGTTGGGTGAAGCGCGTTTCCAACAACATTATAAAAGACCAGATGATGAAGATGAGCTGGTTCCTTTCCATGAATACCTGGAGATGGATGAGGATGAACGCGATGGCGTGACAGCCTTCATTTACACCGTCGATGCCAACCAGCGTCTCTGCAAGAAATGTGTCTCGA
>Ga0255051_10000327_pt1 | contig 17555 bp, 12 predicted proteins | sample JV7_2_9_MG_FD_181719 | JGI IMG/M metagenome (GOLD analysis project Ga0255051, IMG submission 181719) | Seawater microbial communities from Jervis Inlet, British Columbia, Canada - JV7_2_9 | ecosystem: Environmental > Aquatic > Marine > Inlet | place: Canada: British Columbia | collected 2016-10-06
CCACTCGGTTCGCGTTCCAGGTTCGAAAGGCTATGCGTTTCTCAAAGAGGGCGCTGAAACGGTCGGTGTTCTGTCGAACCACTGGGATCCGTTCTTCGTCAATATCGCCGGAAGGTATGGGCTGGACGAAGAGACGTTGCGCACGGAGTTCGCTGCTCAGTAGTTGCGTGGTCGTTCAACGCCAATGGTTCCCGTAAATACCATGGTTTTTCCGTGGCGGATCATCAAATGGTATTCGCCAGTACCAAAGTCATCTCGGATGCTGTCGAGCAGACCGCTGTGCATTCCCCACTTCGCAACATATGGTTTTATCTTTCTCCCAGCGTGGTCAATGCGGTAGACGTACACGGTTTGATCCCAATCATCTTCCGCCAACAGCACCCAAAGGCGCTCCCACATACGTGTTTCACTGTCCATAGGTCCTAAACCCCAGTGGTTTCGGTGTGTGTGTCGAATGTGTCCTGCGGTGTGTTACTTCGTGTGTCACCGCATTCAAAGGATCTCGACGCATTGAGTTGGCGCGCTTTTGGTTAACCGTCATGACGGTGCTCCAGCAGCCAGTCATCCAGGTCGTCGGCCAGATACAGCACCTTTCGACCGATCTTGAGAAACGGCGGCCCTGCGGTTCGGTTTTGTCGCTTTCCGTTCATGCGCGACTGGCGCAAGAACGAGCGTGACATGCCGATATACGGCGCCGCCTGCGTTTCGGTTAGCAAGCGGTGATCGGGAGCTCGGCCAAATAGCGTCCTTGGTGTCTTGTCTTGCACGTTCGTACCTCTCGTTGCACGTTGGTCGACGAGCAGCATCTTCAGACACGATTGCCCGCCCGAACAGATGGAACGGTTGGTAGGGCTTGGTCGGTTTGAGCTACGACAGCACAGTAAGCGCTTGAGTTATGGGGAACTCTATGGGCTTGGGTTTATTGCGTCGGCGTGGTTGGCGCACCACCCTTTTTGGCTTTCTCGGGATTGACCAGCGTCGCAATGCGTTTTCGCACGGTGACTAATAGGCCAGGATCTCGCGCCATCAGCCAACGCTCGATGTGCTGTTTGGTGGTTCTATTTCCTGGCTCAAAACTGGAATCCGAAAAATGCGCCATCCACGCCTCAACAGCCAACATCAACTCGGGCGAGCGCCAGCGATGCGTGGAATCCAGAAAGGGTGGAATGTTATCGCCTTGAGTCACCGAGCTGCCGCGCTCGCGCTTGAATCGCCTGAATTCCCCGGCGGTAACATACAGCACGCCGCGAAGTAGCTTGATCGGCTTAACCAGAGCCACAGTCTCACCGTCATTCAGCGTGACAACTTTGCGTACGAAAGTGAAATCGGCACCGTAGCTCTGAAGCAGATCGTCGGGCACCAAGTCCACGAGACCGCTAATTGATTCCGCGGTTTCGTTTTCCTCGCGGATAGGCCAGTCATTTGCAATGACCGAGATTTTCAATTTCCTGTGGGCGCCGCATTTTATGAGCTTCTCAACCGATGTGCCCAGTTGCATTGCTGCTTCGGCGAGATTTAGTTCAGTGTCAAAATCCATGTCGCGTGCTCCTAGTGGCCCGCGACGGCTTTCACTGATGGTGCGTTGTCATGTTCCTCGGAATCGCAGAGTTTAGCAACCGCGTTCGCCTTGTGCTCCGGCGACAAATGCGCGTAGCGCAAGGTCATTGAAAGATCCGAGTGACCGAGCAGCTCGCGAACTGTGTTGAGGTCGACGCCTTTCATTACAAGGCGGCTGGCGAAGTGATGCCTGAGATCGTGCCAGCGAAAGTCCGCAATCGCCGCATTCGCAAGCACGGCTTTCCATGACGATTTGATGCACGTTAGCTTCCCGCCATTGCGATTGGGGAATACCCACTCATCCGAGTAGCCGACCTGCTTCCACTGGCGGAGCGTACATAAAGCCTCGTCGTTCAACGGAAGGTATCGTGTCTTTTCACTTTTCGCGGAGTAACCATGAACTGCCAACTCGCGCCGCTGCAAGTCAACATCGCACCACTTGAGTTGAAAAGCCTCACCACGTCTGAGGCCGGTATTCAATGTGAGAAGAACCATTGGATGTAAATGGTCGGCATAGACTTGCTGAGACAGGTCCGGTAACACTGCTTTATGCCGAGCACGACGCCATTCATTTCCGCTCGTTCTATCTTTGCGTATCCGCTCATCGCGTTCGAGCAGTGCATTGCGCACCGCAGTTTCCTCTGCAGCTGAGAGGTAGCGAACTCGGGAAAGGTTGTCGACACGAAGGGGCCGAAGCTTCTGCAGAGGATTGTCTTCCAGCACTTCCCATTCGACGGCTTTTGCCAGGCATGCCTTCAGTGCAGTGATGTCCCGATTGACGGTGGTCCTTGCTTTGCCGGCCTTGAGTTGCTCAGAGCGCCATTTCTCGACAACCCACAGGTTGATGTCGATCAGTGGCCGATTAAGTAAGTGCGGGAAGTTTCTTCGTATTCGCTCGACGGTTGCGACACCCGACTTTCGGTGGCTTGTCGCCCAAGGCTCATAGTTGTGTATCAGAAATCCCTCGAGCTTTCGTGATTTGGTGAGCTCAGCGGCCCGGCGCTTTTGCTTCTTCTCCGTCTGTAGGTCTTCACCGCTAATGACTCTCGCGGCCAGCAGTATCGCCTGGTCTCGGGCCTGGGCCGGGCTTAGCGACGCACTGTTGCCAATTCGAAAACGGCGGCGCCGGCCCTCTCCGTTTCGATATGAAAAGTAATACGTCATTACTCCGGACGGCTGGACACGCAGCAGGAATCCCTTCACTTCCGTATCGACAACTTCGTAGGGCTTGTCGCCCGGCCGAAGTGCCCGGATGGTTTGAGCGGAGAGCTTCGCCTGCATTCCTGTAAGTCCTCGGTAAGTCCAAATGCGGAGCACGCTCGCGTGCCGCAGTATCGTCCTGAGAACCTTGAGTCTATGCGTAGTGATTGATTAACAACAAATTTCTGCTATTCGTCGTGCATGGGTGTTCACGCAGGGATGTCATGTAACAGCGCTCGCGCAGCCCTCCGAAGGCAGGGGTCACAGGTTCGAATCCTGTCGGGCGCGCCAACCTTTTCAATTACTTACGAATTCTCCATTCACCACCGTCAAGGCTCGTAAGGGCTGGGTAAGCGCAATTAAGCTATTATTTCAGTGCCTCAACCTTAGGAGTCGGTCGTGCAAGAACTCAAACAAAGAATCGCCGTACTGTTTCTGATCCTGTTTGCATTGCCCGTTTTGGCGCAGGACAAACCGAACATTGTTTTGATATTCATGGACAACTTTGGGTGGGGCGAACCTGGTTTCAATGGCGGCGGAATTATCCGCGGTGCCGCGACACCTAGGCTCGATCAACTTGCCGCCGAGGGTTTGCGACTTACGAACTTCAATGTGGAGGTCCAGTGCACGCCGTCGCGTTCCGCGATCATGACGGGACGCTACGCCATCCGCAGCGGCAATGGCACGGTTCCGCTGGGCGAAGGTGTGTACGGCTTGGTGCAATGGGAAATCACTATGGCAGAAATGCTCTCCGATGCGGGTTATGCGACCGGCATGTTTGGAAAGTGGCACCTCGGGCGAACGAAAGGGCGTTTCCCGACAGATCAGGGATTCGACGAGTGGTACGGTGTCCCCAATTCCACTGACGAGTCGGTCTATTCGTCATTGCCGGAATTTGCCGCAAGCGGTCTCTCGGAAACTTTCGTCATGGATGGGAAGAAGGAAAGCGTTCCGAAAAAGGTTCGTCCTTATCGCCTGGACTACCGGCCGCTAATTGATCGCGATCTGACCGATCGCGCTATCAGCTTCATGAGGCAGCAAGCTGACGCAGACAATCCTTTCTTTGTCTATCTGCCTTATACGGCCACACACTTCCCGACCATGCCGCATCCTGACTTCATTGGTAAATCCGGAAACGGGCCATGGGGCGATCTCCTGATGCAGATCGATAGTTACGTTGGCGAGTTGCTCGACACGATCGATGAACTGGGAATCGCCGAGGACACGATCGTCATCTTTACGGCCGACAACGGTCCCGAGGCTTTGAGTGCTGGCGAAACGTCCCTCACAGTGGAGACTGCGGTGCACGGCTCCGCAGGACCGTGGCGTTCGACTCTGTTCACCGGATACGAAGGGGCACTTCGCGTACCCTTCGCGGTGCGCTGGCCGGGCAGGATCGATGCTGGCCGTGTGAGTGACGAAATTGTACACGCGATGGATCTATTCCCGACGCTGGCCAACATAGCCGATGGCGACGTTCCCGACGATCGCGTCATCGACGGCATCGATATGTCCGAGTTCTTGCTCGGACGCGAAGAGGCATCCGGTCGGGAGGGTTTCATCGTCTACATGGGCAACGACATTTTCGGAGTGAAATGGCGCGACTGGAAGCTACATTTCAAGGAGCAGACCGGGTGGAATGGAGTATTGCGCGAATACACGATGCCGCGTGCCTACAACCTCATGAACGATCCACAGGAACGCGATAACGTTCTCTTTCCTCATACATGGTTGCCGAAGGCAGCGCTGCCGCAACTGGAGGAGCATGTAGCCTCCCTGAAGAAGTTCCCGCCGATTCCAACCGGAACTGCGGATCCGTACAAACCGAAGCGACGATAGTTAGAGCCTAAGCCCCCGAAGGCAGGCGTCACCGCGTAGCGGAGCGCCCATCCCGTCGGGCGCGCCAAGTGGTCCGAAAAATGGGTTCACTTCATAATCAAGGAGGGAGTTATATCTATGCAAACAGATGTAATTATTATCGGTGCTGGTTCTGCTGGCTTATCAGCCGCCAAAGAACTCACTAAACAAGGAATTTCATTCATCGTCGTAGAGGCCTCTCACCGTATTGGTGGACGCGCTTACAGTGAAGAAATTGCCCCTGATGTTTGGTTTGATTTGGGTTGTGCTTACTTAGACGCTGGACCTGATGCTAAAAACCATATTGACGAAAGCAACCCCTTTGTAGATTTTGCGAAAAAGCAGGGCGCCGTTATCGAAGAATATCTTTACGACGCACATTATATTTATAACGGTAGGCCGCTAGATGATAACGAGATGAAAGCGCGCGAGCAGTATTACAAAGAATGTGAAGAAGCTATACAGAGCTCTGTTGATGGTGGTGATGATTGCGCTATCAGCGAAATCATTGATCTCGAAAATCCCTACGCAACACCGTACATAGACATGATGGCTGTAACGGCACCTAAAGATCTTGATGAGGCATCGGCAGCGGATTTTTTTCACAAGGTTGAAGAGTATATAAGTTTCAACACTCTGCGCGGCTATGGAAATTTAGTCGCACAGTGGGGCGGCGACGTTAAGGTTTCATTAAACAACAAAGTCGAAAGTGTTGATTGGTCGGGAAAAGATGTCCTTGTAAAAACCGTTAAAGGATCATTGCGAGCTCGCTGTCTCATAAGCACAGTGTCCAATGGAGTTTTGGCTGCGCAACATATTCACTTTAAGCCACGATTACCCGATTGGAAAATGGACGCCATTCAAGGCGTGCCCATGGGTGCCGAAAACAAAATCGGGGTGCATTTTACTAAAGATGTTTTTAGCCCCGGGGCTAGCGGGTATTATCAGTCTTGGTCCAGTGAAGCACAGGGGGCTTACATCGATGTAAACCTCATGTCTACAAATGTCGTATCGGTCTTTATGGGTGGGCGTTTTAGTATCTGGATGGAGCAGCAAGGCCAGCAAGCAGCTCATGAGTTTGCCGTAGACCGCATTGCAGATATATTTGGTAATGATATTAGGCAGTCGGTTGGTCGTTCCATTGTTACCGCCTGGGTCACAGATCCTTGGACATTGGGTTCCTATGCCTGTGCTTTACCCGGTCAATTTCACCAACGTGCATCATTACCGCTTGCCATTGATAACAAATTGTTTTTTGCCGGTGAGGCAACTGCTCGTGCTAATGGTTCTTGCCAAGGTGCTTATTGGTCAGGGGTTCGTGCTGCTCGTGAAGTAGCAAAGGTAGGGTTGTGACGCTACCGCATAGCCTTCCGAAGGCAGGAGTCACAGGCGCACCCATTCTGTCGGGCGCGCCAAGATACAAAGGGTCAGACCCCTCCGCTTTGACCGCTATCTGATTCGCTTTTTTGTTTGTCGTCATTGCGTGGTCGGATTCGTACAGACTTCATTTTACGGTCTGCCGTGCAGAAAACGGTTCGGTTTCGGCCGTGATCCTTGGCGAAGTAGACGGCATCATCGGCAAGTTTAACCAGGCTCTGCGCATCCTCTGTCGAGCTCGAGATTGTCGCAACACCAATGCTTAATGAAACAATGCCGAGTGGCTGTTGCTTCGCGTGTGCAAATGCGTGGTTGGCGATCTTGAGCCGAATTCTTTCGGCCAGCTCACAGGCTGGTTTTGTCTCGGTTTCCGCGGCAATGATGATGAATTCCTCGCCACCCCATCTGGCCACGATATCTGAATCACGGACTGCGCTCGTCATAATCTGAGAAATTGTCTTTAACACTTCATCGCCGGCCTGGTGACCATTATTGTCATTGAAGAATTTGAAGTTATCTACATCCATAAACAAAATTGAAAAACGGCGTTTGAATCGCCTTGACCGCTCAAATTCCTCGTCCAGGCGATCTTGTGCATGACGATGATTAAACAAGCCCGTCAAGCCGTCGCGGATTGCCATCTCTCTAAATTTTTTATTCAAGTCGCCGAGTTCGGCATTCTGTCTACTCAGCGTACTAACCAGGTACTGTTGCTTGCGAATGGCTGTCAGGTTGGCGATCGCTCGATCTGCCGCGTCAACAACAATGTCAAGATCCGAAAATGGTTTAATTATGTAGTCGAAAGCACCCTGCTGTAAGGCCGCGATCGAGTTTTCGACCGAAGCGTGGCTGGTCATGATGATGAATTGTGTGTTCTCGTTTATTTTCTTAATTTCTTCGAGCAGTTCGATACCGGTCATTTCAGGCATTCGAATGTCGCTAAACACAATCTCCTGCCAACCCCGATTAAATTTTTCAAGCGCGTCCTTGCCGTTTTCCGCCAACGTGACGGTGTGACCTTCGTCCGTGAGTATTTCTCCCACCAGGTTGCGAATTCCAGGTTCGTCGTCTGCCACGAGAATATTCATTACGCGGACTCCATCGCAGCCTTATCCAGCGACCCCGTATTACCCGGGACATTCAACGGAAGTCGAATCTCGAAACGAGCTCCTCCGCCGGGAGCCTGCATGACATGGATCGCTCCCTTGTGCTCCTGAATGATTCCGTACGACACCGACAGCCCGAGTCCTGTTCCCTGGCCCGCCTCTTTAGTCGTAAAGAACGGCTCAAATATATTCGCGGCGACGTCTTCAGGGATACCGGGGCCTGTATCGTCCACGGTGATCAATGCCGAAGCGGTTGATTCATCAACTTCCGTTTTGATACTGATAGTGCCGCCGTCCTCGCCCATCGCATGCTGGGCATTGATTGCCAGGTTCATCAAAACTTGCTGTATCTGATTGGCGTTTCCGAGCAGCGACGGAATTCCATCACCGAATTCTGTCGTCACGCGAACTTTATGAAGCGACAACTGATGATCGACGATGCCAACAGACTTTTCCACAACATTATTAATTGAAATCTCGTCAAACTCGCCTTTTTCTGCCCGTGAAAACTGCATCAGGTTGCCGATAATATCATTGCAGCGCCGAGTTTCACTCTCGATTATATCCAGGTGTTCCTTGACCACCTCTGTTTCCGTAATCTTGCGTTTCGCCAACTGAGCGTATCCCAACACCGACGACAAAGGATTCTTGACCTCGTGCGCCAGCCCGGCGCTCAGTGTGCCAACGGCGGCCATTTTTTCCGACTGTATCAGTGCCATTTGCGCTTTCTTTAGTGATTGTTCTCGAACGTTCAGTTCGCCTGCCATTTCATTGAACGAGTTCGACAATTGTCCGATTTCGTCTTTGGATTCAATGTCGACATTAACATCGAAGTTTCCTTTCGCGACCTTGCGAACGGCTTGGGACAAATGCTCGAGAGGTCGCGTCAGGCGTCTTGACACCAATACTCCTCCGAGCGATGCAAGAAATATAATTGCCAGTCCAACTTTCACCAGGTTACCCAACAAATTCCTTGCCGTAAGATAAGCAGCACTTGCGGCGATGCGCGTAACGACAGTCACATCAGCGGCGCCAATGGTGCTGGCCCCGGCGATATATTTTCCAGCCTCGTCCTCGTATTCAATGACGCTAGTTCGTCCAAGTTCATTGAAGTTCAGCAAAGCCTCACGAGCCCACTGCACATCTGTATTACTGCGCCCGATGGTCACCAGGGCGTTTTTGTCCGCGTCCAGCAACACGGCGTCAAACGCTCCGGCTCGTTGCAGAATCTGCTTGAACAACGTTGGTGCAATTACGGCAACAACGGCGCGCGCCTCCCCATCACCGGCAACCTGGTAGCCCAAGGTGAGGGTGATAACCTGTTGGCCGGAATCTACGTTCTCGCTTTGCATTCTTATGGTGTTCGTCGCCTGTTCTATACCGCGAGGTGTAAATTTCAGAATCGCATCCGGCTCCATGCCTTCCTTCTTCAATGCAGAGGCGTTGTATAAAGTCACTGGCCGACCTTCGACGTTCGTAGAGATTAATGCGAGCATCTCCGGGTATGCAGCGAACAGCGGTCTAATGAGTTTATGCTTCGACGAGGGGTCAACATAGTCGGCAAAAAGAACTTCGGCGAGTACCCGTGTCGCGCTTACGTAACCACCCATTATGGTTTGCATGCCGGTTGTGATGTCTTCAGTTATGCCTGAACTGTAATCGCGAACATACGTGGTCTTGTCCTGATGAAAAAGATTCGCCATCGTTGATGTAATGACGCCGACCACCAACATCAGCATCACTACAACGGTGAGGAGAACTTTCAGTCGAATCGGGAATGAGAATTTCTTCATGGTACTTGCACCTTTCATTTCGCGCTTATCGCGAGTGATTCGTAATTTAGATTACCGACACCGTCCATAGCCTTGACGGTGATGATGTTTACGCCCCGCTGCAGGGCGATTTCCTGGTCGATGCGGCCAGCCTCGTGTGCGATGGGCACGCCATCGACGGATAACGATGCATCGGGTTCCGTTCGTCCAGTTAGGCGCCAGAGGCCAGCCAGTACGGCTTCGGTTGGCGGATTCAATTCCAGCAGAGGTGCTTCGAGGTCCTGAATCACACGAAACTTGTGAATGTCACTCTTGTTGCTCTGGGCCCACTCGACTCGGCTGCGAACGTGCCAGTAGTAGGTTCCGGATCCAAGTGCACCGTGTGTAAATCTGGTGCCTACCACGTCATCATCGACGATTCGGTCTGAAAATTCGGGATCGCGCGCGATCACAACGTGATAACGATCTGCCAGTTCGACGGACGCCCAATTGAATTCCACTTTTTTCGGCACGTTTCTGTACACGACCACGGTGTTATTCGCTGGACCAATTCTCGCCGGCGCATCTGGAACTTCGCTGATACGAAAAGTCGTGCCTGCAGGATCTATGGTGACGGATTCTTTGGCGTTTATCGTTCTGATCTTGCCGTCGCGGCCAGTTATGCTTGCGACGCCGGCGTGCAGATTCACCGTGGTCGACTGGTCGTCGTTAACGGTGATCTGGAAATCGACTTCTTCGACCGGACTCGCCGCTGCAAGAGTTACGTCACTGTTCGGTAAGTTGACACCAAACTGAGTTCCCTTCGTGTCATCCCCTGATATCGTCCCAGACAGTTCACCCTCAATCATAAGCATGACAGTTTGCTGGCCGCCGAGATATGGATCGGATTCCTGACGATTAAAGACAATCAAGGAATTTTCGTGGACGGTCAGGTAACTGGTGTTGCCGATCTCCAGTAATGCTGTCGAGCGGGCAAACGTCTGCACAGCATCATCTTGCATGAACTTATCACCGAGGTGTGCGTCGTCCCAGGCCAGGGATCTTCCACCACGCCGCTGGACTCGACGTTGCATCCTGATTATTTTGGCGGCGAAAAGGTCGTCCGCGGAGGCATCTGAATCGATTTGGAGATCGATCCCGTCTGAATCATGGAGGGCTGCGAACGACTCACTAATTCGCTCGCCGACCAGCGTGCTGCCTTCGGGAAAAAACACATTTAACAGCGCCACGAGGAAGCCGAAGAATACTGCAACGCAGCCAGCTACGAGGCTGAGCTCCGATATCCACACGAACGCTTTTCGACGTCGCCCATCACCGGAGTTTTGGCGATCATCAGGAGTCTGTATGTTTTCGTCTGTCGTCACTGTAGCTCCTAGTACCGGCCTTGAACGCGCAGGAACCAGCCGGATTCCGAGTAATCACTGTCGAACCGAAGGTCGCTGGAGAAATCGGTGAAGTTGTAACCGACACCCAGGCCGACGTGGTCCAGCCCGGTCCACATAAATTCGCCCAGCCATCCCGACCGGTCGTCGCTCGCTTCTTTTTGCTCAAGCTGCCTGAATTCGGTACCAAACGAGAGGTCCCAGGGCAGTCGGATGTTCAGACGCTGGATATTCAGTGAGGTATTGGTTTCCAGCTCACTCAAAGCATCCAGTGCCGTCAACTTGGTCTTCAGCGCATATTTTCCGACCCACTCAATGTTTCGCGTAAGCTGCAATGACCAGTCAGCCGAAATTAAGTCCGACGTGCTGTCGTCGTAGCGAACGTCCTGTTGTGCGGGTGTCGCCTCACTATCGAGATGAGTTACCTTGAACAGCATGTTCCAGCGGTCACTGTCCACTGGCCGTACTGCAAACCCAAGGCTTGCCTCCTCAAAGTTGGTCGACTGATCAGGCAACAAGGTATTTTCGGTTTCGCTCAGGCGATATTCGCCGAGCAAGGTGAAGCCACCCGGCAGTCTCAGTTCGCCGTAGTTGAACGATGTGAACTGTTCCAGCTCGATCGCACCATGTTGCTCGCGGAATTCATTGCGCGTGCTAAGTTTGATGCCATTGCGGTCGAAGCTCACGCCACCGACGATTGCGATCTGTTCGTTTTCACCACCGACAGCAAGTTGTTGCGATGACTGCTCTCCGGATACGAGTAGTGACAGCCCTTCGGTGATACGCCAGTCACGGCGAATGCCCGCCAGCGAACTCAGGCCGCGTTGCTGGCCAGAATGATTCCACTGATACTCTGTATATACGGTGCCGCCCTCGCCGAAAGGCGCTTCCGCGCCAAGGAGTGTCTTGTCGGCAACGCCAGTTGAGCCCACTTCAGGCGCAATTTGCTGTGCGTACAGCCGGCCATACGGCGTATCCCAGGTTGCACCGGCCTGCCAGGCGTCGCCGTCGCTACCCATAACGTATCGACCGGACAACGATAGGTTCTCACGCAGCCCGTATTCGATTTCGACCGCTGACTGGGACCCGAGCTCACCGGTTATCGATTCCTGGTGTTCCAGCGAGGTGGTTAGCTGATCGGACCAGTGATACGCCGCGCGCAAAGCGCCGATGGATCCGCTTAACGTGGCGTCGTCGAATGATCTGTCCTGGAACTCTACTTCCAGACCGAGCTTGTCACGCTGATACTGCCAGCCCAGTATCATTTGTGATGAGGACAGGGCCGAACCCATCTCCTGTTCGTCGAATCGCATCATGAACGAGTTGTGATCGTTCATCTTGTAGCTAATCGACGCGCCGAACTGCGTGTCTCCATTTATTGAGAAGTTACCGTTGGAAACAAACCCGGCGAACAGAGTCTTATAATAAGCATTACCGAGCAGCTGGTCAGGCTTGCCGAACCAGTCCCCAATATCGAACTCTGCACCCAGTTTGTAGGCTTTGCCTTCTTGCAATGGCGCTGCAGCAACCTGCGAGTATTGCAGCCCACCGTCGTCACTGCGATAGACCATTGAATCGCTGCCAACGGACTGGGCAAATTCCGCGACGATGCGTGTCGTGCCCAGCAGTAACTCGGCATCGACTCCGTCGAGGGTGTACTGGCTGCTGATACGATCATCCTCGATGTGAGAAAGACCAAAGCTCAGTTGACCGTCCGCGAAGCGCGCTCGTATGCGCCCGCCCTGAACGCCAGCGCTCAGGTCCGTGATCGGTGATTCGTAGTCGACCTGTACGGTTATCGGATTACCCTGCAACAAGCCGGCGCCGATCAAACTACCGTCATCGATGACGCTGGAAACCGGTCGCCGGAACCAGATTCGACCTTCACGGTATTTCACGTCGTAATCCACACCGCGTTGTTGCGTAATCCGCTGCAATAGCAATCCGGTAAGCTGATCGTGCACCAGCAGTGTTACCTGCTCACTACCTTCGATAATGTCGGTCTGGCTGAGGAAGTACAGCGAGCCGCCCGTAGCTGCGATTTCGTCACGAACAGCTACCTGGTCGACCTTCGCAACGAAAGCTTCGATCTCCATTTTCGATCTGCCATCCGACGTCTTGCTGGTCGAATTGTAGGCAGCATGCATGCCGTGCAAAGTACGCTGGTATGTCGTGAGTTCGGCGTCACTGAAGTTCAACGCGTAGTTGCCGACCACGGTGTTGAGATGGTCGCCTTCAAGGGCGATATACATCTTGCTCTGGCTGTCAGTATCGTAGACGAGCGTACTTTCGTCGCCATAAACCGGGTAGACGGTGTCTGGATCGATGTTCGTAATAAGCCGTTCATTCTCGATCTCACCGAAGTCGCTGAACATCTCACCAATCTCGTTGGTGCCGGTGTCGTACGCTGCCGTGATGAGATATTTACCGCGGATCGTACCTTTCAGGTAAAGCGCGACGCGGCCTTCCGTCTTGACCTCGTCGAAATCGTCAGCGCCCGCGGCCTGAAGGTTGCCCTCGCGTGTGATCTTGCTGATCTTGGCGTCGGCCAACGCCATGATGAACAGCGAATCACCGTCGAACATCACTTCGCGCTCAATTTCCCCGGCGAATCCGCGAACGTCTGTTACGCGGACATTAATCGTATTCAGGCCTGGCCGCAGCGCCACGGCGGCAGAGAAAGCACCGTCGCTGGCGACGTCGGCTAGCTCACCGTTGAATTCGACAGCATTGCCCGGGTCGGTGAAACCAGGTACGACGAGGTTGCGGCTGCGCATCGGCGTGCCTCGCGGCGGTAGCTGCAACACAAGGTTCGGTATGGGCGCAACCGCGATAATGGGTTCGCCATTTTCACTAGTGCTAACGACAAGTTGAATGTCGGCGTAACGTACAAGCCCAGCCGGGTTTTGAACGCTCAATATGAAATTGTTGTGACCATCTGTGAGTCGCAATCGAGTTTCGAACAAGCCCTCCGAATCTGTTTCAATTTCACGGTTGTCAATCTTGATCGTATTGCCGAGGTCAGTCTGGCCGACGAAACGATAGTAGTACGCGGTGTCGTGCATCGACTGGCTCGCGTCCCAACGCCGCGGATCATCAGCCTCGAATGTTCGATACTCAATTTTGTTCAATGCAAACAAATCAACGCTCGGCATTGAAACTGTCGTGTCGATACTGCGGCCCGTTTCGTCAATCATCTGCATCCTGACGGATGACGAATCGTCGGACTGGAATATCGTCGTAAATTGTCCCTGGGTATCGAGCGGTACCTCGATACCATTCATTTGGGCTGTCAGGTCGTTAGTACGCGTTTCATACATGCGAGTACGCTCGACTTCGGTCAGGTCACCGAGTATTTCCACACGTCGATTAAGCTGACGACCCGTGGATGTGTCGTTACTCGCGACCGGACGATCTTCTCCGAATCCCTTGATTTCGAAGCGCTCCGGTGCCACGCCGTGTTCATCGACAAGATACCTGTAGGCCGATTTTGCGCGAGCTTCCGACAGTTTCTGATTGCTTGCGCTGCTGCCGATAGAGTCTGTGTGTCCATAAATTCGAACGATCTCATTGGGATGCTCGTGCATGATGCGGGCGGTATTGGTCAACAGTTTTCTGGCACGGCGCGACAGGTCCGCGGAACCTGTCACAAAGGCACCGCCACGAAGTTCAAGTGCAATAGACGTTGAGCGATTGACACCAAACATGCGTCGTTGACTTGTGATTTGCGTGTCTTTTAGTGACATCTCAAGCTGATAGAAATACACGTAGCCCGGTAACAGCACTTCGTCGATTTCCGCGGTGTTGTCCCAACGCACCTGATTTGGCAGTGCGCCGACACCTGTCAATCGCTTAACGTTGTCTCCACCATCGCGCCAAATATTCAGCTCCCAACTGAGCACCGAATTCGCCGGCGTGGGCGCTCGAATTGCGAATTTCAATGGCTCGATCGCTTCCTTGTCGTCGAGGTGAATGATGGAGTTTGCATCGACATTGGTGAGCTCGGCGTCGCCGTTGGCGATGCCCATTTTCACACCATTGATAATGAGGCTCAGGTCGCTCGCGCTACCGAGAATCTTGTCAGGCACCGTGGTGCTATCGTTGCTGATCTTCAGGCCATACTCGCCGCTGTCACCGATGACTTCGGTCTCGAGCGTGTAGTTCACACCAAAGTTGGCTTTTGCCAGTAGTCCCGGCGTAATGCTTAAGACCTGCAGTTCGTCGGTTGTCGCACGGGCATTGCCGGAAATGCGCATGATGTTGATCTTGATCATTCTCTGCCCGGGATCGATCGCCGGGAAGTGATAGCGGCCATGTGTGTCGGTCAGCGCATAGACGCCGTTGTCGAGTACCACCATCGCGCCCGGTATGCCTTCTTCACCCGGGTCCATCCAGCCATCAGAGTTCCTGTCGTTGAAGACTCGGCCAATCACGGTTCCAAGATCAAATATCGGATCCGCAGTAACTTCGAGTTGGGCGGTAACCGGCGCGGAGATGTAGCATACGTCGCACAGATCCACGGCAACAGCAGTGTTGGGGTAGCTGCCAACGCGGGCACCAGCACCGACGACCATGGAGTACGTCAGCAACTGGTAGCCACTCTCACCAGGATCGGCAACACCGTTGCCGTTGGTGTCGACGAGTCCGGATACGTTTCCGATGTCGAATATCATCGGCGGCCCGGTAACGGGATCGGCAATCGTGACGCCATCGAGTCTGGCGGTGCCGCCCTGGTATGCAAGCACCGGCGAAGCGGCGTCAACAATGCTTACGCCGTTTACAACGGCGGCCGATGTATTCCGGATCGCGACGGAATAGGTCACGATGTCGCCGACGGTTGCCTGATCGGGGCTGACGGATTTTGTCAGCTGCAGGACTTCGCCAAGTGAGAATATGACATCGGGTCGATCGTTAAGTACCACACCGTCGGTGGTCTCGGTCGCGATAATTTGTGCAATCCCGATATTGGTCGAACGAATTTCGCCGGTCGTTACGCCATTGAGATCGGTCGGGGCGAGCGGCTGCGTAATAACATCCAGCGCACCGCGGCTCGATGCCAGCGAAACCGGTAAGCCGGCGAGCGGCATGCCATTGCTGTCAAGAAGTGTCACGGTGATCGTGCTGAATACGATGCCATCCGCCAGGACGATCGGCGGATCTACGGTGACGGTCGAGAGAGCAGCATTAACCGCGCCTGTACGATTCAGCGTGACCGTTGCCTGAGACAGGTCAAGGCCAAGCGCGTTGACCTCGGCCGTGCCTGAGTTCTGAATGGCTTGTGCGCCGACCATGCTGGGCAGCAGCGCGCAAGCCAAGAAAACTAGTTGTTGGATGAGGCGTCGCATCAGTTGACCCTCACCCGGAATCTAATCACCCATTGTGTCTGGGCGGGAATTGCCAGCGGTTGGTTGACCTGTCCGGCGACGTCGCCGACGGATAACTGGTCGAGCCCCGCAGGGCCACCACTGTCAATAATGGATGCTTCGTCGTCTGGTCCGCCGAGAATGTCTGTCAGCGGAGTCCAGGTGCCTGCCCAGCGTGCGGCCGCATTCGAGCCGCTTGCAACGTTGGTGGTTTCCAGGCTGTTGGGTATATACGTAAATTGAGCTTCATTAATCGCGTCTTGCACCGTCAATCGATAGGCAGTTACGTCCGCGATGTTGTCGACATACAGAACGAAGTAAATATCCTGGCCACTGCCGACATCGGCATTGGGGGCCAAGACTGTGCCTGCCAGGTCTCTGGCTTCTTTGACCAGCGCCAGCTGAACAGAGTTGATTTCTATTCGAGCCGCTCCGGTGCCGTCACCATTAATAATGGTGCCATTGTTGTCGCCATCAATTCCCGCGGTTGCGAAGTTGACGGCCGCGTGCACACTTGCCGGCCCACTAATGAACCAGCACAGCATGGTTAGCCACGCTATGGCTTTTCGGCGTTTGCTAATCAATAGCTTTGCTTTATTTCGGGAAACGGGAGGTGCACGCAGCAGCGTCGCAAGCTTTCGCCTGCGTTTTTCTCGTAGTGACCATCGTCTACGCGTAATCACGGCTTTTTCACCGGATTCCGATGCGTATCGATGTCACCAAATGCTGGTGAAATCGGCACCATTAGTGGTCTTGCGTTGTGCGTTTCAGGCAGATGCGCCGCGGCGGGCGGCGACCTCAAAGGGTCGCGCCCACCGGGGCGTCATGCTTGAAACGGCAGTTTCAACGCTATCCCGCTATAGAACCGTTACCGTGAATACGACTGCCAAAACCCTATTGGCAGCAGCATCCTGCTGGAGGTTGGCCTGGTTCGCATTACCGACGTTGACCTCGGTGCCGCCAGTGAAGCTGACAGTATCAGCGACACTTACAGCATCCGTTCCTGCTGCAACAATCACTGCCGAGTCGTAGATGGCCTGCTCTTCAGTGCCATCACAAACCGCCAACGTACATTCGACCACCGCGTTATCAACACGAATGTTGTTTACGGGGCCGTAGGCGAACAACGCGACCAGGGTATCCCGAATCGTTACGTCGTCAATCTGCAGATCGGACTTGTTGTTGACGTGAATCATGAAGTCAACCTGCGTTCCACCCGGCACAGTAGTGCCAGTGGTGATCGGCGTTCCATCGGCGGTCAGCCACGCAGTTTTAACCAGCGCCAAGGCACCACTACTGTTCAACACGAAGATATTCGAGTTGCCCAGAGCAGCATCGACGCCCGCAACATCACCAAAACCTTGGTTGTTTGCGGCTTGTGCCACGGTTCCCAGAGTCAGTAAAACCCCGAGCATGAGTGCAGCAAAGCGCTGCTTGATTTTTCCATATTGCCGTTTCATCGGTTTTCTCCTATTGAAGGGATCCTCACCCCGTTTTCTAAAACAAGGTCCAGCCCAGTACGGACGGACCCCAATTGGTAAATCTTGAATTCAGTTTTCGTCATGGCATCGTCACCGAGAACAACATGGCCCAAACGGCGTTACCGCCGATGTCCAGTTGCGCGTTGGCGACGTTTTCGTCACCCGCATCGACGGTCAAAGCGCCATAGCTCACAACGTCGTCACCCGTTGCGTCGGTCAGGACAGCGGCCCCGTCGACCGCTGTAAAAATTGCGGCTTCCTCGACGGGCGTGCAGGCCACCGCTGCACACGACAGAACTGTGTTGTCCACCTGGATGGATGGCGTCTGATACAAAAATGCTGGGTCGAGTACGTCGCGTACGCTGACATCCGTAATGCCTGCGCCCATGTTGTTGACGTAAAGCAGGTACTTGAACTCCACGCCGCTCGGAATATCCACGCCACTCGGAATTGGTGTGCC
>Ga0255051_10000328_pt1 | contig 17555 bp, 15 predicted proteins | sample JV7_2_9_MG_FD_181719 | JGI IMG/M metagenome (GOLD analysis project Ga0255051, IMG submission 181719) | Seawater microbial communities from Jervis Inlet, British Columbia, Canada - JV7_2_9 | ecosystem: Environmental > Aquatic > Marine > Inlet | place: Canada: British Columbia | collected 2016-10-06
GGCAAATACCTGTAAAAGTAGTATCTCGATATTATTTTGCTCAGGCTTGCAGAACATCCTGGTAGAGGCCACGGGGTCAATGATGAAACGATCTTCGCGTAAATCTGCCTTACCCTGGAATCGATTGCAGCCCAGGTGTCCTGAGGCCATCATTTGCTCGCCAATCTCCAGCTCGGGAATTTTGCCGCCCAGATTTGCGGCTACAATTTTATTGCCATTGATACTTTCCAGTATCCATCGATGATGCTGCAAGTCATCCTGTGTCACGATCTTTGTTTCGTCACATAAACCATAAAGCCTGGATACGGTGAACAAACCATCGTAGTTGGCAGCAAAACCGATCGCCTGTTTCGCGACCAGGTCTCGATTGATCTGGCCTTCAAGCACGACGCAAATAGCTTGATAAGCCTTGTCGGTATTTTCCTTCACTAATTGTTTTAACTGTTGTCGTTGTTGTTGGGTGGTCTCCGGGCTTAACCAGTAACATTGTGAATTAATCTCCGGACAAAATACATTTACCTCATGGCCGAGGCTGTATTGACCACGATAACGAAGGATTTGATCACTTGCCCAGGTGGGGAAAACCACGCTCAGAAAGAGTATAAATACCGCCAGCTTTTTCAATACAGGGCCCGGCCACAGCCTTTGAGCGCTTTACCATTGAATTCGATGAAAACGCTTACCTCAAATTTTTCCCCGCTCATGCTGTCGGTACAGTTTATTCCTTCAATGGTCACTTTCAATTCATCCTGCTCGACTGAAAAAACCGATTTACGTTGATCCTGAAAAACTTCGGGTTCAACATATGGATACTCGGTTCTTGTTTGGCCTGTATTGGTGACTAACAGAATTTTTACACCAGTTGTCATTTCCAGTAACCAGCCCGGTTCCTGGCCGATAGCGCGAAACGCGACACCTCGTAATTTGGCTGCATGCCATACATTACGCGCGGCGATCTGTTCCTCACTTTCCGGTTCACTTCCGGCATGGACCGATAAAGACAAGGTAAACAAGGCCATGATGCCGAATAAGATGGTTTTCACCGTGCATTCTCCATATGATCTGTGCAGCCGTTAATCTGCGATAGTTTACCTGGTCAATTGGGATGACCCGATAGGAAGGGGCAATTCTAACATTTTCGCGTAGGCTTCGAACTAATCAAGAGAGCAATTAACCACCTGTCATTATCATGCGTTTGTACCTGGTCGATTCAAGTATTTTCATCTTCAAGGCGTGGTATGCGCCTGCGCCCGGGCAACTCAATATCCACCGGCAGCCTAACCAGGCATTTATTGGTTTTAGCGACTTTGTTTATCGCCTGTTAACCGAGCAAGCGCCGAGCAAACTGGTGTTTGCTTTCGATGAAAGTCTCAAACAATCGCAGCGTAAATCGGTATACCCACAATACAAGGCTAACCGCAGTCCCGCGCCGATTGAACTCAAACGCCAGTTTGGCTGGTGCCAGCAGTGGATTGATTTACTCGGCATAACGAAGGTAAGCAGTGATAGCTGGGAGGCCGACGACCTGATTGGTACACTCGCTGCTTTGCATCGATCATCTGGGCTGTCGATTTCCATCCTCACCGCAGACAAGGATCTGACCCAGTTAATCCGGGAAGGCGATTTATGGTGGACTTTTTTCGGTGATAAAAAGCTCGACTATCGCGGTATCGTAAAAAAGTTTGGTGTTAAGCCTGAGCAGATTGCCGACCAGCTCGCGCTGGCCGGTGATAAGGTCGATAATATTCCTGGCATTCCACATGTCGGCGTCAAAACAGCGGCTAATTTATTACGCAAGTTTGGCACGCTTGAGAAACTACGCGAAAATCTTACCGAGGTCGGGGGTATGAAGTTCCGTTATGCCGGGAGGGTGCAGCAGTCGTTAACCGAGCATGAGGCTATTCTCGATATTTCAAGCCGGTTAACGCGGATCAATTGTGAGGTTGAGGCAATGCGTGAAGTCGATATCGAACGCCGGAATCCGGATAAAATACACTTGGAGGAAATGATGCGCGAACAGGCAATGGACCCGGTGCGACAACAGAAATGGGATACATATCTGGAGGCGTATTAACAATATGTCGACTATCATCCTGTTCAATAAACCCTTCCGGGTGCTGTGCCAGTTTAGTCCTGTCGAGGGTAAAAAAACCCTCGCCGACTATATCGATTTTCCCGGGGTCTATGCGGCGGGGCGCCTCGACTATGAAAGTGAAGGATTACTGGTATTGACCGATGATGGCAAATTACAGGCGCGCATCGCTGAACCACGTCATAAACAGGCCAAATGTTACCTGGCCCAGGTAGACAACATTCCCCAACGTAAGGCGCTGCTTGCTCTCGGGCGAGGTGTGCAACTCAAGGATGGTCTGACTCGTCCTGCTCGAGTGCAGTTGACTGAACAGCCCGACTGGCTATGGCCGCGTCAGCCACCGATTCGACAGCGTCGAGATATACCGACGCAATGGCTGGAACTCGAAATCACCGAAGGCAAAAATCGCCAGGTACGGCGCATGACCGCCGCGGTGGGCCACCCGACACTACGACTGATCCGTACCCGGGTCGCAAGCTGGACGCTAGATGGATTACTACCGGGTGATTATCGAGAGGTTACCGAGTGAAGTCGAGCGATTGGCAGGTGGTGCAGCAACTGCTGGTTGATAAAACCGGTGAAAAGATCGGCAGGCTTGAGGCGAGCCCTGTTTCCGGTGGAGACATTAATCGCGCCTATCGGTTGAGCGACGGACAGCGACATTTTTTTATTAAAACCAATAAGCGTGAACGTTTGCGGATGTTCGAAGCAGAAATGCACGGTTTGGACGAAATTCAACGCAGTAACAGTATTCGGGCACCCCGGGCGATCGCCTGTGGAATTATCGGTTCGCAAGCTTTTATCGTCATGGAGTATCTCGAATTGTCGGGCAGGCCGGACCCGGTCCGCCTGGCGCGTCGGCTCGCGACCATGCACTTATGTACGCAGGATCAATTTGGCTTTTCGATTGATAATACTATCGGCTCGACACTGCAAATTAACGGCTTCTCCCGGGACTGGGCAGACTTCTGGCAGCAAAATCGACTCGGGTATCAATTATCGTTGGTTAAAAATAACGCTTACGGCAAGGAGCTATTTGATGTCGGTATGCGTCTAAACGAGCAAGTCAGTAGTTTTTTTAGTGACTACATACCAGTAGCATCGCTGTTGCATGGTGATCTCTGGGGTGGCAACCAGGGTGCCGATAGCGCGGGCAATCCAGTCATCTACGATCCCGCCTGCTATTACGGTGACCACGAAACCGATCTGGCGATGATGGAATTGTTTGGCGGCCCAGGGGAACATTTTTTTTCGGCTTATCGGGAGGTTTTCCCGATCGATGATGGGTATCCTGTGCGGCGGGAACTGTACAACCTTTATCATATTCTCAATCATGCCTTTTTATTTGGCGGTGGATATGAAGCCCAGGCCAGGCGCATGGTTGATCATTTACTTTCGCAGCTGTAGATCAGTAGTGACTCCGAAACAATAAAAGTCTTAGTGCGCGAAAACATGTATTGAACAAAACCTCCGAAAGAATAACTGCGGCCGTGGCTAATGCCGGCGCCTCCGGCGCTTGACGACTCTAGCCACGACCCGGTGCTCACCACGCGCCTGCGCCTTAGCGCCTTCCGAGATCTCGCCCAATACCCGTTGGATATCGTCCAGGGTTGGCGGGGCAGATATCGGCGTGCTATCCAGTGCCTTGCGCATCGCGACAACGTGTTCGGCCGAGGTGCCGCAGCAGCCGCCGATAATTCGGGCTCCTGCGTTTCGCACCATCACCGCGTAATTGGCCATAATTTCGGGAGTGCCGTTGTAGACGATCTCACCATCGACGAATTCGGGAATACCACAGTTGGCCTTGGCGACTAATATCGACTCAGAGCCGTCAGTCGCATTCAATTTTAAATTGAGTACTGCAGCGACTACTTCAGACGCACCGATACCGCAATTTGTACCGCAAGCGTGAACATGGGGTTTTAACTGCTGATCAAGGGCCATCAGGTCAGATGCGCCGACGCCCATCATGGTGCGACCGTTGGTATCAAGACTCATTGTGAAAACGATAGGTAATTCGGCTTCTCGGGCACCTTTCACCGCGAGCTCCACTTCTTCGAGTGAAGACATGGTCTCGATCCATAATACATCCGCCCCACCTTTTTTGAGGGCTAGTGCCTGTTCGGCGAAGGCCGCTACCGCTTCATCGGGTTGCATTTCGCCCAATGGTGCGAGGATCTCGCCGGAGGGTCCGATTGATCCCGCAACAATCACCTCTCGACCGGAATCTGCTATTACTGCTTTGAGGATTCCAGTCGCTGCGATATTTAATTCGGCGACCCGATCCTGCGCGTTGTGTAATTTCAGGCGGTAGCGAGTGCCTCCAAAAGTATTGGTCAACACGATGTCGGATCCAGCATCGATGAAGCTGCGGTAATGTGCCGCTACTTTATCAGGTTGATCGACGTTCCATAGCTCCGGTGCGTCGCCGCTTTGCAAACCCATCGCGAACAGATTTGTACCGGTCGCGCCATCGGCGAGCAGGGTTTGTTTTTCGTTCAACAGCTTTTCGAATAGATTAGGCACGTTGATCCTAATATCTGTTATTTTTCCAGTGATGTCCATATTGGGTGTAACCCGAATATTGCTTGAAGGGAACGAAGTTCAGGGGAAATATGGCAAACAAGGGGGATCGATCAAAATTGGCAGCCAGATTTTTCCTGACTTCGTTCAGGTACAAACTGTATTATTCATGATTTTCGTGCCTAACTGTTTGCAGCTAATCATAAATATCATAAGTCGTTACCGCCTTCGTGCAATATGCGGGTTAAGCCACCCACTTACGTTCAGCAGGCCCAGGCTGGTAACCGAGGTTGGGCGCCAGGCGTTTTTCGGCAATCTCTGGATCAATAGCCTGTCGCTCTGCATAGTCAAGTAATTGATCCCGGTCTATCTTGCCTACACCGAAATATTGCGCCTCTGGATGTGAAAAATACCATCCGCTAACCGAGGCTGCCGGCAACATTGCGAGTGTTTCAGTGAGCCCGATCTGGGCGGACTGTTCCGCATTTAACAGCTTCCAGATCAGTTCTTTCTGGCTGTGGTCCGGGTTGGCCGGATAACCGGGAGCCGGGCGGATGCCTCGATAGCGCTCCTTGATTAAATCTTGCTGATCGAGCGCCTCATCTGCCGCGTACCCCCAGTGGTTCTTGCGTATTTGTTCGTGGAGGTATTCGGCCAAGGCCTCTGCGAGTCGATCGGTCAGCGCTTTTGCCATCATGCTGCTATACACATCGTGTTCCTGCTCGAATGCCTGCACCAGGCGATCCAGTCCAATGCCAGCGGTGACCGCAAATGCGCCGATGGTGTCGACAACCCCAGATCCCTGCGGTGCGATAAAGTCGGCTAACGACAAATTGGGACGATCAGCCGGGTGCACGGTTTGCTGGCGCAAGCCGACGATTTTAGCCAATATTTCCTGTCTGGATATGTCTGCGTAAATCTCAATATCATCGGCATCAACGCTGTTGGCCGGGAACAGGCCAAATACTGCATTGGCCTTGATGGCACCGGATTCGATGAAGCTTTGCAGCATTTTCTGTGCGTCGGCGAATAACTGTCTGGCCTGTTCGCCAAACTGTTCGTGTTCGAGCACGCGCGGATATTTTGCGCGTAACCCCCAGGTATGAAAGAACGGGGTCCAGTCGATGTAATCGGTCAGCAGGTCGAGCGGAAGGTCCGTCAGTAATTGAACACCGTACTGCCGTGGCACTACAGGCAAATAGATTTTCCAGTTGGTTTCAAGCTTGTTGGCGCGTGCGGCCGCAAGCGACAGGAACTGACGTTTTTCTATCTTCGCGGCGAAGCGTTCGCGGTAGTGGTCGTATTCCTGTTCCAGTGCCTGCAAAAAAGGCTCGCGTTTGTCCTGGTTTAGCAACTGATTCACCACGCCGACACTGCGCGATGCGTCTGCTACATAAATAACTGGGTGGTTGTAATGCGGGTCGATTTTGACTGCGGTATGCATCTTCGATGTTGTGGCACCCCCGATCAGGAGTGGCACGCTAAATCCCTGGCGTTGCATTTCTTTGGCAAGGTGGGACATTTCCTCTAGCGATGGTGTGATTAAACCCGATACGCCAATAATGTCCGCATCGTGCTCACGTGCGGCCTGAAAAATGGTTTCAGCATGTACCATTACACCCAGGTCGATGACTTCAAAACCATTGCATTGCAATACGACGCCAACTATATTCTTGCCGATATCGTGCACATCGCCTTTCGCGGTAGCGAGCACAATTCTGCCCTGGCTTTTACGCGACCTGGATTTTTGCGCTGCCATCAGCGGTTCCAGCCAGGCGACAGATTTTTTCATCACGCGTGCCGATTTGACTACCTGTGGCAGGAACATTTGCCCCGAGCCAAACAGATCGCCTACGATATTCATGCCATCCATCAATGGCCCTTCGATCAATTCCAGTGGTGAACTAGCCTGTTCCATCGCCTCGGCCGTATCGGCAACTATATGATCGGCAATTCCCTTCACCAACCCGTGCTGCAGGCGCTGGTTAACCGGCCAGTCACGCCAGTCCTCGGCTTCCTGTGTTTTTGTTTTACCGCTATCGCGGTATTCTTCTGCGATCGCGAGCAAGCGCTCGGTGGCATCTTTATCGCGGTTTAACACTACATCTTCAACCGCATTGCGCAAGTTTTCTGGTATATCAGCATAGATCGCCAATTGCCCGGCGTTTACTATACCCATGTTCATACCGGCCTGAATTGCGTGATACAGAAATACTGCATGGATCGCTTCGCGTACCGAATTATTGCCACGAAACGAAAACGAAACATTCGACAGGCCACCCGATACCAGGGCACCCGGCAATTTTTGCCTGATTGCCCGCGTGGCTTCGATAAATGCATTGGCATAGTCGTTGTGCTCTTCCATGCCGGTTGCGATAGCAAAGATATTCGGGTCAAAGATGATGTCTTCGGGCGCAAAGCCGACACGTTCAACGAGGATGGTGTAGGCACGGGCGCAGATTTCGACCTTGCGCAGCACGGTATCGGCCTGGCCGTCTTCGTCAAATGCCATCACCACCACAGCCGCGCCGTAACGCAGGCATAATTTTGCCTGCTCGATAAACTCGGTTTCACCGGCTTTGAGGCTGATTGAGTTCACCACGGATTTACCCTGCACGCATTTGAGTCCGGCTTCGATCACATCCCAACGCGAGGAGTCGATCATTATTGGAACTTTTGATATATCGGGTTCGGACGCGATCAGGTTTAAAAATCGCTGCATCACTGTGACTGAATCGAGCAAGCCCTCATCCATGTTGATATCAATAATTTGAGCGCCGTTTGCTACCTGCTGCCTGGCAACGCCGAGCGCTGCCTCATAGTTTTCCTCTACGATCAAATTTTTGAAAATTGCCGACCCGGTAACATTGGTACGCTCGCCGATATTGACGAATAGTGACTCGGCGTCGATCGTGCAGGGTTCAAGGCCGGATAATCGGCATGCGGTTTTAATCTCTGGTACTGCACGTGGGCTTATACCATCGACCGCATCGCGTATCGCGCAGATATGCGCCGGAGTCGTACCACAACAGCCACCGACAATATTGATCAGTCCACTGCTCGCCCATTCCGCTGCCTGGTCGGCCATACTTTGCGCCGACTCATCGTAACCGCCAAAGGCGTTGGGCAAACCGGCGTTTGCGTGAACGGATATATGGGTGTCGGCGATACCTGATAAATCCTCGATATATTGACGTAATTCTTTCGGGCCCAACGCACAATTGAGGCCGACAGCAATTGGCCGGGCATGTCGGACCGAATGCCAGAATGCTTCAGTAGTCTGTCCTGACAGAGTCCGGCCCGAGGCGTCGGTTATGGTGCCGGAAATTATCAATGGCAGACTTGTGCCGAGCTCCTCGAATGTCTGTTCGACTGCAAAAATGGCCGCCTTGGCATTAAGCGTATCGAATATTGTTTCGATCATCAGTAAATCGACGCCGCCAGTAATCAATGCTCTGGTTGACTCGCAATAGGCCGCAACCAGTTGATCAAAGCTGACATTACGGAAGCCCGGGTCTTCAACATCGGGGGAGAGGCTTGCGGTTCGATTGGTCGGGCCCAATACACCGGCGACATACCGAGGTTGGTCTGGTGTCAAAAGGTTATAATGGTCGGCAGCTTCTCGGGCCAACCGTGCCGAGCATTCGCACATTTCTGTGACCAGCGATTCCATTTCGTAATCGGCCAACGCGATGCTTGTCGCGTTGAATGTATTGGTTTCGATGATATCAGCACCCGCCTGCAGGTAAGCCTTGTGAATTTCGCTGATAATATCCGGGCGAGTCAACGATAGCAGGTCGTTATTGCCACGTAGATCGACCTTCCACTGGGCAAATCGCTGTCCGCGATAATCGGCTTCTTGCAACGAATGTGACTGGATCATGGTACCCATCGCACCGTCGAGGACTAGTATGCGTTGTCGCAACGTGGCGGTTAATGTTTGAGTATTCTGCATGTTCTGTGTCCAGGTCCCTGAATTAAAAGTTGACAGTAATAACTAATAGATGTATATATAAACATATCTTTATGTAATAGTAAATAGCTTATGCATACACTCGATACCTTACTAGTTGGCCTACGGGCAGCAGGTGAACACACACGCTTGCGTATACTCGCGCTTTGCGCGCGTGGAGAGTTGAGTGTAACCGAGCTGACGCAAATTCTCGGGCAAAGCCAGCCAAGGGTTTCTCGACATTTAAAGTTGATGGTAGAAGCAGGATTGCTCGAACGTCTTCCAGAAGGTGCCCAGGTCTATTTTCGAGTCTCGGATCGGACCGACATTGCTAAGCTGGCGCATGCTCTAGTTGCATTAATACCCGAATCTGACGCTAGTTTGAATCGTGATTTATCGCGTTTGCAGCAGGTGCGTGACACGCGTAAGCAAAGAGCACAGGAATATTTTCAACAGGTGGCTATGAGTTGGGATACGATTCGTTCAATGCATGTGCCACAACAGCAACTCGAAGATGCCTTATTAGACGTAATTGGGCCTGAGCCTGTCGGTGAGTTGCTGGACATTGGTACAGGTACTGGGCGGATGCTTGAAATTCTGGCGCATCGCGCGTCGCGGGGAATAGGCGTTGATTTGAGCAGTGGCATGTTGGCCGTGGCACGAACCAATATTGAACGTGCGGGCTTGAGCAATGTTTATGTGCGGCAGGGAGACATGTACCAGTTGCCGATTGAGGATGCAAGCATCGACCTTGCGATACTACACCTGGTTTTACATTACAGCGATGATCCGTCCGAAGTAATTCGCGAGGCAAGCCGTGTTTTACGGCCGGAAGGCCGTCTGATCGTGGTCGATTTTGCGGTGCATACCGAGGAATATTTACGCAGTGAATTCAAACACCACCGCTTAGGATTTTCCGATGAAGAAATTCGCCAGTGTTTTGATGCTGCCGGTATTTCCGCACAGGCAGAGACCAGACAACTGATAGGCGATCCGATCACCATCAAGATTTGGCAGGCACAGAAATCAAACAAGTTGCTGAGCATAAGCCGCCCGCGTAAATCGACGAAACGCGTGTCTTAATTTTTACACAGGCGATTATTATGCAAAGTCAATCACTTCGGTTTTCCTACGAATTTTTCCCTCCACGTACACCGGCAATGACGCGTCGATTATGGCGAGCAGTAGGGCAACTCGAACGTCTGGATCCACAATTCTTTTCGATGACTTACGGTGCGCTTGGCAGTACGCAGCAAATCAGTATTGATTCAGCAGTCGCTATGCATGAGGAATCAACGGTGCCGATTGCGGCTCATCTGACCTGTGCCGATGCTACGCGAGATGAAATTGATGCAATAGCGAAAAATCTCCATCTTCAGGGTATTAATCGTATCGTCGCTTTGCGGGGCGATTCGAGTACCAACAGCGAATCGAACAGTGCCTACCAAAATGCTGTGGAATTGGTCGAAGGTCTTCTAGATATTGCCGATTTTGATATCAGCGTTGCCGCTTACCCTGAAGTCCATCCGCTCGCCAGCAGTTCAGCCCAGGATTTGATAAATCTGAAGCGAAAACTTGACGCGGGAGCAAATCGCGCCATCACGCAATTTTTCTTCGATGTAGACTGTTTCCTGCGATTCAGGGACAGGGCTTTTCAGATTGGCATCGAAAAACCGATAATCCCCGGTATCTTGCCAGTTCACGACCTGGACAAGCTGCGGACCTTCAGTCAGCGTTGCGGTGCATCGCTTCCGAGGTCCTATGAAAGCTTATTCGCGAAAGTGAAACACGATCAACAAGCGCAGTACCGCTTGTCGCTAGATCTCGCGGTTGAGTTGTGCGAACGACTTGCTCAGGAGGGGGTAGGACAATTTCATCTCTATACCCTGAATCAAACCGATATGTGTCTGGATATCAGCCTGGCTTTAGGTGCGAGTGTATCGCCGTTGAAGTTATCTAGTGCTGCTTGATTGCGAGACAAAATATTTCAGCTCTTCACCTGATAGATTAGGCAATGTAGGGCTGAATTCATTCGGCCTACAGGCATAATCTACCTACTCTACAGGTTTTCATGCCTTTTTAGTTATTATCAGGCAAGTACGCCCCCCTGGGAGGTAGACGGATTTTACTGATTGAAAATTAGATCAATGACTCCGTTCCACTGCATAATCCGCCAAAAACAGTAAGGCTTGTTTGAATTCATTGTCTGCTAGCATGCTGATAGCAGATTTAGCCAGTGTGGCTTCAGACCGGGCTTGTTTGTTTGTATAGTCTAAAGCGCCGGTTTCATGGATGGCCTGTGTAATCGAGTCTATGTGCTCGAGTCCACCCTCTTTAATGGCATTGCGAATAAGGGTTTTTTGTTCATCGCTGCCATGTTGCATAGCGTAGATTAATGGCAGCGTGGGTTTACCTTCCGCCAGATCATCACCGACATTCTTACCCAGTTCCTCGCTGTTGGCGGTGTAGTCGAGTGCATCGTCGACAAGCTGAAATGCGGTTCCCAGGTGCTTGCCGTATTCGCTCAGGCCCTGCTCGATTTCTGTCTCGGCATTGCCGAGTATCGCGCCAATTTGCATCGCTGCCTCGAACAGGCATGCGGTCTTGCCGTAGATAACCTGCGCATATTTTTGTTCGGTTGTATCGGGGTCGTTGATATTGAGTAATTGCAATACCTCACCCTGGGCTATGGTATTGGTGGTATTGGCGAGCAAATCCATAATCTGCATCGACTGCGCTCGCACCATCATTTGAAATGCGCGCGAGTAGAGGTAGTCACCTACCAGTACTGCAGCTTCGTTTCCCCAGATATTGCTCGCGGCCTGCTGACCACGCCGCATCTCGGAATCGTCGACAACGTCATCGTGTAACAGGGTCGCAGTATGGATGAATTCGACTACTGCTGCCAATAATGCATCGTCGTCGCCATGATAGCCGCAGGCTTTAGCCGATAACAAAACCAGGATAGGGCGCAGGCGTTTTCCGCCACTGTAAATAATGTGCTGGCTTAGCTGGTTGATCAGCACCACGTCCGAAGCCAGGTTGTCGGTAATGACCTGGTCGACTCTTAGCATGTCGCTTGCGGTCAGGGTTTTGAGGTGTTCCAGGCTGAAAGTGCTGTCACTGGATAGCAGGGTTTCTGTCATTTTTTTAACTATATCGGCAAATGCAGCTTTACGATTCAGATTACCGATAGTGTATAGCAAAATTCTGTTTGGTTGGATGCCTTGCGATACAATATTCTGTAATGCCGTTGTTTCAGGCTGAGTTCAACGATTGATAATAATTGATCAATATCTCAGCGACTTCGGGTCGGGAGAATTCTTTCGGCGGAGCAATGCCATCGGCCAGCATTTCTCGTACGCGTGTGCCGGAAAGCAAGACAAAGTCTTCTTTGGTGTGATCGGGTGCTTCGTTCATCATCACCACGCGATTTAATTTCTTTGACCAGGCGGTATGATCGGCAAGGAAAATTTCGATTTCAAGAGCATTTTCCGGCACTTCGTTATCGAATATGGTCTGTGCGTCGAATGCGCCATAATAGTCGCCTACTCCGGCGTGATCACGGCCGATAATAAAATGGCTGGCGCCCATATTCTGACGGAAATAGGCATGCAACACGGCCTCGCGCGGGCCGGCGTACAACATGTCAAAGCCGTAACCGGTGACCATTGCACTATTTTCGGCAAAATAAAGTTTGACCATGGTACGTATCGCATCATCGCGCACGTCTGCCGGAATATCACCAGGTTTCAACTTGCCGAGTAACATGTGAATCACCAGGCCATCGCATTTGAGCCTGTTCATCGCCATATGGCAAAGTTCTTCGTGCGCCAGATGCATCGGGTTACGGGTTTGAAATGCAACTACCCGTTTCCAGCCACGTTTTTCGATTTCTTTGCGAATTTCTACCGCGGTTCTGAAGGTATTGGCAAAATCGGTGGCGAAATAACTGTAATTCAGTACCTGTATATCGCCACTTATCGCGACTCGGCCCTGGGCGTTGAATGCAGCCACACCCGGATGTTCGGGATCAGTAGTGGCATATACCTTTTCAGTCATTAATGCCATTTGATCGTCGCTGACCGTTTCTATTGAATCAACCTGCTGAATTGCTATTACAGGGTTGCCCTCAACATTCGGGTCACGCAACGCTATTCTCACTGCGTTACCAATAGATTCGCTGGATTCGACCAGGTTTAAAATCGGTACCGGAAAGAATTGTCCCGAGGTGGTTTTCATATGCTGCGCGACACTCAACGCATCGGCCAAATTCATATAGCCGGTGAGTGGATTAAAATAACCGCCGGCGAACATTACTGCATTGGCTGAAGTAGCTGAGCTGACCAGTAGCGATGGCAGTTTATCGCTTTCTTCGACCAGAGCCCCGCGTTGTGTATCATCGTCAACATACAGGGGGTTTAGGGTATCTGAGCCAATCGGGTTGATCATATTAATTCTCTTTGCATTAACTGTTTGGAGTGCACCGGCTGACTGTAACTTTTGCAATTCAGGTTTGCAAACGTATCTACCTATATCAATATAGAGGGTATTTATGCGCGGTTAACTATAGATTTTTTGAGTTTCAAACTTTTAGAAATACTAGTGAGTGCCTGTAACAAATAGTGGCTCTTGTAGAGGTGTAATCCATGCGAAGGGTTATGGGGTTTTGATCGACAAAAAGTTACGTTATAATATAACAAAATGAATCAAGACAATGCCAAACCCTGCTTCGCGTTTGATCATCACGACCATCGTCATTGCCAGCATCAACTACTGTCGGAAGCTAAAGCCCTGTGTTCGAAACGAAACACCCGTTTAACGCGCCGTCGTTTGCAGGTACTGGAGATTTTATTGCAATCACACCAACCGATGGGGGCCTATGAAATACTGGCTAACCTGAATGCGGCGCAAAGCAAAGCGGCAATAGCACCACCAATCGTATACCGTGCACTCGAGTTTCTGCTAGACGAAGGTCTGGCGCATCGCATCGAAAGCAAAAATGCCTATATCTGTTGCGTTCGTCCGGGTCACCAATGTGCAGCCCAATTTCTGATTTGCAGAGGTTGCGAAAAAGTTGCTGAACTGGAAAAGCGTGATTTCGAGCTGCTATCAGATGCGGCTCGACTCGGTTTTACGGTTGATTCCTCGGTGGTTGAGATTACCGGACACTGTGCGAATTGTGGAAAATATGCCAACTGAATTATTAATCAGTGCGAAGGAAATCAGCTATTCGAGTGGAACCAAACTGATACTCGACCGTGTAAGTTTCGAACTTTATCGAGGGCAGATTACCGCCATTATCGGCCCTAATGGTGCCGGTAAATCGACTTTAACCAGTATCGTTAATGGATTGATAGACAACTACAGTGGCGCCATCGCGCGTCTGCCTGGCCTGCGAATAGGATACCTGCCACAAAAAGTCTATGTTAATACCCTGATGCCACTGAGTGTCGAGCGCATACTTCAATTAACACGATCGGTAGCCGATAGCGAAGTCGATGCAGCGCTGGCGCAGACCGAAGTCGCCTATTTAAAACACAGGCAGGTACTGTCGCTGTCTGAAGGTGAGCTCAAACGCGTGTTGCTGGCCAGGACTACGCTGGGTAAGCCGGACCTGATCGTGCTTGATGAACCCACCGCAGGTGTCGATGTTACCGGTGAATTGAAAATGTATGAACTGATCAGCGAATTCCGCAAGCAACTCCAATGTGGCATTTTAATGGCTTCGCATGATCTGCATTTGGTGATGTCGAATACCGATCAGGTATTGTGTTTGAACCAACACCTGTGTTGCTCCGGTTTACCCGAGTCGGTGAGCAAACACCCGGAATTCCTGGCATTATTTGGTGCGCAGGCAGCAGACTCCATTGCTGTTTATACCCATCGCCATGATCATGTACACGAAGTATCGGGGCACCATCATGACTGATTTACTCGATGACTTTCTGCTTCGCAGCATCATAGCCGGCACGATGATGGTCAGTATTGCCGCACCAATAGGCTGCCTGATGGTATGGCAAAGACTCGCATTTCTGAGCGATACACTGGGTCACGCTGCAGTGCTGGGAGTTGGTTTAGGTCTGCTACTGCAACTTCCACCGATGGTTGGTGTACTGGGGTTGGTGCTGTTAATCGTAATTTCTCTGAGCCAGGTAGTAAATTTCAATAATGCGCTATCGGAAACCACATTAGCGATAATTTCAAATACCGGGCTTGCTGCCGGATTGATAATACTCGGTTTGTTACCGGAAAATACGGTGAACATCGAAGCAATTTTGTTTGGTGACCTGCTCTCGGTTACCCTCACCGACCTTGGCATGATCCTCATTACAACACTGGTGCTGGTATTCTTACTGAAGCAGCACTGGCGTTCGTTTGTCGCAGTATCGGTAAGCCGGGAAATCGCCCAGGCCGAAGGCATTCAAGTTCGCAAGGTGCAATTATTAATGTACTTGATGATTGCGCTGCTGGTAGCAGTAATGATGAAGGCAATGGGAGTATTGCTGATTGCCGCGATGTTGGTAATACCGACTAGCGCTGCCCGAATGTTGAGCAGTAGCCCGGAGCGAATGGTGGTATTTAGCGCGTTATATGGTGTCGCTGCCCTCGCTGGCGGGCTGTTTAGCTCGTTTCAGTTTGACTGGCAGACTGGGCCGTCGATTGTGTTGTCGGCGACCAGTTTGTTGTTGGTGACTTTATTTGCTGTTAGGTGGTGGAAGGCTCCGGTATAGGACGTCTAAATTTAATCCTGATGGTATCTAGTTAAAGTGCAGTTTGTGCTCATAACTATACAGGATTTCGCACACCAAAATTTTCATTACTTCGTAGTTAATTATGAGTAAGTGCGCGAGTCACTTTTTCTCAACAGCAAGAAAAAGTAACCAAAAAGTGCCGCCCCGAACAAGCCCTTATTTCGTCAAAATAGCGCCCATATCAGGGTCGGCCCACACGCGCTCCCGGCGCGAGCGAGACTGAAATGGCATCCATGCCATTTCACCCTGATATGAACACTATTTTGCCGAGGGCTTGAAAGGGGGGGAAGAAAAAAAACCGTGACTTGAAGATTGGGGTTTTAAACTGCCCTCTTCGTGTGCTGGAAATGAATCGATTTCGGTGGGTCTACGGGCAGGGATGCCCGTAGAGCTTCGTCGAGCAGGATGCGAGTTGAAGCGTGCCCGCCTAAATCGGTTCATTTCCAGGGAGCCGTAGGCCACGCGATTGGGCTGCCCTTTTCTTGGTGACTTCTTTTGGGCAAGCAAAAGAAGTCACTCGCGCACTTACTCTTCAGTAACTACGAAGTATCTAAAGTATTGGTGTGCGAAAAATCGACAAAATACTAATCTGATTGCAAATTATCTCCAGCCAAGTGCTACAAAAACCAGAAAAATATTAAATAAACACTTCGAATCCACAAAGCCATTGACCTAACCCTTCTCAAAAGATAGAATTCGCCACCTTTTTTAGTATCGGCTCGGAGTAAATCAAATGTACGCTGTCATCGCCACGGGCGGAAAACAGTATCGTGTTATCAAGGGTGAAACCCTGCGCGTTGAAAAATTAGCCGGTGAAGAAGGCTCAAAGGTCGAGCTGGATGGTGTTTTAATGGTTGTCGATGGTGACAACGTAGAGGTTGGTACGCCGATGCTGGACAAGGGTACGGTTACCGCCCGCATCAAGTCGCATGGTCGTGGCAAGAAAATGGAAATCATTAAATTCCGCCGCCGTAAACATTCGCGGACCCAGGCTGGCCACCGCCAGAGTTATACCGAAATCGAAGTAACCGATATCAAAGCTAAATCGGCGCCCAAGGCCAAAGCAGAGCCAAAGGTCAAGGCAGAGGAGCCTAAAGCTAAGGCAGAACCTAAGGCTAAGGTAGATACTAAAAAGAAAGCTGCGCCTAAAACTAAAGCAGAGCCAAAGGTTAAGGCAGAGGCAAAAGTTAAAGCGGAGCCGAAAGCCAGGGCAAAACCAAAAGCCAAGACTGCAACTAAAGCAAAAGATAAGGATTTAAAAGATGGCGCATAAAAAAGCGGCGGGCAGTACCCGCAATGGTCGCGATTCAGAGTCGAAAAGACTCGGCGTGAAGAAGTTCGGTGGCGAAGCCGTGATCCCGGGTAATATTCTGGTACGCCAGCGAGGTACCAAGTTTCATGCGGGCGAGAATGTCGGTTGTGGTAAGGACCACACGCTTTATGCGAAGGCAGAAGGAAAGGTTGAATTCCGTGTCAAAGGTCGTCATAACCGTACTTTTATCAGTGTTGTTAACGGCTAATCGAATTCGACAGGTATTTTCCGAAGCCTCGCTAATGCGGGGCTTTTTTTTGACTTGAATGTTATTATCAAAATTCATAATCGGATTAATCATGAAGGCTGCCAGTGAAGTTTATTGACGAAGCTAATATCCACGTCAAGGCCGGTAACGGTGGCTACGGCATTGTCAGTTTTCGCCGCGAAAAGTACATCCCGATGGGAGGTCCTGACGGCGGTGATGGCGGCGATGGCGGCTCGGTGTACGTTATTGGTTCGGTTGACTTGAATACCCTATCCGACTTCCGCCATACACGGCGCTTTGTCGCCAAAAATGGTGGACGTGGACAGGGTAAAAACTGTACTGGTGCGAAAGGTGAAGACGTAATTATCACCGTTCCCCTGGGTACCGTGATTACCACGGTGGAGCACGGTGAGTTAATCGCCGACATCGCAGATAATAGTTCCGAGCCGATATTAATTGCACGTGGCGGGTTCCATGGTCTTGGCAATACACGCTATAAGAGTTCCACTAACAGGGCGCCTCGACAGTGTACCCCGGGTAGTCCCGGTGAAGAGTTTGATCTAAAGCTAGAAATGAAAGTGCTCGCCGACGTAGGCCTGCTTGGCATGCCCAACGCCGGCAAGTCGACCTTTATTCGCTCGGTCTCGGCGGCCAGACCCAAAGTCGCTGATTATCCTTTTACTACGCTCCATCCTAATCTGGGCGTGGTGCGC
>Ga0255051_10000329_pt1 | contig 17533 bp, 15 predicted proteins | sample JV7_2_9_MG_FD_181719 | JGI IMG/M metagenome (GOLD analysis project Ga0255051, IMG submission 181719) | Seawater microbial communities from Jervis Inlet, British Columbia, Canada - JV7_2_9 | ecosystem: Environmental > Aquatic > Marine > Inlet | place: Canada: British Columbia | collected 2016-10-06
GCAAATTCTGAACCTGTTGAAGGATTTGCAGGATCAGCTGGGTTTGACTATGTTGTTTATCAGCCACGACCTGCCGGTGATTCGACAGATGTGCGATCGAGTTGCAATCATGCGTCACGGGCGCATACTTGAGACCGCGGATAGCGAGGACTTCTTTGAACACCCTCAAGATGAGTACAGCATCGAACTGCTTGCGCTCATGCCCCGCTTCGACCGCATCTTTGAAAATGAGGCTGCAGCGCAGCTCGAATAGTATTTTTTCGGTATTTTGACAAGTACCGATGTAGGCAAACACACGACAAACTGGAGAAAGTAAAAATGAAAAACCGTTTCCTGCTAAGCACCTGCCTGGTGATGGCGAGCCTGCTATCCTTCACCACGGCGAGCGCAAGAGACTTGCGCATGGCGTATGACGCCGACCCGGTAACCCTGGATATTCACGAGCAATTATCCGGCGGCATACTGCAACTCTCGCACATGTCTTTCGACCCGCTGATTCGCTGGACCAAGGAACTATCCTTCGAACCACGCCTGGCGATCAGTTGGCAGCGCATCAACACATCAACGGTGCGTTTCAGCCTGCGCAAGGGCGTCAAGTTCCACAGCGGCAACACGATGACCGCGCAAGACTTCAAGTGGACCTTCAATCGCCTCAAGGAAAGCCCCGATTTCAAGGGCATTTTCGCTAACTTCGAAACGCTCAACGTGGTCGACGACTACACCATCGACCTGGTGACCACTGGGCCGTACCCGCTGGTCCTGCACACCGCGACCTACATCTTCCCTTTTGACAGCAAGTTCTACACCGGCACCGACGCCAATGGCAACGACAAGGGCGCGATCGTCAAGAATGGTGCATCCTTCGCATCGACCAATTTGTCCGGCACCGGACCTTTCAAGGTTGTATCGCGTGAACAGGGCATCAAGGTCGTCTTTGAGCGTTTCGCCGATTACTGGGACACAGGCACTTCCGGCAATGTCGACCGCATCGTCTTCACGCCGATCAAGGATGAACAAACCCGCGTTGCTGCGTTGCTTTCCGGCGATGTCGATTTCATTGCACCGGTTTCGCCCAACGACTTCAACCAGGTTCGCGCGTCCAGCGACGCCGAGTTGATCACCATGCCCGGCACGCGCATCATCACCTTCCAGATGAACCAGAATCGTCGTGATGAGCTCAAGGATCAGCGCGTACGTATGGCGATCGTCCACGCGATCAACAACGAAGCCATCGTCAAGAAAATCATGAAGGGTTTCGCGACCACGGCCGCGCAGTTGAGTCCTTCGGGATACCTCGGCCACAACCCTAATCTCAAGCCGCGTTACGATCTCGCACTGGCCAAACAGTTAATGAAGGATGCGGGCTACGAGGACGGTTTCAGCATCACCATGATGGCGCCTAACAACCGCTATGTTAACGACGACAAGATCGCCCAGGCGGTTGCCGCGATGCTGGCAAAAATCAACATCACGGTCGATCTGCAAACGATGCCCAAGGCGCAGTACTGGCCGGCGTTCGACGACCGCGCCGCGGACATCATGATGATCGGCTGGCATTCGGATACCGAGGATAGCGCTAACTTTTTCGAGTTCCTGGCGATGACCCCGGATCAGAGCAGCGGCATGGGTGCGTACAACTCGGGTAACTACAGCAGCGACTACGTCGACAAGAACACCGTGATGGCGAACCAGGAAACCGATATCGCCAAGCGAACCAAAATGTTGCAGTCAATCGAAACCAAACTGTTCCAGGATGCTGCTTTCATTCCGCTGCACTGGCAGAACCTGGCCTGGGCCGCGCGCAAGGGTGTTGACCTCGACCCGATCGTCAATGCACTCAACTTTCCTTACCTGGGTGACCTTGTAATCAAGTAGGTGATCGTATCGTCTATTCGCAGTAATCCGCTCCGGGCGCTTGTCGCCCGGAGTTTTTTTGGGTAATCGTCCCCGGTAATGATCCAGTTTTTACTCAAGCGCGTATTTCAGGCGGCCCTGGTGATGCTCATCATCAGCCTGTTCTGTTTTTCGATTCAGGATACGCTCGGCGATCCGACACGCGAAATGGCGGCGATGTCGATGTCCGACGCCGAGCGCGAAAACCTGCGCGACGAACTGGGCCTGAACGACCCCCTGATGGTGCAATACGGCCGTTTCCTCTCGCGTGCGCTGCAGGGTGACCTCGGCACCTCGTATTTTTTCAAGGAACCGACGCTCGACATAATCCTGAAAAAACTGCCCGCGACGCTGGAACTCGCCTTTGCCGCTTCGATTCTGATCTTTACCATTTCGATCCCGATGGGCGTGTTCTGCGCCATCAAACCACGCCACTGGTTCAGTCGCCTCACCATGGCGGTCAGCGTCATCGGCATATCGATACCGGTTTTTTTGACCGCGCTCGCGATGATCTACATCTTTTCGGTCACGCTCGGCTGGATGCCGTCCTTCGGCCGTGGCGAAGTCGTGCAGGTATGGGGCTACTGGAGCACCAACTTTCTGAGCTGGGACGGATTTGTCCACATCGTCATGCCGGCTATCGCACTGTCATCGATCATGCTGCCGCTGTTCATTCGACTGGTGCGCGCCGAAATGCTCGAAGTGCTGAGCTCCGAGTATGTCAAGTTCGCGCGCGCCAAGGGCCTCAGCGACGCGCCGGTTTATCTCAAGCACGCGCTCAAAAACACGATGCTGCCGGTGATCACCGTCGGCGGCGTGCAGATCGGCATCATGGTGGCTTACACCATTCTGACCGAATCGGTGTTCCAGTGGCCGGGCATGGGATTCATGTTCCTGGAGGCGGTCAACCGCTCCGATATCCCGCTGATCACCGCCTATATCATGTTTGTCGGTTTCCTCTTCGTGGTCGTCAATACGCTGGTCGACCTGCTCTACGGCTTCATCAATCCGATGGTTGACCTGGTCGGCCGCAGACAATGAGAAACGTTAACGATCTCTGGCAGCAAGTCCAGCAATCCGACCTGTATTATTACTACAGGCGCGACAAGGTGGCGATCGCCAGCAGCCTGGTGTTCATCACGCTCGCACTGATGGCGCTGTTTTCGCCATTGATCGCGCCCTTCGATCCCTACGACCTGACCCAGATCGACCTGATGGATTCGGAGATGCCCCCCGCGTGGCTACCCGAAGCCGACTCACGCTTTCTGCTCGGCACCGACGACCAGGGCCGCGACCTGTGGAGCACGATTCTCTACGGCATGCGCGTGTCGCTACTGATTGGTGTCTTTGCGGTGTTGCTGCAATCGGCCATCGGTATCGTCGTCGGCCTGGTGTCGGGTTATATCGGCGGCCGCGTCGATAGCATATTGATGCGTATCGCCGACGTGCAGCTTTCATTTTCGACACTGATGGTCGCGATCATCGTGCTCGCGATCGTCAAGAACGCCTTCGGCGGCGCGACCTACAGCCGGTACGCCATGCTCATCCTGATTCTCGTTATCGGCCTGTCCGAGTGGCCGCAGATCGCGCGCACGGTGCGCTCCTCGGTGCTCGGCGAAAAGGAAAAGGAATACGTCGACGCCGCCCACGTGATGGGCTTCGGGCCGATGCGCATCATGTTCAAGCACATCCTGCCGAACTGCCTGTCACCCATCTTCGTTATCGGCACCGTTCAGATCGCCAACGCCATCATCACCGAGGCGGCGCTGTCCTTCCTCGGCCTCGGCATGCCGGTGACCGAGCCCAGCCTCGGCTCGCTGATCAGCATCGGCAAGGAGTACCTGTACTCGGGCTCGTGGTGGATCACGCTGATTCCGGGCTTCTTCCTGATCGTCATCGTCATCGCCATCAACCTGATGGGCGATTTCCTGCGCGACGTCTTCAACCCCAGGCTCTACAAGGATTAATCTCGCTGAATTAAGTAAACTGTCGCCGTAACTGGTCGACGGCAGTGATTCTTTCTGCGTTAATTCTTTCAATTGCAGATGCGACGTTTTATTCCATGACCATATGCCAGCCCTTTCAAATTTCGGTTTCTGACGAAAAGAAAAATGGGGCTATTTTTGAAAGAAGTGAACGAACTCGTTACCAGTGACTATGACCCCATAATTCTAAAACAAAGCGGCTCGCATGCGCGAGCCGCTTTTAGCAACAGATAATTGTCGAGCGACGGCTAACTTAAGCGGGTTAGCACACCCTGGTCAGGGTGACGCAACCTCTCAAGAACTTCAGTAAAATGAGCATGCTTTTCACTTTCGCCTATACGGTCTAACCTGGAATCAATATTGCCTGATCCCACCCTCTCTTCCATTTCTACCCAGGCTTCGTCCTGCTCGTCGTCAAGCGTTTGCAACGACACCAGGTGCGTTCGCGTAGCCTCGAGTTCACTAAGTTGTTGCGGTAAGCTACTGGTTTTGGCCTGACAACTGGCACTCAGTTGTTGAACACTCGCCATGCGCAAATCACGCCGATAGTTAGCGACATTTCTCAATGCTTTATGCAATGAACACTCCATGTTGTGGATACGTTTTTCAATAGCTGCGCGTTGCGTTTCTAATGTTTCCAGCGCCATTTCGTGATCGGCAATTTCTTTAGCAATATCTTCAACCAAATCATCGTCTTTATTTTCCTTGATAAGCCGTTGAGCCTGGCATTCACGCTTTTCGATTAAAGTCTGAATAGCCTCAGCCTCACTCTTTACTTGCTTGCGAGATGCGATCACTTCGCTTAGAGCGTGCTTTTGCTTCTGAATCGCTTTCTCAACATCGAGAATTTCCTGCTCAAAGACGCGTTGTGCATTTGCATCGAGTACAACCTGTGCAGATTCCCTGGCTGTTCCGCGTGCCAGGGTACATAGTTTTCGGATAACGCTCATGACTAACCTCCCAATTCGCTGATCATTTTGCTGGTTCGCGCTTCACTTACCTTATTGATAAGGCGGTGGGCCTCATGCTCATCGCGCATGGTTTTTGAAAGCGTTATTGTCGAACTAACCAGAAATAATGAACTTAAGGCAAAGTAGCCTTTGATTAATATGTCCGCTGGCACTAGAAGAATTCCCGTTGTAACAGACACTATCGCTATACCAAAACTGGCTTTGACAAAAAACAACCAGCTGGAAGAATTACTTTGTATATCGTACTGATCCATATCGTTTCTCCACTGTTTGACGTCAGTGAAGCATAACTTTGGAGCGTCATTAATCAATACCAAATTTGCAAAGTATTAATATACAGTGCCTTTAGACACAAAAATTAACACTCTTGACTGGTTTTCGAACGAATAGGGAAAATTCAGAAAATAAAATCGTCCTCTTGTGGCCGAAGGCAGAAACTCAGGGCGTGAAGGAGATACTGAGCATCTCAAAACTCGCAGAATGGGCCAATTGCTTCAGAGGAACTTCAGCAATCCTTATAGTTTTTCGATACACATTTGCGTGCCAAATTTTGTGCCTCCTTTATTTGAGATTTTTCCATAATACCGTTGAGTATCTTTAACAGGTATCATGAATTGGAAACCACAACCCACAATTACCCAATCGTCGGACTGTTTAAATGCGAATCTGGAGTCAAGCAAGTGAATTGGCGGCGCAGACACCGCAGGACAGAAATCGATATGTCGATTTCTTACGAGCGGTTTCAATCCTGATCGTCATCAGCGGGCACTGGCTGATTTCGACCGCATATTACGTCGACGGTAACCTGACGTATGAGCATTTGTTTAAAATTCAGCCACCAACACAATGGTTGACCTGGATATTCCAGGTCATGCCGATCTTTTTTATTGTTGGCGGTTACTCGAATGCTGTTTCATTGGAAAGTGCGCAACGTAAAGGTGTTGGGTATGCGGGTTGGCTGGCTGTGCGGTTGAACCGCCTGGTCATACCTTTGCTGGTATTGCTATTCACCTGGGCTGCAATTGCAGTGATCATGCACTCATCCAACGTCAGTCCGGCGGTCATTCAGTTGGCCTCACAAGCTTCGTTGATTCCCACCTGGTTTCTCGCGATTTACATCATGGTAGTAATTCTCGCACCGCTCACCTACAGAATCTGGCAACGCCTGGGCTTCACATTTATCTGGATTTTTGTAGCGATCGCTGCCCTTTTGGATATTACCTTCTTCGCGGCAGAGCTTCGCTGGCCCTCCTGGAGTAATTACCTCTGGGTCTGGCTTACCGTTCACAATCTGGGATATGCCTGGAGAGATGGCCGCATGGGTAGTGCCCGGCAGCTTGTACTCTATTCGGTGCTCGCGCTCGCAGCCTTGTGGTTACTGGTAATTTACGGTCCTTATCCGCTGGCAATGGTCGGTTCACCAGATCAAAGTTTGTCCAATACCACACCTCCAAAAATAACCTTGCTAGCGCTCGCAATGTTTCAGTTTGGTTTGTTGCTGGCACTCGAGAATCCAATGCGTCGCGCATTAATGAACCTGCGTTTATGGACAGCGACGGTGTTGATAAACAGCATGATCATGACGATTTATCTCTGGCACATTACCGTAATGATTGTTTTCGTTGCCATGCTTTATCTTGTCGGTGGAGCGGGGCTGGGTCTAGAGCCGGGCAGTGTAAACTGGTGGTTTTCGCGCCCGCTATGGCTAACTGTTTTGCTGATCTTGTTAGTACCGATTTCACTACTTCTTTCGCCACTCGAAAGAATCTCACGCAACTCCGATTCACCTGTCCCTTCGCCTGTTCGGCAGGTAGTCGGTGCAATGATGATCTGTCTCGGTGTCGCGCTGCTGGCGTTGTTTGGCTATGGTGGCGGGCCGTTCCCCAGGCTGGATCTTGTGTCATTTGCGCTGGTTGCTGTTGGTGCAGGCATCAGCGGCTTGCTGCCCGGCTTCAGATAACCCAAACGTCCGGTCCATAGTCCATAATGGGGTCAGGCCTTGCATCTCACAAACGTCATGAACAGCTATGCCAAATGTAAGGCCTGACCCCGTGTTCCCCTGCCATAATTTGACGAGCCTGCCCTGTTCAAGCTCGGTGTTCAACAGTATTTGTGGCGCAAGGGTTATGTCTTAGCAAATAGAAACATATATATTGCTTAAATTTGCAAATGAAACTAATATGTTTCTTATACGAAAAAAGCAATATATATGTATACAGCTATGAAATCTTTACTTCAGCAACTTAAAAATCGACGAACTGACCTAAACCTTAAGCAGAAAGATATGATGCTCCGCATAGGTATCTCTCGTCAGCAATACCAGCGCCTGGAATCCAAAGGGAATCCAGGGCTAGATACACTGGAATTGATCGCTAAAGGACTCAACAGTGAGTTAATGCTGATCCCCAAAGAGAAACTTAGGGCAGTTCAAACTGTTCTTGAAAGCGAGACTTCCGAGCAAACCAATAAGCCTGCTGAGCGATCCCGAGATAAAGAAAAGAAAAGCCTGTCTGATGATCCATGGCAAGACCTGCTTGTGGATGACCCATGAGCACGAACAGCGCCGATGAAATCAATGTGCTCAAGCTCTCCCTGCATGGCAGATTGCTGGGTTATCTGGCCGGATTTCACAATGGTCGAAATGTGTTGAGTTTTGCCGGCGAATTTAAGGAAGACCCAAATCGGCCAACATTCAGTTTAATAACTCACCCTGACTTTCCGCACTCAGAACAGATTATGGCTGAACCATGGGCAAGGAACCAAAGGCTACATCCCACATTATCCAATCTGCTTCCAGAAGGATCTCTTAGGGAATTGATAGCGCAGGAGCTTAAAATTCACGCCGATAATGAGTTTCATCTCTTTACCTATCTTGGAGAAGATTTACCTGGTGCACTAGTGGCAGAGCCCATGGAGCCAAAAGACGTGCCCAATAGTGTGCTCACCACCCATGGCAAAGCGAAGGCCGTTGAATTCAACAAAATCACTCGGCAGAATAAATTCTCATTGGCCGGTGTGCAGATGAAATTTTCCATGAAGGAAAAAGATGGACGTTACAACTTATCGAAGGGAGATGAGTTAGGTGACTGGATCATCAAAACACCGTCTACAAAACATAAAGACGTGCCCGTGAATGAGTACACGGTTATGAAACTAGCTTCATTGGTTGGTGTGGATATTCCAGAGATTAAGCTAGTCGAGCTAGACAAGCTAGACAACCTGCCGCAAATTAATCTCCCGAATGAAAAGCTGGCATTTGCGATTAAACGCTTTGACCGCGATGATGATGTGCGCATTCATATGGAGGATTTTGCACAAGTTCTGGTGAAATATCCGCAGCAAAAATATAACTCGGCCAGCTATGAGCAAATCGGAAGAATTCTCTACCAATTCTCTGGTGATGGTTTGATCGATGCACAGCAATTAGCACGGCGATTGCTTGTAAATATCTTGCTTGCCAATGGAGATGCTCACCTCAAAAACTGGAGTTTACTCTATTCAGATCAAGTGACCCCAAGACTCTCTCCGGCCTATGATATTGTCACAACCAGTGTGTATATCGACAATGAAAGACAATATGCCCTTAACCTGGGAAAAACCAAAGATTGGTATGAAGTCTCTGTTGCGAATTTTGAGTCCTGGGCTAACCGCTCAGAGATACCATGGCGTGCCATCAAACCTCACCTCGCCGATACGATGGAAAAAGCCAGAATCCTATGGCCAGATGAGATGAAAAACCTGCCTATGAATGAAGATCATAAGAAAAAGCTTAAGGATCACTGGAGCAGACTTCACGAGGATTTCCAGATTAAATAAACCGAGAGTTTTTTACAGGTTTTAGCAACTCTCAATACTAAGCTGCTGGCGCCCACTCTCAGAAACCGGCGAATTCTGCTACAACCGGCTGTCGCAGGGCACAGCCCGGGGTTAATCCCTGAAGCGGAGACAGGTAGCAGGAATTAAGTATACTGTCGCCAATGGCACTTACTTAAGGGGCCATCCCGATACGTCGGACCGCCGCGCAAGCGGGGAGTCTTGTAATGGCGCCACAGTTGTAAGATCCCGGCTCGGAGGCCGGGATGACCCATAGAACCAGGAAACACCATAGAGTTTTCGTCGATGCCAAGAAACATCCTCTTTATCATGTGCGACCAGCTGCGCTGGGATTACCTGTCCTGTTACGGGCACCAGACCCTGCACACGCCCAATATCGATTCACTGGCCGCGCGCGGTGTGCGCTTCGACAATGCCTATTGCCAGTCGCCTTTATGCGGCCCGTCGCGCGCGAGTTTCTATACCGGGCGTTACATGTCGAGCCACGGAGTAATGGCAAACAATGATCCGACCCGCGTCGACGAAATCACCATTGCCGATTACCTGCGGCCATCAGGTTATCGCAGCGCCCTGGTCGGCAAGGCGCATAACCGCAAGCAACGTGAACTGCTGCAGGCTCTTGGCGTCGACCCGGAATCCGAGTTGTCGAGGAACGCGGGCAGTGGCGGTTTCGAACCCTTTGAGCTACACGACGGCCTGCTACCGGGTGAGCAACACAACGATTACTGCGACTACCTCAACCGACAGGGCTACCACGGAGAAAACCCGTGGCTGAACTATGCCAACAGCGGTGAGGACCGCGACGGCAACCTCCGTTCCGGCTGGCGACTGCGAAATTGCGTTTACCCGGCGCGCGTCGCCGAAAAGCATTCGGAAACCACCTACACCACCAACCGTGCAATTGATTTCCTGGAACAGCTGGATGGCGACCGCCCCTGGTGCCTGCACCTCTCGTACATCAAGCCGCACTGGCCGCTAATCGCGCCGGCGCCGTATCACGACCTGTACGCGAGCAAGGACGTGCAGGCGGTCGTGCGCGACGACTCGGAGCTGCACAACCCGCACCCGGTCTACTCGGCCTTCATGGAGCAGGAATACAGCGAGAGTTACGCGCGCGACGACGTGCGCGGGCGCGCCATCCCGGTTTACATGGGATTGATCCGGCAAATCGACGACCAGCTCGGGCGCCTGTTCGAATACATGAAGCAAACCGATCAGTTTGACAATACCATGATCGTGTTTACCAGCGACCACGGCGATTACCTCGGCGACCACTGGCTGGGTGAGAAGGATCTGTTCCACGAACCTTCGGTGCGCATTCCGCTAATTATCGTCAATCCGAATTCGACCGCTGACGAGACCCGCGGCAGCATCTGCACGGAAATGGTCGAGGCGGTCGACCTGCTGCCTACCTTCGTCGAATTCGCCGGCGCCAACATCTGCCACGAGCGGGTCGAGGGATGCTCGCTGATGCCGCTACTGCGTTCTCAAACCGCGCCCGCGGACTGGCGCCACTACGCGGTCAGCGAAATCGACTACTCGGAACGCGGGCCGCGAACGCTGCTCAACCTGCCTCCCTACGACTGCCGCGCGGTGATGATTCGCGAGCAGCGCTGGAAGTACATTCATCACAACCGTTTCCGCCCACAATTATTTGACCTGCGGGAAGATCCACAGGAGCTGGTGGACCTGGGCGAGGATCCAGCCTGTAAGAGGGTGCGTCGCGACATGCAGCAATTGTTGATCGACTGGCGCCGACGGCAGAAACCACGCGTCAGCATACCCTATGACGACCTCGCCGCCATGGGCCCCGATCTCGACGAATCGAAGGGTATTGTTATCGGCCGCTGGTAATCCGGATTACAGAAATAGTCAGGCTTGCGCCGCCGCTTCGACAAAATGGCAGGCCACCTGGCGCTCAAACTTCACCTGCAGGTCTGGCGCGGTTACGCTGCACTCGGCCTGGGCAAAACGACAGCGGTTATGGAAGGCGCAACCCGACGGCGGATTGAGTGGAGACGGCAGCTCACCCGTCAATTTCACGCGTTCGCGGCGCAAACTGGGGTCGACAGCCGGCGTTGCCCCCAGTAATGCCTGGGTATAAGGGTGGCAAGGGTTCTCGAAAATCGTTTTTGCATTGCCCTGTTCGACTACCTTGCCGAGGTACATCACCATGATCTGGTCGGCAATACGCCTTACCACGCTGAGATCGTGCGAAATGAACACCAGCGCCAGGTCCATTTCCTCCTGCAGGTCCATGAGGATATTGAGGACCTGGGCCTGAATCGATATATCGAGTGCCGATACCGGTTCGTCGGCTATCAGGACTTTCGGTTTCAACATCAACGCGCGTGCGATGGCGATGCGCTGGCGTTGCCCGCCGGAAAACATGTGCGGATAGCGATCGTAATGTTCGGGCCGCAATCCTACTTTCGCGAGCATGGTTTCCGCCAGTTGACGGCGCTCCGCGGCTGAAGTCTTCAGATTGATAATAACCGGCTCCTCGAGAATGGCGCCGACCTTCTTGCGCGGATTCAGCGAACCGTAGGGGTTTTGAAAAATGATCTGTATATCCTGTCGCAGGCGCGGAATCTCTACCCCACCGTTGGCATGCGGGTCCCGGCCACTGATAAAAATATTGCCAGCCGTCGGCTTCTCTATCATCGTCGCGAGTCTTGCCAGGGTGGATTTACCACAACCCGATTCACCCACGATCGCCAGGGTTTCACCCGACTCGAGCGCAAAACTGGCGCCGTCCACCGCTTTCAGCGTCGCCGGTTTTGCAAAGAAGCCTTCGCCCTTGACCTGGTAGTATCGCTTCAGGTCTCGACCTTCGATCGCGACAGTCATTGCCCGCGATCCGCGTTTTCGATGGGATGAAAACAGCGCAGCGCACTGCCACCCGTACTTTCCATTGCCGGCACTGCCTGGTTGCAATCGTCCTGTGCAAATTCACATCTTGGCGAAAACAGGCAGCCACTGGGCCGGTCTCCCGCGCCGGGCACGACGCCTTCTATGGTTGGCAAGCGATCCAGGTGCAGCGACCGCTCGGGCAGTGCATTCAGCAGGGCATGTGTATACGGATGCCGTGGCGTTGCAAACAGCGCGTCGACCTGCTGTTGTTCCACCTGCTGTCCGGCATACATGACGATGACCTGTTTCGCGGTTTCCGCGACAACGCCCATGTCGTGCGTGATCAGCACCAGCGCCATACCCTTTTCGTTCTGCAGGTCGACCAGCAGATCGATGATTTGCGCCTGTATGGTCACATCGAGTGCCGTGCTGGGTTCATCGGCGATGAGCAATTTTGGATTACAGGCAATCGCCATGGCGATCATGACGCGCTGGCTCATACCGCCGGACAATTGATGCGGAAACGCCTTGAGACGTTCCTCCGCGGCCGGAATCCCGACCAGGTCAAGCAGTTCGATGCAGCGCTTTTTACGCGCCTTGCGATCCAGCCCAAGATGCTGTTTCAGAGATTCACCGATTTGAAAACCGACCGTAAAACAGGGGTTCAGGCTGCTCATCGGCTCCTGGAAAATCATCGAGATGTCTTTGCCGATGATCTTGCGACGCTCGCGGCTGGAAATCGTCAACAGATCAAGCCCGGCGAATTCCATCTTGTCGGCGGTCACATTGGCGGTCCAGGGCAATAGTCCCATCAGCGCCAGCATCGATACGGATTTGCCCGAACCGGATTCGCCGACGATGGAAAGCAGGTCGGTCTCGTTGATGTCCAGGTCGACGCCATCGACCGCGCGAAAGTTACCGGCGACGGTTTGAAACTCGACCGAGAGATTTCTGATTTCCAGCAAACTCATGATCGTTTCATTTTCGGATCGAGGGCGTCGCGCAAACCGTCACCCATCAGGTTAATGGCGAGCACCGCCAGCAAAATGGCGAGGCCGGGAAAGGTGACGGTCCAGGGCGCCGATAACATCAAATCGCGATTTTCCGCGATCAGCGTCCCCCACTCGGGCGCAGGTGGTTGTGCGCCCATGCCGAGAAAGCCGAGCGCGGCCGTGTCCAGAATAGCGGTCGAAAAACTCAGTGTCGCCTGCACAATCAGCGGCGCCATGCAGTTCGGCAGTATGGTAATAAACATGATGCGAAACTTGCCGGCGCCAGCGACCTTGCTGGCGATGACATATTCCTTTGAACTTTCGGTCATATACGACGACCGCGTCAGGCGCACAAAATGAGGCAGGTAGGTGATCGAAATCGCGATCATTGCGTTGAGTAATCCGGGCCCGAGAATGGCGACCAGCACAAGCGCCATGAGCAGTCCAGGGACCGATAAAATCGTATCCATGATACGCATGATTACGATATCAACCCAGCCACGGAAATACCCGGCGACGACACCGAACACGATACCGATGCTCAGGCACAGGATAACGACCATGCCGCCGGCAACCAGTGACAGCCTCGTGCCGTAGATAATGCGCGATAACATGTCGCGACCCGCATAGTCCGTGCCGAATGCGAAGTTGCACTTGTCTGCGCCCAGGGTTGGTGGTTGTTCGAGGCAGTCGCGGTACTGAACGGTGGGATCGTGCGGGGCGATAACGTCCGCGGTCAACGCCATTAAAATGATGCCCACCAGGAAGGCGAGGCCGATGACAGCGGTCTTGCTTTCGGAAAAGTAGTACCAGAATTCCTTCAGGTTCTGCCGCAGCATACTGGACTTGCGGGCGCCGATTGCTACTGATCCGACCGTGCCATCACTCATGACAGTGCTCTTTCCCGCTCACGAACTGGTGTGCAGGATGCGCGGGTTAATCAACCCGTACAATAAATCGACGATCAGGTTCACCGCCATGATAATCATTGCAATCAGCACCAGCCCACCCTGCACGGCATAGTAGTCGCGGCTGAAGACCGAAAATATTATCCATTTACCGATGCCGGGCCAGCTGAATATGGTTTCCGTCAATATGGCGCCCGCCATGAGCGTACCCACCTGCAGCCCGATAACCGTGATGACGGTAATCATCGCGTTGCGCAGCGCATGCAGGCCATACACCCGCAGCGGCGACAAGCCCTTCGCGCGCGCGGTGCGCACATAGTCTTCGCTTAATACTTCCAGCATAGCCGATCGCGTTTGACGCGCGATGATCGCAAGCGGAATGGTGCCGAGAACTATCGTCGGCAATATCATGTGGTGCATGGCCGAGGCAAAAGCACCCTCCTCGCCGCTCAGCAAGGCATCGATCAACAGGAACCCTGTAACGGTTGGCACATCGTATAAAAACGAAATTCGCCCCGAAATCGGAGTCAGGCCCCAGACGCCGCTAAACAGGATGATTAACAACAAGCCCCACCAGAAAATCGGCATCGAATAGCCGACCAACGAAAGTCCCATGATGCCCTGGTCGAAAATCGTACCGCGCTTTACCGCGGCGAAAATTCCAATCGGCACGCCGATGATAACCGCCAGCGCCATCGCGGTTACACCCAGTTCGATGGTCGCCGGGAACAATTCCATGAATTCGTCGAGTATCGGGCGATTGGTCAGGACCGAGGTGCCGAAATCACCGTGTAACAGGTTCCAGACGTAGTCGAGATACTGTTGCCAGGCGGGCTTGTCCAGACCCAGCTTGGCCATCATTTCGGCGTGCCTTTCCGGCGTCATATCGCGTTCGCCGGCAAGCGCGGCGACCGGATCCCCCGGTAACATTCTGATGAAACCAAAAGAAACCAGGGTCACCCCGAAAAATATCGGAATCAACAGCGCGATGCGGTTAAGGACGAATACAAACATTTTTGGTTATCGCTTGTAAATCAGGGAGCAAAAAAAGGCGTGAGGTTTTACCCTCACGCCGATTAGACCAATTAAAGTACGCAAGTACTTTACTGCAAGTCTACATATTTAAAAATGTGACTTCCCAGCGGGTGAATCTTGAAATTCTTCACCTCTGTGCGAACCGGACGGAACTGAACGGAATGTGCAACGGTAAACCACGGGGCTTCCTGCTTGAAGACCACCTGGGCTTTCTCGTACAACTTGGTACGCTCAGCCTGATCAGACGTCTGCTTGGCGGCACGAAGGTAGCCGTCGAATTCCTCGTTACACCAGCGCGCCACGTTTGACTTCGCCGCGGCACAGCCCAGCAATACGAACATGAAGTTATCCGGATCACCATTGTCGCCGGTCCAGCCCAGCAGCGCGGTTTCATGCTCACCGGCACGAATGCGCTCGCGGTACTCACCCCACTCGTAAGACTTGATTTCGGCGGTGACACCGATCTTGGCCCAGTCAGCCTGAATCAGCTCGGCCATACGCCGTGCATTCGGGTTATAGGGGCGCTGTACCGGCATCGCCCAGATATCGGTTTTCAGATTCTTGACTCCGGCTGCGGCCAGCAGCGTTTTGGCCTTTTCAGGATCATAAGGATAATCCACGATATCGTCGTTATAAGACCACATGGTCGGCGGGATCGGGTTCTTGGCCGCGGAGCCGGCACCCTTGAAGACCACGTCCAGAATCGCCTGCTTGTCGATGGCCATGCTCAATGCCTGGCGAACAGTCTTGTTGTCAAACGGCGACTTCGAAGTATTGAAGCCGAGGTAACCGACATTCAAACCTTCCTGGCTGAGCAGGTTGATGTTCGGATCCTCTTCCATTGCAGCGAGATCCGCCGCGTTTGGATAAGGCATGATGTGACACTCGCCTGCCTTCAGCTTCTGATAACGCACGGTGGCGTCGGTCGTGATCGCGTAAATCAGCTTGTCGATTTTAGGCTTGCCTTCCCAGTAATCCTCGAAACCGACGAAGCGGATGACCGAGTCTTTCTTATAGGAAACGAACTGGAAAGGGCCGGTGCCGATGGGCGCATTGTCGATGGTTTCCATGGTGCCGGCAGCCGCCATTTTATCGGCGTATTCGGCGGAAAGAATCGAAGCGAAGTCCATCGCCAGGTTGGAGATAAACGGCGCATCGGGTCCATTCAGCGTGATCCTGACGGTGTAGTCGTCGAGCTTGTCGATGGACTTGAGCGCCGGGCCCATATCCATCCAGCCGAAGTACAGGTACTTGCCGCCGGAGACGCTGTGATAGGGGTGATCTTCTTTCCACTGACGATTGAAGCTATACAGTATGTCGTCGGCGTTAAAATCGCGTGTCGGGGTGAAGTGCTTGTTGGAGTGCCACTTTACGCCTTTACGCAATTTGAAGGTGTAAACGGTGCCATCGTCGGAAACCGTCCAGGACTCGGCCAGGCCGGGAACAACCTTGGTCGTGCCGGGCTCGAACTCGGCGAGGCGGTTATAGATGGGTTGCGCGGACGCATCGAAGTCTGTACCAGCGGAATGCAGGCTCGGATTAAATCCTCCAGGGCTACCCTCTGAGCAAAACACGAGCGTTTTATCGGCCGCCATTGTGGTCGAAGCAGCTATCGCCAGCGAAATCGCCAGGGCTGCACGGGTTATCGTTTTTATCATTTTCATCTCTCCGAACTTACTTCAGGTTGTGGATTGTAAGTAGCATTATGGTTATTTATTAGTTATCCCAGCGCACGAGGCCCTGTAGGGTTTCAGAAGCTACTCGCCAGCAGATCAATTGTCAAGGTACCGACCTCGTTCAGCGTGGATGCGGCGACCGGTTCATTCTGCTACGATGCCGCCGCATAAATCCGCGCGTCACCAGGCGGATACCCAATATATAAAACAGGCCATACCCATGCAGCACTCCAGTTTTCCGGTAACGCCGGTTACCCAAAGCCGCCTTGCGCAGGTCGATTTTGACAACCTCGGCTTCGGCAGCATCTTTTGCGACCACATGTTCAGCATGGACTACGAAAATGGCAGCTGGCGCAATCCGCAGATCATTCCCTACCAGGCGCTGGCCCTCGAACCCGGCGTTGCGATGTTGCATTACGGCCAGACCGTGTTTGACGGTTACAAGGCGTTTCGCGGGGAAGACGGCCAGGCGCGTATTTTTCGGCCCGAACGCAACGCGCAACGTTTGTACAATTCCTGCCAGCGGCTGTGCATCCCTGTCATGCCGGCCGAAGAACTCCGCGACATCATGATCCAGGCGACCCGGCAACTGATCGAACTCGACCACGCCTGGATGCCGGCGCAATGGGGACATTCGCTTTACGTCAGACCGTTGATCATCGCGACCGAAGCCACGCTCGAAGTGCGCGCCGCCAACAGCTACCGCTTTATCATCATGACTTCGCCAGTCGGGGGCTATTTTACGAACCTCAAAAAAGGCGTATCGCTGCGCGTCGAAGACCGCTTTACCCGTGCCGCCAGCATCGGCGGCCTGGGTGCGGCGAAGACGGCGGCCAACTACGCCGCGAGCCTGCTGCCCGGATCGCAAAGCAGAACACAGGGTTTCGACCAGGTGTTGTGGCTGGACAGCAACGAGCACCGCTATGTCGAGGAGGTCGGCGCGATGAACATCTTCTTCAAGATCGCGGGCAAAGTGGTGACACCGCCGCTGGGCGGCTCGATATTGCCCGGCGTGGTGCGCGATAGCGCGCTCGCGCTACTCGATGACTGGGGTGTTGCGGTAGAGGAACGGCCGATCGCCATCGATGAAGTCATCGCGGCATTCCGCTCGGGTGAACTCGAGGAAGTTTTCGGCGCGGGCACCGCCGCGGTCATCTGCCCGGTCGCCAGCATCGGTTACCAGGACGAGGTGTTCACGGTCGCGAACACTCCGCCGGGCGAACTAACCCTGCGTCTCTACGATGAACTCACCGGCATTCAGTACGGCAAGCTTGAGGATATCCACGCCTGGAATGTATGCCTTCCCCTGCCGGCAACACAGGTCTGATCGCCGGCCTTCTAAAGCAGCGCGCATTCGATATAATATCCGCCCCCCGCCTGATGGCA
>Ga0255051_10000332_pt1 | contig 17511 bp, 11 predicted proteins | sample JV7_2_9_MG_FD_181719 | JGI IMG/M metagenome (GOLD analysis project Ga0255051, IMG submission 181719) | Seawater microbial communities from Jervis Inlet, British Columbia, Canada - JV7_2_9 | ecosystem: Environmental > Aquatic > Marine > Inlet | place: Canada: British Columbia | collected 2016-10-06
AATTTTTCTAGTATCGTCATGGATTTAAACAGGAAACGTTACCCCGTTTATAGCTCTAAATCGGCGAAAAACCAGTAATTTCGAGGTTCAAGGCCGGTTTTGTGACAGCGGTTCGAGATTTTTTATTCGCCGACTGCAAGCCAGCGAATATGCCGCATGCAAGCCACCATGCAAAGAGGCTTCCAGGCTTTTGTATCCCCCGCAAAGTGGCGCGGGATCAGGGTGGCAGAACCCACCATCCGACCGGGTGGAAAAAGTTATCGTTATCGCCGGACTGGGCGTACCACTCCAGCCTTGATTCATCGTCCACGTTGACGTGCATGCTGCCGAGATCCGAACCTCCCGATTCCGCTTCCTGCAATTCGATGACGCGCGCCCGGCTAGACTCGTACTCGCGCAGACCAAGCTTGTTTTTCGAGTTATCGCTGTCGTTGGCGATCACGAACTGCACCACCACTTCGGCGGGTATGCCGAATCCGCTCACATCGGTCGTCCTCCAGGTCGCATCCGTGCTGACCTGCCCCGAGCTACCCCCGATCTCGGTGTAGGAACCGGGCGGACTGCTCCAGTAGCCGAGCACGTAAAAGTCGACTTCGGCATTCGATTCCGCGAATACCTCGATGCTCGCCGCGGCCCCGGTATTGACCATCATGGTCAACGCATCGACGCCTCCCGATTCGGCTTCCTTGAGTTCAAAGCTACGCTCCTGGGCGGAGCCCTGGCGGCGGAATCCGGCAAGCCTCTCGTTCGATTCGCTGGTGTTCCTGATCATTATTTCGGCGACCAGGTTCGAGGCCAGGCCATCGTCTGCAACGTCCTCCGCGACCCAGGCATTCGACGCGCTGGCGGTAAAGCTACTGAATATCTCGCTATAGGTCACACCGGTCCAATAACCGAGCAGGACGAAACTGATCTCTTTCTTCTTCCCGGCGTAGTACTCGATCAGGCCGTCGGCATCCGCCTGCACGTGCATGGTGACGGTATCAAAGCCCTTGTTCTCGGCTTCGTTCAATTCGACCCGCCGATCGAGCACGGAACCGACCGCGCGCAAGCCGCCCCACAATTCCTCTTTATCCTTCTTGTTGAGAATCGCGATCTCGACCACGGCATCGGCGGGAACCCCGTATTCGCTCAGGTCCACGACAGCCCATAACTTCTCGTCATCGGGTTTCCAGGTCTGGGCGCGTTCAAAGTAGCTGACCAGGCCGGGTACTTCGACGTCCTCGTAAATAGTGAGAATCTGATCAGCCGACAACGGGTAGTTGTACACCCTCATATCGTCGATATGGCCATCGAAGAAATTCATTTTGTCGGCGTTGGCGCCAAGCGCGACGTCGTGCCTGTCGTCCGTGTCGATATCACCACCAACGGCGTGGGTGCGATTCGCAACCTCGACGCCGTCCAGGTAGAGGCGCATGGTTGCGGAAACGCTATCGTAGGTGGCGGCTGCGTGGTACCACTGATCGACCACGAGGCCGGTCGAAGCGTCCTCGAGACGGGTGGTGTCGCCACCGGCCTTGATCCAGCTAGCGAGGTAGCGATCGGCGTCATCGTCGATTATGCCCAGTTGCCACAAGACCTTGTCATCCTCTACCTTAGCAGCCTTTGAAATGAGGCCCGCCTCGGCGTTATCGAGTAACGTCGCGTTGAACCATCCCATCATCGTAATGCCGCTACCCTGGACGTCGAACTTGTCCGCCTTGACATAGGCATCCTTGCCGTCAAGTTGCAGCGCTCCATTGAGCACGCCCTCCACCCAGACAGGCCCCTTCTCGAGTTTGCCGTCATGCCCACCGGCGTAATCGAATGCCGTGTTGCCCGCGTCGTCGTCGAGCAGCCAGTGCGCGATCGGACCGGGACGATTCGACAGTTCTATGGCCTGTGAGGCACTGAGCATGCGATCGTACAGGCGAATATCGTCGAGGCGCCCGCCAAAAGTCCGGGTGCTAGCCCCGGAATGGTTGCCCAGGGTCAAATCGTGCGCCAGGTCTGGATTGACAGTGCCCGACGGCGCGGCGCTTTCTGTCAACGGCTGGACGACGCCGTCTATATAAAACACCGGGTCATTAAGCGGGGACTTGCTGTTGTAGACCAGTGTGACGTGGTGCCAGGTGTTGAGACTGATCGATCCCGCGGGTGACGCCCAGCGACCGGTGCTGCCGGAGAAGGCCGCCTCGAAATTGAGCGCCTGATCCGCACCGTCGAGGCTCAGTTGCCAGCCGGACGCGGGATTCTCCGCGTTCGATTTATCGGCAATTCGTCCGAAACCACCCTCACCCCAACCGCTCGCATAAATCCAGCCACTCAGGGTTGCGCCGCCCTGGAACAGGTTGTCGAGTTCCGGATCGGTAGTTATATCGACGCGATCGTCAACACCGTCGAATTCGAGCGCACCGTCCATCAACCCCGCGCCCCACGACGGCCCGCTCGACAGGCTGCCGTGATGTGCCGCGATCGAATCAAGCGCGCTTGAACCGCCACTTTCGTCGAGCTTCCAATGCGCAAGCGGCGATCCACCTCCGAGTTCAGTGCTTGCCCATTCGATCGCGCGGCGCATGATAGTGCGGCCATCGTCGGTCAACTCACCAACGTCGAAACTGTCGCCGCCCCAGGGTAGCTGCACACGCCTGCCGGCAGCGCTACCGCCGCCCCACAGCGACCCGCCGGTTTCGATCACCGCCAACGAGGGTTCCCAGTTTCCTATGCCGTCGAACCCCTGGCCCAGCGACCATAACCCGGAAGCACTGGCACCGGTCAGCATGTGGACTGGCTGACTGGAGCCAACAAAATCGAGCAGGCCGATGGCAAAGGACTCGGTGATATAGTGAGAGTTATCGGTGATATCGATCTGCATCAGGCTCTGGTACAGGTAATTCTGCGACAGCGCGAAGTCAGCGACCATTCCTGCGTCTTCGTTGACAACCCCGATTACCGTAGCGTTCAGCTTGCCGCTTAATTCGGCAGGGTCGATTTCCTCTGATACATAGGCGACCGGGTTGAGCGAAACCTCATTATCGAAGTTAGCCTGGCTGTCGCTTTGATCGATCAGGTTGACCGTGTAACCCCAGGATTCGAAGAGCTGCCTGCGCGCTGTCTCCTGTGGCGTCAGGCTGGCGGGATTGATCACGACCATCAGCAGATTTTTGCTGATTACATCCATGCCGCTACTCCAGATCAGCGCCCGTTGCAACACCATGTGTCCGTTGTTGTTGAGTTGAGACCAGTTAAACTTGCCGCCGCGACCAAAGGGCAACATGACGCGGCGGCCCGGGGCATTACCGCCCCCGTGGAGCGCCGCCCCGGTTTCGAGTATCGCCAGTGAACTGTCGCCCTGGGTCTCGGCCAGTGACTGCAGGCCCGGGGCATTCGTGCCCGCCACGACCAACTGCTCCATCGGCGCGTTGAACAGCTTGAGCGGGCCGCTCGCAAACGGAACGGTGATGTAGTGACCGCTGCCGGTGACTTCGATGTCGCTGGCGACCGGCCAGGCCTGGCTCGAGGCAATGCCGAAATCCGGGTTGTATATGCCGTCCTGGCTGACGACACCGATAGCAAGATCGGTTAACTTGTTACCAACATTGGCCTGGTCGACCGATTCGGAAATAAAGATGACGTCGGAATCGGCGGCCAGCGACTCGTAACTGCCGTCGCTCTCGTTGTCGCGAATCGGCGTTACCTGGTATCCCCATGATTCCAACAGGGTTTTCAGGTAGGCATCGTCCGCGGTCAGGTTGATGGCATTCTCGACCACCATCATGATCTTGCCATTGCCCTGGTGCGCCATGCATACCTGCCCGCACCGGCAACTGAACCTGATCGACAAACGGGGATGCAGGGAAGGATCGGCATCCTCCTTCGAGGTGAAGGCCACGTGAATATCGCCGCTGGCCTTCAACAGCAGGCCCTGGTTGGCATGGCGCCCGCTTATCCAGTCCTGCACCAGTGCCTTGATCTCCCAGGACTCCCAGTCCGACGCGGCCTTCGAAATCCCGGCCGTGGCAATCGGTTCTGCATCGAAATCACCGCCGACCGCGGCCCAGTTATCGATGCCGTTCCAGGTATCCCAGGTGGCGCCATCCGCGGTGCCGGTGCCGCCCTGCTTACCCTCGACCCAGTCACGGGTAACCCGGAAGACCTGGCCGCCCGGGCTCGCGCCCGAACTGGTCGTGTTCTTGTGGTAGAGCATGAGTTCGGCCGATTCGACGATGGCGTCGGGCGGCAGAGCTGGTATATCGAAGTACAGCAGGCTGTTGAGCAACCAGCTCGGGTTGGAAGACAGACCTAACTCGTAGTCACCATAGTTTCTATCCGCAAAGGAACTGTCGAGCATGGCGTCCTTACCCGCGGCCCCGCTCAGGCGCGATTCCACGTTCGATGCCGGTTGCTGTCGCAGTATGACCTGGTCACGCGTTATGACGTGACTGACGCCATTGGCGAGAGTTCCATTTACACTCAAGGTTCCCGGCGAGGCCGGTGCGTCACCGACCATCAGCTTGAGGTAAGGCGCTTCACTGCTTTCGCTGCTCCCGTAGCTTGCGCCGAGACCCGCCACCAGCGAACGTAACGCGATACCATGGTTGTCCTCGCCATTGAGCCAGGCCTGCGCCTGGGTCGTCAGGTTCACTGCAATCCATTTAGCGGAGGTATCCTGCACAGGAATACTGGCGATGACATCGCCGTAGAAACTGTCACCATACGCATTCCAGGTGGCCGTCCCCTCGTCCCAGGCGGCCGAGACCCGGTGCAAATCGATGGCGCCCTCGGGATGCGCGCCGGCAATATAAAACCAGGCGATCGCCGACAGCACACCCGAGCCGGCCGCTACCGGCGACAGGTCGAAGCGAACCAGTGCGCGTGATTCGTCGGTGCCGTCGAAACCTATACTCAAACCGGAATCATTACCGTTCGTGTCATTCGGCTGGCTTTCATCGATCCAGCTATCCTGGTCGACCGCGAGTGTATACAGCACTGTACTGCCGAGACCCGTAGTCGCAACCGAGCTGTATTGCGCATTGCCAAAACCGACGTTGGTAAGATCGGTATAGGGGCCGCAGCCCTGCTGCGCGAGGTTGCGCAAGGCATGTTGCAAGCCGGCCTGGGAAACAAACTCGGCACGCGTAGAAGTCATCTCATTCGCACCGAGGTTGATTTCCATGGCGCTTTCACGCGAGGTCAGGAAGGCGACGACGGCGATTAACGCGATCGCAACAGCGACCGGCAACAGGATATACCCCCGGGCATGGCGCCTCACAAGGCACCGCCCACGCGTACACTGGTTTGCAGGCTGATCGATTCGCCACTTGCGGGATCGGTGAGCTCGAGCGTTATATCGACTACCTCGATCGTGGTCGCGCTGCCCAGGCGCTCGACACGAAAACGCGTTACGCTGGAAGCGATTACCGACTCAGCGTAATCTGAACCGTCGACCTTGGCGTCGCCATTGTTATCCCAGGGCACCGGGATTCTTTCAACCAGCACCCTGCTGCTCGAAGGGCCAGGATCGAGGAAATAAACCACGGCGTCGTACCAGTCTTCGTCGTTGATGCCGTCTTCATCGTCGTCTTTCCTGTCGCCTTCGTCCACCGTTCCATCGGCATCGTCGTCGACACCGATAATGCCGGGCCTGGTGTCACCGTTAGCATCGTCGTTGGCATCCTCGTCGATGCTGCCATCTCCGTCATCGTCGATATCGTTTAATATATCCTCATTCTTGCTACCGTCTTCATCGTTGTCGTCCTTCGGGTTGCCCGGGATAGTTTCATCGATCGAACCATCGCCGTCGTCGTCTATCAGACCAATACCCGCGCGGGAATCGTTCTGATTGTCTTTCGGCAAATCCTCGTCGACCAGGCCGTCGCCGTCGTTATCCGCATCGGCGATTCCGTCACCGTCCAGATCGACATAAAGCGGTAGCGTGGTTGCCAGCACCGCGCTCGCCAGCGTACTGCTGCCAAGCGGTGGTGTAGGCGGAACGGTTTGTTCGCGCAGGTTCTCCGGCCAGTCCGTATTCGGATTGTCGCGCAACGGCAGCATCAAGCGTTTCGTGTGGCTGATGGTCCTGACCATGCGCGCCATCGCAAAGCGCGCCTGGCGGGTTAGCGAAGTCCGTTCCATTACTTCCTTGCCGGCTTCGCTCGCGGTATTCACCACGCCCATCAGCGCGAGCATGATAATGGCGGTAATCGAGACGGTGAGCAGTATTTCGACGTAGGTCAGGCCCAGTTGCGTGTTAGCTCGGTGCGGACTAGCGTATTTTACAGGGACCGGGGGGGGCATTATCGACACCGGATCAATAGGGACTGAGCAGGGTTTGTATAGAGAAACCATCATCCAGACTGGCGATGCGCAGCCACAGCATGTCGGCCTCGCCGCCGGTGTACGGGTCATCGTCATTATCGGCATTGTCGACGTCGTAACGCCAGATAAACACTTCGTGCGGCACCGTCGCCGCGAGGTCGGAGTAAGACGTGGCCGCGGTATGGGCGCCGGCGGCGGTGGCTGCCGCATCCAGACTGGCGAAGGACTCGGCCAGGACCGATTCAAGCTTACCCCGCAGAGCAAAGTGAATCTCGCTCTGCTGTCGATGGATTTCGCTCCCCTGCAGCCCCGGTCGCAGTGCCTCCATCATCGGCACCAGCGCAATCGCAATCAGCAAGGTCGCAACCAGTACCTCTACATAGGACAGGCCCGATTGTCGCCCCGATTGTCGAATACTCATTTGATCGTCACCTGGCCGGTGATCGGCTCGAGCGACACCACCAACTCGTGAGTGCCGGTCTTCAGGGTTACATCGTAGCGCTCGAGAAGAACGGTCTGCGGATCGAGGCAACGCGGGATACCGTTGGCATCGAAGTAAGCGCTTGCTGTCGTGTTACAGGCGCCGCGGTACTCTGTCACCGTGGAGACGCTATCGGCCGCGGCGAAGAGTTGCTCGTCGAAGCGGATGTCATATAACTTTTTGCTTACCGGATGATAGATGTCGTAAACACGTGTCCAGGGCACGGCGCCGGTGTCGGGCCTGAAAACACGGACTTGCTTGTTGGTGTAGGAAACCTGGAAACCGTGCGGCTCACGCAGGCGCATTGCTTCGCTGCGCGCAAAGCGCATCGCATCGGCTATTTCCTGCGCGGCGACCTGAAGTTTGCCGATATCGGCGGGCATCAGGGAAGGGATTATAGCGGCCGCCATAATCACGAGAATGAGTACAACCAGGCTTAATTCAACGAGGGTGTAACCGTACTGGCGACGGTTGCAGTGCTCCTTCCTGAATCTAAGCCAGCGGCACACACTGTCTCAGTCTAGCGCTGATCGTAAGAGACGTCGGGACCGGCGCCATCCGGGTCGGTGGTGTCATTGGCGATGAACTTGCCAGCGATAATATCGAATTTCCAGCCCAGGTCGACGTTTGTTCCCACCATCAGGATATCGCCGTCATCGACAACCTCGAGCGTGCTGACTCCGGTGATCGGGTTGCCCGGCAGATTGTTCTTTTTCAGGTAGGGGCCGAACTGGAAATTGGCGTCCTTGATACTGCAGGCGCCGCCGCTGGCGTCGGTATACAGACTGAGTTGATCGAGAAAAGCCTGTGCGCCCTGCGCGCCCGCACCACCGGTGCCGGTGCCGTCGGTCGCAGTACAGGCGGCATCGACCGCGGTCAGTTCACCGGGATACTCGCCGTGTTGCTGATAGTAAAGATCGATTGCGGCACGAAGATTCGACAGTGTGGTGTCCATCGCGGCGAGCTTGGCGTCATCGGTCGAAGACGCAAACTGCGGCACCACGATGGCGGCCAGCAGGGCCAGAATTATCACCACGATGAGTAGCTCAACCAGCGTAAATCCCTGCTGGACTGCTTTGCGAACAGGCTGCATTTTTGTACCCTTCTCAATCACGAAATAATTTAAAGTATAGACACGAATTTGATATTTTCAGGATAACTTCGCCAAAAACAAATTTCAGTTTTCGGGGCAAATTTCAATTATTTGAACTGCGTCACCCTACGACACGGCTTAGCTTGAAAATCGGCAATATCAGCGAGCTTACGATGAGGCCGACAACACCACCCATGACCAGTAACATGATCGGTTCAGCCAGCCGTGACAGGGTGTTCAGGCGAGCGGAAAGCTCGCTTTCAAAGTAGTCGGCGAGGCGTTGCAGAACCCTGGGCAGATTACCGGTTTCCTCGCCGGTGGAAATCATCTGTTCGACGATTGGCGGGATAAAACTGGCATTGATAAAACCGATGGCGACGCCATTACCGTTTTCAACCTGCTCCTCGACCTCGCCGATAAACTCCTGGAACAGGGCGTTATTGACGACAAACTTGCTGGCATGCAACGAATCCATCATGCCGACCCCGTTACCCAGCGACAGGCTCAGTACGCGCATGGCGTTGACCAGGTAGAGCTGGATATAGATGTGGCGTATCAACGGTAGATTCAGTCGCGCCCAATCGAGCTTGCGCCTGCCGGCTTCGGTGCCGAACCAGAGTTTCAAGCCGACAATCACGGCCACGCTTCCACCCAGAATCGGTATCCAGTGTTGTTTCAACAGGTTGCTGGTAGCCATCAGGAAGACAGTGGTCACGGGCAACTGGTCTTCGATCTGAGAAAACAGGTCGGCAAACTTGGGAAACACCACGACCAGCACGAATATCACCACCGCCAACGCAAACACCATCAGGAACACCGGGTAGGACATGGCCGACACCAGGGCTTGCCGCAGCGCCGCGCGCTTTTCGTCGAGCACCAGTAATTGCTGCAGTACTTCGTGCATGAATCCGCCTTCTTCACTGGCGGCAACCAGGTTGACATAGGTCACCGAGAAGACTTGCGGGTGCTTGCCCAGCGCCGTCGAAAACTGCTGGCCCTGGTCAATGTCGTGGATTAATTCATCGACCAGCTCGATCATCGCGGGGTTGCTCAGCTGCTTGCGCAGGGCCTGCAAACTGGCCAGCAATGGAGTGCCGGTTTCCAGCAACAGGGATATTTGTTCGGTAAAAAACTTGCGATCCTTGTCACCGATGCCTTTCTTGAACAGCTGTCCGAATTGCAGTCCCGGAGCGGCCGCCGCCGCTTTTTTGTGAACGCTAGTTAATCGGGTATCGATCGCCATGCTTATTCAACGGCTAACTGTTGACCACGCGCCATATTTCTTCGATCGTCGTCCTGCCGTCACGCACACGATCCAGGCCATCGTCGAACAGCAACTTGATGTCGCGATCCTTCATAAACCCGGTGAGTTCGTCACGCGACGCGTTGGCGACGATGAGGCGCTGCAGTTCGGTGTCACTTTCGATAATTTCATGTATGCCCATACGCCCACGGTAACCGGAATCGTAGCATTCGTTACAACCGCGACCTTTTGACAGACGCAGCTTTGCCTGATTCTGCCAGCCGTATCGCTCGAGGATTTCGGGACTGGCAAGATAATCGGTTTTACAATTCGGGCAGATCGAACGCACCAGGCGCTGCGCTACCACACCGACGAGCGCCGATGACAACAAATAGGGTTCGACACCCATATCGATCATGCGCGAAACCGCGCCGACGCTATCGTTGGTATGCAGGGTGGACAGCACCAGGTGCCCGGTGAGAGCCGCCTGAATGGCGATTTCAGCAGTCTCGCGTTCGCGAATCTCACCGACCATGACGATATCCGGATCCTGCCGCAAAACGTGTTTGAGCATCTTGGCGAAGCTCAGACCAATGTTTTCACGCACCGGATTCTGGTTGACGATATCGAGGTGATACTCAACCGGATCCTCGATCGTGACGATATTTTTTTCAAGGCTGTTGAGGTAGTTGATCGCCGAGTACAGGCTCGTGGTTTTACCGCTACCGGTGGGCCCGGTCACCAGGATCAGTCCGTAGCTGCGATCGAGCAGGCGTTTATAGGCGGTGACGTTCCCCAGCTGCATGCCGAGTTTATCGATATCGAGGATCGACTGGTTCTTGTCGAGTACGCGCAAGACCACTTTCTCGCCGTGCATTCCCGGTAACGAGCTGAAACGCAGATCGACCGAGCGCCCCTGGGTATGCACCTGGATTCGGCCGTCCTGCGGCATACGCCGCTCGGCGATGTCGAGATTGGCCATGACCTTGAGTCGCGATACCAGCGCTGGGTGCAAATCCATACGCGGCGTCATGACTTCGTAGAGGAGGCCATCGATACGAAATCGTACGCGGCATTTTTTCTGCGCCGGTTCGATATGAATGTCGCTGACCTTGTCGTGAACCGCGCGCTGGATGATCGAGTTGACCATGTTGATGACTGGGCTTTCGGCAGCCAGTTCATCGATACCGGTATAGTCATCGGGTGGAGCCGAATCGATGAACTCGAAATCATCGTCGAGATCGGTGATCATCTCGATGCCGTGAACATTATCCGATCCTGATTCGTTCAGGACATTCACAATTTCGTTTTTGCGTACCAGCACAGGGCGCACCTTGCAGCGCAACTTTTCCTCGATCTCGCGAAATCCCACGATCGCCTGCGGATCGGAGGTCGCCAGCGTCAGCTCACCCTTGACCATAAACATCGGCAGAACCTTGAGCCTCTGGGAAACTTCGATATCGAGTTGCTCGAATACTTCCGGGTCGATCAGCCCGAGGCGCATCTGGATGAACGGAAATCCAAGCTGCCCGGCGAGCGTGGTCAGAAAAATATCCTCGTTGATCCAGCCCTTGCTGACGACGATATGACCCAGCCGCTTGCCGGTCTTCTGTTGCAACTGGATCGCTTGTTCAATTTTTTCCGGGGTAAGCAATCCCCTGGCGACCAGCAACTCGCCCAGGCGGAAGGTTTCCGTTAGCGGAGCTGCCTTCGTTTCCGATTCGGTTTTATCGATATTGAAACTGTTGACGATGTCTATAATCTGGTCGACACCGGTGATGCGAAAAATATCACGGATTAGCGGCTTGGCATTGGTTAGCTTGATCCAGCCTCCTTTCTTGACCAGTCCCTGGTGAAGGTCCACCAGCAACTCCAGGGTTTTGCTGTTTACCGTCGATACGCTGACCAAATCGACGATGAGCAGAATTTCCCTGGCCTGGATCGATTCCTCGATCGCCTCGCGCAGCGCATCCAGCGCTTCCGCCCCGACCAGGTTGCCGCGCGGAAAGAAGTGCGTCATTGTGCCGACACGGTTCTTACTGACCACGGTTGCGGAGAGGCCGTCCTCCAGGCTGATAACACTCGCTTCAGTCATGAATCGTTGCGCGGTTAATCGAGTAAAAGTTCAACATTACCGTAAACCGATCTCGGCGGGCCGACGTCATCAGGCTGATTCCTCGAATTCTTCCTGGATACTGAGAAACGGGCCTGGCTTGCCTATACTGTATCCCTGTCCGTAATTGACTCCGATTTTATTCAGCTTTTGCTTGATGTCATCGCTCTCGACATATTCCGCCACAGTTTCCAGTTGCATCGCCTGGCCCACCTGGTTGATCGCCGAGACCATACTCTCACTCACCGGATCGGCGACGATATCGCGCACGAAAGAACCGTCAATCTTCAGGTAGTCGACTTTCAACATTTTGAGATAGGTGAAGGAACTCAGACCCGTACCGAAATCATCGAGTGAGAACTTGCAACCCAGCTCGCGAATCTGCTCGATAAAGGCGGCCGCTTCGCCGAGATTGGCGATCGCCGCTGACTCGGTGATTTCAAAACAGATATCACTACCGTCTATTTCATATTCCTCGAGCTTGTTTTCAATATAGCTGCCCAGGCTATAGGGATCGCTAAGCGATTGCCCCGACAGGTTGATCGATATCTGGTATCTTCGCGGGCTGGGACCGCGATACATTTCAGCCATTTCGTGAAAAGTCTGGTTGATGACCCACCGATCGACATTCGCCATCAGGTAAAATCTTTCCGCGGCCGGGATAAACGCACCCGGATTGATGATAGTGCCATCCGCGTCCAGCAGGCGCAGCAAGATTTCGTAGTGCTGGCGATTGGTACGTGAGTGTATCGGCTCTATCAACTGCGCATACAGCTGGAAGTGGTTATCACGCAAGCCCTCCTGGATCCGTGCTACCCAGCGAATCTGATCCTTGCGTTGTAGCAGGTTGCTGTCTTCCAACTCGAGCACGTGTATGCTGTTGCGGCCGCGCTGCTTGCTGACGTCGCGCGCGGTTTCGGCGGCATCCAGCAGGTTCGTCACCGACTGGATCTGCGGATTTACCGGCGCGACACCGATGCTGACACTGACTTCATGGCGCTTGCCTTCCCATTCAACATCCAGACTGGATATCGCGTGAGAAGCCTTTTTCATGATGACTTCGGCGGTCGCCATATCACAGCTTCTCAGCAGGACACCGAATTTATCACTGCCCAGGCGAGCAACCAGGTCCTGCGATCGCACCAGGTCGGCCAACTTGGCTGCAACCACCTTGATAATATGGTCGCCGGCCTCGCGCCCGCTGATGTCGTTGACCACCGCCATCCTGTCGACGTCGATGTTGGCGATCGCATGCTTGGCTTCGCGACCGGTTACCTGCTTTAGCAGGTCCTTCAGGATCAATTCGAAACTGTGACTGTTTTCCAACCCGGTGAGAGGATCGAAATGCGATTGCACGATTTTGGATACTTTCTTTGCCATCACGTCGAGCAGGTTGCGATCACTGTTGGAGAAATCGTCGATTGCAAATTCCTGGCTTGCGGTGGCGAATAATCCGATCGCTTTGCCCTCGTCGTCGTCGACCGGGCTGGCAACGAACTTGAAGGGCAGGTCCGTCTCGATACCGAGTTTCTGTTTTTCCTCACTATGATTCACCACGACGGATTGGGCATCCGATTGCAGGGATTGCAGAATGTTTGTACGCAAGCACTTGAACAGGGCATCGGCATGAAAAATCGGGTTATCGTTGCGGAACTTGCGCATCGATACATTCGGACCAGCGATATAAAGATAAATGATATCGACACTCAGGAAACGCGCCGTATTCAGCACCAGCTGGCGCAATAATTCACGGCCGTTAGAAACATTGCTGGCCTGCTCCTCGGATTTGTAGATGAGGTTGAGCTCTTCGTAGCGGCGGGTGAGCTCATCGGCCATCAGCATGAGCTCATCTTCCTTGCTCGCCAGGTCGATACTCTGGCTGTAATCGGCGAGCAGGATTTCACTCAACTGTGCAAAGGTTTTCTGTCCAGCAAGGGACTTTACCTCGGAATTATTGCGCGGTTCGCTACAGAGACAGATGACCAGCGTCGGCTGATCCTGCTGATTCTTCAACTTCACCAGTTCGCCGGTACTGCCATTCAGCAGATTCTGGAACTGTGTATCGGCGTCGCCACGGATGAAATTCGGCAGCAACGACTGTATCTGTTCCGGGTCGACCGTGCTATCGCTGCCCTGCCAGATCAGCTTTGCATCACAATCGAAAATAATTAATCCGTTTATCGCCGGGTAAATGGTTTTCAACAGGGCGAGGTACTCGCCGAAGTGAACATTGCCGTTGGCGTTTGTCATCACAGAAGTCAGCTTGCGGTGACCGCGGCGCGTTTGTCGGCAAGCTTTTCCAGCAACTCGCGAATACTGACCGGCTTTTCCAGAAACTGCAGATTGGTGATACTGCGCGACCATTCCCGGTGTTCAATTTCGGTGCGTGAGGTCAGCACGAAAATCAGGAAGTTACGCTCGGGCATGTGCTGTTCTATTTGCCGGCACAATTCTTCGCCGGTCATCAGCGGCATCTGAATATCGGTGATCAGTACGTCCGGGGGATCGTGCAGGACTATCTCCAGCGCCTCCTGGCCATTGGCACACACATTAACCGTGTAACCTTCCCTTTCCAGTGACATCTTGAGAACTCGCAACACATGGATTTCGTCGTCGACAATTAAGATATTGGTCATGATGCGGCGGCGTCCAGAATCTGCGAGGAAACCTTATCAAGCTTGATAAAAAATCGAGTCCCCTTACCCGGCTCGCTTTCAAAATCAAGGTCACCGTGGTGCATCATCACGATTTGCCTCGCCAGGGATAAACCGAGGCCATGACCAACCTGTTTGCGGATGTTTTCATCGGTGGAGCGGTAAAACTTGTTGAATATCTGGTGCCCGTCTTCATCTGAGACGCCATAGCCTTCATCGCTGACGACGATTTCGATGGCGTCGTTATCTTCACTGGCGCTCATGGTGACTCGCCCACCGGGTTTGTTGTACTTGATCGCGTTGGTCAACAGGTTGTTAACGGCTATACGAAAGAGGTCCTTGTCGATAAAAGCCATGTTCATTTCACGGGGTATGTCGAGCTCGAATTCGAGTCCTGGATGACCTCGTGAATGGACAATACTGTTGAAAACATCTTCGAGAAATTCATGCATGCGAACATTCTGACGCTGCGCCACCACGCCTCCGAGTTCATACTGGTTGATCGCGAGCAGATTATTGATCAGCGTCGACAGGCGTTCGACCTCGTCATGAATCACGTTAACGGCCTCGACGCGATACTCTTCGTTGTCGGCGCCTTCGGTCAACAGCGATTCGCTATACATTGACAACACGTTAAGCGGCGTTTTGAGTTCATGCGAAACGTGCGAGATAAATTCATTCTGGCGTTGTCGCATCAGGTGGTTATCGCTGACGTCGCGGATCACTACCAGGCGGCCCAGGATTCGGGATTCATCATTGGGAACGAACAGCGGATAGACGTTGAACTGCAGCGATTTCACGTCATCGTCGTCGACCCTGATGTCAACGGTGTTCTGGTTAGCCTGTATGCTCGACTTGACGTCACCGAAAGTCAGCAGGGGAACGATTTCGGGGATATCGCACCACTCGCGGGTTTTCTTGCCCATCATCTGTAGCGGATCGACGCCGAGCAGGTGCTGGGTTTTTGCATTGACATAACTGACTTCGCCGGCCTCATCGATCACCATGATCGCATCCGGAAAGGTCTGCAGGATGGCATCGATACGATTGTTTTTATAGGTCAGCAATTTACCCGACATCTCCAGATTCTGGTGCTGTTGATTGAGAGTCTCGATGCGGTTTTGGGTAGCTTCGATATAGCCGCTGAACTGCGTCATAAAGTCGCTGAGTTCACGCGTGGGCTGCAGCTCGACCGGGTTGACGCCCGCCTTGTCGGCGAGCTTTTCAAAACGCTCGCTGATCTGCTTCAGCGGTTTGAATTCCTGGCGCAGCAGAAAGTAGAACAGCGGCACCAGCAGAAAAATCGGCAGCATCAAAGTCGCGAGAAAGGGCATGTCGCGGTAGCTGAAACTGAAGTCGGGTTCAAAGTAGCCGAGGCGTACGAAACCCATATGCATGCCGTCGTCAAAAATCGGGCCATGCGACTCGATGAAGCGGGTATCCGCATCGGCCCCTGTCACTATGCGTTGACTCAGCCAATTGGCCGGTTCGGCTTTGATCGTGCTGGGTGGAATTATGACGCCGCTGCGGGTGACCTCGGCGGCTACCTCGCCGTCGACATCGACAACCGCGCCATAGGCAAAATCCGCATTACTCTGGCCACGCTGAAGAACTTCCAGAAAACTCTTCCTGCCGGTTGCCGGGATCAGCTCATTCCAGGACATACCGCCGAGCAAACGCACCAGGTCGAGTCCCTGGGCACGCGCCAGTTCGGTACGGCTGTCGCGCTGGTAATCGAACAGCAAGTAGCCCATCGCAACCATGACCAGTAAGGCCGCAACAATCATGATCAAACCCGGGCGTTGATTGGACTGCATCGGTTTTGGGTACCCCTTTAGCTGAAACCACGCTATAAGCAATTGATTCCATTATACTTTCATAACCATGTGCTTCCGTCACGGCTATGCAAACGATCCTCTAATCTAGAGCGTAGTTTAGTTTCACCGAAATACAATTGTGGAATGTCGTTTGTGTGACCAGCGGCACATCCATTTTTTGTTTGAAAAACAGCCGCTTATGGACATGTTCTCGGGCAATGAATAGTAACGCTAGATGGAGGGTTGCAAACTCGTATCTTCGAGGGGGACACGGTACATTTTTCGATGACTAGTGTGCCAGAATCGAACAGCTCGGCGAAAAATCGTGGCATGTCCCCGGGGGTTCAGGGTATAAATCCCGGATACCGTAGAGGCGTGGGCTGGAAATTAGTGCGGGGGTGGGAAGGTTACAAGGAGCGGGCCGCGGTGCACATGTTGCGTAGCTTGGCCAGGGCAAGTTCGCGGCCGAGCAATCCGAGGCCACAGTCGGGTGCGGCGAGCAGGCGCTCAGAATCGATGTGCTGCAAGGCCTGGGCGAGCCGATCGCGTATTGCATCTACCGACTCCACCTCGCTGCGGGCGATCGCGACCACGCCGAAAATGACCTTCGTCGTCGACAGACGCTCCAGCAGCGATAAATCGTTGTGCCGATGAGCGTCTTCAAAGGACACCGCGTCGATGCAGGATTCCTCGATGGCGTCAGCGATCTGCAGGTAGGAATCCGGGTCGGCCTTGGGGTAGTCGTCACGATCCAGCTTGTCCGGATAACCGCAACACATATGCACGGTGCGCTGCACCTTCTTCGGGCAACCGTGAAATGCACGCTCCAGGTTCTCGAAGCCGTAGTCGAGCGCCGCGGCGGGCTTGCGCGCAAACAGCGGCTCGTCGATCTGGATGTGCACGCAACCGGCATCGGCGAGCGCCCGTACTTCGACGTTCAGCGCCGTGGCGATATCGCGCCCGAGCTTTTGCGAATCGTTGTACCAGGCATCGTGGTTGGTGTCGGAAATGGTCATCGGGCCCGGCATGGTGATTTTCACCGGAAGCTTGCAATTCGCCTGCGCGCGCTGCCAGTCGGCGACCAGGAATTGATCGCGTATCGAGACCGGGCCATTGATAGTCGGCAGACTCGCCTCGTAGGTGCCGCCGCGTACCTCTTTACGCGTTAAATGCACGAAGTCGAAGCCGAGCAAATGTCGGCAGTGATAGTGAATGTAGTTCTCGCGCGAAATCTCACCGTCGGTGGGAATATCGATACCGCATTTGATCTGGTCATCGATCGCCTGGGCCACACCGCGGGCGATGATATCGGCTGCCTCGGGCCCGAGATCGGCCATCGCCTTTTCCCACAAGGCTGTTGGATCGTTGGTATCGGGACCATCGGGATGGTTGAACCAGTCCGGCAGTTTGACGAATTCAGGCTTGGGGTAAGCGCCTATACAGGTGGTTGTTATTGCCATTGAAGTGCCTTTTCTTACTCGGTGGCCTGGTTAATCTGCGTGTTGAAATAACCGGGCTTGCAGCCGGCTTCCGCGTAGGCGATATACTACCAATTTATCAGCCCATTGAAATAGGCTTCGTCCCAGTCCGTATATCTCACCAGCTTTCGTTGCGATATGCACAGGGATGTGCAGTAGTAGAGCAATGCAGCGGTCCGACGTATCGGAGCACAGCCGAGAAGGCTGGTGAGAAATGCAGGCTAGACACTCTGAATACGAATCTTGTCATAATCCGGGCCTGGACTGAGCTGGGAGATCCAGTGAATATCCAGAGCAAAGCGTCGATTAGGAATGAGTTTTTTGAAGGCTTGAGA
>Ga0255051_10000334_pt1 | contig 17459 bp, 13 predicted proteins | sample JV7_2_9_MG_FD_181719 | JGI IMG/M metagenome (GOLD analysis project Ga0255051, IMG submission 181719) | Seawater microbial communities from Jervis Inlet, British Columbia, Canada - JV7_2_9 | ecosystem: Environmental > Aquatic > Marine > Inlet | place: Canada: British Columbia | collected 2016-10-06
ATTCGGAAACAGTCTACTGGCACGCTCAAGACGGCAGCGAAGCCAGAATATTCGGAATAGATTCGATGGAACGAGCGCCCGTCCGCGTTCGCGTGGCGTAGGAGTCCAACAATGCCGGTAGCGAAACAGCAAAAGATAACAACACCGGCCGGAAAGCCGGCGATGGAGCTTGACGAACACATCGTCGAGATTCTCAGCGACTCAGGTGAGGGCGCACAGAAGTGCGGTCAGTCATTCGGCGCAGTAGCGGCGAGGCTGGGCTACGGTACCTGGACCGTGGAAATCATTCCGGCCGAAATTCAGCCTCCGGCGCGCAGCATCGATGGGGCCAGCGGCAACCGGGTTCGTGTAGCGAATCGTCGAGTAACAAATGGCGGCGACGAAGCTGATCTCGTGGTGGCTTTTAATGAGCAAGTGCTTCTCGGTCGACTGCGTGCCGATGAATTCAAACCAGGCAGCATTATTCTCCTCGAAGACAAGTGGCGCGGTGACGATGACCCCGCAATCGTTGCATCGTATGTCAGCGTCTACGACGAACTGATTGAACGCGGATTCAACGTCTACGAAATTCCCATGGAAGTTGAATGCCTTAAGGTTGTCAACGATGCAAAGCGCGGAAAGAATATGTTTGTGCTTGGCCTGCTCAGCAGTATTTACAGCCTGGGCACGGAAGCAAGCCGCGAGCAGATCCGATTCATATTTGGCAAAAAGGGTGATCTTGTTGTCACTGCCAACCAGAAACTGCTTGATGCAGGTTTCATATGGGCCGAAGAAAATCTAAACATCAAGTTCAAGATACAGGCCACACCGCCCAAGAAACCAAACATCGTTGTCAACGGAAACACTTCGATGGCTCTTGGTGTCATGGCTTCCGGTATGGAAGTTTGCGCGATGTATCCGATCACGCCAGCTACTTCGGCATCGCATTATTTGAGCGACGTATTTGAGAAAGTTGGTGGCGTTGTGCACCAGGCTGAAGATGAGATTGCCGCATGCGCATTCGCGATTGGCGCATCCTATGCCGGCAAGTGTGCACTGACGATCACGTCAGGGCCAGGTTATTCGTTGAAACAGGAGTGTATCGGCTTGGCCGTGATGGCAGAGATACCGCTGGTGGTTATCGATGTTCAACGCGGTGGCCCGGCCACGGGCCAACCGACAAAAGCCGAACAAGGCGACCTGTTGGCCGCTTGTTTCGGTAGCCACGGAGATGCCCCGAAAGTAGTTATGGCCGCAAGCGACATCGAGGACTGTTTTTATTCGATCATCGCCGCCCGAAAGATAGCAGAAACCTATAACACCGTTGTCGTGGTGCTGTCCGATGCCAGTCTGGCTACCGCGCAACAACCGTTTCCGCGACCGGAATTCAGCGAAGACTGGCTAGCGCCGCCCATTGATCAAAGCCCGGTGAACGATGGAGATCTGCCTTATGACTGGGATTCTCGCAGCGGCCAACGGCGGCGTGTTATCCCGGGGCAGCCGAACGGCATGCATACGCTGACGGGTCTTGCACATGATCGCCGAAGTTGCGTCGCGTATAACCTGCAAACCAACAAGGAAGGCATCAGGCACCGTAGTCTGAAGCTCGCGGCTCTGCAGAAAACGATCAAGACTCCACGGGTGTTTGGTGATGACCAAGGCGAGCTGCTCGTTGTTGGCTGGGGAAGCACGAGGGGCGCGATAGAGGAGGCGGTTCAGAGAGTACGCGCCGATGGGCACAGTGTGTCGGCATTGCACCTTAGAATTTTGCAGCCGCTGGCATCTGGTATCAAAGAAATACTGCAACGATTCGACAAGGTCCTGGCGGTCGAGAATAACTGGGCGGACTCTCTTGACGACGAACTAATTGACGAGGAAAACCGTCGCTACTCGAATCTTGCCTGGCTGCTGCGAGCCCGCTGCCTGGTTGATATTGACTGCTGGGGCGAGGTCGGCGAACAGCCGATCAAGCCGGGAACGGTAGAGCGGGTAATACGTGAGAGGTTGCAATGATGTCTGTTCGAGCCACGGAATTCCTACGAGACGCCGGCAAGGAGGAATATACCCTCGAGGACTACGCCGGTCGCGTGCCGCGCTGGTGTATTGGCTGTGGTGACCTCGCAATTCTCACGGCAGTACAGCGCGTTTGCCGTGATGCGCAATTGCCGCTGGAGAAAGTCGTGTTTGTATCGGGCATCGGTTGTTCCAGCCGTTTTCCACATTACATGGGCAGCTACGGCTTCCACGGGCTGCATGGTCGCGCCCTTCCGGTTGCCGAGGGCATCAAAATGCGCCGGCCGGACTTGCACGTATTTGTGAACATGGGTGACGGTGATTGCTGCAGCATCGGTGCCGCGCATTGGATACATGCAACACGCTACAACATGAACATGACCGTTATGATGCACGACAACAATATTTACGGTCTGACCAAGAATCAGGCGTCACCGACGTCACCGAAGGGAACAGTCAGCAATACCACGCCGCGAGGCTCCGATCTGGAGCCATTTGATCCCTTGCAGGCAACACTCGGCATGTCGAACTTGTCCTTCGTGGCGCAGGCAGCTGACTGGATCCCGGAACTGCTGTTCAATATTATCTCTGCAGCGTTCAAGCATCGTGGGTTTTCGTTCATACGTATCCTGCAACGATGCCCCGAGTTTCAGGAGAATCGCTGGACGCCGTGCATAGACGATCCGGACCGTCTGCTGATACTGACCCACGAAGACGGCGTTCAGCTATCGCCGGCCCTGTCGCGTGCCTATCGTTATCAGGACGAACACGACCCCGCTGATCTTGTCGAGGCCAGGCGAATTGTCGGTACAAGCGAGCGTTTGCCGGTCGGCGTCATTTATCGGAACCCGGACGTGCCGTGTTATGAGGAACTGCGCAAGCCAGATCGCTTGTACACGCCGGAGTCTATCGCGAAAGGACTGGGCGGAGAACTTGATAGATTTACGATCTGGCCGCCGGACTAGCTAGTCATGGGCGTCGAAATGCAGGAAATGATTCACTTTCACCTGACCGGGAAAAAAGGTGGTAGCGAAATTCAGGAGGTAACCCAGGGAAACATTTGCCCGGCACTGTTGGCACCATACCGTCAGTTGCCAAAACTGCGTTATGACTTCCCGTTGATACTTCTCGATGATGGCAGTAGCCAGGCATTCACAGATACGCTCTCCGGCGTCATGAATCGGCTGCTGCGTGAAATCGCGCCGGAGGGTAATGCAGGCGCACGACTGCGCCATCATGTACTTCGGCTCGAAACCAGGATGCGCGAGCTTGTCACTAATGGGTTCGATGGGACGCTGGCTAAAGTCTGGGCCCGTGCGGAAAAGTCTCTTCTGGCAGAGTGTGAAGAGTCCGATGTTGAGTTGCTTCAAAATAGTCTGGCCGCTGCGCGCTTCGCCCTTGGCACAGACGGACAACTTGTGGATTGTGATGATCACTTACCAACTTTAGTGCTGCAGCACGCATGGGCGAAAGTCGAAACACAGCGCATGCAGCAGTCACTCGGGCAGATAGACACACTGATCATCGGGCTTCACAACATACTCAAGGTCGACGACCTGAAAGCCAATCGATCACAAACGCCGCAAAAACTCAAACAAACATTTGGCTTGCAGTACAAGGAGGCATTCGATTTTGAACTCATGTCCGAACTTCTGGATGGTGCAGTTGCGCATAACAGGTTACCGGCTGACCGTCGTCGCCGGATCAGGTCCGCACTTTCGGTTCTCAAATCACAGAAATTCTTTACCAGAAAGGGAGAAGACAAACACACGCAGTATCGTTTCGTTTTTAACAGCGTATCGGGCGCGCTGAAAGCCTACAACAAACGTCTACCCGAAATAGCAAACGTCATCAAGGCCATCACAATTGCGGAACTCGAGTGCGAGAATGCCTATCGCGAGCAGCAGCACGCGTCTTATTTCGATCGATTCGGCGTGCAAGCGCTTACGCCTGCCGACCTGACGATGTTTCCGTCGTATCTGATCTGTCTGCAGGAAAGCGATTGTGACACGCGTGATAAGGCGGAGTTGATCGAGATAGCGTCAACCGACCTGCCGATGAAGGTGTTGTTGCAAGTGAGTGATGTGCTCGGTGAGCCGTCGCCAGTTGACCGGCAACCGCAGCACGGTGCATTTGTGCAGCAACTGGCCAACACGTTTGTTGCGCTGAGTAATATATATGTACTGCAGTCAGCATGTTCCAATCTGTACCAGCAGAAAGAAGAGATTCGAAAGGGGCTGGAATTCTGCGGGCCGGCGATCTTCAGCATTTTTGCGGCCGACGATCGACAAGGAACGACGCTCCCGGCCTACTTGCTGGCCGCCGCGGCAATGGAGTCGCGAATCTTTCCGGCATTCAGTTACGATCCTGCGGCCGGACCCGGATTGGCAGATCGCTTTAGCATAAACACGAATCCGGAGATCGAGACAGCCTGGCCGCGCAGGGAGTTTCGCTACGAGGATGAAGACCTGCAAATAGTCACCGAGGATCAAGCTTTCACGTTGGTTGACTTTGCGGCCACAGACTCGCGCTATGACGACCACTTTGCATTGGCGCCGAGAGCTAGCTGGAGCGACGATATGCTGCCGGTCGCCGATTATCTGAATCTGCCGGATGAGGAGACCTTTGAAAGGGTTCCCTATGTGCCGGTTATTGATGAACGTAACGTTTTGCGGCGACTCGTTGTTGATGACACTTTGATTCGGGTCGCACGGCGCTGTCTCGATCGTTGGCGGGTTTTGCAGGAGCAGGGCGGCATCAACAACTCCTACGCATCAGCGTTGCTGTTGAAAGAACGGACCGCCTGGGAAGAGGAAAAAGAGCAGCAGATTCAGGCGATCAAAGCGGCGTTTGCACAAACCCGTCATTTACAGCCTGCCGAGGCAGTGGTTGCGCTGCCGGCAATACAGGACGCAGAAGAATCAGCTACACGGCCTGCCCCGGCGGACGAAGCAGTAGCTGTAGTGTCAGACGACCCGTACATCGATACACCAAGTTGCACTACTTGTGACGAGTGCACGAACGCAAACAACCGCATGTTCGCCTACGACGAGAACAAGCAAGCGTTCATTAAAGACCCAGATGCGGGCACTTACAAAGAACTCGTTGAGGCGGCCGAAGTCTGCCAGGTCGCCATCATTCATCCCGGAAAGCCACGAAACCAAAATGAATCCGGCCTTGAGGAGCTCATTAAACGTGCTGAGCCATTTACATAGTAGCTTCCATAACAACTAGGGTTCAGTTCTAGCTCCTGCGGCAGGCAGGACGCGGCCATTGGCTCACGCTCAGTTGTGCCGTGAAAAGTAGGCGTAAAGCGGCAAGCCCATAACAATAAATGCCAATCCGGCCAATGCCCGGTACGGCGTCACGACAAGAGTGTTGATCAACAAGTAGATGGCAGTGAGCAAAAACAGGGCGGGCACGACCGGGTAACCCCACACCCGGTAAGGTCGTTCAGCGTCAGGCTGGCGGCGTCGAAGTATGAAAAGCCCAACACCATTGAGGGCGAAGAACACCCAGAGCACGAAAATGTAAATGTCAGTGAGGACGTCAAACGTCCCGGTTACTGCCATAACAATCGACCAGACGCCCACGCCAATGATGGCCACGGCCGGGACACCTGTTGAGGAAACGTAGGCAACGCTGGCTGGCAGCAGCCCGTCCTTCGCCAACGCGTACGGCACACGCGGCCCGCTGAGCATTGTCGTGTGCGTGGTGCCGTAAGCCGAGATCGCGAGTCCGACGGCCATCAGCGCCGCGACGCCTGGGCCAAGAAACCGCGATGCCGCCACGCTCGCAACTGAGGACGACTCGGGGACACTGGCGACTTCGAGTGGCGTTAGCACGTGGAAGTAGGCAGTGTTGATGAACAGGTAGAGTACGATGACGAGCAGCGTGCCGCCAATCAGCGCCAGCGGCACAGTCTTCGGCGGATTACTGATCTCGCCACCAACGGCCGCGAGGATTGCCCAGCCGTTGTAACCCCAAAGCGCACCGAGCATCGCTGCGCCAAAACCGCCCAGTCCAAGTTTGGCGCTCTCGGGTACGCCTTCACAGGTGCCTGCTGCGCCACTCATCGAGAAGTTTTCGACCGAGCCGGCAGCCAGTGTGAATGCGCCCAATGCGATGAACACGACCAACGACAACTTGACCGCTGTCAGCACGGTGACCACCCAACCGCTGGATCGAACCGTCAACAGGTTCACAGCAGTCGCAATTACAATGACCAACACGGGCAATAGCTGCACCGCAAGCTCCGGCAACCGGCCACCGGTGAGGTCGTTGATAAATATGACGCAAAGGATCGAGGTTGCCGCTGCAGAAGCGCCTAACGCAACAGTCTTTGTCCAGCCATAGAGGAATGACCAGCGTTGTCCGAATGCGGCTCCGAGAAAGCGTGCCTCGCCGCCCGAACGAGGAATCATTGAGCCAAGCTCGGCGTAAACAAGCGCGCCCGCCAACGTCAAAAATCCTGCAACAATCCATACCGTCAGCACCATGCCGGGGGTGCCGACGTTGCAGGTCATGACACGTGCTTTGACGAATACGCCGGTGCCAATAATATTGGCGAGAATAATCGCAGTCGCAGGCGTCAATGTCAGAGACCGTCGAAGGTTTTGACCTTCAGTCAATGGTTTCTCCTATAACAAAGATTACAAACGGTTAAAGGTGAGGTGGTGTCTTCGTCTCCGAGCCGTCGGCAGCCTCATAGGTGCGGCCAAAACCGGTTAGCGCGGCAATCAGCATGACGGCAGCGAGGAACCAGCCGTGCAGAACGAACGGCCAGACTTCGGTCGGTGCCACCGCGTGCACGAAGTCGTACTGGGATTCCAGCGTGCGAATCGTTTGATACCCGATCAATACGCCACCGCCCCACGGGAATATGTAACCGATCGCTGACGTTACGGCGTCAAGCATGTTTGCGCGACGGTATGGATGCAGCTTGAAGCGCTTGCCAAGTTGCGATACCACCGGGCCGGCCGCGATCTCGGCAGCCGTATTAATCGTGATAAACGCATTGAGTGAGAACACGATGCTCCAGATTGCGGCTTCGGCCCGCGCCACTGAGTCGCGCGCAAATTTCTTCAGGCCATCAATCAACGCATCAAGCGCGCCGCCGAGCCGCATCAAGTGGCCACCGGCGACAATCAGCAGGATCAGGATTGACAGGCCGAGGTAACCGGCGATGCCATCAACTAACGCGCCGCCAACCGTATCCGTCGACGGATCGAAGAAAAGAATCGCCTCGGGAGGCGCCAGTCCGAGGAGGAGTTCCAGTGCTACGGCAGTAATGATGCCCCAGGTCAATGAAACGAGAATGTGGTAACCGCGAAGTGCCAGAAAAATCACAAGGGCGAAAGGCGCGAGCAATGCCAAGCCTTCCGGTGATGCGGTATCAGCGAGCAGTTCGGCTGCGAGAGCGTGATCGACATCCACGCCGCCACCGCCGAGCAGTGTGAAAAGCACAAGTGCCGGGACGGCCGCGATAAATGCGTATTTGACACGCGAGCGAACGACGCCGGGAATATCGGTTTCCTGCGTTGTTGCTGAAACAACGGTTGTGTCAGATACGGGAGCCAGGTTGTCGCCGAAAGCTGCGCCGGACAGGATTGCGGCGAACAGCCAGACCGGATCAGCGCCAAGGCTAATTCCGGCGGGATACATCAGGGTGCAAAACGCGACGGTCGTACCGTATCCCGTACCAACCGCCGTGCCGAACGTCGCAGCAAGCAGGAATGTGGCGCCGACGAAGTAGCCTCCCGTCGCGCTCGACTGGCCGCCAAGCCAGACGAGGCCGTCGACAAGTCCGCCAACACGTAAAACCTGGGCGAACATCCCGGCCCAGAACCACGCGACAATCGTCACGGTTGCAACCGGATTCGCCATTCCAACGAATACGGAATCCGCGTAATCGGCCCAACGACTGCGACACAACAACATGCCGGCCGTGAGGCCGCCGACCATGCCCAGGATCAAGCCGTATTCGCTTGGCGCGCCGGCGACTGATATCGAAATTGCCCATACGACGAAAAACAGCAGAGGGACCGCGGCACCCAGCCGCCCACCGTAGAATTTCAAAGTTGGTTCCATAGCTACACCCATTTTTCAGTCGATCGCGATTGCACTGGAATGTAACAGAAACCTGTACGGTCCTGTTACTTGCGTTCCGGCGCGGCAAGGTCCCTGAAGAAATCCCCAATTGTTACCTTGGAAAGATCGAGTAATTCGCCGGCATCCAGAAACGACCCGCTGCAGGAACCACAGGTTTCGTACCAGATGTGCCGCTGCTGCGGATCGACCACGCGCACCATGGCGCCGCTGCATCGCGGACACTGATAGTGATCCATCGCATTTTTCTGTTTTCCTGTGCTGGCATCGCCTATGTCGATGGCCACGGCCGCCTGATTGTCTCGCATAACTTCGATTTCGCCGGCGTCGAACCAGATGCCTTTGCAAATCGTGCAACGATCAATCTCGGTTCCTTCGAACTCCAATAGCTCCATATCCGCTCTGCATTTCGGGCAACGCATGGCACCGGACCAGAAGGCGCCGGCTTCCGCGCCACCGACACCGATTGTGTACTGCGGAACCGATCTCTTGCCACTACTTGGCGACCCGGAGTCCTCTCTTCGGTGTCGATGGAACATGATCACAACGATCAACACTGCGGCAAGTACGCTGAGCAATGTGTACGACTGGGAGTAGGTCGATTGGGTCGAAACCATCCCATAAATTTTCGATCCGGCCGCACTTCCCAGGTTAGCGACCGACATATATATCGCAAACTGCGTCGCAGACAAGGTGCTGGAACAGATCGCCATGGCCAGCGCGATGACCGAGACCATCACCACGGGCAGCATCGCCACCCAGATTGACAGCATTACCCGAACGTAAAGTGTGTCCTGCCACAGGTGCTGCGTCTGTGCCAGCAGTAATGCGTGCACTCCGACTAATGTCATTGCCACGAATAGCATGCGTTTGGCACCCAGGCGGTCAATCAGCGGACCGACCGATAGCGCGACGACGGCACCGATCAACCCCATCATCGCAACCAACTGCGACCATTCTGCCGTTGTGTAGCCAAACAGTTTCACTGCCGCGATCGGCATTAATGCCTGACCATATCCGTATATCAGACCGTCCAGGAACATGATGCCCATTACGATCAAGCTGGTGCGAACCCAGAGCACTTGGTTGACCCCGCTAAACACCGAACCGAATGAAACATCGGCGCGTTGCACCGTCGCCGCCTTGCCGCGTGTCCATGGCAACACTCGCTCATCCTCACGCTCGAGAACAAAAATAATTGCCAGCAATGCAATACCGGCAACCACCGCAGCAAGGATCGCGGTGGCTTTCATTCCCAAGGTTGTAAGCAGCACACCGGATACCGCGGCCGTTACGCTCCAACCGACGGCCTTGCCAAAACTCATGAAAGCATTGAGGCGGCCCTGCTCCCTGACTGGCGTCAGGTCGATCGACATTCCATCGACGGCGACGTCCTGGGTGGCTGCAAAACTGTTGATGATTACACCGATAACCATCAACAAACCGACCTGTTCGGCGGGGTGCTCTACTAACATGAGCGCAAGCAAGGACAATGACAGGCCGAGTTGCGCGCCGATTACCCATGGCCGGCGACGGCCCATTGGCAGAAATTCGTAGCGGTCCATCAGTGGTCCGGTGACCAGCTTGAAGGCCCAGGGCAAGGTTATTACGGCGAGATACGAGGCGATTTCTGCGGCGGCGACGTCCTGACTGGCCAGCCACGCCGGTATGGCAATGCTGAGCAGGCCTGCCGGGATTCCCTGGGCGCAATACATGATCGCACCCGTGGCGTAGCGAACTCGTGGGTTGTTCGAAAGGGCAAATCTATTGCTCATGTGTTGAGCTCCCTGGTATCAGGCCATTGGCACTGAGCACTAGTGCGAGCTGCTCGGTGAATTCGGCTGCTTTCTCGGTAGCAATGTGTGAACCGTCCACGCTCAAATAGCCGTTGAGCTCCGGGTATTCGTCGAAGTGTATGAACCGTGCATCGATGTAAGGCTGCATTTGGTTCCAAAATTTATCCTGCGGAAAAAGCTGGCGTTCATATTCCAGGACAGCGCCTTCCGACGGCAGGCGCAGCACATAAACACGAGACCCTTTGGATTTCAGTATGTCCACCAGCGCGCCAAAGTATTGCAGTAACTCGACAAAGTCCCGTTGCTCATACGCTTCCGTGTTCTCGCGATAAATTTCGACGATACCTTGCTGGCTAACCTGACCTTCGAATTTGCTTTGGTCAATGCTGACGAATCGATTTCGATAAGTTGTCTTATAGTTGGGTGCCGGCAATCGACCAGTTTCGAGAACTGCCGGAATAGTTCGTGAAATAGCAGCGTCCGCTGAGCGTAGCGCAAGTAGACCTTGCAGGGACAAGCGCAGTTCCTGCTCGATGCGTCGCGATCGCGACTGCTGCATGTACGCTCTCATCCAGTCCGCCTGGTTTCCGGCATCCAATTTCGACAAACGCCGATTGAAGGAGAAGGCGGGTGCGATTGAGAAGACGACGGTACCGCGAAAACGGGGATCTGCTGCGAGATTCTCCAATACGGGGAGACCCGACGAGCCCTCGATGGCGAGTTGCACAATCGGGCGATTGGTTAGATTACTCAGGACGTCCACGTCAATTGCTCGCTGCACCCGGGAGGCGCCAAGCAAAGCGACCACGTTTTCGTCCGGTTGGCTCAGGCGATGACGCGCAGACAGCCATAACGCACGATTATCAGAGTACCCCGGTTCCAGAGCTGCCTGCCGGAGCGCGAACTCCCACGCAGCGATAATCAGAACCATGAGACTCGCCGCCAGCAACCAGGCTTTCAGCCAGTTCGAATGGCCGGTGTCAGAATTCGAAGTAGATGAACGCACGTTCCTCCCCCGGCGATAGCAATATTGCGATCAGCATCGCCGCCAATATGAGTCCGATCAGTGGCCAAGACAGACTGCGGGCGGTTTTCTCAAAATCCCTTTCCCGCATTATTCCGTGGACGGCCAGAAGCGCCCCGACGACCAATACAACCTGCAGAATTTCAGCTACGGATAACAGGGACATGCCGCCTTTTAGTGACAGCATCGCGCCAAGCAAGTGTGCCGCGGATGCCGGGTTCTCTGCACGAAACAGGACCCAGGTAAGACAAATAATCAACCAGGTGATGATCCCCAGAAGGAATGCCGCCGAGCGGCCCCGGAACATTGCGAAACCGCCGAAAGCACTGCGAAGCACTCGCTCACCAACAAGCAAGAGGCCGTGTACGCCTCCCCACAATACAAACAACCACGAAGCACCGTGCCACAGCCCGCCGATTAGCATCGTCAGCATCAGGTTGACGAAAGTACGAACAGTGCCGGCACGATTGCCAGACATCGAAATGTAGAGATAGTCCCGCAACCAACTTGATAACGTGATGTGCCAGCGACGCCAGAAATCCGCAAAACCAACGGCGGCATAGGGCGACAGGAAATTCCACGGCAACCTGAAACCAAGGCAACAAGCAAGTCCGACGGCGATAACCGAGTACCCGTTGAAATCGAAAAATATCTGGCCGGCAAACGCTATCGTGCCTATCCAGCCATCGATTCCGCCGGCATCGAGTGAACTCGCGTACACTTTTTCGACAATTGGGGCGAGCAGGCCGTCAGCAAGAACAACTTTCTCAAACATGCCGACCGTGATCAGGGCGAATCCCCAACCGAGTTGCGTTACTCGCTCGCGATAATCATCAGCAAGCTGCTGCAGAAAATAGCCAGCGCGCAGTATCGGGCCGGCGACGAGCTGTGGAAAAAAGGAAACATACAAGGCGAAATCGAGCAGCGACTCGCATGGACGTTGCTTGCCACGATAGACATCGATGCTGTAGGACATCGATTGAAACGTGTAAAAGGATATGCCGAGTGGCAAGACAATGTTGGATTCACTACCGCTATAGGCAATCCCGAACAAATTCAATAATGCAGCAAAGTTGTTCTCGAGGAATACGCCGTATTTGAAGTATCCAAGCATTCCCAGGTTCACAAGGATGCTGAGGACCAGGTAAAGGCGTCTTGTGTTTCCCGCCGTCACTGCAATTTTGCGCGACGCCAGCCAGTCCGTTAGCGTCGATATCCACAGCAGCAGTATGAAAGGAGGGTTCCAGGCCGCGTAAAAAATATAACTGGCGGCCAGCAAATTCATTTTCTTCGCTCGCCACGCTAGCGGCAGATTGTGCAGGCACAGTACGACTGCGAAAAAAATCAGAAAAATAAGGGAATTGAATGCCACTAAGAGTCGCGATTCGCTACGATAAGTTTCGCCAGCATGTCCGCCATAATAGAGGCAAGATTGTCCATGAACAAACCCGGCATCCTGATCGTTGGCGCCGGCATCAACGGCCTGGTGGCGGCTAACTATCTTCGATGTTCGAGCTGTAACGTAACGATGATTGAGCGCATCGAACGGGACTGTTAGCGTGAGTCTTTAGCCAGTCGAATTCCGAGAAATTGCCAACGCTGGTGGGGATAGAAAAAGCTGCGAACACTGGTGCGCATGTGATCGGTTGCAGTTACGCAGGAGCCACCCCGAACCGACATCTGGTTGGACATGAATTTTGCGTTCGATTCGCCAAGCGCCCCGGGAAGTGGCACGAACCCGGGATAGGGCAGGTAGGCAGATGATGTCCACTCCCAGACGTCGCCGAACAATTGTGAACCGGTGGCGGCAATGGGCTGCCAGTAATTCGATTCTTGTAAATTGCCACTGATTTTTTCCTCATCGGCGGCGAGCTCCCATTCTGCTTCGCTTGGCAGGCGCGCACCGGCCCACTTGGCGTAAGCGTAAGCCTCGTAATAACTAACGTGGGTCACGGGCGCCTGCAAATCGAGTTCGCGTTTGCCACCGAGCGTAAATTCGGCATCAAGCCCCTCGGCCCAGTAAAGCGGCCGGGACCATCCTTCCCGGTTGATGATCGCCCAGCCATCGGAATGCCAGAGCTTCGGGTCCGAGTAGGCGTCGTCGCGGATGAAGTCGAGATACTCGCCGTTGTTAATAAGGCGCGAGCCGATCTGGTGTTCGGCAATTAATTCGGGATGCCTCGGCAATTCATTGTCGAAACAATAGCTATCGTCTTTATGGCCGATCTCCTGGATTCCGGACGGCCCGTCGCGGAATTCGTGCGGCGGCGACTCCCGATCCGGTGGCGGCGTGAGCTCCGGATTGACAGTCGGCCAGGCAGGATTGACAGAAAACACATGCTTGATATCGGTCAGGATGAGTTCCTGGTGCTGCTGCTCATGACTGAGGCCGACCTCGATGAGGAAATCGAAGTCCTTGTCGCCAGATTTCTCAGCGATCAGATCGAGCATCGCGCTGTCGACATGTTCGCGATAGGCCATAACCTCCTTGACCGTCGGGCGTGTCAGCAGGCCACGATTCGGACGAGCGTACATGCCGCCGATCGTATAAAAATAGGAATTCAGGACGTAGTCGAGGTCCTCGTCAAACCAGTTGTACTTCTTCGAGTATTCCCTGAGAACGAAGCGCTCGAAAAACCAGGTGACATGCGCGAGATGCCATTTGGTCGGGCTGACGTCCGGCATGCTCTGCACGACGTAGTCCTCGGGCTCGAGGTGCTTACACAAATCCACCGTCGCGTTTCGGATGTGAACATATCGCGCCGCCAGAGAATCCGCGGGGACCGCTGCCTGAACAGCGTCTTTTCGGGAGGCCATTTGAATATCCTGTCCGGGTATGCCTGAAAGACTACGGAGCGCCTCAGCGGTTGTCAAAATTCGCTTGATTAGCCTCATGCTTAAGGCGCATGACTCGCCCGCGGCTCACATAGAGCAAGGCCCCAATTTTGCTGACCAGTGAATCCTCATACCTGTCGAGTCGGCCATCGGCGTACGCAACCCGCCAGAGCAACGAAACGATGTGCTCCTTTTCGGGCTCACTGAGGGAGTTGTTAAGCAGCTGCGTGAAGCTGTGCAGCGCAACATAGTCTTCAGCCGTATCAGCTGCCTCGTTGGCCAGGTCGACCGCATCTTCCACCGATATTTGAAAGGTGTTGGTAATCAGCTCGAGCAACACATCGAGCTCGGCTTCGTCATATTGGAAGTCCGCACGCGCGACTTCGGTCATGAGCACTGCGGTGGCCATTCGGATCGCCTGTTCACGGTCTTCTTTGTTGATTTCAGCTGTGTCTTTCGCAGCAAATGCACTGGACAATTTTTCTGTAAGTCGTTTGATCATCGTTTCTGAATTCTCGTCAGTGGTGCGGAGTTGGAATCAGGCGCCGGAATTGCTCAGCCCGCAACCAATAAAGCTCTAACCGGCAACGTTACATAATGGAGTATTCCGCTTCGAACTGGGATAGCGCCTCTTCGATAGCCTCCTGGTATGCAAAGATCGCCGGCGTGCCGCCCGTGTGCAGGAATACAAACCCGGATCCTTCATTCGCCAAGCTCGCATGATGAATCATCGCGGCCATTGCCTTGCCGGTATAAACAGGATCAAGCATCAACGCCTCGGTTCGAGCACCGAGGACGATGGCCTTTGATGTCTCTTCGTTGGTTTTTCCGTAGCCGGGCGCCAGGAAGTCGTCGGTCAGACTTATATCGTCATCTTTCACAGGCGATTCGATTTCCAGTAACTTGGCGATGCCGCTACAAGTATCGCTGATGCGTACCCGCTGGCTGGTGATGTCACGTCGTACGCAGGACCCCGTTACCCGAATGGGTGAGCCCAATGCGCGGAGCCCGAATAACAGTCCGGCGTGTGTTGCGCCCGATCCTGACGCCACAAAAATTTCGTCAACAAAGAATTTGCCTTCCGCTATCTGGTGCAATAGCTCTTGTGCCGCCACAACATAGCCTAGCGCTCCCAAAGGAGGGTGCCCCGGCGCAAGGCGGATAATGTATGGCCTGCGGCCTGCGTCTCGTAACTCAGCCGCGATTTCCTCGAGACTGCGGTCTGCGCCGGACTCGTCTTCGCCGTGAGGATAGGAATGGATCGTGGCGCCAAGGAGCTTGTCAATCAGCACGTTGCCGGAGTTATGATATTGAACCGCTTTTGTAGCCACCCGCCCTTCGAGCTGAATATGGCAGGTCATTCCGAGCCTACGTGCGCCGGCAGCAGCGGAACGCACAAAATTCGACTGTACCGCTCCCGTAATCAGGATGGTGTCGGCTTCTACAGCTTTCGCAGCGCCCAGGTAGTACTCGAGTTGACGAGTTTTATTGCCTCCGAATGCGAGGCCGGTGCAGTCGTCTCTTTTGACGAATAATTTTGCGCCTCCGCAATGTTTCGTGAGGTTCGGCATCCATTCAAACGGAGTTGGACCTGTAAATAAACGTGCCCTGGGTAATGATTCGATACGTCCTAGCATTTCCGAACTATAGCCCGATGAGAGTAGAGAAGAGAATTATTGCGGTAGACGCAAGGATCACGACGAGCAACCAGCGAAAAGTCTGCTCGGTAAGACGACCGGTAAGCGATCGGCCGATCAGGATTCCGACAATGGTTGACGGTGCGAGCATTGCGCTGAGCCGCATAGCTTCGGCACCTAACCCGGCCAAGCCAAATTGAAGAGCCAGGGCGACGACGTAAGCAAATACAAACATCACCAAAATTGTGGCTCGTATCGTCTCTTTACTGAATCTCCTGGCAGACATCCATGCAGCCGGAACGGGCCCCGGCATAGCGAGGCTGGCGCCCATTATTCCCGCCACGATGCCGATGGATATTTGCTCGGTGCTTCTGTCTGCAGGCTGTGGTGCACGCGATGGCGCACGATTGTTGCGAAGCAACGCGAACAACGTATATGCAACGGCAATGCCGGCAAACGCTTTGAGAAAAACAATATTCATGTTTAGAAAAATTAACAGACCGACAGGGGATCCGACGGCCAGACCGATTAAGAGCTTGGCGAGCAACTGTCGATCTGCCTGTTGCCACAACGAGGGCGTCAATATTAAGGCAATGAGGAGATTCAGGAGGATGCTGATCTGAATAGCGGAACCATCGTTCAGAAAGATCAGCAGGATGGGGCCGGCAATAACGCCGAATCCAATGCCCGTTGCCGATTGCAATGCGGCGGCGCCAAACACCGCAATATTGAGGATGAGAAAATCCGGGTCCATGCCTTTGCCGGGGCTCTTCGATGTGTCCGTAGTGTGTCACGGGAGCACCAAACAACAAAAGTAGACTCGATCTAATTGATTGTCCGACTGGTTAATTTATCGTATCTTTCGGCCCGTTCGCCACATTTCATGGAATCGCCATGGTTCTCGACCCCGACCATTAACTGCAACGACCCAATCTTATCATTGCAGCTAGAGCACAGAACTACTTCTTGGCTTCGCCGATTATTGTGCCGTCTGCGTCGAATACAGCGAAAATAAACACGTCGTCCACTCCAACATCATCCGCTGTGAACCCCAGGCCGGTGTACATACCATCAAGACCGGCACTGGCACCCGTACAACCGGCCAGATCCAACGCTACGTCGTAAGCATTGAATGCAACATCTTTAGTCATGATCTGGCCGCTCAAGATGCACGCGGCTGATGATGTACCGGAAATTCCACCAGTAGTGTCAACATCAAATGTTGATGCATCTCCGTAGATGTCAAAAATGTAGCTCCCGGTGACAGTCGCGAGTGCGCTGGCACGAGTATAGTCTTCATCGGGGTCGGGCGTCATCGAGACGGTCGCTGTTCCGCCGGCCGCATTTGCGGTAAAGCTGAGCGTTGCGCCTTCGCTCACCGTGCCTGCTGATATGGACAAAGGAGCATCCGTCGATCCGTTACCAAGTGTGAGTCCGGGTATGGCATACAGGGTGCCACTACCCGTCACCTGGGTTCCGTTCGTGACTTGCAGCGTACCTTGAGCAGTCGCATCAACGTCGCCGAGCGCGTCACTCGTTGCACATACATACTCCGCTGTCTCGGCAACCAGGCAAAAAATTGTGCCGTTTGTTTCCACGAATCCGGCATAGCCAAAAGTCAGGAGATCGATAACAATTTCACCGCTTGTAACGGTAACGTCCACCGAGGCAATCGGAGGTCCGCCGGCAGTGTCGATAGAGAATAGCTGGGGCGAGTTAGCGTCGGGCGCAACGTCCGTGTCTATCACCGCGCCGGAGGCGTCCTTAAGTTCGATCGTAGACGCATCACCATTGGCGACCGTCCGCCTGAAATACGACAGTGTGCTGGCCGGCGTATCGAAGGTAATTGTAGCGGTAGCAGAAATGTGCCATGAGTTGATGCCGTCAGCATAGAATCCCGGGACTCCACGGGTTTCGGCGATGCCGCCTGCGAACCTCGCGCGGTGTGGCGAAGAACCTGCGCTAAAATTGCCGCCGCTCACGGTTTCGAAACCCGTGACGACATCGGGTGCAGTCATCGTCGCCAAAGGCGCGCCCCAGATGCCGCCGGGACTCTGTGCCGGGGTG
>Ga0255051_10000335_pt1 | contig 17396 bp, 14 predicted proteins | sample JV7_2_9_MG_FD_181719 | JGI IMG/M metagenome (GOLD analysis project Ga0255051, IMG submission 181719) | Seawater microbial communities from Jervis Inlet, British Columbia, Canada - JV7_2_9 | ecosystem: Environmental > Aquatic > Marine > Inlet | place: Canada: British Columbia | collected 2016-10-06
CCTCTGCGGTCCGCCTATGATGAATGGCGCTGTGGTAAAGATGCTCGACAGTCTCGGAGTTCAAAAAGAAAATATTCTGCTTGATGATTTCGGCGGGTAATTGTGCGAGTCCGACACTTCCTGTTTCTGCCACTTCTTCTTATCGTTGCCTGCAGCGACAACAAGCTGTTGCCAAGCTACGATCTGGCTGGCAATACCATGGGCACGACGTTCAATATCACCTTGGTAGATCCGCCTGCCGAGCTTGATCTCGATCAGCTGAATACAGCGATTCAGGACACGCTCGAACACATAGAAAATATCGCTTCGACCTATCGTGACGACTCTGAGTTGTCCCGGTTCAATTCCGACTCGTCAACAGACTGGATTCGAGTGAATCCCGAATTTTGCCACATGATTGCAGCGGCAAACGACATCAGTTTCATGACACAGGGTGCCTTCGACATAACAGTGGGACCACTGGTCAATCTGTGGGGATTTGGCCCGGAGAGTTCGGAGAACGAGTTACCCACGGACGAGGAAATTGCTACGGCAAAAGCACGGGTTGGCTACGAGATATTGGAAACTGACTGTGATCACAGCGTCATGCGCAAATCGACCGCGACCGCGTATGTCGATCTGTCCGGCTGGGCAAAAGGTTACGCAGTTGACCGGATAGCGAAGTTGCTCGACGCGCAGAAACTGGCGAACTACCTGGTCGAAATCGGTGGTGAGCTGAAAGTTCGGGGCCACAACGCAGCGCAACAGAAATTCTCGATTGCGGTTGAAAAACCGATTTCGAACAGTGAAATGGCCTACACGCTCATGCGATTGTCGGACGTTTCGGTCGCAACGTCCGGCGATTATCGGAATTTTTTCGAACACGACGGGCAACGCTATTCGCACAGCATTGACCCGAGGACAGGTCGCCCTGTCAGCGACGAATTGGCGGGTGTAACTGTTGTGAGCACAAACACGGCTTATGCCGACGCAGTGGCAACTGCCTTTCTGGTCCTGGGAGTCGACGATGGACTGGCTCTGGCTGAAAAACTACGAATAGCGGCGTATTTTCTGGTAAGAACCGACAATGGGATCGAAGAGAAATCCAGCTCGCAATTTGAGAAACTGGAGCGCGAGTGAATACGATCATCCTGACAGTAACTTTTAGCTTCGTCGTTATCCTTCTGGTGATTGCCGGCATGAGTGTCGGTGTCATGAATGGGCGACGAGCGATTAGCGGTAGTTGCGGCGGCCTGAACGGCGGTCGTTGTGAACTTTGCAGTGGCGAAGGCGACTGCAAATCAAAACGCCGCAAGGGGAAGAATAATGATTAGTAAATCAGTGGTAGTAAAAGACTACATGGCCAGAACGCTGGTGACATTCAAACCCGAGACCGATGTTCTGAACGCCGTCCACGAACTGGTTAAGCACCGTATCGCCGGCGCACCTGTCGTTGATGACGCAGGTAATCTCGTCGGAATGCTTTCGGAACTGGACTGCCTGAAAGTCGCACTGCACGCCGGCTACCACGGAGACTGGGGTGGACCCGTTTCAGACTACATGAGCGACGGTGTGGAAACGGTCGATGCGGAGATGAGCATCATTGATCTCGCGCAGGTATTTCTTGACACGAAATTCCGACGTTTCCCCGTAATGGAAAAAAATCGTCTTATTGGGCAGATCAGCCGGCGCGATGTTTTGCGGGCACTCGAGAATCTAGCCAAGACCTAGTCACTCAGGAATTTCGTCCCGAGTGTGCGCCTTCGGAGGTAAGCGTAGACTTCAAGCAGCGGCAGCTCCTTGGGGCACACGTCAGCGCAGGCCATCATTCCGACGCAGCCAAACGCACCGTCCTTGCCCGCCACGACGTCGAACCAGTCTGCATCGCTACGACTGTCGCGGGGATCCATCATGAAACGCGCAACGCGATTCAATCCCGCCCCGGCCAGAAACTCCGGCTCGACATTCGCTACGCCGCAGGACGCCACGCAACATCCACACTCGATACAACGATCGCCTTCGTAAATTGCCGCCGCGATATCGTCACTCATGCGCTCCTCGGTCGCCGCGGGATCAAAGGCTTGTTGCTCGTGAATCCAGGCTTTGGTTCGTTCCGCCATTTCCCGGAACCATGTTCCGGTATCGACAGATAAATCACCGATCAGTTTGAACGTGGGCAGAGGATGCAGCCGGATTGTCTCCGGCAAGTCAGCCGTCAGCGTGCGGCAGCCCAGTGCCGGCCTACCGTTTACCAACATGCCACAGGACCCACAGATCGCAGATCGGCAGGCGAAATCGAATTGCAGGCTCCCATCCTGAGTTTCGCGAATTTCGCTTAACGCCATGTAGAGCGTCATGTACGGTCGTTCGTCGATTTCGAACGTGTCGATATGCGGTTCGGACTCAGGATCTTCCGGATTGAATCGAAATATCTCAAAACTCAGTCGACGGATTTTGTCATCCGATTGGTCGGTCATATCGCTTTCCTGCCGGCAAAGTTCAGACGGCTGCCCATCGGGTCAGCGCTTGCCAGTCGACCTTCACGTTGCTGTCCGTCGACGACTGAAGCATTGTAGTCATCTACAGATCCGTCCATCTCAATTCGTTCATCGCTGCCGTAGCCGCGATGCCCTGGCGGCAAGTTGATTAGTCCAACGGGCTCGTAGCTTAAGGTTGGCGAATCTGTGTCCGGCTGCCAGCGTGCGAGCGTACGGTTCAACCACTCACGATCGTTGCGCAGCGGGAAGTCCGTTCGAAAATGAGCACCGCGACTCTCGGAGCGGGCTAATGCACCCATCGCGACGGTCAGGGCAAGTCGCAACATGCCGGGAAGACGCAAAGCGAATGCCAGCTCCGGATTGGCGCCAGGACCTCTGTGCCCGATTACAGCATGAGAGCACTCGTCTATCAAAGCCCGAATTTCGCTTACTGCCGCCTCGAGGTCCGCACCGTTCCGGAAAATACCGACTTTGGTGATCATGGTTTCGCCCAGCGAATCCCGTATCTCGTAGACACTTCGGCCGTTACCTTCTCGCGTCAACCACGCCTCAGCTTGCCGCTCTGCTGCGCCAAGCGCATCAAATGCTCGTGCCGTGTGCACCTGCAATGTCGTGCCAGAGGCGTACTCAGCGACTCGAGCGCCCACTACGCGGCCGGCAACCAGCGTTTCCGCGAGGCTGTTTCCACCCAGTCGATTAAAACCATGCATATCCCAGCAGGCCGCTTCGCCGACGGCGTATAGGCCCGCCAATCCGTAGGCTTCACCGTCCTTGTTGACACGAACACCCCCCATTGAATAGTGCTGTGTCGGGCGCACCGGTATCAGATCGTTTGCAGGACTAATGCCGGCAAAGTCACGGCAGATATCGAACACCTCCAGCAACTTCGTCGTCAGATGTTTCTCACCCAGATGGCGAATATCCAGCCACAGGTGACGGCCATTCGGCGAATCAACCCCGTTGCCATCCTGAATACACTGCATCATATGACGGGAGACGACGTCGCGGCTCGCGAGCTCCTGCTTTTCGGGTTCCGCCTCAACCATGAAACGATTGAGATTCTTGTCCAGCAGGAATCCGCCATCGCCTCGACAACCTTCGGTAATCAAAATACCGCTGGGCGACAGTGCAGTTGGGTGAAACTGAACCGCTTCCATGTTACCGAGCGGCACGATGCCCGTGTTCAGCGCGAGCGCGGCTCCGTCTCCGTAGTTGATCGTCGCGTTGGTCGTGTAACGGCCGTAAATACGCCCGTAACCCCCGGTTGCGATGACGGTTGCTTTTGCTAAAATAGCGAAGTGCCTTCCTGTCCGGAGGCAACGTGCAACCACGCCAGTGCAACGACTGCCGTCATGGATGAGCGATATCGCCTCAACACGATCGCGGACGGTGATGCCCAGCCGAACGACCTCGCTGTCAACCGCGTACAGCGCCGCGTGGCCTGTTCCAGCCGCTGCATAACAAGCTCGCCATTTTGCGGTACCACCGAAATCGCGATGTGTAATCAGGCCATCGTTCTCAAGCGGTTCATCGATTTCGACCCACTCACCCTTGACAAAATACTTGTTTTTCCCGCCGCGCACGCGCGTCCAGGGAACACCGTAATGGGCCAGCTCACGCACGGCGACGGGTGCTTCATCCGCAAAAATATTCGCGACTTCCTGGTCTGCTCCCCAGTCGGACCCACGCACGGTGTCGAGAAAATGCACATGCGGATTGTCGCCTTCTGCTTTGACGCAATTGCCCAGCGCCGCCTGCATTCCACCTTGTGCCGCACAACTGTGGCTGCGTCGCGGTGGCACCAGCGAGAGAATCACCGCCTCCTGACCGGCTGCTGCCGCTTCGATAGCGCATCTTTCTCCGGCAAGCCCGCCACCGAGAACCAGCACATCCGTCGTGATCAACTGAGGGGTCATGGCCGTCATATTGATGAGGCCTCGCTGAGCAAGAACTCCAGCGGCGGAGATATCCAGCCAGCCAGAACCAGCAAGGTTAAGGTTCCAAGCCCGAGGACCAGCCAGAAGATGACCTGTTCGATCCGGTGCATGTACCGTCGATGTGGCAGGAATCCTGCTCCCCACTTGACGGCCAAACGATACAGCCCAACGCTTGCATGAAATTCAACACACAGCAGCAATATCGCGTAAGGCAGCCACAAGCCTGCGGCAACGCGCGACAAACTGCTTACGGACTCGATGCCCGCATACTCACCAAATAGCGGTGTGAAAATATCGACACCGATAAGAATCAGGTGAAAACTGCCGAGCACCAGGATGATCATGCCGGTCCGTACCTGCCAGATCCAGAGCATCGATTCCAGATGCGGCACGAACGGCGAGTTGTCGCGGCGGGACGGGACGCGTTCTCGGCCTGACTGGTGCAGGCCTTTGGCCAGATCGATCATTCGACGCCGCTCTTCCAGTTGCGCCGGAATTTTTCGCGAAGCAAAAATCGCATGGACGATGAAAATAGCGAAAATAGCCGCGACGGTCGGCTGCGCGATGTAATAGTCCTCAAGCATCGTCGCCATCCAGTCGAAGCCACGCTCGCCCGTCAGGATCGAACCAACGAGGATGACGTGGCCCCACATAAACAACGCCAGTACCAATCCAGTACTACCGCTGATGAGTTCATAGACAAGCTGGCGGCGACCCGCTTCTCTGGCTGAACCAATGGCAGTTTTCACGTCATTCCGGTTTCAATATTGACATTATTTCTGGGTCTTCTTCTTCTTCGGCAAGCAACACATGGCAGGTATCGCATTCTCGCGAAATTTCGACCCGTTCTTCCGTTCTCATGCTCCTCTTATGGCAGCGAAAACAACCCGGAGATTGCTCGTGGCCGATATGATTGGGATAGGTGTTCCACCAAACCTTCATTTGTGGGAATACGTTAACCGAATAAATATCGCCCAGGGTATTCGCAGCTGTCTGAACGGCAGCAGAAGCCTCGGCAGATTGATCTGGATAATTGTCAGTATAAAACTGCGTCAATTGATCCGTTATGGCGACTCTAGCTACCTCGTGCGAGTCATACTCCGCGTCAATGATTCGCAGACCCTCGCGTTTAACAAACGGCAGCGTGCGGTCTATCAGACCAGAACGAATCGCCCTGTCGATCTCCCTGTCCGGCGGCTGGTAGATATGACTCGGTCGGTTGTGACAATCGACGCAATCCATTGATCGCCAGACACCACCCTCTTCCGGAGCCCTTCTATCGCTGAATTCAGTGACAGTTCCATCGGCGTCAGTAAACTCAACTTCGTAAATTTCTTCGCGCGATTCATCGGACCGATAGCGAATCGAAACATTTGGATCGACGTGCCAGTGTATACCGGTCGATTCGTTCCCCTCTTCGCCCCCAACGTGCAGAAGCAACGCGGTTGTAAGTTCCGTATTTTCCTCGTTTTCTTCGTAACTCTTGATCACAGACAATTTGTCACCCACGAACTTCGTTGGCCAGTGACATTGCTCACAGGTATCTCGAGCCGGGCGCAAGTTATGCAGGGGCGTCGGTATCGGGCGTGGGTAAATATCCAGCGCGACAGCAACCAGCTGCCAGGCACCGTCCATTTTGGATTTCACAAACCAGTCAGCGCCGGGACCGATGTGACATTCTGCGCAGCTCACTCGTGAGTGAGGCGATCGCTGGTGTGCCGTATGCTCTGGCTCCATCACCGCATGACATGCCATTCCGCAAAACTCGACGGATTCCATGACTTCAACACCCTTGTAGGTCGCGGTGCTGAGTATGATGATGTTGAACATTGTTGCGGCCAGGAGAATCAGCAACCAATGGCGAGTCTTGGGCACATTAAGATCGAAAACCGGCATCAACGGCATACTTTCGTCGCCCGACAACCTGCTCATCTTTCGGCGCCATAAGATCGCACCGATCGGAATCAGGATCAGTCCGACCGCAAATAGCATCGGTAGAATCAAAAACGTCAGAATACCGAGATACGGACCACCCTCAAAACCGAATTGTTCGAGCGCGAACAGGCTCAGCATGAGCACCAGGGCCGCGACCGCAAGCGCAGTACCACTCAGGCTGATGCCACTGCGAGTAATGGAGACAATAAAATTTCTAACCATGATGGTCCTTGACGCGCCGTCTAATTTCGAGGTTTTGCTATCAGGTCAAGCGCATAGCAGTGCCAAGATTATCCCAATCGCAAGGGTTACGCCGATAAGTAGAAATACCGTTTCCCATATGTATGCCCTACGAAGCTCGAATCGAGTGAGATTCGGAGTATTTCTTGTTGTTGTTTCGTGAGCGATTCTAGACCATGTTGGAGCGGCACGAAAGTGCGTATTTCTCGCAAGCCCAGAGTATTGGGATACCTGCGTGTAAGGCCCATAATATGGACAACTGTTCCCATACCAGAAGAATCTGGAACACGGAGTCTCGCAATGCGCACGTTCATCTCAGGCCTCACCCTCCTCCTCGCCTGCATGCCTGTCACGATACAAGCGGCAGATTCGGAGCAAGAAAACCCCTGTTACGACTGCCACGAAATCGACCCTGCGCAGTATGCGCAAACCGTTCATGGATCGACGGAATGCCTCGATTGTCACGTCGGCGCGGACTCGCGAAGACACCGTCGCGGTCTCGATCCGGTGAACTGCGGCGACTGCCACGCCGAGATTCTCGCCAAGCATGCTGTCAGTGTGCATGGCCCACAAGGCGTACGCCACTCGACTGGCATGGAGCTCCCTTCGTGCTCAAGTTGTCACGGTGACACACATACAATGATGGCAGTGACGGACCCGTCGTCTCCAATGAACGAGAGCCGCCAGGGCGAGACCTGCGGCACCTGCCACGGCTCCGGGCAACCTGCGCCAGCAGGCGTTCGAACAATTCGTCCGATCGAAGCTTATACCGCCAGCGTGCACGCCGCCGAGGTCGCCCGAGGCAATCATGGGGCAAGTTGCAGTGACTGCCATACGGCTCATTCGCCGTTGCAGGCTACGAACTCAGAGTCTTCGATTAATCGACTGAATGTGCCCACAACATGCGGTACCTGTCACGTAGAGATCACGGCTCAGTTCGAGAAGAGCATTCATGGCCTTGCTGTGAATAGCGGGGTACTGGACTCACCCGTATGCACGGATTGTCACGGCGAGCACCGTATTCTGGGTGTAGGCGCGGACGGCTCTCCCGTATCCGCTACCAATATACCGATTCGTGTCTGCGGCCCGTGTCATTCGGATGTTAGCCTGAACGAGAAATACGGACTGGACGGGAACCAGGTTCCGTCGTATGAGGACAGCTTCCATGGCCTGGCTGCCCGTGGAGGCTCACAGCAGGTCGCGAATTGCGCAAGCTGCCACGGTGTCCACAACATCCTGCCATCGACCGACGTCGCCTCCTACATTCACCCGGATAATCTGGCGGAAACTTGTGGCCAGTGCCATGTTGGCGCGGGCAACCGGTTCGCGATCGGTCCGATCCACGTGGTCGCCGAAGAAACGCCCAACATCGTCGCGCGCTGGATTCGGCTAATCTACATACCGCTGATCTGGGTCACCGTTATCGGCATGTTGCTCCACAACCTGCTTGATCTGGTCAAGAAGACGCGTGATCCGGAACCGCGCCTGCGCAGACCTCCCGAACACCGCACAGTCAAAGAACGCATGTCGCTGGCATTTCGAATTGCGCACGGTCTGGCCGCTGCCAGCTTCATCGTGCTGGTATTCACCGGTTTCGCGCTGAAATACCCCGAGAGTTGGTGGGCCGGTCTGCTGCAAGTTTCCGGCGGTGAAATCCGTGGCTTGGTCCACCGAATTGCAGCCGTGGGTCTGATCGGGGCCTGCTTCTTGCACTTTGGGCATCTTGCCGTCAGCGCTCGCGCACGAAGCCAGATTGGAGCATTCCTGCCGCGTTCGGATGACTTCAAGGAGTTCGTGCATCGCGTTAGCTACAACCTGGGTCTGCGACCCGAACCGCCGGCCCCGGTGCGCGTCGGCTATGTCGAGAAGGTCGAATACTGGGCCGCGCTGTGGGGCACCTTGGTCACGGCTGTGACGGGACTCTTGTTGTGGTTCGAGAATTTCACGTTGGCATGGCTCCCGGGTTGGGTACCTGAAGCGGCCACGGTCCTGCATCTCCTTGAGGCGATTCTCGCCGCACTGGCCATCGCGATCTGGCACTTCTACTTTGTCATCTTCGATCCGGCGGTGTATCCGATGGATATGACCTGGCTGACGGGCAAGCCGCCCTTCTCACGGGCCGAAGAACGAGGTGAGGTGGTCGAAGAGGACTCGACTGAGCAGCAAGAAGGCTAAGCCGAATGTGGAAGCCGCCCCGGGTTAGCCTGGGGCGATTCCTGTGTAGCTGCTATTGACCAGGAAGTGCACCCAGATGCTGAGTGCAAATCCGAGAGCAATCGCCGGTGTCCATTTGAGATGAGAGAAAAACGTGTATTGGCCTCGTGCCTGACCCATCAGTGCGACACCCGCAGCCGAACCGATAGACAATAGACTGCCACCGACGCCTGCAGTCAGCGTAACCAGCAACCATTGCATTACATCCATGTCGGGGTTCATCTGCAGAACCGCGACCATAACCGGAATGTTATCTACGATCGCGGATGCAATGCCGACCAGTACGTTGGCCACCGTCGCGCCGAGTTCCGAATAAGCGAATATGGACAGTTGATCCAGATAGCCGATGAACCCAAGACCGCCGACGCACATGATGACGCCAAAGAAAAACAACAGCGTGTCCCACTCGGCGCGTGCGATCTCTCGGTAACTATCGAATGCAGGGACTTCGCCAGCGTGGCCGCGCCGCACATTGCTGCCAGCTTCGACGATGTGGGTCCGGCGCAGATAGTAGCCAAAGATCTGCAAGTACCCGAGTCCGGTCATCATGCCGAGGAACGGCGGGAGGTGCAGAAAATTATGAAAGCCGACGGCCGTTGCAATGGTACAACCGAACAGAAACATCATCACTTTGGCGCCACGCTTCATTTGGATGACCTCACCATCTGCCTGCGGCATCTCTCTTGGTACCGCAATCGACATAACGGCCGCTGGTACCAGGTAATTGACAACAGCTGGAATGAATAGCGCGAAAAATGTCTGGAAGTCCAGTACGCCTCTTTGCCAGACCATGAGTGTCGTAATATCACCAAATGGGCTGAATGCTCCGCCCGCGTTTGCCGCCACTACAATATTGACGCAGCCAATACTGACGAACTTCGAATTATCTTTCCCGACGGCCAACAACACTGCGCACATGACCAGGGCGGTTGTGAGGTTGTCGATTACCGGCGAGAGCAAGAAGGCAAGGATGCCGGTTATCCAGAACAGCTTTCGGTAGCTGTACCGACGACTTGCGAGCCACGACCGTAGCGCAGTGAAAACACGACGCTCACTCATGGCATTGACGTAAGTCATTGCTGTCAGAAGAAAGAGAAACAGCTCGGCAAACTCCGTCAGAAAGTGTCGGACGGCCTCTTCAGTCTCATGCAGAATGGACGCCGTAGCATACTGATACGCGATGACCGCCCAGATCATGCCTGCACCCAGGATCACCGGCTTGGACTTCCTGAGGTGCGTGAACTCCTCAACAATGACCAGCAGGTATGCCAGGACGAATATCAGGAGTGCGACAATACCGACCCAATGACTGGTTAGATCCAACATTTGTGCTTCCTCACTACACCGAGACTGAAAGACCCCGGCCACATGGGCATGCAGCCGGGGCCGCTATTAATATCCAACAAACTCGACTCTATCCGCTACCAGCGATCAGCGGTAGCCAAATAGCATCGTGTAAATGATCAGGCTCAGAAGTACCAGGCCGAATGTGAGCGCCAGGAAGCCGAATATCCTCACGCCCTTGTCTTTGGTCCTTGGGAACGCTCTAACAAGGTTATTCTCCAACTCGCCGGATTCCACCTGCTCTTCATATTCGCCCGGCTTGTCGTATTTCAGCTCATCGATGGACAACCGCCCAGTGAATATCACTGGATCCATCGGGAACTTGTCGGGCCGAAGGTGCGTGTTGAAGAAGTGGATCGTGAAGATAAATCCAACAGCCAGCAACGCCTCGTCACTGTGGATGATCGTAGCCACGTTCACCGCCCAACCGGGAACGATGTGCGTGAAGAACTCAGGGAACCACAATACAAGCCCTGTGATGCCGATGATGATCACACCCCAGCCAACCGCGAAGTAGTCGAATTTCTCCCAGTACGTGTAGCGACCGTAATTGGGACGCTCACCAACGCCGAAGAACCATTTGATGGACTGGATGAACTCCCTTAGATCGCGACCATTGAAGATAATCGAATCCGGTCCGGTGATGACCTGCCACATAGTCTGCTTCGTCGTACGCTTGTATTGCATCACATCGTAGACATGCAGAATCATGACGATCAGCAAGCCGAACGCTCCTACACGGTGCTGGAAGCCCATACTTTCAAATCCGCCCAGGAAACTGGAAACAGTCTGCGCCCAGGTCATATACGCGAACTTCAGCGCCATGCCTGTCAGCGCCAGCGTGAAGAAGCTGAGCATCATCAGGATATGCGTGGTGCGCTGGAGGCGGCTGAAACGTCGGTAGAATTTCTGGTCTCTGGCTTGACTCAGCGCTTTGTGCGCCTGCCACTCTTTACGATTCAGCATCAGCCGGATGACCCAGGCAAACGAATGCAGTAAGGCAAACGACAGTGTTCCAACCAGCAATGCGGTCATGCCCCAGAACGACCAGAACAACCATGGGTAGTTTTCCCTGTCATGGTGCGTGGCGTGTGTCAGGTAGCCCGCGAACTGCCGGTGTGAGCCTTCGTGGCACTGGCCGCAGGTTTCAACCACGTTGTCCCGGCTCAGAGACGAATTGGGATCGACCGGGCTGAGAATATCGTGGGTGCCGTGGCAGTCGGAACATTTGGCAACACCCTCGCCACCCAGGCGCGAGACCTTGCCGTGAAATGTATCGAAGAATGTCTCCGTCTGTTCTTCATGACAGCGGCCGCACTGTTCCATCATTTGTGTCCGGAAACCTACCTGTTCTGTGCGCATGATCGTGTGCGATGCATGACAATCTTCACAGGTGGGAAATTCTTCGTTGGCAACCGGATCATCGGTCCAGTGAACACTCTCCCGGAACTGCTCCTCGATACCGTGGTGGCAGGAACCGCAGGTTCCCGCTATGTGCTGCGGATTAGTAGAGGCGTTTGGATCCTCCGGTGGAAGTTCATTGTGTGCACCATGGCAATCGGCACAAGTCGCCGTCACGACAAGGCCGCTTTCAATCAGTCCGCGGCCATGCACGCTGTCCTCGTAACTACCGACAATGTCATCGACCTTGGCATCTATCCGCGCTGCAGCCTGCTCACCGACGCGATGACAGTCCCCGCAGAGCGTCGGGACATTGAGCGCATAGGTCGGTGACGTCGGAGTATCCGCGCCAAGCGTTGCATGCTTGGCGTGGCAATCCTGACACGAAGGCGCATCCAGATCACCTTCAGCATGCAGGGTTCCGTGCGTGCTACCGCTGTACTCTGTAACCTGCTCGGCGTGGCAAATAGCGCAATCAACCTTTGACTGCACCGTTGAACACGCACGCACTTGGGCAACTGTCACATCCGTGTGGCACTGAGCGCAGGCCGTATCTGCATGCATGGAGTTTTCATACGCTTCCTCGTCGATGTAGAGGCTGACGGTGTTACCGTCGCGCTCCATGACGAGGTCGGCCTGGCTGTGGCAGCTCAGGCAATCCTTGTCGGCCAGGCCATCCGGGTAAAAGACACTGCGAATCTTGTGTGGGGCGTGGCAGTCGACGCAAGCCGGAATCTTGTCAGGATCTTCGCTCCACAAATTGCCATCGATGACCTTGCGGTGTACGTTTTCAATTTGCCCGTGACACGCGGTACAGGTCTCGCCAACGTTGCTCGCGTGGATACTCGACCGCTCGTCGGTGTGCGGGAGTATGTCGTGCGAAGTGTGACAAGAGGTACAGACCGCCGTGACAGTGAGGCCCTGCGAGAACAGGCCTTCACCGTGGATACTCATCGAGTAGTTCTCGAGGATATTATCCTGCGAAATTTCGTGGGTCCGCGATACGGGAGAGCCCTCGCGGTGGCAGTTTCCGCAGAGCACAGGAATGTTCATTATCGCGGTAGACGCATCCTCATTGGAGGATGACAAGACGTCGTGCTTGCCGTGGCAGTCGGCGCATGTTGGCGCCATCGGATCGCCTTCTTTCGCTGCCGCACCATGCAAACTATTGCCATGCGATCTCGCCTCACTTCGGTGGCAATCGTCACACACAACAGCCTCAAGTTCCTCGGCATGTCGCCGGCGCTTGCTGCCCGCGAGGTCACTGTGACATTCAATACACGCCATGTCAGCATGGGTCGATGCCGCGATCATCTCGGCAGTGACATACATCGGTATTTCCGCGTCGCCACGGAAACCCGTCATTTCCGGATCGTCGTGACACTTGAGGCACCTGGAGTCCTCCTGGGCCAGCGCCGGACTTCCGGCAAACCAGAGGATCGCTGCGGCTATAGCCAGCCAGCGTTGGTCACGCCGCGCGCGCGAAGGACGAGGTTCGGGTGAGCGCTCGCGCAAAAGTCGAGCAAGCCGTGTGGGCTGTGTCATTGTTTTTATTTCCTGATATCTGGCACTTTAGTAAGCCAATAAGCGCCTGCGTACTATCAGGGATTTCCGAGAGATGCCCTCAGTCCAGCCCGAAATATCTAGCTTGCAAAAAGCGGGCCGATGTCGATGTAGATCTTGTAATGCGCGATCAGGCTGCCCTCGTACTCAAAGACATTGGTGAAAGGCAAGGCAATTTCGGAGCCGTCGTGCCGCGTATAAGTCACGACACCTTCGCATGCCATCGTATCGTCCTGTCGCAGCGTATTCGAAATGTCGTGCGAGCAAGCCGCAATGGTCGTGAAGAAACCCTCGACAGCGGCCTTGATTGCATCGCGGCCCCGCACAGGTGGCGCAGAGCCGAAACGAAAGATGGCGTCCTCGGTCAGGTAGCTGACAAAGGTCGCACTGTCTTTCGCATCAATAGCAGTGAACATGCCGCCGGCGTCACCACCGGCGGCAATCACTGAACTCATTGAATACTGCCGTAGTAGTTGACGAGTGCTTCAGCGTCGTCGGCAGACAAGAGATCCATCTTCTGTTTCATCTTGCCCGGCTGTTCGCGAGATTCGTCGGCATACTGGGCAAACGTGTCACGCAGGTAGCCCATCTGCTGGCCACCCAGCATTCCGGCTTCGTCATCGGCGACCGTTCCAGCCTCTGAATGGCAGCGGTCGCAATGCTCGTCATGCAGCGCCTGTCCGGCTGCTGCGAGGCCCGCGTCGAAGTCCTGCGTGGCTTTCACGTAAGGCAGCTCCGCATAGGCGGCGGCGATTGCATCGATGTCGTCTTCGCTCAGGTCAGCGACAAGGGCACACATGGTGATTGCTGAGCGACTCGTGTCGCCTTGCCGGTATTTTGAATCGGCGCATGGACGTGCCTCATCCTGGTAGATGTAAAGCGCATCGGCATGCACAAATTCGGCCAAGCCTGCGATTGTTGGTACGTCGCTCCACTGGCTCACACCATTGTCGCCATGGCAGTCATTGCAGTCTCTCAAAATAGCGTCGATATCGGACCCGCTTGCCGACGAAAACAGAGCCAGCATGGCCGACACGAACAGAATTATTTGTGCTTTCATTACAATCTCCAAATGCCCACGATCACTTCCAGCAGATGTCCCATTCTCGGCTTGTCCCGAATCAACGAACAATAGGTACTTGTCGCGATGATTGGGATCTCCTGCCGATCACAACCACGCGAATTTAAACGAAGTAATCTTAACGAAACCTGAAGGACGCGATCAAATAATTACGTTTGCTACGTTGTTGCCTTCCGAAGCGGAAGCTTGACTGATCAGTCAGAAAGTCAGAGATCGTGCCGTATCTCTGGCATCCCCGCCTTGAAAAGATCATCAAGGCGGGGACGCACAGAATTTTCCAGTGTCACTGCTGACTGGCGTAGTAGTGAATCAACGCCGTAACGTCTTCAGCGCTCAGTACCGCGATTTTTTCTTTCATCTTCTTGTCTTGCGGGCGATCACCGGATGCATAGGAGGCGAAAGCACCCTCAAGATAAGGCATCCACTGACCCGCCAGAATTGAAGCTTCATCGTCAACGTTGGAACCACCTTCTGAATGGCACCTATCGCATTGCTGTTCGTGAATGGCCGCTCCGGACTCGGCCAGTGCAGCATCGAAATCCTGAACTGCGGCAACGAATGGCAGCTCGGCATAGGCGTCTCCGAGCGCTTCAATGTCATCATCGCTCAAATCGGCAGAGACAGCGCACATTGTCGTCGGTGCACGGCTTGTGTCGCCCTGGCGATATTTACTTTCTGCACAGGGCCTCTCTTCATCACGATACATGAACAAACCGTCCGCGATGCCGAACGCGTCAATGCCCGCAATCGTCGGCACATCGCCCCACTGACTCACACCATTATCGCCGTGGCAGCCACTGCAATCTTTCATTATTGAATCGATGTCAGACGCACTTGCCCCGGAAAAACAGGCAACCATCGCCGCTACGAACAGATACTTGTACGCTTTCATTGCTATCTCCTAATGCCCGGAAACACCTATGGCAGATGCCCCATTTTCATCCTCTGACCGAACCGCGGACAATAAGTACTTGTCGCGATGAACAGGAATTGGACCGATTACAAAACAGAATTATATGAGAAGGAATATTAACGAAACCTGAAGGACACAATCAAATAATTACGCTTTCTCCGTTGTTGCCCTCCGAAATAGCCTGCAGTTGATTCCAGTCGCGAATTTCAACTTTGCCTCGCGGCGCAAAGATAGCTCCCGAACGTTTCATATTGGCCATCAACCGACAGACCGTTTCTTCACTCAAGCCCAGGATGCTAGCCATTTCTCCACGTGAGAAAGGCATTGCGAAACCGCAATTTCCATGCTCGGACTTTGGCGTCATCAACAAAATAAATGAAGCGATTTTAGCCGCTGCACGTTTGTGGCCGAGAACCTCCATGAGCGCCCGACTGTGCGCCAGTTGGGCATTCGCCGCCTGGATCAATCGCATAGCAACATTACCCCTGTCCTGCGCTCGTTCGAGCAAGGTCCTGTGGTTAATTTTGCATGCATGAACCGGCGTAACGGCGATCGCTGTGTAAGCGTGCCGCGCGTCGTTGATCGACTGCAGACCAACCAGCAGGTTGCCCGGGCTGCTCAGACCTACAATTTGCTCTCGACCGTCGGACGTGTGCGAGCAGATCTTTACCATACCTTGTGTCAGGGAAAACAGGCTGGAGCTTGGTTGTCCTTGCGAGAAAAGAACCTCGCCCTGACTGAAAGTCACATCCTGCAGTGCGTCGTGGACATTGCAATGCCACTCGGCTTCGGCGGATTGAGCACCGTCAGTCTGAAATTCAAAAAACGGGCAGTTTTGCTTTCCACACGACATCGGTTTTGCCAGGCCCCTGATCTGGTCTGATTTATCACTTTAGTTTGTATAGGTTTTCCCGGGTTGCGTCGATAGCGGCTTACCTAGCCCACTACTCGGTTTTTACGTAGCCAAAACTGATATTTGTCAGTTTTGGAACCGCATGATTTCGACTGAAATTCGATAAGTAGAAACCGACGCTACAGCTATGCCAGATACGCAGAATCCACCGTGTATTTCGGGGCCAAAACTGACGGTTGTCAGTGTTCTGGAAAGTGACTGGTCCTACGCTATGCCAAGTGCCAGGACTCCGCCTCGATCAATTGGCAGCGGTTTTCAGGCTAAAGGCGAAACAATAAACATTTAAGGAGTACGGAAATGAACCGGTTCGACGGATTGTTACGATGGGCATGGTCGATCCTCTTGGTGTGCACGATGGCGTTCGCGCTTGGTGGATGCGAGGGAGATGATGGTGCAGCGGGTGCAGCGGGTGCAGCTGGCCCTATGGGCGCGACAGGCTCGGACGGCTCGGACGGCGCGGACGGACCTCCGGGACCTGGGGCTTCGATAACGCCTCTCGAAAGCTGTGGCGTATGCCATGATGACGGCTCCTTTGCCTCAGCGCCGGCGCACCACGCGCTGCCGCAGATCGAATCGGTCAGCAACGTCGCCTTCGCGGTGAATGGCGCTGACATGGACGTTTCCTTCGACCTGGAAGTCGACGAAGCGCCGGGATTAGGCTACGACGCGATCCAGCGCGGTTATCGAAACGACGGGGCGGTCCGGACCAGCATCACCGACGACCTGTCGGCGCTGACCGAAATCGGTGGCGGAAGCTACACCTTTACTATCATCGGCGGCGCGGCCCAGGCGGCGATCGACAATCGCTACCTGTTCCGGGTTGCGGCTGGCGAAGATAGAGAGACGCGTGTCTATTTCTACGGTGACTTCCCAGCCTCTCCGTTGGAGACACCGCTGGTGAGTGCCGCGGCGTGCACCAATTGTCACGGTCCGGAAGGCATTGACGTTCACGGCGGCTACTTTGCTGCGACGGACGGTGCCGAGCCATGCCTGGTATGCCACGGTGCCGACAGCGGCACCAGGATCTATCCGAGTCTCATGACAGTGGCACACGAGTACCACAACGGTCTCCGTGACGAGATCACCTTCCCGACCTACATTTACAACTGCAGTGTCTGCCATAGCGAAGCGCCAGAGCTGGCCACGGTGAACGCGATGCCGGTCACGGGTGAGGGCGGCTGCTTGACGTGCCACGGCTCGATGGACAGTTGGGACTTTGCTGGCTTGGGCCTGGATTTCCACTTGAGTCTTACCCCGACCCCGGAAACGGCCGACTGCCAGGAATGCCATAGGACTGACGGCATCGCGGCGAACAAGACCGTCGTGACTGACTTCCATAACGGCTTGGAAACCCCGCGCCACGGCTTCATCTATGATG